>Ga0208490_100181_pt1 | contig 50962 bp, 55 predicted proteins | sample SubbioAug_CSWold_FD_184818 | JGI IMG/M metagenome (GOLD analysis project Ga0208490, IMG submission 184818) | Serpentinite rock and fluid subsurface biosphere microbial communities from McLaughlin Reserve, California, USA - CR11Aug_CSWold (SPAdes) | ecosystem: Environmental > Terrestrial > Deep...
GCCCCCACGCTCCCCACTGCGTGTGGTTCGCTGCCCCCCGAGGGGACGGGCCTTGCTGGGGGCGGCCCGGCGCTGCGGCCCATAGCCCCCACGCTCCCCCCTGCGTGTGGTTCGCTGCTCCCGAGGGAGCTGGCCTATCCTTTTCTCAGCAGTTTCTTGCGCACCAGGTGGATGTTGTTGCGCAGGGCGTAGAGCTCGTCGGTGTACGCGAGCGGCACCACCACCTTCTCCACCTTGCGTTCCATGGTGTCGAGCTGGTCGAGCAGTTCCTGTGGCGGCGTGGCGCCTTCGCCGGGCGTGGCTTCGTGGCGCTGCTCGATGTCGCGCAGTTCGGCGTACCAGCGGAACACGCGTGAACGGATGCGGAAGGTGTAGAGCGGGGGGACGATGCGCGAGAGGGGCAGCGCCAGCGCGATGATCAGGCCCATGGCCAGCCACATGCGCTCGATCAGGTTGGCCAGCCAGAACGGCAGGTAGCGCTGCAGGAAGGGCGGGCCGTTGCGGATGGCGCGGGCCGCTTCGGGCGATACCCGCACCTCGCTGTGCTCCAGGCTGGGGTACTCGCGGGCGCGGCTGAACCAGCTGGCGCCGCCGTGCAGGTGGGTCGAGGTCTGGGCGAACAGCTGCAGAATGGCCGGGTGGGTGCGCGCGCTGGTCAGCAGGCTGGTGGTGGAGGCCACCAGGCGAACGTCGCGGGGCGGAATGTCGCCTGCGAGGTCGACCACGCCGCGCGGCATCACCACCGGCGTGAGGTAGCCGAAGCGCCGGGAATACGCTTCGCTCTGCGCAAAGTCCATGAGCTTGATGCCCGGCGTCTGCAGCAGCATCTGCACCATGAGGGACTCGGGTGCGGACGCGAACACCAGTGCGTCCAGCTCGCCTTCGAGAAACGCGACGGTGGCGGGCGTCTGCTCCAGTTCGCTCAGCGTCAGCTGGTTGCGCTCCACCCGGTTCACATCAAGCAGGGTGCCGAACAGGCGTGGCACGCCACTGCCGGCCGTGCCCACGTTGACGCGCCAGCCCCTGAGTTCGGTGAGGTGGGCCACCGTGTCGCTCTGGTTCAGGCGCCGGGCGGCGGCCTCGCGGTAGAACAGCCAGAGCGGCTCGACAAACAGGCTGCCCAGCGAGGCGATGGACTCTTCGTCGTCGTAGCCGATATCGGCCGTGCCGCCCTGCACAAAGCCCAGGTCGGCCTGGCCGGTGCGCAGCAACTCCAGGTTGGCCGACGAGCCTTCTGAGGGCAGCAGCTCCACCGTGATGCCGTAGCGGCTGAGGGCCTGGGCGTACTGCTGGCCGAACGCGTCATAGGCGCTTTGCGCCGGTCCGGTGGCCAGCACCACGCGTTTGGGCGGGTTGGGGTCCAGCCACCAGTAGGTGAAGGCCAGCAGCGCCAGCGTGAGCAGCGCCAGCGGGCCGATGGAAACCGCCAGATCGCGCAGCGACAGCAGGGTGTAGCGGATGGTCGTGGGCATCCCGCTACAGTAGCATGGCCTCCCGGCGGGGCATGGGCCGATCGGCCTCAGGCCGCGCGCGCCAGCGGCGTGCTGCGGCGCTGCAGGCGGAAGATGCGCACGGCGTCCTGCACCACCACGGCCTGCCCCTGCAGCGAACTGGCCGCGGCGGCGAGTTCCTCCACCATGGCGGAGTTCTGCTGCGTCATCGAATCCAGCTGGCCCACCGCCTGGTTGATCTGGGCGATGCCCATCGACTGTTCCTGCGTGGCGCTGGTGATGTCGGTGATGAGCGCGTTGACCTGTTCCACCGCCGTCACCACGTTGCCCATGGTCAGGCCCGTGCTGTGCACCAGCTGGCTGCCCTGGCCCACCTTCTCGGCCGAGGCGTCGATCAGCACCTTGATCTCTTTCGCCGCCGACAGTGTGCGCTGTGCCAGGCTGCGCACCTCGCCCGCCACCACGGCAAAGCCGCGGCCCTGTTCGCCGGCGCGGGCCGCTTCCACCGCGGCGTTGAGCGCCAGGATGTTGGTCTGGAACGAGATGCCGTCAATCACTTGAATGATCTCGCTGATGCGGCTGGACGAGCGGCTGATGTCGTCCATGGTGGCGATCACCTGACCCATCGCCTGGTTGCCCTCCCGTGCCACCTGCGCGGCATTCAGCGACAGCGTGGCGGCCTGTCGGGCGGAGGCCGCGCTTTGCTCCACGGTGCTGGTCAGTTCTTCCATGGAGGCCGCGGTCTGTTCCAGGCTGCTGGCCTGGGACTCGGTGCGGGACGACAGGTCGTGGTTGCCGGCGGCGATCTCGTTGGAGGCCGCGTGCACGCCCTCCACCTCATGGCGCACATCCGACACGACGGCCTGCAGGTTCACGTTGAGCTGGTTGAGTGAGTTGGCCAGCAGGCCGAACTCGCCACGGCCCGTGCCTTCGAAGCGGGCCGAGAGATCGCCCGCGGCCATGCGGTTGGCAAAGCGGATCGAATCGAACAGGGGTGCCACGGTCTGGCTACGCAGGAACGCCGCGCCCAGGACGCTCAGCGCCAGCAGGCCGGCGGCACCGCCGGCCCAGGCCAGCGGGCCCGAGCCCGCCAGGGCGGCACCCGCCGCCAGCCCGGCGAAGCCGGTGCACGAGGTCACCAGCGTCATCTGTCGGCCCAGCGTCATGCGCAGACCCCGTTGCACGTTGCCGCGCAGCCCCGTGTGCACCACTGCCCCGCGTCGCAGCGCGAGCGTGGGCGCGTTCACCTCGTCGCGCATGCGCCGGTACAGGGCTTCAGCGGCGTCGATGGCCGCGCGCGTGGGCTTGGTGCGCACCGACATGTAGCCCACCGTCTGCCCGTTTTCCACCACGGGCGTGGCATTGGCCTTCACCCAGTAGTGGTCGCCGTTCTTGCGCCGGTTTTTCACCAGTGCCGACCACGGAAAGCCGCTCTGCAGGGTTTCCCACATGTCGCGAAAGGCTTCGGGCGGCATGTCGGGGTGGCGGATCAGGTTGTGCGGCTGGCCCAGCAGTTCGTCGCGTTTATAACCACTGACGGCAATGAAGGCCGGGTTGCAGTAAGTGATACGGCTTTGCAGATCGGTCGTGGACACCAGCGTGACATCGTCGGGAAACTGGAATTCCTGCTGGGTGACGGGTAGGTTGGTGCGCATGAGGCTCTCGGTCGAATAAAAAATGCTGGTTGATTTTCGTCAACCAGGCGACAAACTTGATTCGTGAGAGCTGCCGAAAAAGGAGCCAAGTCTCATCAAATGCCGTGGAACTTTTCCCAAATGGCATTCAAGTGCTTCAAAAGGCATCAACAAAAAAGAGCCACATTGACTACCAAGTGGCTCTTTTTGGCAAACTGGATACGACCTGACGTACCCCTTTTTCTACGGCATCGTCTCGATCCGCAGCACGGTGTAAGCGCCATTGATGCGGTCTGCCGTGAAACGCACACGGTCACCCACCTTGATCTGTGTCAAGGTTTGTGGATCTTGCACCTGGAACACCATGGTCATGGGCGGCATGCCCAGGTTCTGGATGTCGCCGTGCTTGAGGGTGACTTTGCCGGCCTTGGCATCCACGCGCCGGACATCGGCCTCGGCCCAGGCCGTGTCATCGGCGGGTGCGGTGCTCGCGGCGCTGCTGGGTGCCGCCGGTTCGGTGGCCGCGCTCGGGGTGGCGTGGTGGCCCTGGTGATCGGTCTGGGCGAGTGCCGGGCCGGCGAGCAGGGCGGCGGTCAGCAGCCAGCCGGGGTGAACGCATCGAGACAAGCGGGTGGGGTGTGTCATGGGCGACTCCTGTGGGTCCTGTGGGATGAGCAGCTGGTCCGTCGGGGATCAGGTGCGGAAGTAGGACTGGTAAACGCGGCTGCTGCCGTCCTTGAGCACCAGCACCACGTCGTAGGGGTCGCGGCGCTCGCCGTATTCCGGGCCGTCCATGCCGGGGCTGCCGACGGGCATGCCGGGTACGGCCAGGCCGATGGCCTGGGGTTTTTCTTTCAGCAGGCGGCGGATTTCGCGGGCGTTCACATGTCCCTCGATCACGTAGCCGCCGATCAGTCCGGTGTGGCATGAGGCGTACGCCATGGGCAGGCCCAGGCGCTTGCGCACGGCGGTGTTGCCGGTGTCGAACACCTCCACCTTGAAGCCGTCGCGCTCCAGGTAGTTCACCCAGTCCTGGCAGCAGCCGCAGTTGGGGTCTTTCCACAGTTGCAGCACGGGCAAGGTGCCCGCAGGCGTGGTCTTGGCGGTCTGGGCCCAGGCGGGCACGAGCAGGGCGGCGGCAGAGAGGGCGGTAGCGCCGCGCAGGAGAGAGCGTCTTTGCATGATGAATCCTGGTGTGTCGGTTTGTGGGGTCATCGGCAGCTGGCGGTCACTTGCGGGCGGTGACGCGGATGGTGCCGCGCATGCCGGCCTCGAAGTGGCCCGGGATGAGGCAGGCGAACTCGAATTCGCCCGGGCGGTTGAAGGTCCAGACGATGTCGCCGCGCTGGCCGGGCGCCACATGGGCCATGTAGGGCTCGTCGTGTTCCATGTTGGGGTGCTGGCGCATCAGCTCGGCGTGAGTTTCCAGCTCTTCGCGGGTGCCGATGACGATTTCGTGCATCACCTTGCCGCGGTTGACCGCGCGCAGGCGCAGCGTCTCGCCTTCGCGCACCTCCAGGTGGCTGGGGTTGAAGCGCATGTCGTCGGTCATGCGGATCTCGACTGTGCGTTTGGCCTCGCGCGGCTCGGCGGCAATGCCCCAGGGTTTCTGTTCCTTGATGACCGGGCCGGCGGCTTTGCCGTGGTGCTGGTCGCCGTGTGCCCGCGCCCGGGGCAGGGCGAGCGCGATGGGCAGGCCGAGCAGGGCCAGCAGGGCCAGGCGGCGGGCAGTGGGTGCCGCCGGATCGGGATGGACGGCGGTGGTGGCGATGCTGTGTCGATGCTTCATGGAGTTTCCTGGAAGAGGTGTTGGTTCAGGCTTTGCTGCCGCTCAGTGCGCGTGGCCACCACCGGCCGCCGGCTTGCGCACGGTGGCCGCGGGTGGCGTGGACGGGGCGGGTGAGGCCGTGGGCCGGGCGGCGGGTGGCGTCTGGGCGGCGTCCACCAGCCGGGCCTGGGTGCCGGGGGGCTGCACGTAGGGCGCGGGCTGGCTGTAGTCGCCGGGCTTCTGGTCGGCACGTACCTTGAGCGTGGTGAACATGCCGCCCATCTCGATCGGGCCGTAAGGGCCGGTGCCGGTCATCATGGGGAAGGTGTTGTGGGGCAGTTCCATCTCCATCTCGCCCATGTCGGCCATGCCGCGCTCGCCCATCACCATGTAGTCGGGGTTGACGCGCTGCAGCTTCTGCACCAGGCCGCGGTGGTCGGCGCCGATCATGGTCGGCACGCCGTGGCCCATGGCGCCCATGGTGTGGTGGCTCTTGTGGCAGTGCATGGCCCAGTCGCCCGGCTCGTCGGCAATGAAGTCGAGCTGGCGCATCTGGCCCACGGCGATGTCGCTCGTCACCTCGGGCCAGCGCGCGGTCTTCGGCACCGGGCCGCCGTCGGTGCCCGTCACCTCGAACTCGATGCCGTGGATGTGGATGGGGTGGTTGGTCATGGTGAGGTTGCCCACCCGCACCCGCACGCGATCGCCCAGGCGCGCCACCAGCGGCGTGATGCCGGGGAACACGCGGCTGTTGAAGGTCCAGATGTTCTGCTCCAGCATGGTGTTCACCTGCGGCGTCATGCTGCCGGGTTCCACGTCGTAGGCGCTGAGCAGGAAGCAGTAGTCGCGCTGCACCTCGTCGATGAGCGGGTGGCGTCCTCTGGGGTGCGTCACCCAGAAGCCCATCATGCCCATGGCCATCTGCGTCATTTCGTCGGCATGCGGGTGGTACATGAAGGTGCCGGGGCGCTTGGCCTCGAACTCATACACAAAGGTCTTGCCGGCGGGTATGGCGGGCTGGTTCAGGCCGGCCACACCGTCCATGCCGTTGGGCAGGCGCTGCCCGTGCCAGTGGATGCTGGTGTGCTCGGGCAGGCGGTTGGTCACGAAGATGCGCACCTTGTCGCCCTCGACCACCTCGATGGTCGGTCCGGGGCTCTGGCCGTTGTAGCCCCACATGTTGACCAGGAAGCCGGGCGCCATTTCGCGCACCACCGGCTCGGCCACCAGGTGGAATTCCTTCACGCCGGCGTTCATGCGCCAGGGCAGGGTCCAGCCGTTGAGGGTGACGACCGGGTTGTAGGGGCGGCCCGCGCCGGTCACGCCGGGTGGCGTCCAGGGGGCGGCGGTGTCGGCGGAGGTCTGCTGCACGGCCTCGGGCAGCGCGGCCATGGCCACACGGCTCACGCTGGCGGCGGCCACGGCGGTGGCCACGCCGGCACCGGCCAGCCATTTTCTGCGGTTCATGTCGGGTGTGCTCATGTTCAGTGTCCTGGGGAAGCGGCGGCAGCGCCACCACGGGCGCCACGGGCGGCGCCGGAAAGTTCGAAGTCGCCGCCGGCCAGCAGGGCCTGCCAGTCGGTCTGGGCGAGCCAGAAGTCGCGCCGCGCCTGTTGTGCATCGTCGAGCGAGCCCATGCGCGCGCGGGCCTGGGCGAGCAGGTCCCAGGTGCTCTGCAGCATGCCGTTGTAGCGCAGCAGGGTTTCCTGCTCCAGCGCGGTCTGCAGTCGCAGCACCTCGTCCTGCGCCAGCCGGGCGGCTGCGTGGCGGGCTTCCAGCTGGCGCCAGGCGCTGCGCGCCATGGCGCGGCGTGCGCCGGCCTGCGCCTGCAGGGCAGCCTCCGCTTCCACGGCGCGTTCAAGGGCGTGGTCGTTCAGCAGCCGCCGGTCGTTCATCTCGGGTGCGGACCAGGGCTGGGCGCTGAGGGATGCGTCCAGCGCGCCGTCGACCGCACGGGACCAGGCGGCCAGGCGGTCGCCGCCCAGCGCCGTGAGGCGACGCTGGGCGTCCTGCCGCTGCCAGGCCAGCGTGGGATGGCTGCGCAGCACGGCGGCTTCCAGGTTGGCGGGCGTCAGGCCCTCGCCGGGGCTGAGCTGCCCTGGCACGGCGGGCAATTCCTTCGGCAAGGCGGCGAGCGCGTTGGCGAGGGCCTGGGCGTCCCAGTGGCCGAGCAGGCGCCCGAGCTCTTCGTCGGCCTGGGCCTGGGCCTGCTGTGCGTCTGCCCAAACCTGCCGGGCGCCGGTTTCCACCAGCTGTTCGCGCATCAGGCGCGCCTGGCTCCAGTTGCCGGCCTGCACCATGCGCCGGCCGAGCTCGGTGCCGGTGCTGGCCGCCTCCAGCACCTCGGTGGCCACTTGCAGGCGTTCGCGTGCCGCCACCGCATCGATCCAGGCGCGGCGCAGCTCGCGCGCATGGGCCAGGTAGGCGGTCTGCACCGTGCCGCGCTCGCGCTCGTTCATGCCGACGCGCACGAACAGGTCGGGCCGTTGGCGCAGCGACAGGCGCAGCGCGTGCGCCATGTCGAGCGTGGGGCCGTTCTGGCCCGCGTTCGCTCCGGCGGGCACCGGTGCGGCCGGCTGGGCCGCTTCCCAGCGGAGCAGGTCGGCGTGTCCGCGCGGGAATTCGGCCACGCGCTCGTTGGCACGGCGCCAGATGGCGCGGGCACGTTCGATGTCGGCGGGCAGCTCGATGGCCTCCAGGCTGGACGGCGCAGGGGCGGCCGGCAGGCTCAGGGGCTGAACAGGCGTGGACGGGTCGGCAGCGCGCTGTCCCGGCGTCTGGGCCAGCGCGACGGCGGGTGCACTGAGCGCCAGGGCCAGCCACAGCGGTGCCGGGTGAAAAGACAGGCTGCCGCGCGACGGGCGGGCGGGGGCCGAAAAGCGCCTGGAAACAGGCATGAGCATCTCCTGAGAACACAAAACCAGCGCCCGCCGGGCCCGACAGGGCCGCGGCAGACGCACCACGGGTGTGTCGGTCAGGAAATGGGTGGCTTCACGCCTTGCGGCAGGACGGTGCTGGAGAAGCGCACCGACAGCGCAATGGCGAGCGCCTGCGGCTGCGGCAGGGCAGCGCCCGCGGGCCAGCCCAGCGCCATGGCCGGGCCGTTGCACACCTCGCACGACTGGTGCGCGTGCGGGGGCTCGTCCGCTCCCGCGGCGTGGTGCGCTGTGTGTGGGTGGTCGTCCGTGGCAACGTCTGCGAACGTGTGATGCAGCGCGTGCGAAGCGACGGGTGGCGCGTGAAAGGCCGTGTGGACGGCCGCGCTGTGTTCCATGCAGTCCGGCAGGTCGTGGTTGCCGGCGGTGGCTTGCGCGGCAGCAGCGGTGCCGACCACGGTGGTCGCCATGGCGTCGCCCACCCAGCCGCGCAGCGGCAGCAGGGCAATCAGCAGGGCGAGCAGGAAGTGGCGCATGGCTGTGGATGATACGGGAGCGTCTACAAAAGTTCAGTCGGTCCGCGGCATGGCCCCAGGCAGTGGCGTGGCCACTGCCGCAGCCGCCACGCCGGGGCTTGCCAGCTCGGCGCGGGCCTGGCGCACCACCGACACACCGGCGGTGATGGCCAGCGCGGCCATGACCGCGGCCACGGCCAGATCGGGCCAGGCGGTGCCGGTGCCGAAAACGCCCAGCGCCGCGGCCATCACGGCCAGGTTGGACAGCGCGTCGTTGCGCGAGCACAGCCAGACACTGCGCATGTTGGCGTCGCCGGTGCGGAAGGTGTAGAGCAGCACGGCCACGCCGGCGTTCACCAGCAGGGCAACGAAGCCGACCACACCCATCACCCAGGGTTCGGGCATGCTGCCGGCGTGCAGCATCCAGCCAGCGCGCCCGAGCACGAAGAGCCCGTACGCCAGCATGGTCAGCCCCTTGACGTAGGCGGCGCGGCTGCGCCAGACCAGTGCCATGCTCAGCACCGCCAGCGAAATGCCGTAGTTGGCTGCGTCGCCCGCGAAGTCCACCGCGTCGGCCAGCAGCGAGACCGAGTCCGCCTGCAGGCCGGCCACCAGCTCGACCCCGAACATCACCAGGTTCAGCCAGAGTGCGATCCACAGCGCCCGGCGCCAGCGCGGGTCTGTGGCGGCTGCCTCGGCGGCAGGGCGGGTGTCGGTGCTGCAGGTGGCGTGGCAGGAACAGGCCATGGGGGCTCTCTTTCGGCTTTTGATGAACTCGGGCATGATTTGAAACCTTGAAGTCACTCGAAGGTCAAGCGTGTCGAGCCACGAACCGGTTTTCACGCAGGGGGGCGCAGCGCTGCACATTGGCGAGGCGGCCCGTGCCTCGGGCGTGAGCGCCGCCAACATCCGTTACTACGAGCGCGAGGGGCTGCTGCACGACCCGGTGCGCGGGGAGAACGACTACCGGCTCTATGCCGCCGCCGATGTCCACCGCCTGCGCTTCATCCGGCAGTGCCGCGCCATGGACATGTCGCTGGACGAGGTGCGCACCCTGCTCGACCTGGACCTGAACGACAAGGCCGACTGCGCCACGGCGCGCGAGGCGCTCGATGCCCACCTGGGCCATGTGCGCCAGCGCCTGGCCGAGCTGCGCACGCTGGAGCAGGACCTGCTGGCGCTGCGCAACCGCTGCGACGGCTCCGACGATCATTGCCGCATCATCGAGGCGCTGCACCAGCGGGCCGACGAGTCGACCCCACCTGCGGACTCGCCAGCCGGTTTGCACCACCGGCATGTGTAGCGGGTGCCGGGCGCCGGCCGTGCAGGAGGCCGGGCGCGGTCCTCACCGCAGGTCGGGTGCCACGCCGAAGGGCGCGGGTTCGCTGGCCTCGGCGGGTTGAGGAGCGTCGCCTGAGCGGCGTGTGGGAATGGTCACCGGCGGGGGCAAGGCCATGCCTCGTCGCTGCATCACGGCGCGCAGGCGGTCCGGGTAGTCGGTGATGAGGCCGTCCACGCCCCAGTCCATCAGGCGCTCCATGTCGGCGGTTTCGTTCACCGTCCAGGGAATCACGCGCAGCTTCAGCGCGCGGGCGCGCGCCATTGTGGCCTGGCTCAGGTCGTTGAAGCGGGGCGACCAGAGCTGGCCCCCGGCCGCCGCCACCATCGCCGGGGCGTCGTCAAAATCGGCCAGCCTCAGGCCATGCGTCCACTCACCCGAGCTCAGGGTGTCAAAGCGCAGCTGCTGCGAACTGAGGTACGACAGGGGCAGCGCGGGGGCCTGCCGGCGGGCTTCCTGCAGCACCCGCCAGTCAAAGCTCTGCAGCGTGACGCGCGAGGCCATGCCGTACCGCTTCACCACGTCGAGCACGGCGCGCACGAACTCGGCCGGGCGGGGCGAATCCTCGGGCCGCAAAGGGCTCAGCTTGAGTTCGATGTTGAACGTGGCATGGGCGGCGCCCCACGATTCGATCTGACCGAAAACGGCCGCCAGCGTGGGGATGCGCTCGCCGTCTCGCGGCACCTGATCGGCAAATTCTCGCGCGTAGCGGCTGCCCGGGTTGATGCGGCCCACGTCAAAGCGGGCGATGTCGTTCAGGCTCAGGCGGTAGAAGGGCTCGCCCCGTGCCTTGAGCCACTCGCCGCTGGCGTCGCGCGTGATGTCCGGGTTGGGGGCGGTGTCGTGCGACAGCACCGGCACGCCGTCGGCGCTGAGCACCACGTCGATCTCCAGCGTGGTGACGCCGATGGCCAGCGCCTGCTCGATGCCGGCGAGGGTGTTTTCCGGGGCCAGGCCCCGCGCGCCCCGGTGGCCCTGGGCGTCGAACGCGACCACCGGGCCTGTCCATGCCAGCACCCCGGCCAACACCAGGGGGCCCAGCCGCGCCGCCCGGACCGGGTGACGGCCGTGAGCGCTGTGTCGATGGCCAAAGCCCTGAAAAAAACGGAAGCAGCGGAAAAGCATGCGCAGGGCCTCCATCACACGATGGCCCATTGTGGCAGTGTGGCCGCGCGAAACGTGCACGGCCTGTCGGCCCTTCAGTGCCCCAGGATCTTCGAGAGAAAGTCCCGGCTGCGCTCGTTCTGCGGGTTGTTGAAGAATTCGTGCGGCGTGTTCTGCTCGACGATCTGGCCCTGGTCCATGAAGATCACGCGGTCGGCCACGGCCTTGGCAAAGCCCATTTCATGCGTCACGCAGACCATGGTGATGCCCTGGTTGGCCAACTCGATCATCACGTCGAGCACTTCCTTGATCATCTCGGGGTCGAGCGCCGAGGTGGGCTCGTCGAACAGCATGATCTTGGGCGTGAGGCACAGCGCCCGCGCAATCGCCACGCGTTGCTGCTGGCCGCCGGAGAGTTGCAGCGGGTACTTGAGTGCCTGCTCGGCGATGCGCACACGCTGCAGCTGCTGCATGGCGCGTTCCTCGGCTTCCTTCCTGGGCATCTTGCCCACCCACATGGGCGACAGCGTGAGGTTGTCCAGCACGGTCAGGTGCGGGAACAGGTTGAACTGCTGGAACACCATGCCCACGTTCTTGCGCACCTGGTCGATGGCCTTGATGTCGTCGGTGAGTTCGATGCCGTCCACCGTCAGCTGGCCCTGCTGGTGTTCTTCCAGCCGGTTGATGCAGCGGATCAGCGTGGACTTGCCCGAGCCCGACGGGCCGCAGACGACGATGCGTTCGCCCTTGGCCACCGACAGGTCGATGTCGCGCAACACATGGAAGTCGTTGCCGTACCACTTGTTGACTTTGTCGAAACGGATGATGGGTTCGGTCACGGAGAATTCCTTCTTGTTCGATGGGGTGCATCGCGAGAGCTGCATCGCCAGCCAGGGACGCCGCGGAACCGGCTTTGCCAGGCCGCTGGTGTCGCCTTCTTGAGGGGGGATTCGAGCTACACGCAGTGAGTGAGAAACGGGGGATGGGTCTTTCAACGTGCCTTGCTGGCGTTCAGCTGCTTTTCAACCCAGAGGCTGTAGCGCGACATGGAGAAACAGAAGGCGAAGTACACCAGCGTGATGAAGAGGTAGGCCTCGATCTTGAACGGGCGCCAGTTGACATCGGAGTTGAGCGCCAGCGCCAGCGCGCCGGTGAGCTCGTACAGCGAGACGATGGTGACCAGCGAGGTGTCCTTGAAGATGGAGATGAAGTTGTTCATCATGCTGGGCACCACCATGGCCAGGGCCTGCGGCAGCACGATCTTGCGTTGCGTCTGCCAGTAGCTCAGGCCCAGCGTGTCGGCGGCTTCGAGCTGGCCCTTGGGGATGGCCTGCAGACCGCCGCGGATGATCTCGGCCATGTAGGCGGCGGCAAACAGCGTGATGCCGGCGATCACGCGCACCAGCACGTCCACCGACACGCCCTGCGGCATGAACAGCGGGAACATGAAGGACGCCATGAACAGCACCGAGATCAGCGGCACGCCGCGGATCAGCTCGATGTAGATCACGCAGGCCGAGCGGATCGCGGGCAGCTGGCTGCGCCGCCCCAGCGCCACCACGATGGCGATCGGGAAGGCCATGAAGATCGAGAGCGTGGCCAGCATCACCGTGAGCGGCAGCCCGCCCCACAGGTCCGTGCGCACCGGGCTCAGGCCCAGCACGCCGCCGCCCATGAGGGCGAAGAACATGGCCAGGATGGCGACCCACATCGCCGCCAGCCAGGGTTTCCAGAAGAAGGGGATGCAGCTCAGCACCAGCCCGCCGACCATCAGCAGGGTGGCCACCAGCGGGCGCCATTGCTCGTCGTACGGGTAGCGGCCGAACAGGATGATGCGGTACTTCTCCGTGACCACGCCCCAGCAGGCGCCGATGCCGCGCGCGGCCTGGCAGGCGTCGGCGTCGGCGCGGAACACCGACTGGAACAAAGCCCAGTTGGCCGCACCGGGCAGCGCGTACAGCAGCAGGCCGGCAACGAAGAGGGTGGTGAGCGTGCTGCGCCAGTCCGCAAACAGGTTTTGGCGCGCCCAGGGCACCAGGCCGGTGGTGCGCACCGGCGAGGGCCGCGGCGCGATGGGGACGAAGGTGGAAGAGGAAGAGGAAGAGGGCATGGTCATCGCTCCTGGATGGCCATGCGCTGGTTGTACCAGTTCATGAAGGCCGAGGTGGACAGCGAGGTGGTCAGGTAGACCAGCATGATGATGGCGATGCACTCCACCGCCCGCCCGCTTTGGTTGATGGTGGTGTTGGCGATGGACACCACGTCGGGATACCCCACGGCGACGGCCAGCGAGGAGTTCTTGGTGAGGTTCAGGTACTGGTTGGTCAGCGGTGGGATGATCACGCGCATGGCCTGCGGCAGCACCACCAGGTTCATCTTCTGCTTCTGGTTCAGGCCGAGCGCGGCCGCGGCCTCGCTCTGGCCCTGGCTCACCGACTGGATGCCGCCGCGCACCACCTCGGCCACGAAGGCGGCGGTGTAGACCACCAGCCCGATGAGGATGGCCATGAACTCGGGCGTGGCGCTCACGCCGCCGTCCACCATGAAGGCCAGTTGCTCCGGCACATGCCAGTCGCGCGGCATGCCGGCCACCACCCAGCCCACCACGGACAGCACCACGATCAGCGCCACCGGCACCCACATGCGGTCGGCGTCCTGCCCGGTGAGCTCGAAGCGCTTCTGCATGCGCTGGCGCCACAGCCAGCCCGCGATCAGCCCCAGGCCGGCGCCGGCCAGCACATGCGGCACGCCCGCCGAAGGGAAGGGAAAGGCCAGCCCGCCCTTGCTCAGGTAGACCAAGTCGGCGAGGTTCCAGGCCTCGTTCGATGCCGGCAGCACCTCGATGAAAAACAGGTACCACATCAGCAGCTGCAGCAGGATGGGCACGTTGCGGAAGGTCTCCACGTAGCCATAGCACAGGCCCCGCACCAGCGCATTGCGCGAGAAGCGGCCCACGCCGATCAGCACACCCAGCACGGTGGTCAGCACGATGCCGATCACCGCCACCTTCAGCGTGTTGAGCACACCGACCCAGATGGCCTTGCCGTAGGACTCGCTGGGGTCGTAGGGCACCAGGGTTTCGCCGATGTCGAAACCGGCGGCGGAGCCGAGAAAGTCGAAGCCGCTCTGGATGCCGCGCACCCGCATGTTCTCCTGCGTGTTGTGCGCCAGGAACCACAGGCCGGCGGCGATCAGCGCCAGCGCGATGACCTGGAAGATCACGCCGCGGGTGGCCCGGCTGTTGAGCGACCAGGTCCGTTTTCGGGAGGGGGGTTGCGTGTTCAAGCGGTCCTCGCAAACCAGGGTTCGTGGAGACAGCGCCACACCGCCGGCCCTGTCAGGCTGGCAGGCGGGTGCTTGTCATGGGGGCCACCGGCCGGCTGCCCGGGCGGGGCGGGGGCTTCAGTGCTTGGCGGAGCAGGGTGGCACCCTGCTCCGCGTCGCCTTCAGCGCACCGGCGGCGCGTACATCAGGCCGCCGTTGTTCCACAGGTTGTTGCTGCCACGGGGCAGGCCGATGGGCGTCTTGGGACCCACATGGCGCTCGAACTGTTCGCCATAGTTGCCCACCGCCTTGATGGCGCGCAAGGCCCATTCCTTGTCCAGCCCGAGCAGCTTGCCGGTGTCTTCGGTGCCGCCGCCCACCAGGCGCATCACGCTGGGGTTGGTGCTGGATTTCATCTGGTCGGCGTTGGCCTGCGTCACACCGAACTCTTCGGCCTCGATCAGGGCGTAACCGACCCATTTCACGATGGCGAAGAACTCGTCGTCGCCACGGCGCACCACCGGGCCCAGTGGCTCCTTGGAGATCAGCTCGGGCAGGATCACATGGTCCTCGGGCTTCGGCGTTTCCTTGGCGCGGATCGAGGCCAGGCCCGATGCGTCGGTGGTGTAGGCCTGGCAGCGGCCGGCCACGTAGGCGGCGGTGGCGGCTTCCACCTTCTCGAACACCACGGGCCGGATGCTGAGGTTGTTGGTGCGCGAGAAATCGGTCAGGTTGAGTTCGGTGGTGGTGCCCGACTGCACGCACACGGTAGCGCCCTTGAGCTGCTTGGCGCTTGTCACGTTCAACCGCTTGGGCACCATGAAGCCCTGGCCGTCGTAGAAGTTCACGCCCACGAAGTGCAGACCCAGCGAGGCGTCGCGGGTGAGTGTCCAGGTGGTGTTGCGCGCCAGCATGTCGATCTCGCCCGACTGCAGGGCGGTGAAGCGCTGCTGCGCCGTGAGGGGTACGTAACGCACCTTCTCCGAGTCCCGCAGGATCGCCGCGGCCACGGCGCGGCACACGTCCACATCAAGGCCGCTCCACTTGCCCTGGCTGTCGGCCGCCGAGAAGCCGGCCAGGCCCGTGTTCACGCCACAGATCAGCTCACCGCGTTTCTTGATCGCGTCCAGGTCCTTGCCGGCATGCGCGGGCAGGCTCAGCAGCACGGCGGCGGCGCTCAGGCCGAAAGCGACGGTTTTCAGAGGGTTCAGGGTCATGTGTTGTTCTCCAAACGTGGTGGGCCGGTCGTGGTCGGCAGGTGCACCATGAAAGTGCCATCCGCGCCGCCCAGCGACTGTAGTGCCGCCTTTTCGGGCGGTGCATCGGGGTTTACGTGGGCGCTGCATGCAAAGTTTTCATAGAACCATCGTATACAACGCGGCCGCGTCAACCCCCAGTCAGTAACAGCATGTTTCGTGCCATCCCACCCCTGCCATCTCCCCTCCGTCCCAAGGGCGACATGGCGGCTTGCGCCGCGACGCAGGCCCCCCGTATGCTGTGCCGCAAACAGCAGCAGGAGACAAGCCATGAGCATTTCCCCGACGGACACCCCCGTGGCCGAGCGTGCGCCCGAGCGTCCCCACCACCGCTTCTGGCCCCGGCGCCTGCCGCTGAGCCTGACACCCCCGGCCACGTCGCTGTGGGAGAACCTGGCGATCAGTGCACGGCGCTACCCGGACAAGCCGGCGCTGGTGTTCTTTGACCAGGTGCTGAGCTACCGCCAACTGATGGAGCAGGCCGAGCGCCTGGCCGCGCACCTGCACGCGCAGGGCGTGCAGGCGGGCGACCGCGTGATGCTGCTGATGCAGAACTGCCCGCAATGGGCGGTGGCGCACTTCGCCATCTTGCGGGCCAACGCGGTGGTGGTGCCGGTCAACCCGATGAACCGGGCCGAAGAGCTCAGGCACACCCTCACCGACCCGGACGTGCGCGTGGCCATCTGCGCCGCCGACCTCGCCACCGATCTGCTGCAGGCCAGCGCGTCCCTGCCACCACCGCAGCGCCTGCGCCACCTGGTGGTGAGCCATTACAGCGACGCCATCGGCCCGGCGGCGGATATTCCGCCGACGTGGCAGTCCTGGCTGGGCACGCGCCATGCCTTGCCCACGCTGCCCGACGGGACGGTGACCGACTGGGCCCAGGCGCTGACCTGCACCTCAGCGCCGCCCGCGCACGATCGCGGCCCGGCGGACCTGTCGGTGCTGCCCTATACCAGCGGCACCACCGGCCTGCCCAAGGGCTGCATGCACACGCACGCCAGCGTGATGCACAACGCGGTGGCGGGCAGCCTCTGGAGCAACAGTTCGCCCGAGAATGTGGCGCTGCTGGTGGTGCCCATGTTCCACATCACCGGCATGGTGGTGGGCCTTCACGCGGGCGTCTACACCGGCGCCACGATGGTGGTGATGCCGCGCTGGGACCGCGAGCTGGCCGGTCGCCTCATCTCCCGCTGGCGCGTCACCCACTGGGCCAACATCCCCACCATGGTGATCGACCTGCTGGCCAGCCCGAACTTCGCGAGCTACGACCTCTCCAGCCTGGTGCTGATCGGCGGCGGCGGCGCCGCCATGCCGCAGGCGGTGGCCCAGCGCCTGTTCGAGCAGTACGGCCTGCGCTACGCGGAGGGCTACGGCCTGACCGAGACCGCCGCGCCCTCGCACAACAACCCGCCCGACGCGCCCAAGCAGCAGTGCCTGGGCATCCCCTTCATGAGCGTGGACGCACGCGTGGTGGACCCCGACACGCTGCAGGAAATGCCGGTGGGCGAGGCCGGCGAGATCATCATCCGCGGTCCTTCGGTGTTCTCGGGCTACTGGAAGCGCCCGGAGGCGACCGAGGCCGCGTTCGTCACCTTCGAGGGCGAACGCTACTTCCGTTCCGGCGATCTGGGCCGTGTGGACGAAGAGGGTTATTTCTTCATCACCGACCGACTCAAGCGCATGATCAACGCCAGCGGCTTCAAGGTCTGGCCGGCCGAGGTGGAGGCCCTGATGTTCCGCCACCCCGCCATTGCCGAGGCCTGCGTGATTCCCACCCTCGACAGCTACCGCGGCGAGAGCGTGAAGGCTGTGGTGGTGCTGCGCGATGCGCACCGGGGCAGCACGACCGAGCAGGACATCATCGACTGGTGCCGCGAGAACATGGCGATCTACAAGTGCCCGCGCACGGTGCAGTTCGTGGAGGCGCTGCCCAAGAGTGGCAGCGGCAAGGTGATGTGGCGCCTGCTGCAGGAACAGGAGCAGGCGCAGGCACCCGCGGCACAATGAGGCGATGTCTGTTTCACGCTCCCTGCACCGCCTGTGGCAACCCCGGCGCGGCCTGTTCTGGCTGATGCTGGCCTTCAACGCGCTGTCGTCGTTGCTGGCCTGGTACGTTCACCTCACCGATCCGCCCACCGCGCTGCGCTGGCTGCTCAGCCTGCTGGCGCTCACCAACGCCGGGCTCGGCTGGTGGATGCTGGTGCGCCTGTGGCGTGAGACGCCGCCCGAGCACACTGCCCATCGGGCTGGTGGTGGCGGCTGACCCGGCCCGCCGCTTGCCCGCGTGCCGCTGCCCCGTTTCCTTCCTCGCTTCCTGTCCGGAGATGACCCGATGTTCAACGCCCTGCTGATCACCAAGCCCGAGAGTGGCTACCGCTGCGACCTGACGTCGCTCGACGAATCGCAACTGCCCGCCAGCGGTGATGTGACGGTGCGGGTGGACTGGTCCACCATCAACTACAAGGACGGCCTGGCCATCACCGGCCGCTCGCCGGTGGTGCGCAGCTTTCCCATGGTGCCCGGCATCGACTTCGCCGGCACCGTCACCGCCAGCGAGCACCCCCGCTGGCAGCCGGGCGACCGCGTGCTGCTCAACGGCTTTGGCGTGGGCGAGACGCATTGGGGCGGCCTGGCGCAGATGGCCCGCGTCAAGGGCGACTGGCTGGTGGCCTTGCCCGATACCCTGAGCGCTCGCGACGCGATGGCCTTCGGCACCGCGGGCTACACGGCCATGCTGTGCGTGATGGCCCTGCAGCGCCACTGGGCCGAACACGACGTGTCGCCCGGCGGCGGCGAGGTGCTGGTGACCGGTGCCAACGGCGGGGTGGGCAGCGTGGCCATTTCGCTGCTGGCGGCGGCGGGCCACACCGTGGTGGCGTCCACCGGGCGCCTGCAGGACGCCGAGCACCTCCAGGCCCTGGGTGCGGCCGAGGTGATCGACCGTGCCAGCCTGAGCGCACCGGGCAAGCCCTTGCAGAAAGAGCGCTGGATCGGCGTGGTCGATTCGGTGGGCAGCCACACCCTGGCCAACGCCTGCGCCAGCACGCGCTACGGCGGCGCGGTGGCGGCCTGCGGCCTGGCGCAGGGCATGGACCTGCCGGCCAGCGTGGCGCCGTTCATTCTGCGCGGCGTCACCCTGTACGGCATCGACAGCGTGATGGCGTCCATGGCCCGGCGCGAGGCGGCCTGGACGGCGCTGGCGGCTGCCGCCAACCGCGCCCAGCTGGACCGCTTCACGCGCGAGATCGGGCTGGAAGAGGCCATTGGCGCTGGCAGCGAGATCCTGGCGGGCCAGGTGCGCGGCCGGCTGGTGGTGGACGTGAACCGCTGAGCGACCCGCCGGCGGTGCTTACACCGGCGCGTTTTCTGCCGATGGCCGCGGCTCGCCCCGCGGGGCGAAGCGCCGGCCCATCCAGTCGGTGAAGGGCAGGAAGAGCAGCGCCACGCCCAGGTTGAACGACAGGTTGGCCAGCGCCACGGCCTGGCCGGCACTGCCGCCCTGGCGAATCGCCCACTCGCCGAAGGGGGTGATGAAGGGCAGCATCAGCAGCACGCCCACCGCGTTGAACAGGAGGTTCATCTGGGCGGTGCGCCGTGCGAAGCGGTCCATGGGGATGCTGGCGATCAGGCCGGTGGCGGTCGTGCCCAGTGTGGCGCCCACCACCACGGCCACAGCCCCCAGCGGCTGCAGGGCACCTTGCTGTACCAGCACGATGGCCAGGCCGCTGACCACGCTGCTCGACTGCAGCACCACCGTGAGCACGATGCCGATGAGCAGGCCCATCCATGGCACCTCGGCACGCGCCAGCAGGTCGAGTACCCAGGGCGCGTTCTGCAGTGGCTCCAGCGATTCGCTCACCAGGTCCAGCGCGAAAAAGATGAACCCGAAGTAAAAAATGGCCCGCCCCACCACGCGGATGGTGAAGGGCAGCATGGTCAGCAGGCCACCCAGCACGATCAGGTAGGGACCCAGGTGCGTGAGTTCGTAGGACACCAGCCAGGCGGTGGAGGTGGTGCCCACCTTGGCGCCCAGCAGCACCGCCAGGCTGGCCGCGAAGCTCAGCGTGCCGGCGTTCACCAGTGCCACCACCAGCGCGCTCACCGCGCTGCTGGACTGCACCACCGCCGTGACGCTGGCGCCCAGGGCAAAGCCCCCCAGCCGCTGGCGGGTGGCCAGGCCGAGCCAGCGGGGCAGCCGGTCGCTGCCGATGGTCTGCAGTTCCTTGCTGAAGTGCTCCAGCCCGTAGAGGAACAGCAGCAGGGCGCTGAGCACCAGCACGGCGGTGCGGAAAAGGTCTTGGTCGGGCAGCATGGTGCGCCGAGCATATCGCCCGGCGGCAAAGGAGGGCGGCGCGGCCGCTCGGCCAGGGCTGTGTCAGGCCTGCGGCGCAGGCACGATGTGCCGGTAGGCGTGCCAGGTGGCGTGGCCGATCACGGGGCCCGCGATGAACAGGCCCAGGAACACGGGCAGCATCGCCAGCACGATGAGCGCCGTGATGAGCGCGCCCCACAGCAGCATCACGCCGGGGTTCTGCGCGCAGGCCCGGATACTGGTGAGGCCAGCCGAGACGGCGTCGACCTGGCGGTCCATGATCATGGGGATCGAGATCACGCTGGTGACGAAGATCAGGCCTGCAAAGAGCGCACCGACGACGGTGTAGGTGATCAGGAAACCGAGGTTTTCGGGGTCGACCAGCATGGCCAGGATGTTGGCCTTTTCGGGCATGGTGTTGAAGCTCACCGCGAACACCACCAGCGACGCACGGCCCCAGAGCATTTCCAGGATCAGCAGGACGCCGGCAAAGATGGCCATGGTGCCCTTGGTGGGTCGCCAGGCCACCAGCGAGGCGCTCAGCGAGGGGCGGTGGGTGTGCGTCTGCATGGCCTTGCTGGCGTCGTAGAGGCCCAGGCAGAGAAACGGGCCCATGAGCAGGAAGCCAGCGCTCAGGGCCAGCACATAGGCCGGGGCCGACTGGAACACCGCCAGCAGCGCATGGCCCATGGCAAAGAAGCAGAGCCCGTAGAACAGACCAATGCGCGGGCAGCGGCGGAAGTCCGCCCAACCCAGTTGCAACCAGCGAAACGGGTCGGACGGCTTCAGTTCGGCCAGCTGCAGCGAGAACACCGAAGGACCGCGCTCCGAATGGGGTGCCGGCTGGGACGCGGCGCCGGGGCGGTCGCCCGATTCGTCCAGTGCGGCAAGGGGGGCAACATCGGCCATGGAAATATCCTCCTGAGCCGGCAATATAACCATCGGCGCATGGCTCACGCACATGGTTTACCCCATGCGCGGACAGGCCCGCCGCCGCTGCGGTGGCCCGACGTCAGGCGCGTGTGGGTGCGTGCTTGGCACCGCTGGCGCGGCGTGGGGTGGTCCGCTGCGGTTCGCGGCGCAGGTGCAGGGCCAGCGCAGCGTCCTGGGACTGCGCATGTTTGGGGAACCAGGCGCCGAGTTCGCACGCCATTTCACGCACAGCGGCGAGTTCGCCCTTGCGCGCCAGCGCCAGGCCCTCGCGCAGCACGTTGAGCACCACGCGGTGCTGCAGCATGTGATGCTCGGCCGTGGCAAAGCGGGTGCTGCGCATCCACTCGTCCTCGCGTCCAAAATGCTCGGCTGTGTGGTCCACCACGGCGGCCCAGGCCAGGGGCAGCGCGGCATCGGACGCGGCCTCGGCCAGGCCCAGCAGTTCCACGAATTCGCGGTGCGCGCTGTCCATGGGCTCGAAGTCGAGCAACAGGGCATCGCTCCATTTCAGCGTGTTCATAGGCCATCTCCTTGCAGGTGTCGTGTCAGGTCGTGGGTGCAGCTTGACAGCCGGGGCGCGGGCGCATGTTGATCCAGCGCAGGAACCGCGCAGGTGGGCGCCCCCGAGCCCGCGCACGCCGCGCCGACCGGCGACGGTGACACGCCGTTACACTGCCGCCCCATGACCAGCGAATTCCAGCCTCCTTTTGTTTCCTTGCCCGAAGCGCCAGCGGCCCTGCAGACGCAGGGTTTCGCCCTGCTGGGAGCGGCCGACGTGCAGCGCTGGCTGGGCACCACCGCGGCGGGGCTGCAGGCCCTGCAAGTGGCCTGGGACGATCTGTCCGCCGATGCCTACCTGAAAGACGGCGGGCGCTACCGACGCCGCCGCCACAGCTGTTTCGTGGTGGACGGCGACGTGGTGCAGCAGGTGCCCCATCGGGCGCACTGGCAGCCACTGGAGTACAACGCGCTGCACGGCGGCATGGAACGCTGGTTCGAGCCCATGCAGGCCGATGTGTTGAGCCAACCCCTGTGGCCGCATCTGCTGGCGCGCGTGGGTGATGCGGTGTCGGTGCTGCGCGGCGCGCAGCCCTGGTTCGTTGAAGCCCACACCTTCCGCATCGACACCACCGACGGCATCGGCCGGCCGACCCCAGAAGGGGCGCACCGCGATGGCGTGGACCTGGTGGCCGTGTTCATGGTGGGCCGTGAGCAGATCAAGGGCGGCGAGAGCCGGGTGTTCGCAGCCGACGGCCCGGCCGGGCAGCGCTTCACCTTGCGCCAGCCGTGGTCGCTGCTGCTGCTGGACGACGCGCGCGTGATCCACGAGAGCACACCGATTCAACCCCTGGAAGCCGGCGGATTCGGCTGGCGCGACACACTGGTGCTGACCTACCGGCGCGGCGGGTTCCAGGGTTCCAGCTGAGCGGGAGCGGTTGGGTTCCAGCCGCAGTCCGTGCCAGGCGTCTGCGGGCGGTGGAGGCGGTCCTTTGCCACGCCGCCGCAGCGCCTGGTGCTTGGCGTTAGCGAGATGAGCTGGACGAGGGGGTGGGGCGCGCGCTGCCCAGCCCGCCACGGCGTTGCTCGGCGTGCGCCCGGATGTGGGGTGGCAGCCGCCCGATCAGCCAGCGCATGGCCAGCGGCACGAGCACCAGATCGTCCATCACGCCGATGATGGGCAGCACGTCGGGTATCAGGTCTACCGGCGAGAGCACGTAGAGCACCAGGGCAGCCGCCCCGATCTTGAGCCAGCCCGGCGCTTCGGGGTGCCGCAAGGCGTGCCACATCAGGCGGGCATCGCCCTTCACCGCCACCCACAGCACAGACAGTCGTTTCCACATCAGGCGTTCTCCTTCGTTGGTCTCTGCGTTGCAACGGCACGGGCAACGGCACAGACGGAGGGTTCATGGCAATGGCACACCATGCCATGCGGGACCCGTTCTGCGGTGCTGTAACTGGGTCTGTTGACCCCGATCACAAGAACCCGTTCCGCGTGGCGCGACGGGCGGTGCGCCCGAGGCGCTCAGGCCTTGCCGCAGCTGCGCGTCCTCAAGAGCCTGTTCAAGGTGCTCTTGCTCAGCGCCGGATGGCATTGGGAAAGTACAGCGCGGTGAGGCTGCGGCTGTGCACCGGCGAGAAGCCCTCCGCCACGGCCGGCGTGCCCTGGCCGTAGCGGCGCCACTCGCGCACCCAGTGCAGGTGGTCGCAGACCTCCAGCAAGCCGATGGTTTCGCGGTCGCCGATGAGAACGCCATGGGCGCGCAAACCCAGGAGCGCCTTGGCGTCACGCAGACGCTGCAGCGTTGCCGGCGTGACGCCGAACTCGCCGTCGCTGACGATCAGCAGGTCGGCGTCGGCCCACTCGGCCGTTTCCACCAGCGCCACCGCACGCTCGATGGGTGTCTGCACGTCGGTGCCGCCATCGAAGCTCTGGCCCATCAGGTCCAGCAGGTGTTCCAGGCCGGCGGCGTCCAGCGTCAGGTCGCGTTCCACCACCTCGCCGCATCCGCCAAACGCCAGCAGGCGGCACGGGCGGTGCCCCGCGTGCGCGGCACGCAGCGCCTGCAGCACGCAGGCCTTGGCCACGCTCTCGGGCGCGCCGCGCATGGAGCCCGAGGTGTCCAGGCACACGATGAGCGGGCCCCGCCCGGCTGGCTCCGGTGTGGGCCTCTGGTGCACGCTGTCGGGTCTGGGCAGGTGGCGCTGGCGAGGCGCCCGTGCGCGGTCGTCGTAGCTCAGCAGCTGTGCTTCGGCAAAGCGTGCGCGCCACAGCCGGCGCAGCACCGGGTGGGTCAGGTTCAGGCTTTCGCCACCGGTCATGCGGGCCAGGTTGCGTGAGCGACGCACCCCGTCCACCGCGGTCGGTTCGGGGCAGCGTTCCTCTTCGTCGGCGGGGTGGCGTGCTGCGGGTGCGCGGGTGTGCGGATCGGGCCGTGGCGTGGCGGCGTCCGGATGCTGGCGCTGGGCCTCGCGCCGGCCCACGCCATTGATGAAGGCCGCCAGTGCTGGCAGGCGCTGCAGCAGCTCGCCGATGCGGCGTGCTTCCTGCCATTCGCGCCGGCTCAGCTGGCCGGCCAGATCGTCCCAGCGCAGGTGGGCCAGATCGCCGAGCGACTGCAGCAGGGCCTGCACCTCGTCCCACCCCTGGCGCTGCACGTCCCAACTCTCGCGAAAGCGGGTCTGCATGCGGGCAATAGCGGCCATCCGCGGCTCCTCCATCGGGCGGTCGATCAGGCTGTCCAGGTGCCACAGCAGGCTTTGCAGCACCTGGCGGGTGAGCGGCTGGCTCTGGCGGGTGAGGGCGAGCAGGTCCAGCTCGGCCAGCAGCGGGCGCAGCGCCTGCGTGGCCTCGGGGTCGCCCAGGTCGCGGGAGGGGTCGGGCAGGGAGCCCGCCAGCAGCGCGTCGTGCCAGTGGGGCAGACCGGGTAGGCGCCGGGCAGCGTCGCCGCTGCTGCACACCACGGCCCAGCGCCAGAGCTCGCGGGGCAGGGCGTTCAGGTGGTGGTAGGGGCGGTCAGGCGCCTTTGCCGCTTCGATCGGCTCACGCCGAACGGTGACCGTTTCAGGGCGAATGCCGACCATGGGCGCGGTGCCGACCGGCCCGCCCGTTCGGGCCGAGCCTGTCGAAGCCCTCATGGGTATTCGCAGGGCACTGGTGCTGGCGCGGCGGTGTCAGCGCTGGCATCCACAGGCAGGGCGGCAAAGCCCTGTTGCGTGGACTGGTGCTGGGCACACCACATCGCCAGCTGACCACAGCGTTCGCCGTGCACGGATTCGATCTGCAGCAGCCAGGATGGCGGCAGCCAGACGTGCGCCCGCGCCTGTCCCAGCACCTCGCGCGCCAGCGCCAGCTGCTCGGCGTGCAGGGCCAACAGGCGTGCCTGGAGTCCCTCGCATTGCGCCACCCGGGCGTCAATGTGCACGCGGCTGTAGCGACGTTGCGCGCGTTCGCTGGTGATGCGCACCATTTCGCTTTCTTCACAGGGGCGCTGGATGGCGCGGGCCAGGGCGAGCTTGCCCGCGCTGTCGTCCTGCACGTCGGGCGGGGCGCGGCGCTCGGTGTCCAGCTGCTGCTCGAAGGCCAGCACGGCACGCTCCAGGCCATCCAGGGGGAGCGGCGCGGTGTGCGCGACCGCGTGCAGGAAGAAGTTGGTCCAGCCCGGCACCTGCGCCGGTTCGCTGGCCAGCACGAAGGGCAGCAGCCAGAGGTCCCAGGGCTCCACCGATGTGGCCCCTCGGCTGGCGGCCTGCACCTGCAGCAGCGTCACCAGCTGGCGCCAGCGCCGGTCCGACACGGTCTGCTGGCTCTGCCGGGCATGCTCGCGTGCGCGCAGCAGCAGCGCGAGCGTGGGTTCAGCCAGCGGCAGCTGCGGTGCCGCTTCGCGCAGCGCCTCCAGATGGGCGGTGTCCAGCTGGGGCGATGCCTGATCGGTGGGCGCCCCACGCGTGTCGGTCAGCAGCAGGGCGCTGAAGTGTTCGTCGTCCACCGGCTGCACGGGCACGCGCAGCAGAAAGCGGTCGTAAAAGGCCAGCAGGCTGTCGTCCTGCGGTTGCTCGTTGCTGGCGCCTACCAGGCACAGCAGCGGCACCGGCAGCCGCTGGCTGCCGTTGTCGAACTGGCGTTCGTGCAGCAGGCCGAGCAGGGTGTTCAGGATGGCCGAATTGGCCTTGAACACCTCGTCCAGAAAGGCCACCTCGGCACTGGGCAGGTAGCCTTCGGTCAGGCGTTCGTAGCGGTCGTCTTCCAGCGCGCGCAGCGAGAGCGGCCCGAACAGCTCCTCGGGCACGGTGAACCGCGTGAGCAGGCGCTCGAAATAGCGCGCTCCGGGCAGCAAGCGCTGCAGCCGGCGCGCCAGTTCGCTCTTGGCGGTGCCGGGCGGCCCCAGCAGCAGCACATGCTCACCCGCCAGCGCCGCCAGCAGCAGCGCCCGCGCGGCCATGTCGCGCTGCAGCAGGCCGCGTTCCAGCTCGGCCAGCAATGGCGCCCAAGTGTCGGCGTCGGGTGTGGGTGTCATGTGGATGGGTTGGTCACCAAGCGGCATCCGGCGCGCATGCCTTTGCCCAGGATGCCGCGGAACCGGCTTTGCCGGGCCGCTGGCATCGCCCCCCTTCGGGGGGGTGACGCGAAGCGGCGCGGGGGGCGGGTGTTTACACCCGTTCAAACACCGCCGCGATGCCCTGGCCGCCGCCGATGCACATCGTCACCAGCGCGTAGCGGCCCTGGATGCGCTCCAGTTCGTAGAGCGCCTTCACGGTGATCAGCGCGCCGGTGGCGCCGATGGGGTGGCCCAGCGAAATACCCGAGCCGTTGGGGTTGACCTTGGCCGGGTCCAGGTCGAGTTCCTTGCTCACGGCGCAGGCCTGGGCGGCAAACGCTTCGTTGGCCTCGATCACGTCCAGGTCGTTCACCGACAGGCCGGTTTTGGCGAGGACGGCCCGGGTGGCCGAGATCGGGCCCACGCCCATGATCTTCGGGTCCAGTCCGGTGTGGGCATAGCCCACCAGGCGGGCCATCGGCTTCAGGCCGCGGGCCTGGGCGGCCTGGCTGTCCATCAGCACCACGGCGGCGGCCGCGTCGTTGATGCCCGAGGCGTTGCCGGCGGTGACGGTGCCGTTTTCTTTCTGGAACACGGGCTTGAGCTTGCTCATGTCTTCCAGCTTGCAGCCAGGGCGGAAGTGCTCGTCGGTTGCCCAGGACACGTCGCCCTTGCGGCTTTTCAGCACGACGGGAACGATCTGGTCCTTGAAGCGGCCTTCTTGCGTGGCGCGCTCGGCGCGCAGGTGGCTTTCCAGGGCCAGCGCGTCCTGCATGTCGCGGGTGATGCCGTATTGGGCGGCCACGTTCTCGGCGGTCACGCCCATGTGGATGTTGTGGAAGGGGTCGTGCAGCGCGCCCACCATCATGTCCACCATTTTGGTGTCACCCATGCGCGCGCCCCAGCGCATGTTCAGCGAGGCGAAGGGCGCGCGGCTCATGCACTCGGCACCGCCGCCGATGGCGATGTCGGTGTCGCCCAGCAGGATGCTCTGGCTGGCGTTGACGATGGCCTGCAGGCCCGAGCCGCACAGGCGGTTCACGTTGTAGGCGGGCGTGGCTTCGCCGCAGCCGCCGTTGATGGCCGCCACGCGGGAGAGGTACATGTCCTTGGGCTCGGTGTTCACCACATGGCCGAAGACCACGTGGCCGACGTCCTTGCCGTCGACGCCGGCGCGTGCCAGCGTCTCGCGCACGACCAGTGCGCCGAGTTCGGTGGGGGGCACGTCCTTCAGGCTGCCACCAAAGGTGCCGATGGCGGTGCGGGCGGCGCTGACTACTACAACTTCACGGCTCATGTCTGTCTCTCCTGGGGATGAATGGGGTGTGGTGTGGTCGGTGCAGGCTCACAGGTGCTGCGCCGGCAACGGGCCATGGTAATGCGCGCATGCTTACGCGGAGCTTGACAGAGGTCAAGGCGTCAGCGGTTGCCGGGGGCAGCGTGGGCGCTGTCCGGGGCAACGGTCAGGGAATGTGCCGGGCCAGGACCGGCCAGCGACCGTCGCGTGCATCGTCGGGGCGCAGCAGGAACAGCTCCCCCATGGCCGGGAATCCGCCGGTGAGTGCCGTCATGTTCACCTGGTGGGTGACGATCACCGCGTTGCGCGGCGTCGGCCATTCGCGCACGAAACGGCCCATCTCGCGGGCCTGGGCCGCGCCGTCGCCGCCTTGAAAGAACGAGTTGGCAGGCGCCCAGACGGTGTGTCGTCCGAAGGCCAGGTGGGCTGTTTCGGTGCAGCGGCACCAGGCGCTGGAGCGCACCTCGTCCACGTGCACCCCCTCGCGTGCAAAGGCAACGCCGAGTTGGCGTGCCTGCTCGCGTCCGGCGGCGCTGAGGTTGCGCTGGGTGCTGCAGTCGCCCAGGCGAAACCCGGGCGGGTCGCCCAGCCCGGCCACGGTCTGGGCGTGGCGCATCAGCACCACGCAACCCCCTTCCCTCAGCAGCTGCCAGAAGGCGAGGTCCCGGGGGGCTGGCTCGCCGTGAGCCGGCCGGTACAGGCCGACGCCGAGCCCGGCGAGGGCTTGCAGCAGGTGGCGGCGCGGCAGGCTGGCCATGGGGTGCGACGCTGGGCTCAGTCGCGCACGTCGGCCACGGGCTGGTCGCCGAAATCGGCGCGCCCCAACCAGGCCAGCACGCGGGCAGCGGCCTCGTCGGGGGCCGTCAGCTGGCCCTCGCGCTGCAGCGCCACGAAGCGCTGCACGTCGGGAAAGCCCGCCGGGTCGCCCGCGCGCAGCTGGGTCTGCATGTCGGTGTCGATCACACCCGGGGCCAGCGAGACCAGGCGCGCACCGAAGGGCCGGCGCGCCTCGTCCAGTGCCGCGCAGCGGGTGAAGTGGTCCAGCCCGGCCTTGGCCGCGCAGTAGGGGGCCTGGGCCGCCATGGGGTAGCGGCCCAGGCCGGACGAGATGTTGAGCACCTGGCGCGGACCGTGCCAGCCCGCGGCCACCCAGCGTGCCGTGGCGTTGAGAAAGGCGGCGGTGAGCTGCATCGGTGCCTCCAGGCCCACGCGCAGCGCGGCCGCGAGCTCGTCTGCCGGGCAGTCGTCCAGCGGGCCGATGCGCGGAATCATGCCGGCGTTGTTGATCAGCGTGGCGCCGCTCAGTGTGCGGTGGTCCTGGCCGTCGAGCCAGGCTTGCAGGCGCAGCCGGGCGGTGGCCGGGTCGGCCAGGTCCTGCGACCACTGGATGAGCGTGGTTCCTCGGTCCAGTGCCTCCGCCTCCAGCGTGTCGTTGATCTGTCTCGACACGCAGAGCAGCAGCCGGTCGGGGCCAAGCAGCTGGCGTGCCATGGCCAGGCCCATGCCGCGGGAGGCGCCGGTGAGGATGGTCAGGTGTTGCATGCGGGGTGCGTCTGTCGGTTGAAGAGGCGTACGGGGTCGGGAGACGTCAGAACGGGCACGGGCTGTGCCATTGCATTTGCAGGCCCGTGAGCGGGTGCGCCAGTGCCAGCGTGTCGGCGTGCAGCAGCAGGCGATCTGCCATGGCCTGCTGTTCAGGGCTGGCGTAGAGCGCGTCGCCCACGATGGGGTGACCGATGGCCTGCAGGTGCACGCGCAACTGGTGCGTGCGTCCGGTCACCGGTTCCAGTTCTAACCGGGTTGTGATGCCCGTGTGGACGCCTGGGGTTTGAGCCGCCACCCGCCAGTGTGTGAGGCTGGGCTTGCCCCGCTCGGCGCTGACGATGCTGCGCGGGCGGTTGGGCCAGTCCAGGGTGAGGGGCAGGTCGATCGCGTTCCATTCCCCCTCCGGCAGCAGGCTGCACAGCGCGCCAGCCACCACCGCCGTGTAGCGCTTGTGGACCCGGCGTTCGGCAAAGGCGCGGCTCAGGGCGCGTTGCGCGTCGAGGCCGCGCGCCATCACCACCAGGCCCGAGGTGGACATGTCGAGCCGGTGCACCACCAGCGCGTCGGACCAGCGGGCCTGGGCGCGGCGGCTCAGGCAGTCCTGCTTGTCGGGCCCGCGCCCGGGCACGGCCAGCAGGCCGGCGGGCTTGTCGAGCACGATCAACGTGTCGTCGGCGTGCACCACCTGCAGCGCATCGTCGGGCCGGGTCATGGTGCGGGTGGCGTGGTGACGGGCAGAAGTGCCTGCAACAACTCGTCGGCCTCCACGCGGCGCGCGGCGCCGAAGCCGGCGATCTGTCGGGCGCCCAGCAGCGCCAGCCGCACAAAACGGAAGTCGCCCAGCTGCGTCATGGGTTCGGCTTCGGGAAAACGCTGCAGGTAGGCGCTGCGGCAAACCAGGGCCTCGGCGCTGCCGGGCGCCAGCAGCTGGGCGTTTGCGTCCAGCGTGACGCGGGGCAGGGCGTGCACCGGCTCGCCCGGCACTTCGCCCTGGCTGACCATGAGGGACACGCGTGGTGCGCGCTGCAGGTGTCCGGTGTGCGGAGCCAGCGCGCTCACATGCAGCACCAGGCCACCGCGGTGAACCGCAAAGGGCACCATCGAGACAAAGGGTGCGCCCTCGGCGTCGAGCGTGCCGAGGGCGGCCGTGCGCTGGCTCAGCAGCAACTCGCGCAGGGCGTGGCCCAGGCTGTGTTCAGGGGGCATGTGGGGTCACAGGACGAAAAAACATCGATCCCGCGAGTATCGGCGAGCGTGGCTGCGGTGTGCCTGCGGACCGCCGGTTTCAGCGCACCACCACGTCAGCGCGCCGGTTGCGCGGCTCCACCACCTCGTCGTCGGTGGGTACCAGGGGCTCGCGTTCGCCACGGCCCACCGCCTCGATCAGCTCGGGCTTGAAGCCACGCGCCACCAGCAGGCTGCGCACCGCCTGTGCGCGCGCCAGCGAGAGGCGGTCGTTCGCCTCCAGCGTGCCCTGGCGGTCGGTGTGGCCGGTGACGACGATCTCGCCGCCCGCCCGGGCCTGGGCGCTGGCCACCACGGTGGCCAGCTGCGCCTGCGACTCGGGCGTGAGTTGCGAGCTGCCGGGCTCGAACTCGAGCACAAAGCGCTCGGGTGCCGGTGGCTGCAGGGCCAGCAGCCGGGGGTAGGTTTCGCGCACTTTCTCGGCCGTGGTCGTTTCCAGGTCGAGTTTGCCCTGTCGGCCCACCGTGGCCACCTGGTAGGGCTGGCGGAGGAACTGCGTGCCGACGGGGGTGCTCACCCCGACCACGCTGGCGGCGCCGTCGGCCTGTGGCAGCAGCGTCACGCGCGTGGTGGGCGCACAGCCGGCCAGGGTGGCGGCCAGGGCAAGGGCGAGGGCGGGCGTGGTGAGGAAACGCAGGGGATGGTCGAAGGTCATGGCAGGGTCGGGACGAAGGCGGTTGGAGGGCGGTCGCAGCGAAGGGCGGCCTCACGGGGCGGCGGTTTCCACGATGAAATCGGTGCCGCGCACACCCACCACCGCGGTCGGCGTCGTCACCTTGAACAGCTCGGGGTTGATCCGCGCCAGCAGACCCGTCACCACGCGCACCGTGCCTTGCAGCAGGTCGAGCCCGACATGGCCCTTCTGCGTGGTGCTGTCGAACTGGAAGCGGCTCAGGTCCATCGTGGTGTTGGGGCCCATGGTCAGCACCGTGCCGTCCTTCAGCGTGAGGGTGGCCGCGCCGTTCTGACCGGTGCTCAGACGATCGGCCAGCACCACGCCGGCGCCGGGTTCGGCTGCGCGCCGCGCACCGGCCCGAGCCGCCCAGGCCTGGCCTTCCACCTGTTTGAATGTGCCGATGCGGCTGGCCTCCACGGCCGGGCTGGCCACCACCACGGCGGCGGGCGCCAGTTCCGCCGGGCCGCGGCTCTGCGCCGCGGCAAAGGGGGCGGTCAGCAAGCCCAGAGACGACAGGCTGAGAGCAATGAAGGTACGCATGGAGGGGGCTCCTGGGTGATGAATGTAGTGCCAAGGTATGGTAACGGTCCGGTGGCCTTCTGCGGGCACACAGGGGGTCCCGGCGATAGAATGCGCCCACGCCACGCCACGCCACGCCACGCCACGCCACGCCACGCCACGCCACGCCACGCCACGCCACGCCACGCCAGCGCCCGCGACCGCAACCCCGGTTGACGCACATCCCGATTGCCGCCAACCGCGGCGACACAATTTCCTCCCCTCGCTCCCTCATGATTCTCTTGCTCGCGCCCATGGAGGGCCTGCTGGACGCCACCCTGCGCGACGTGCTCACGCGCACCGGCGGCATCGACCGCTGCGTGAGCGAATTCATCCGCGTCACCAACACCCTGTTGCCCGAGCGGGCCTTCGTGCGCGTGGTGCCCGAGCTGCTCAACGGCGGCTATACCCGCGCCGGCGTGCCGGTGCGCGCGCAGCTGCTGGGCTCCGACCCGGCCTGCCTGGCCGACAACGCGGCCCGACTGGCGGGCCTGGGGCCGCACGGCATCGACCTGAACTTCGGCTGCCCGGCCAAGACCGTGAACCAGAGCCGCGGCGGTGCGGTGCTGCTGGACGAGCCCGAGCTGGTGGGTCGCATCGTGGCCGCCGTGCGCGCGGCCGTGCCGGCCCATGTGCCGGTGTCGGCCAAGATGCGCCTGGGCTTCAACGACGACACGCGCGCCGAAGCATGCGCTCAGGCGATTGCCGGGGCGGGCGCCGACGAGCTGGTGATCCACGCACGCACCAAAGCCCACGGTTACCGTCCGCCGGCCTACTGGGACCGCATCGCCGAGGTGCGAGCAGCGCTGCCACCCGGCTGTGACATGCCAGTGATTGCGAATGGCGAGATCTGGACCGTGCCCGATGCGCAGCGCTGCCGCGAGGTGACCGGTTGCGACATGCTCATGATCGGTCGCGGCATGGTCACCGACCCCGGTCTGGCGCTGGCCATCAAGGGGCAGGGCAGCGTGAGTTGGGCGCAGATCCTGCCGCTGCTGAGTGTGTTCTGGACACAGATGAGCGCGCGGGTGGAGCGCCGGCACCGCGCCGGTCGCCTCAAGCAATGGTTGAACTACCTGCGCCGGCGGCACCCGCAGGCGCAGACCGCCTTTGACGAACTGCGCCTGAGCAACGAAGCCGCCGACATCGAGGCCTGGCTGCGCGCCCAGGAGCCCTTGCCCATGGCCGCGACCCCGGCTGCGCCAGCAGCCTTGTGCCAACCGTGTTAACTTTCGACCCCGGACCCGATTCACGACCCCAGAATGACTTCATTACAACAACGGCTGGACGCCATGGCGGGTGAGCGCCTGCGCGGCATGCGCCGAGGCCTCGAAAAAGAAAGCCTGCGCGCCCAGCCCGACGGCCGCCTGGCCCTCACGCCGCACCCCGCGGCGCTGGGCAGCGCGCTGACGCACCCGCACATCACCACCGATTACAGCGAATCGCAGCTGGAACTCATCACCGGCGTGCACGACAGCGTCGAGTCCTGCCTGAGCCAGCTCACCGAGATCCACCAGTTCACCGTGCGCAGCCTGCGCGCGGCGGGCGATGAAATGCTGTGGGCTTCCAGCATGCCTTGCGGGCTGCCCACCGACGAGACCATTCCGCTGGGCCGCTACGGCTCCAGCAACGTGGGCCGCGCCAAGAGCGTGTACCGCATGGGCCTGGGCCACCGCTACGGGCGGCGCATGCAGACCATCTCGGGCATCCACTACAACTGGTCGCTGCCGGGTGTGGACAACGACGGTTACTTTGCCCTCATCCGCAACTTCCGCCGCCACGCTTTTTTGCTGCTGACACTGTTCGGTGCGTCGCCGGCCGTGTGCTCGTCCTTCGTCGAAGGCCGGCAGCACGAACTGCAGAAACTCAGCGAGCGCACGCTCTACATGCCGCACGGCACATCGCTGCGCATGGGCCGCCTGGGTTACCAGAGCGAGGCGCAGGCCACGCTGGCGGTGAGCTACAACGGGCTCGAAGGCTACGCCGCCTCGCTGCAGGACGCGCTCACCCGACCCTGGCCCGCGTACGAAGCCGTGGGCATCCGCAACCCGGGTGGCGACTACAACCAGCTCGCCACCACGCTGCTGCAGATTGAAAACGAGTTCTACGGCACCATCCGCCCCAAGCGGGTGATTTTCCCCGGCGAGCGGCCCCTGCACGCGCTGCGCGAGCGCGGCGTCGAGTACATCGAGGTCCGGCTGATGGACCTGGACCCGTTCGAAACCATCGGCATCGGCGCGCGCACCCTGCGTTTTCTCGACGTGTTCCTGATGCACTGCCTGCTGGCCGACAGCCCGCCCGACACGCCCGAGGAAATCAGCGAACTGGCGCACAACCAGCACCTCACCGCCGCGCGCGGTCGCGAGCCGGGCCTGTGCCTGCAGCGGGGAGGCCAGAGCGTGCCCCTGGTGCAATGGGGTCAGGAGCTGATCGGACAACTGCAACCGATTGCCCACAGGCTGGACGCCACGCACGGTGGCAGCGCCCACACCGAAGCGGTGGCGCATGCGCTGGCTGCGCTGCAGGCGCCCGACTCGCTGCCATCGGCGCGCGTGCTGCAACGCATGCACGCCGCGCACGACGACGCGTTTGTGGCGTTTGCTCGCGACCAGTCGCTGCAGACGCATGAGCGCTTGCTCTCGCTGCCCTGGAGCGCCAAGCAGCAGGCGCGCTACGAGGCCATGGCCGCGCAGTCGCTGGCCGATCAGCGCGCCATCGAGGCGGCCGACACCATGCCGTTCGAGATCTACCGGCAGGAGTACACCTCGCCTGCCCGACTGGGCCGCCCCCAGCTGCAGGCAGCCGCCCTGGCGGCCTGATCCGGCTCGGCGCCCGGCAGCGGCGTTACAAAGCGACACCCAGGCCGGGCGAGGGTGCCCACTAAGCTGCGGTTTTTCGGAGACCGTCATGCACCGACTCACCGCCGCTGATTTCGAGCAGGAACTGCTGGTTCTGTTTGACGCCTATGTGCATGGCGAGATCGACCGGCGCAGCTTTCTCGACCGGGCCTCGCGGTTCGCCGTGGGTGGGCTGTCGGCCGCCGGCTTGCTGGCAGCGCTCAGCCCTCGGTTCGCTGCGGCCCAGGTCGTGCCGCCGGATGACATCCGCCTGCACACCGAGCGGGTCGATGTGCCCTCGCCATCGGGCCACGGTACCGTCAGGGCCTATGTGGCCCGGCCGGCGCACGGCGCTGCTCCATTGCCCGGTGTGCTCGTGGTGCATGAAAACCGCGGCCTGAACCCCCACATGGAAGATGTGACGCGCCGCCTGGCGCTTGAAGGCTATCTGGCCATGGCGCCCGATGCCCTGACGCCGCTGGGCGGCTACCCGGGCGACGAAGACCAGGCCCGCACCCTGTTCGCCCAGCTGGACCAGGCCAAGACCCGGGAGGACTTCCTCGCCGCCGCGGCAGCGCTCCCGCAACGCCCCCAATGCAATGGCAGCGTCGGTGTGGTGGGCTTCTGTTACGGCGGCGGCATGGCCCACCTGCTGGCCACCGAGGTACCGGATCTCGCGGCCGCGGTGTCCTTTTACGGCAACCACCCCCCCGTGCAGGACGCGGCCCGGGTCAAGGCGCCGCTGCTGATCCATTTTGCCGCGGTGGACGAGCGCATCAACGCGGGCTGGCCCGCCTACGAAGCCGCGCTGAAGGCGGCGGGCGTGCGCCACACGGCCCACCTGTACGCGGGCACCCAGCACGGGTTCCACAACGACACCACGCCGCGCTTCGACGCCGCGGCGGCCGAGCTGGCCTGGCGGCGCACGCTGGCCTTCTTCAAGGAACACCTCAAACCAGCCTGATCCCTCAGGCCTCCGCAGGTGCCAGCACCACCGACGTGACGGGGCAGGCCACACAGGGCAGCACATGGCCACCGGCCTTCTCTTCGGGCAACAGGCCGGGCCAGGGCACCGTGTAGCGCACCTCGCCCGCCAGCAGCCGGCCGATGCAGGTCCGGCAGCTGCCGTTGCGACAGGATACGGGCCACATCACCCCGGCCGCGTCCAGCGCCGCCCAGATCGTCTGGTCGGGGCGCACCCCCACGGTGCGACCGGACGGGTGCAGGCGAATGCTCAGCGCACGGGGCTGGTCGGCGGGGCTGGGCAGGCCGTTGGGCACGCTTTCATCTGGTTCAATGGTCATGTAATCCCTCGTTTTCCTTCTTTTGCCTGTTTGACAGGCAGTTTGTAGCCGCACCTTACAGATCAACGACTTGCGACAGTCTTACAGGGAAAACCCTGTGTTATGCACACAGTTGTCCCAGATTTCGAGGGACAAATCGGTGTTATCCACAGCCGCGGCGGGTTCGGAAAGGTCTGTCTGTCGGGGTGCCGGGGCTGCCTATTTTTTTGGCAATCTATAAATTGTCTATATGAATCAAACGGTTATATTGACCGTACAGGACTTGCCTCGACTTATGCACAGCTTTGTCCAGTGTTGTGAGGGACAACTTGTCCCCGAACGGGTTTCAAGCGGCGCCACCGGGCGACGCCCTCGGTTGGACGCAAGGCACAATCCCTGTTCACGCGCGGCAGCTGCCACGACCCCCGCCAGACCTGAAAGAACGTTTTCCCGATGAGCATCCAGTGGTTTCCCGGGCACATGCACCTCACGCGCAAGGCCATCACCGAGCGTGTGAAAGAGATCGACGTCGTCATTGAAATGCTCGACGCGCGCCTGCCCGGCTCCAGCGCCAACCCGTTGCTGGCCGAGCTCACCGCCGGCAAACCCACGCTGAAGGTGGTCAACAAGCAGGACATGGCCGACCCCGTGCGCACCCAGGCGTGGCTGGCCCACTACAACGCCCAGTCGAACACCCGCGCCATCGCACTCGACGCCAGCGTCACCGCGCCCGCCCGCGCCATCATCGCCGCCTGCTTTGAGTTGGCGCCCAACCGCGGCGGCATGGTCAAGCCCATGCGGGTGCTGATCTGCGGCATTCCCAACGTGGGCAAGTCCACGCTCATCAACACGCTCATGGGCAAGCGCGCGGCCAAGACCGGCGACGAAGCCGGCATCACCCGCAGCGAATCGCGCCTGGCCCTGGCCGACGACTTCTACCTGTACGACACGCCGGGCATGCTCTGGCCGCGCATCGTGGTGCCCGAGAGCGGCTTCAACCTGGCGGCCAGCGGCGCCGTGGGCCGCAACGCCTACGACGACCAGGAGGTGGCGCTGGAACTGCTGGCCAAACTCAAGGTGGCGTACCCGGCCCTGCTGGAAGCGCGCTACAAGCTGGGCCTGGCCGACGAAGCCATTGCGGCCCTGCCGGACGAAGGCGTGATGGAGGCCATCGCCCGCAAGCGCGGCGCCATTGCTTCGGGCGGGCACATCAACTGGCAGAAGGCCGCCGAGCTGGTGATCGCCGACTTCCGCAGCAACGCCATCGGCCGCATCACCCTGGAGACGCCCGAGATGTTCCAGCAGTGGCTCAGTGCCGGCCTGAAGGCCGACGCCGAGCGCCAGGGGCGCAAGCAGGCGCGCAGCAACAAGCCGCGCAAGCCCGACCGCCGCCGCTGACCGGCTGCAGCCGCCCCGACGTTTTCCACCCATCCCGCCGGGCGCCCGAGGCCGCCGCGCGGGTTGACACGCGTCAAAACGCCTGACGGGGTGCTGTGTGAACATGAAGCCATCTGTCACACCGGGCCTTCACCATGAACACCCACACCGCTGTTTCGCGCCGCGTCCTGCTGATCGAGGGACACCCCGACGCGTCCACCCGGCGCCTCAACCATGTGCTCGCCGACGCCTATGCCGAGGGGGCCAGGGCGGCGGGGCATGAGTTGCGGCGGCTGGCCGTGGCCTCGCTGGATTTCCCCCTGCTCAGGAGCCCGCACGACTGGCAGCACGGCACCGTGCCCCCGTCGCTGCAGGGGGCGCAGGACGACATCGCCTGGGCCCAGCATGTGGTGATTTTTTTCCCGCTCTGGCTGGGCGACATGCCGGCGCTGCTCAAGGGTTTTCTCGAGCAGGTGGCGCGGCCCGGTTTCGCGTTCGGGCCGGAAGGGGGCAACCCGTTCGGCCGCAAGGGGCTCCAGGGCCGTTCGGCCCGGGTGGTCGTGACCATGGGCATGCCGGCGCTGGTTTACCGCTGGTACTTCCGCGCCCACAGCCTGAAGGCCCTGGAGCGCAACATCCTGGGTTTTGTGGGCTTCGGGCCCATCCACGAGACGCTGGTGGGCATGGTGGACAAGCTGGGCGACAAGGGCGTGGCCCAGTGGCAGGCCAAGCTGCGCAAGCTGGGCCGCCAGGCGGACTGACCACCGCCGTGTGCGCTGGCCGGGGGCGTGTGTGAGGGCTGAGGGCGCGATGGTGGTTGAGTGCTTCGGTCCTCAACCCTCGCGCCTCAAGCGTCACGCCTCGATCTTCACGCCTTTCCAGAAGGCCACGCGACCGCGGATGTTCTCGGCCTCGGGCTTGGGGTCCGGGTAGTACCAGGCGGCGTCGGCGTTGAGCTCGCCGTTGACCAGCAGCGAGTAATAGTGCGCCTGGCCTTTCCAGGGGCAGCTCGTGCGGTGGTTGCTGAAGGTGACCACCGAGCGGTTGAGCGCACCCTCGGGAAAGTAGTGGTTGCCTTCCACCAGCACGGTATCGTCGCTCTCGGCGATCAGGGCGCCGTTCCAGGTGGCTTTCATGCGGGGTGGCTCACTTGTTCTTGTCTTTGCCGCGTGGCAGCACCGAGGTCATCGGCGGGGTGGGGCGGTCCGAGGTGGATGGGCCCTTGGGGGCCGACGTGTCCTTTTTCGGTTTCTTCGACATTTTTTCGTTGCGCTGTTCTTTGCCCATGGCGGACTCCGTTGGCGGCCACGGACTGTGGCCTTTCAGCGGCGATGGTAAGCCAGAAACCGACCGGTTTCAGGGGGAGCGCAACGCCCTCAGCGTTCGCCCAGACCCAGGAACTGGATGAGCGTGGCCGTGTCCATGGAGCCGGCGCGGGTCACCACCTCGCCGCTGCGCGCGTGGCGCGCCACGATGAAGGGCACCGAGTCGGCGCCCAGGCGGTCGAGCAGCGCGGTGTTGGCCTTGATGGCCGCTTCCATGTCGCTCGGCACGTTGGCCGAGGCCGACAGCCCATCCTGCCCCGCCAGCAGCGATTGTTCATGTTCGTTCATGGCCTGAACCGGGTCGGCGGCCTGCATCAGCGCGGCGCCCTGGGGCAGGCTCTTGGGGCCGAGGATGGCCACCGGGATCCAGACGAACTTCATGTTGTTCTGCAATGGCCGTGCCGCGTTCCAGAGATGACCGCAATGCGGGCACTGGGGGTCGAACAGCACGTACACCGGGTTGGCGCTCATGAGCGTGCCGACGGTGAACCCGCGGCCCTGGCCGGTCACGGCCTCGAAAGCCTGGGCCGGGCTCATGGCTGCGGACGCGGCGGGCGAGGGCTGGTCGTCGCGTGAACAGGCGCCCAGGCCGAGGGTGAGGAGCGCGCAGAGCGCGAGTGTGGCGAGTTGGCTGGTCATGGCAGGAACCCCGGGGGTTGGCAGAAGTGCGGCAGGCGGTTGAGGCGGTCACCCCGCCGACCTGCCAGCGGCATGAACGCATCATCGCAGACGGGACGGCACGCCTTGCAAGCAGGTGTTTCGCTCGGTTCGCTGCCGGCTCAGCCGCCGGGGCGGGCTGCCTCCAGGGCCGCTTCCTGGGCGCGCAGCTTGGCGCCGATGTATTCGCCGTGGGTGACGTGCAGCAGGCCCGCCACCTTGCTGATCACATGGTGTTCGTTGGCGTCGATGTGCTGGTCGGCATACGCCACCGACCACATCGCCTCGACCACGCGGATCTTCTGTTCCTGGCTGAAGTGTTCGTTCAGGCTGCTGGTGAATCGCTGGTAGTCGTAGGCGGTGCGGGCGGTCTCGTGTGCCAGGTCGAGCAGGCGCGCGAGTTCGTCGTCTTCCAGCGCGAACTTCCCCCGCAGCGCCAGCACCACCGCGTCGCGCTCGGCCTCGGTCATGGCGGGGTCGGCGCGCATCACCTCCACCAGCAGCACGGCGGTGGCCAGCTGCAGGGTGTGCTCGCGTTCGGCCGGCGGCAGGGATCCGGCCGTGTCCAGGCTGCGGGTGAGCTGGTCCAACAGGTCTTTCAGGGTTCTGAGCATGGGCGTGAGGGGTGTGGGGCGTGTGGGCAGCGGAGGTGCGTGCGGGTCAGTCTGGGGTGGAGCTGTCCGCGGCGCCGGTGGTTCCCCGTGCCCAGACCAGCAGCAGGTTGTTGGCTGGCATGGGCACGCGCTCACGCAAGCGCAGCCCAGCCCGGTGGGCTTCGCTGGCCACGTCTTCCAGTCGCCGCAATCCCCAGGCCGGGTTGGTGGCGCGCAGACTGGCGTCGAAGCCGCGGTTACCGGTCGAGGTGGGCACGCCGTCTTCCAGGTACGGGCCGTAGGTGACGAGCAGGCCGGTGGGCGTGAGGTGGTGGGCCGCGCCCTGCATCAGGGCCTGGCAGGCGACCCAGGGCGCGATGTGCAGCAGGTTGGCGCAGAAGACGGCGTCGAACGGTTCGCTGAAGGGCTCGGTGCTGTCGGGCCACCGGGGGGCCATCACATCGAGCCGACGCGGCGGCCGCACATTGGGTACGCCGGCCCGGGCCACCCAGGCCGCGATGGCGGGCAAGGCGTTCGGGTCGAGGTCGGTGGGCTGCCAGGTCCAGCCCGGCATGCCGCCCGCCAGCCACGCGGTGTGCTGCCCGGTGCCGGCGGCGATCTCCAGCGCCAGCCCCTGGGCTGGGAGCGCCCGGCGCAGCGCCTCCAGAATGGGCTGCTTGTTGCGGTCGGCGGCCGGGCTGAAGGGCAGGTTGTTCATGGGGCAGGTTTTCAGTTGCGCGCGCGCAGGCCTTGCACCAGCGCACCCCCGGCGATGCCGGCCAGCGCCCAGAGCAGGGCCCAGTTGCCGGTGCCCAGGCCCGCGATGGCGGGGCCGGGGCACACGCCGCACAGTCCCCAGCCCACGCCAAACAGCGCCGCTCCCTGCAGCGTGTCGCGGTTCCAGTGGCTCGTGTGGTGCTGGAAGCCGCCGCCCAGCAGCGGGCCTCTGAACAGGCGCGGCAGCAGCTGGTAGCCCAGCAGCGTCACCGCCACCGCGCCACCCATCACCAACACCAGGCCGCCGTCTTCAAAGCGCAGGAAGCTCAGCACCACCTCGGGCTGCACCATGGTGGAAAGGGCCAGGCCAAAGCCGAACAGAGCGCCAGCGGCCAGCGTGGCCAGCAGCCGCGCCACGGGAGAAGCCGGGGCGCGCGTGGTCGGGGTGTGCAGGGTGTTGCTCATGCCAGCCACCACGCGACGAGGTTGGCGGTCAGAAAGGCCGTGCCCATGAAGGTGAGCACGGCCAGCAGCGAGGGCCATTGCAGCGAGCCCAGGCCGCAGATGCCGTGGCCCGAGGTGCAGCCGTTGCCCAGCCGGGCCCCGTAGCCCACCAGAAAGCCCCCCACCAGCAGCAGGCCGGCCGGCACTTCGGTGCGCAGCGGCGTGCCGTCGGACAGGGTGAGCCACCAGATGGCAGCGCCCAGCACCAGGCCGAGCGCATAGACCAGGCGCCAGACGCGCGAACCGGCCAGGCGCGGCTGCTGGAAGAAGGCGCGCTTCGACACAAAAGACCAGCTGCTGGAAAACACGGTGCTCATGCCGCCGATCAGGCCGGTCAGCGCGTACAGCAGCACCACGCCGGAACCGATCAGCAGGCCACCCAGCAGGTAATGCTGCCAGCCCAGCGGGAAAAGGTTCCAGGACACGGTCAGGGTTTCGTTCATGACGGCGCATTATCCGCACGCGACGGCGGGCACGGCTGCAACCAGGTGTCACATGGCGTGCGCTGGGCTGGCGCGCTGCCAGAATGGTGGCGATGTGCACCCACGACACGCACGCCGCGCCGTCCGCCCTCGGTGCCCTGCCGGTACCAGCCGGCGAGCCCGCCCCGCTGCCTTCGCCAAGTCCGCCGCCCCGGCAGGCGCTGGGTTGAGGCCGGCCACCATCCACCCTGCGGCGGGCCGGCGGCGCACGCCTCTGCCGACAACCGCTGAGCCATGACCGACGCCTTTGCCCTTTCCGCCACCGACCCCGCGTCACGCGCGGGACCCAGCGCGCCGCGCGACGAGGTGCTGAACGAGGCCCGTCGTGCCGACGCGCAATGGAATGCCAAGCCCGGGCGCAACCTCGTGCTGCTGTTCGACGGCAGCGGCAACATTTTGGGCAACAGCCGCGACACGAATGTCGTGAAGCTCATGCGTCTGCTGGCCAAGGACAGTCCGGACGACCGCGTGCGCCCGGCCCAGCTGGTGTATTACGACCCCGGTGTCGGCACGGCCAACGCGTTTCCCGCCGCCGGCTGGTGGGGCCACCTGGCCGAGCGGGTACGCCACTTCAAGGCGCTGGCGCTGGGGACGGGGGCGTTCGACGACATTGCCCAGGCGTATGAATTCCTCGCCCGGCATTACGAAGACGGCGACCGCATCTACCTGTTCGGCTTTTCGCGCGGTGCCTTCACCGCGCGTTCGGTCAGCGGCATGGTGAACATGTATGGCCTGGTGCAGACGCCGGGCCTGGCGGTGCTGGGCAGCCTGGTGCGCACCTATTTCGCCGCGCCCGGTGTGGCGCGCACCCGGTTCGCCAGCGAGGTGATCGAGCATTTCTCGCTGCACCGCCGCCCGCTCTTGCACTTCATCGGCGTGTGGGACACGGTGGAGACCATCGGCAGCGGGGTGTTCGGTGGGCTGCGCATCACCAATTCGCGTGAGGTGGCCGACAAGCGCTTCGTCCATGTGCGCCACGCGGTGGCGCTGCATGAAACCCGGGTGAAGTACGCGCCCCGCCTGTACCGTGCCCCCGACTTCAGCGCCGACGAGCAGGCGCACCGCAGCTTCGATCAGCGCTGGTTCCGGGGTGTGCACAGCGACATCGGCGGCGCGTACCGCGAAGACGGGCTGTCCCACCTCACCCTGGCCTGGATGGCACGGGAGGCCGAAGAGCAGGGCTTGCTGTTGGCGCAGGCCCCGGCGGGGCGGCCTGACAGCGCCCAGCCCCTGCACGACCAGACGCTGGAGTGTCCCTTCTGGGTCTGGACCGGGCTCGACACGCGGCCCCGCACCACCGGCGATCCGGTGCACAGCGACGTGGTCGACGCCAGCGCACGACCGGTGGCCCGCGCCACGCCCGCCCGCGCCACACCGGTCGCCCGGCGTCGGTCGCTGCTGGGCTGGCTGCTGGGCCTGATCGTCCTGGTGCTGCTGGGCGTCACCGTGTTGGCCGATGCGCAGGTGTGCAGCCTGCGCGGCGCGCCCGGGTGGGTGGCGTGGGTGCCGTCGCCTGCGCAGTTGCTGGCGCCTTGGCATGCCACGTTGGGCATGGTGTGCGACCGCGGCCGGCTGCTCCACGCCCTGGCGCTGGATGCCTGGCTGTTGCCGCTCTACGCCGTGTGGCTGGCCTGGCCGCTGGCCTGGGCCTTGCGTCGCCAGGCGGCGCAGGCGGTGCCCAAGGGCCAGGGCCTGCCCTGGCTGTCGCGCCAAACGCACCGGGCCATGCTGGCCCTGGTGCTGTTCGATGTCGCCGAAAACCTGGGCTCGCCTCATCTGGGCGACGGCGGCCTGGCGGTGGCGGCAGCGGTGTCGGTGTTCAGTGCGGGCAAGCTGCTGGCGCTTGCGGCCCTGCTGTGGGTGTGGCTCGGCGGCGTTTTTGCGCGCCGGCCCTGAGACCCGGCTGAACCCGTCTGTCCCGTTGCGCGCCCCAGGCCTCGGGTGGTCTGCTGCGTTGCCCATCCCCCCCAAGGCACCGGTTGTGGCTGCGCTTGGCGCCTCGCATGCCTGCCCGATACGAAAAGCGCGCGCAGAAGATGCGGCTGGTGCTGCGGGCTCAGGCCTGCGCGCTGACCCAAGTGCCGGGCGCCAGGTCGTCCAGGCCATGCGGGCCGATGGCGGCGCGGATCAGCCGCAGCGTGGGCAGGCCCACCGCCGCTGTCATGCGGCGCACCTGCCGGTTGCGGCCCTCGCGAATCACCAGTTCCAGCCACGCAGTGGGCTGCGCCTGGCGAACGCGGATCGGCGGGTCGCGCGGCCACAGGCCGGCCGGTTCCTGGATGATGCGGGCGCGGGCAGGCAGCGTCGGCCCGTCCTTGAGCAACACGCCGCGGCGCAGCCGGGCCAGCGCCGCCTCGTCCGGCACGCCGTCCACCTGCACCCAGTAGGTTTTCTCCATTTTGAAGCGCGGGTCGGCAATGCGCGCCTGCTGCTGGCCGTCGTCGGTCAGCAGCAGCAGGCCTTCGCTGTCGGCGTCGAGCCGCCCGGCCACGTACACGCCGGGCAGGTCGATGAAATCCTTCAGGCCACGCCAGCGCCCCTCGGGCGTGAACTGGCTCAGCACCCCGTAGGGTTTGTTGAATCGGATCAGCATGCGCTCGCTCAGGCGTCGACGAACAGCGCCGGGTCCACCATGGTGCGGTTGAGCATCACGCCCCAGTGCAGGTGCGGACCGGTCACGCGCCCGGTGGCGCCCACTGCGCCCACTCGGTCGCCGGTGCGCACCAGGTCGCCGGTCTTCACGTCGATGCGGCTCAGGTGGCACACCATGCTGAGCAGGCCACCACCGTGGTCGAGCCACACCGTCAGCCCGTTGAAGAAATAGTCGCCGGTGTCGATCACACGGCCCGGCAGCGGCGCCACCACCGGCGTGCCCGTGGGCGCAGCGATGTCCATGCCGCTGTGCGGGTTGCGCGCCTGCCCGTTGAACACCCGGCGCAGGCCGAAGGAACTGGAGCGCCGCCCCGGCGTGGGCACGCGCATGCGCCAGCCGTGTGCGGGTTGTGCGGACGGCAATTCGGTGAAGGTGGCGATCACCGCCTGCTGGTGCGCGCGCTCGCGCTCGAAACGCGCCAGGTCTTCGGGTGACAGGTCCACCGTGCGCGGCGCCACCTTCAGGTGCTGCTCCGCATAGCGCTTGGGGGCCACGCTGTAGGCGATGTCGCGCACGCCGCCATCGGGCGCGCGCACGGCGATGCGCGCCTCGCCCGGCGGGGCTGAGAGCGCAATGCCGACGATGGCCGTCCACTCGATCACGTCACCCACGACCAGCAGCGGCACCTCGGCGCCGCCCTGCACCACAAAGGCCTGGGGCCGCTGGGGCGCGGGGCCGAGGGACAGGCGCGCGACGCCGCCGGGCACGGCGGAGGCTGCCGGCCACACCCCGGTGTCGGGGCTGGCCCGGCCAGTCCCCGGCCAGGCGAGCAGCGCCAGCAACCCGCAGCCGCCCAGCAGGTGGGCGCGGCGGCTGGGCTGGGCGATGGTCGGAGGCAGAGGGCGTGTTGGCATGGGTGGAGGCGCGGTGCGGGCGCCGTGCGTGAGGAGGCCGCCGCATGGCGCTGATGGGGTGCCCGCTTCGGGGGCAGGACGGGCTGGCAGTTTACGGCAGGGGGCGTTTCGGTGCGTGGGATAGCATCGCCCCATGAGTTCCCAATACGAGAGCCTGGCGCTCCCCGATCTGTATCCCGCGGCCTTTGACGTGGCCGCGCCCGAAACCCCCGCGGGGCCCGCCGTGTGGCCGCGCAAGCCTGGCCTGTTCATCCGCCGCGTGCAGACGGCCGAGGTGCTGGCCCTGGCGCTTGAACGGGCGCCAGAAGACACCGCCGACGACAGGGCTGAGCCGGCCTCCGAGGCCGCCGTCGCAGAAGCCGAACCGCAACCGGTGATGGCCGATGCGCCGCCGCTGGTGCTGGAGCTGGTGAGCGGGCAGTTCGGCCTGGTGCCTCCGTGGGTGAAGTCGGCGTCCGACGCCAAGCTGCGCTCGACCAAGCTGGTGAATGCGCGCGCCGAGGCGGTGACCACGTCGAACAACTTCCGCAACGCCTGGTTCAAGGGCCAGCGCTGCATCGTGCCGATGATGGCCTTCCAGGAAGACGACTGGCGCAGCGGCAAGGCCGTGCCCACGCGCATTGCGCGGGTGGACGGCAAGCCCATGGGGGTGGCGGGCCTGTGGGAGCGCTGGAGCGGGGCCGACGGCGAAGAGATCGTCAGCTTCACCCTGCTCACCGTGAACGCCAACAGCCACGCGCTGATGCACCGCTACCAGCAGCCGGGTGCCGAGAAGCGCATGCCGGCGGTGCTCAACGAAGGTGCCTACCACGCCTGGCTCACGGCCCGCCCCGAGAAGGCCCGCGAGTTCCTGCGCGCCTACCCGGCCAACTGGCTCACAGCCAATCCCATCCAGAAAAAGTGAGGCGGCCGTGGGCGGGCACCCGGTGGCCCTGGTCGCCGGGGCTGTCGGCAACAGCCGGGCACCAGCGACAAGGGGGCGCACGGTCCAGGCCTGTGCGGGTCAGTCCAGCAGGGTGGGGGACGAGAGCCCGGCTCGTTCGGTCTCGATGTCTGGTGTGTGGACCAGGGCGAGCGCCCGACGCTCCGCCTCGTTGAGCACGTCCATCGCCAATGCATTGGCCGGGTCCACACGGACCACCCCGACACCCAGCAGCGGCTTGAACAAGGCATAGCCCTTGCGGCTGTTCTGGACCGACAGCGGCTTGTCCGTGTTGCTGCGCAGCCAGTCCAGCGTCTCCTGCAGCGGCGGGTTGTGCCGGTCGGCCGAGACCACCACCACGAAGCAGCGCGGGTGGTACAGCCCCACCAGCCCGCGAAAGCCGGCGCCGCGCCGCACCCGGGCGGCCATGGTCTTCAGGATCTGGTGCTCAACCCCGGGCCCCAGCGTGTCGCTGAGTTCGTAGAGGTTGCTGAGGTACAGGCAGATCACGGTGCACTCGCCCTGCTGGCGCGCGGTTCGCCAGAACACATGCTCCATCTTCGACAGCAGCGTGCCACCGGTGGCCAGTCCGGTGGCGGGTTCCACCCCCGTTTCCAGCCGCGACAGGCGCGCCAGCTGGCGGTTCTGGTGGTTGCGCAGCAGCACCAGGCCGCAGGCCAGCAGGAAGAAGGCCACCGTCGCCAGCGCCGTGATCAGCCAGGCCGCCAGTCCGAGGCCGGGCAGTCCGAGGCCCTTCAGGTACAGCCCACTCACCATCACGGCCAGGCAGGCCACGGCCACCAGCATCCACTGCGCCAGCGGATCGCCCCGTTGCGCCGCGCGCCGGACCGCGATCACCGCCATCAGCACCGGCACCATGTTCACGATGGCCGCGCCCAGCAGCACCGCCTGGTAGTGGTCCAGCGCCACCTGCGACGCCACGGCCCCCAGTACCACGGCGGCCAGTGCCACCGCAGCGGCGCCCCAGACGGTGAGCTGGTACACCCGCGCGTCTTCGCGCACGCCGCCCAGCCAGTTGCCCAGGAAGTACAGCGCCATGGCGCCAGACAGCGAGCCCACGGTGGCCTTGGCCACCAGCAACCCGCGCCCGGCCATCCCCGGAAACAGCGCCTCTGGCAGGCCGGACATGAGCACGCTGCTGGCCCCGGCCAACAGCACGAAGGCTAGGTTGCGCACGGCTGCCCCGGTGCGGCTGATCAACGCATCGCTCAGGGCCAGGCCGGCGAGGGTCAGCAGGCTGCCCAGCATGGCCGACCAGACCGCAAGTTCAACAGTAGGCATCAAAAAATGGCGTGGCCAAATGATTACAAAAGACTACATTTTGTCACGAGCGGCCCGGCCCTATCATGACCGCATGTGGATAAAACGCCCTTGGTTTGCCTTGCGCGCCCAGCCATTGGCGGTTCAGCTGATCTGGCTGGTGCTGCTGGTGGAGTTCTGCGTGGCGCTGTGGGAGCGCCAATGGCCGCTGGCCGGCGTGGCCGCCATCACCTTCGTGCTCACGCTGCTGCCCATGGTGATCGTGAACCGGATGAACATCCGCCTGCCCACGGCCTTCCTGGTGGGCATCACGCTGTTCATCTTTGCCACCATTTTCCTGGGCGAGGCCTTCGATTTCTACAACCGCTACTGGTGGTGGGACCTGGTGATGCACGGCGGCTCGGCCATCGGCTTCGGGCTGCTGGGCTTCCTGTTCGTGTTCATGCTGTTCGAGGGCGACCGCTACGCCGCGCCGGCCTGGGCGCTGGCGCTCATCGCCTTCAGTTTCGCGGTGACGATCGGCGCGCTGTGGGAAATCTTCGAGTTCGGCATGGACCAGCTGTTCGGTCTGAACATGCAGAAGTCGGGATTGGTCGACACCATGTTCGACCTCATCGTGGACGTGGTGGGCGCCAGCATCGGTGCCCTGGCGGGTTACCTCTACCTCAAGGGCCGGTCCATGGGTGGCTTCACCGGGGTGCTGCACGACTTCGTGGAACGCAACCGCCAGCACTTCGACAAGCGCCCGCGCTGACACCCGGCCTCAGCTGCGCAGCACGGGCGCGGACGCCACGCCCAGCCGCCACAGGGACGTGACTTCGGCCGCGCGGGCGGCGTGCAGCGGGTCTGACGCATCCGAGGCCTTGCCGTGGCGCGGCTTCGCGTCCAGCCGCCCCAGCACGCGCAGGCCGGCGTGGTGAACCAGCGCCAGCAAGTCCTCGCGGCTGCGCAGTCCCAGGTGTTCGGCCAGGTCCGACAGGATCAGCCAGCCTTCGCCTTGTGGGGCCAGGTGCGCCGCCAGGCCGTTCAGAAAGCCCGTCAGCATGCGGCTGTCCTCGTCGTACACCGCGCGCTCGATGGGTGAGCTGGCCCGCGCCGGCAGCCACGGCGGGTTGCACACGATCAGCGAGGCCTTTTCGGGCGGGAACAGATCGGCTTGCAGCAGCGTCACCTGATCGCTCACCCCGAGCTGTTGCAGATTGGCCTGGGCACAGGCCAGTGCGCGCGGGTCGAGATCGGTCGCCACGATGGCGCGCACGCCCCGGCGCGCCAGCACTGCCGAGAGCACGCCGGTACCCGTGCCGATGTCGAACACGCGGCCGGTTTCGGTGGTCGGCTCCCCGGCGGTCGGGGTGGCGGTTGAGGTGGCCACACCCGGCGGCAACGGTGCTTGCGCCACCAGGTCGATGTATTCACCGCGCACCGGTGAGAACACGCCGTAGTGCGGGAACACGCGGTTGTTTGGCGCGCCGCCCAGAGCCGCCACCGCCACGCCCACGCGGCGCCATTCCTGCGCGCTGGTGAGCGAGAGCAGTTCGCGCAGCGACACCACGGCGCGTTCGTCGCCGGCCCCGGCCCGGCCCCAGGCCTCGGTGCAGGCCTGCCGCACGTCGGGCGCGCGGCGCAGGGCCACGGTGTGGTCCGCTTCCACCGGTATCAGCAGCATGCCCAGGGTGCGCGCGCGCTGCGCCTGCGCCTGTCGGTGGCGGTGAAACGCCTCAGCGGGCGTGGCGGGGCCCGCGGCGGGCGGGGCCTTGCGCTGCTTGCGCGCCGGCACGGTGTCACAGCGTCGGGTCATGGCCTGCAGCAGGTGGCGCGCGTTCTGGAAATCACCCCGCCAGAGCAGGGCCGTGCCCGCGCAGGCCAGGCGGTAAGCGCTGTCGGCCGTGGTGGTGTCGTCGGCCAGCACCACGCGTTGGGGCGGGGGCGCCCCGCGCTCCGAGCGCCAGCGCGCCGAAGCAGGTTCGCCCTCGGGCGTGGTCCAGTGGATGCGGGGGTGGTCGGGGAGCGGGCCGGCGGGTGCCATGCGCGCGGTGTCGGGGATCAGCGGCATGGGAAGCGGCCAGCGTGGTGCAGAGTGAGGAGACGACCCTTTTACCAGATCGCCCCTGGCCGCGGGCCTCGTTGCCGGCGGCGCTCTTCAGAGGTCGTGGCTGGTCGAGTGCTCGGGCAGCACGCTCAGGTCGAGCGGGCGCACGGTACCCATCCACAGCGCGCGGTCGCGGTGGTCCAGCAGGTCCTGGCCGGTGATGGGATGCACAAACACGACCAGACCGCTCCGGTTGAGCAGGAGCCAGGGCAGCACATCGGCGAGCAGCGCGGCCTTGAAGGCGAGCTGGCAGCTCCCGTCGGGGTGCGGGCCCACGGGCTTTTCGTGCACCCGCCCCATCTTCAGCGGGAAGCGCGCCGCGGCGGCCTCGCACAGGGCGCGGGCCTGCGCGAGCGTCGTTGCATCGAAATACACATGGGCGTGGTAGCCGTGGATGACGGGGTCGGGCATGGGGAAAGGGGTGTCGGTCATGGCCGAATGATGGCAGAGCGGCCAGCGGCCCAGCGCCAGCGCATACATTCCCCGCATGCCTGTTTCTTTTCGTCTGACTCCGTCTGGCCCCGCATGAGCCACGCCGTCGCCACCCTGCGCGCCGTGCGCCTGGCCGCCAGCCGCAAGCCCTTCGTGGCCCGTGGCTCGGGTGCGGCGCGCTGTCCGGGCTGCCGCCTCATCCCGAGCCACTGCGTGTGCGCGCTGCGCCCGCAGGTCGAGGTCCGCGCCGGTGTGTGCCTCATCATGGGCGACATCGAGGCGCTCAAGCCCAGCAACACCGGCTGGCTGATCGCCGATCTGGTGGCCGATACCTTTGCCTTCGGCTGGTCGCGCACGGCTGTCGACCCGGGGCTCATCGCCGTGCTGACCGATCCGCAGTGGCAGCCCTACCTGGTGTTCCCCGCCGAGTACGCCGAGCCCGGGCGGGTGGTGCGGGCGGTGGCGCCTGCCGAAGGGGCGCCGGGTTCGCCGGGCGGGAAGCGACCGCTCTTCGTGCTGCTCGACGGCACCTGGGCCGAGGCGCGCAAGATGTTCCGCAAAAGCCCCTACCTCGACCGCCTGCCCGTGCTCAGCCTGCACCCCGAGCAGGTGTCGAGCTACCGCCTGCGCCGCTCGTCCAACGAGCAGCACTTCTGCACCGCCGAAGTGGCCGCGCTGTGCCTGGCGCTGGCGGGCGAGGCGCGCGCGGCGGACACGCTCACCGCCTGGCTCGACGTGTTCAGCACCCACTACCTCAGCGCCAAGCGCAACCTGCCGCTGGCTATGGACAGCGAGGCACACCAGCGTCTGCAGGCGCTGGCGGCCGTGCCGCGCGCTCAGCCCTGAGCGTCGGCCTCCACCAGCAGCGCGAGCAGCTGCAGCGATTGCTGCCAGCCGATGTAGCAGCCGTCCACCGGAATCGCGGCCGGAATGCCCGACTGCACCGCCACGACCTCGGTGCCCACCGACACCGCCCGGAAGGTGACGGTGGTGACCATTTCGCCGGGCAGGTTCGGGTCGTCGAAGCGGTCGGTGTTCACGATGCGTTCGTTCGGCACCAGCTCCAGGTACCGGCCGCCAAACGCATGCACCTGCCCGGTGGCGAGGTGGGTGAACTGCATGCGGTACTGGCCGCCCACGGTAGCGTTCATGTCCAGCACCCGGCCCGTGAAGCCGTGCGGCGGCAGCCATTTCGCCATGGCGTCGGGGTCCAGGAAAGCGCGGTACACGCGCTCGGGCGGCGCGGTGAAGACGCGGTGCAGGGTGACGGTGTTGCCGGTGCTCATGGTCAGACCTCCTGGCTGGGGGAGATCGCATGATGTCGCGTGCAGGCCCGCTTTGTCCACCCGCGCCCTGTTGTCCACGCCGGGCGCCCGTCGGGCGCTAAGCTTGCGGTCTCAACGCCGTCCAGTTCCACGCATGAACACCACCGCTTTCTATCCCATCGGCATCCCCGGCCAGGCCTGGGGCCCGGCCCAGCTGGCGCAATGGCGCGCCCGGCAGCGGCGCCAGCGTTCCTACGCCGACGATGTGCTGCGCCCCATCGACGCCCTGCGCGACCGCTTGGACGTGCAGGCCTACGGCGAGGTGGTGCACGGCCTCGAGCACCATCCCCTGCTGGCCCTGCGCAACCGCTGGCAGCCCGGCCGGCCCGCGGTGCTGGTCACGGGTGGCGTGCACGGCTACGAGACCAGCGGCGTGCATGGCGCGCTGCGTTTTCTGGAGCGCCACGCCGCCGCGTACGAGGGGCGGGCCAACCTGCTGGTCGCGCCCTGCGTGAGCCCCTGGGCCTACGAGCGCATCCAGCGCTGGAATGGCGATGCGGTAGACCCGAACCGGTCCTTCGGCGAGCCCAGCCCGGCGCCCGAATCGGCCGCGCTCATGGCGCTGGTGGCACCGCTGCGCGGGCGCTTTGCCGCGCACATCGACCTGCACGAAACCACCGACACCGACGAAAGCGAGTTCCGCCCCGCCAAGGCCGCGCGCGACGGCCACGCCTTTGAGCCCTGCACCATCCCCGACGGCTTCTACCTGGTGGACGACACCGCCAACCCCCAGCCCGAGTTCCAGCAGGCGATCATCGAAGCGGTCGAGCGTGTCACCCACATCGCGGCGGCCGATGGCCAGGGCCAGCTCATCGGCTC
>Ga0208490_100182_pt1 | contig 50958 bp, 44 predicted proteins | sample SubbioAug_CSWold_FD_184818 | JGI IMG/M metagenome (GOLD analysis project Ga0208490, IMG submission 184818) | Serpentinite rock and fluid subsurface biosphere microbial communities from McLaughlin Reserve, California, USA - CR11Aug_CSWold (SPAdes) | ecosystem: Environmental > Terrestrial > Deep...
CCCCGTTACCCCCTCGTTCACCGGAGCCCCCATGAGAGAAGCCGTCATTGTGTCCACTGCCCGCACGCCCATCGGGCGGGCCTTCAAGGGCGCGTTCAACCACACCAAGTCACCCTCGCTGATGGCGCACGCCCTGCGCCACGCGGTGGACCGCGCCGGCATCGATGCCGCCGAGATCGAGGACGTGGTCATCGGCTCGGTGCTGACCGCCGGCACGGCCGGCATGAACCTCGCGCGCAACGCCCTGCTGGCCGCCGGCCTGCCCATGACGGTGGCCGGACAGACGCTGGACCGGCAGTGCGCGTCCGGTCTGATGGCCATTGCCACCGCCGCCAAGCAGGTGATGGTCGACGGCATGGATGTGGTGGTCGCGGGTGGCCAGGACAACATCTCGCTGGTGCAGAACCCCTACATGAAGTGGGTGGCGGCCGAGGCCGACCCGGCCGTCGTGGCCCGGGCCGCTCACGCTTACATGCCCATGCTGCAGACGGCCGAGTTCGTGGCGAAGCAATACGGCATCAGCCGCGAAGCGCAAGACCAGTACGCGCTGGAGTCGCAGCAGCGCACCGCCGCCGCGCAGCAGGCCGGCCGGCTGGACGCCGAGATCGTGCCCATCACCACGCAGATGGCGGTGGTGGACAAGGCCACCGAGCAGGTGAGCCACCGCGAGGTCACGCTCTCGCGTGACGAAGGCAACCGCCCCGAGACCACGCTGCAGAGCCTGCAGAACCTCAAGCCGGTGATCGACGGCGGTGTGATCACCGCCGGCAACGCCAGCCAGCTCTCGGACGGCGCCTCGGCCTGCGTGCTGATGGACCGCGCGCTGGCGGAAAAGCGCGGCCTGGCGTCGCTGGGCCTCTACCGCGGCATGGCCGTGGCCGGCTGCGCGCCGGAAGAAATGGGCATTGGCCCGGTCTTCGCCATCCCCAAGCTGCTCAGGCAGCACGGGCTGACGGTGGCCGACATCGGCCTGTGGGAACTCAACGAGGCCTTTGCCTGCCAGGCCCTGTACTGCCGCGACCACCTTGACATCGACCCGCAGCGCTACAACGTCAACGGCGGCGGCATCTCCATCGGCCATCCCTACGGCATGACGGGCGCGCGCCTGGTCGGGCACGCGCTGATCGAAGGCAAGCGCCGCGGGGTGCAGTACGTGGTCGTGACCATGTGCGTGGGCGGCGGCATGGGCGCGGCCGGCCTGTTCGAAGTGGCGTGAGGCCGGCCATGAGCGACGAACAGCCCAGCGACGAGCTGCAACTCGACTCCTATGGTGCGGTGCGGGTGCTGCGCCTGCACCGGCCGCAGGCCCGCAACGCCATGACCGGCACGCTCGCCCGCGCCATCGCCGCCGCCCTTGATGCGTTCGAGGCCAGCGACGCGTGGCAGGTGGCCGTCATCACCGGCGACAGCGGGCACTTCTGCTCGGGCATGGACCTCAAGGCCTTCACCCGCGGCGAGCTGCCTTGGGACCCCGTGCGGGGTTTTGGCGGCCTCACCGAGCGCCCACCGGCCAAACCCATCATCGCGGCGGTCGAAGGCTACGCGGTGGCCGGCGGCTTTGAGCTGGCGCTGGCCTGCGACCTGATCGTGGCGGCCGAGAACGCCCAGTTCGGCCTGCCCGAGGTGCGCCGCGGCCTGGTGGCGTCGGCCGGCGGGCTGATGCGGCTGCCCAAGCGCCTGCCCTATTGCCTCGCCATGGAGATGGCGCTGACGGGCGATCTGCTGCCCGCGCAGCGGGCCTGGGCGCAAGGCCTGGTGAACCGGCTCACGCCACCGGGCCAGGCCTTGACCCACGCGCTGGAACTGGCCCGCCGCATCGCCGAGCAGGCACCGCTGGCCGTGCGCACCAGCAAGGCCATCGTGGTGCAGTCGGCCACCTGGGCGGCCGACGAGATGTTTGCCCGACAGGCGCCGCTGGCCGACCCGGTGGGCCGGTCGGAAGACGCGCTGGAAGGCGCCCGCGCCTTCGCCGAAAAGCGCGCCCCCGTCTGGCGCGGGCGCTGACACCGCCCCGCCTGCCTGCCCTGCCACCGTGTTCACCGCAGCGGCGCCGCCGGCCGCGGCGAACGGGACGGCTCAGGCCGCCGACGGTGCGGGGCGCTCCCGCAGCTTGTACTTGAGGATCTTGCCCGTCGGGTTGCGTGGCAGTGCCTCCACGATGCGCAGCTGCTTGGGCACCTTGTAGCGGGCCAGGCGCTCGGTGGCGAAGGCACGCATCTCGTCCAGCGTGAGGCTGTGGCCGGGCTTGAGCGCCACCACCGCCACCACGGCCTCGCCCCACTGCGGGTCGGGCGCACCGATCACCGCCACCTCGGCCACGGCCGGATGCGCGTACAGCACGCTCTCCACCTCGGCCGGGTAGACGTTCTCGCCACCCGTGATGACCATGTCCTTGACGCGGTCGCAGATGTAATAGAAGCCCTGCTCGTCAAAGTAGCCGACGTCGCCGGTGCGGAACCAGTGGTCGTCACCGATGGCGTGGCGCGTGGCGTCCGGCTGGTTCCAGTAGCCGCGGGTGACGTTCATGCCCCGCACGCACACCTCGCCGCGCTCCTGCGGCTGCGTCACCACACGGCCGTCGGACGCGACGATGCGCACGTCGGTGAGCAGCGGCGACATGCCCACCGAGCCGATCTTGCTGGCCGCCCACTCGGACGACAGGGCGGTGGCCATGGCGGCGGTTTCGGTGAGGCCGTAGCCTTGCTGCACCAGGATGCCGCGCTGGTCCATGAGCTTGAGCAGCGGCTCCGGGCAGGGCGCACCGCCACACATGATGAAGCGCACGGACGCGGTGTCGGCCTGGGCGAAATCGGGGTGCTGGCTGATGAAGAGCAGCATGGCGGGCACCACGAACAGGGTGCTGACCTGGTGCTGCTGGATGTCGCGCAGCGCAGCGGCCGGATCGAAGCTGCGGTGCAGCACGATGTGCGCGCCCTTGAGGAAGGTGGTGAGCGTGAGCACGTTGAGCGCGCCGATGTGGAAGATGGGCGCGAAGGTGAGCAGCACGTCGTCGGGCCGGATGTCGAGCATCACCAGCTCGCTCACATGGTTCCACCAGAAGTTGCCCGCCGTGAGCATGGCGCCCTTGGGGCGGCCGGTGGTGCCCGAGGTGTACATGATCACGGCCACCTCGTCCTGGTGCGGCTGGTGGGCCTCGGTCACGGGGGCGGCGGCGGCCATGGCCTGGGCGGCATCGGGCCAGCAAGCGGGGTCGGCGGGCTGGCCGTGGGCACACAGGTAACGGCGGCAGGTGAGCTGCTCGCGCACGGTGTCGATCACGGGGATGTGGTCGGCGTCCACGAGGAGGGTGTGCACGCCCGCGTCGTTGATGATGTACGCGAACTCGGGGCCGGCCAGGCGAAAGTTCAGTGGCACGAAAATCGCGCCGATCTTGGAGCACGCGAACAGCGCGACGAAGAACAGGGGGTGGTTGAAACCGAGGTAACCCACCCGGGTGCCCGGCTGCACCCCGCCGGCGCGCAGGGCACCGGCCATGCGGTCGATGTGGCCGAGCATGTCGGCATACGTCCAGGTGACGCCTTCAAAGGTGAGGGCCTGGCGGCCACCGTCGCGCCGCGCGCGCTCGGTGAACCACTGGCCCATCCCGATCTTGGGCAGGGGCGCGGGCACGCCGCCGAAGCCGTCGGTCAGCGCGGGGGACGGGATTGGGGTGGGGGCTGGGCTCATGTGGTCTCCTGCTGGTTGTTTGGTTGGGGCAGATCCGAGAGGGGTGGCGCTCGGGGATCAGCGTCCCGTCCACACGGGCTTGCGGCGCTCGTTGAACGCGGCCAGCCCTTCCCTGGCGTCTTCGGTCATGGCGAGCAGGGCGATCTGGCTCTCGGTGTAGGCAATGGCCTGGTCAAAGGACATGGCCTCGATGGCGCGCATGGCGTACTTGCCGCGGCGGATCGCGGTGGGCGACTTGTCCACCAGCCGCGCGAGCAGCCAATCGGTCTTGGCATCGAGCTCGGCCGCGGGCACCACATGGTTCACCAGGCCCGCGTCCAGCGCTTCCTGCGCGCTGATCGGCTCGCCCGTCAGGGCCCACTCGCGCACCAGCCGGCGCGGCACCAGCCCTTGCAGCAGGCTGAGCACCTGCATCGGGAACACGCCCACCTTCACCTCGGGCAGGCCGAACAGCGCGTGGTCGGCCACCACGGCCAGGTCGGCCATGCACAGCAGGCCCATGCCGCCGGCCATGCAGGTGCCGTTGACGCGGGCCACGATGGGCAGGGTGGCGTTCTGCGCGTCGCGCAGCAGGTCGGCGTAATCGACGCTGGGCTTGGCGAAATCGAACACAAAGCCCTTGCCCGGCTGGAGGTCGCCGCCGGCGCAAAAGGCCTTGTCGCCCGCACCGGTGAGGACGATGGCGCGCACCTCGGGGTCGGCGTGGGCCTGCCGGATGCCCTCACGCAGGGCGGCCACCACGCCGGCGTGGATGGCGTTGCGCTTCTCGGGGCGGTTGATGGTGATCCAGAACGCCGGGCCCCGGCGTTCCAGCAGCACGTCTTGCACGTCGCTCATGGGGGTCTCCTGGGGGTTCAGGCGGCGGGCGCCTCGATCTCGGCCAGCACGCGGCGCAGCGTGACCTGCTCACCCACGCCCACGCTCAGCGCGCCGACGCGGCCACTCACCGGCGCCAGGTGCACATGCTCCATCTTCATGGCTTCCAGCGTGACGATGGGCTGGCCGGCGGCCACCTGGTCGCCCTCGGCCACCAGCACGGCGACCACGCGCCCGTTCATGGACGCGCGCACCTTGCCGTCACCCCCGCTCTCGCTGGCGCGTTCGCTGGCGCTGCGGGTGTGGTCGTTCACCGACACGGGCTGGCCGCGGTAGTGCAGCAGCAGCTGCGGGCCGTCGCGCAGGAACGCGGCGGTTTCCATCACGCCGTCCAGCACCACGCGCACCTGGTGCGGGGTGATCTCCACCAGGTCGATGGCGTGCTGTCGGCCGTCCACCTGAATGTCGAAGCGGTGCGCCCCGCTCTGCGTGAGTTGCGCGTGGTGCCGGGTGCCGTCGATCTCCAGGCGCATGCCCACCGGCAGCGCGTGCGCCAGGCGGCGCAGGCCGGCGCGGGTGGGGCTGTGGTTGGCGGTCTCGAACAGCAGCAGCGCGGCCAGGGCCACGGCGCGTTCGCGGGCCGCCGTGTCCACCTGCAGCAGCTCGTCCTGGTGGCGGGCGATGAAGCCGGTGGTGGCGCCACCGGCGGCGAACACCGGGTGGCGCAGGCAGCGGCCCAGGAACACCTGGTTGGTCGTCACGCCCAGCGCCACCGTCTGGTGCAGGCCGAGCAGCAGGCGGCGGCGGGCCTCGTCGCGCGTGGCGCCGTGGGCGATGACCTTGGCAATCATCGAGTCGTAGTAGGGCGGAATCTCGGCGCCGGTGCGCAGCGCCTGCTCGATCCGCAGGTGCTCGGCCGCGTGCCACAGCAGCATGGTGCCGCTCTGGGGCATGAAGCCCTTGCCCACGTCTTCGGCGCACAGGCGCACCTCGATGGCATGGCCCTGGAAGCGCACATCGCCCTGCTGCAGGGGCAGCGCCTCGCCGGCCGCCACGCGCAGCTGCAGCTCCACCAGATCCAGCCCGGTGATGGCCTCGGTGACCGGGTGCTCCACCTGCAGGCGGGTGTTCATCTCCATGAAGAAGAACTGGCCGTCCTGGTCCAGCAGGAACTCCAGCGTGCCGGCCCCTTCGTAGGCAATCGCCTTGACGGCGGCCACCGCGGTGGCGCCCATGCGTTCGCGCAGCTCGGCGTTGACGGCCGGCGACGGCGCCTCCTCGATCACCTTCTGGTGGCGCCGCTGCACCGAGCAGTCGCGCTCGCCCAGGTGGAGGGCGTTGCCGTGGCGGTCGGCGAAGATCTGGATCTCGATGTGGCGCGGCTCGATGATGGCGCGCTCCAGAATCACCTCGGGGTCACCGAAGGCGTTCTGCGCTTCCGACTGCGCGCTGCGCAGCAGGTCGGGGAACTCGCGGGCGCTGTGCACCAGGCGCATGCCGCGCCCGCCGCCGCCCGCGGTGGCCTTGATCATCACCGGGAAGCCGATGCGCTGCGCCTCGGCCAGCAGGCGGTCTTCGCTCTGGTCTTCGCCCTGGTAACCGGGGATGCAGGGCACGCCCGCGTCCATCATGATCTGCTTGGCACCGGCCTTGTGCCCCATGGCGATGATGGCCTCGGGCGAGGGACCGATGAACACCAGCCCCGCCTCGCGGCAGGCGCGGGCAAAGTCTTCGTTCTCGGCCAGGAAACCGTAGCCCGGGTGCACCGCGTCGGCACCGGTCTGGCGCGCCGCGTCCAGGATGGCGTCGATGCGCAGGTAGGACTGCGCGGGCAGCGGCTCGCCGATGCACACGGCCTGGTCGGCTTCCAGCACATGGCGCGCACCGGCGTCGGCCGTGGAGTACACGGCCACCGTCTGGTAGCCCATGGCGCGCGCGGTGCGGATCACGCGCAGCGCGATCTCGCCGCGGTTGGCGATGAGGATCTTGTGGAATGGGGTGGAGGTGGTCATGGCGGGCATCGCAGGTCAGGTCGCTTGGGGGAAGATGCCCATGTTCTTGCACAGAATCTGGAGCATGACTTCGTCGGCGCCCCCCCCGATGGAGGGCAGGCGCATGTCGCGGTACAGGCGGGAGATCAGGCTTTCCTTCACGAAGCCCATGCCGCCCCAGTACTGCAGGCAGCCGTCGGTGACCTGGCGCGCCAGGCGCCCGGCCTTGAGCTTGGCGATGGTGGCCAGGTGGGTGGCGTCTTCCTGGCGCACCACCATGTCCACGCCGCGCCAGCACAGCGAGCGCACGGTCTCCACGTCGGCCTGCAGCTCGGCCAGCTTGAAGTGGACGATCTGGTTGTCCAGCAGCGGCCGGCCAAACACCTTGCGCTCCCGCGTGTACGCGATGGTGATGTCGATGGCGCGCTGCGCGAAGGCCGTGGTGTTGAGGGCGCCCCACAGGCGCTCGATCTGGAACTGCTCCATCTGGTAGATGAAGCCCATGCCCTCCTCGCCGATGCGGTAGCGCTGCGGCACCCGCACCTCGTCGAAGAACAGCTGCGCGGTGTCGGAGGAGTCCATGCCGATCTTGCGGATCTTCTTGGCCACCTCCACGCCCCGGGTCTTCATGGGCACGATGATGAGCGACTTGTTCTTGTGCACCGCCCCTTCGGACGTGTTGGCGAGCACGCAGCAGAAGTCGGCCTGGGTGCCGTTGGTGGTCCACATCTTGCCGCCGTTGATGACGTAGTCGCCGCCGTCCTTGCGGGCCGTGGTCTTGATCGACGCCACGTCGGAGCCGCTGCCCACCTCGGACACGCCCAGGCAGCCCACGTACTCGCCCGAGATGGCCGGGGTCAGGAACTCGGCGCGCAGCTCGTCGCTGCCGCGCTCGGCCAGGGCCGGCGTGCACATGTCGGTCTGCACGCCGATGGCCATGGGAATGCCACCGCAGTTGATCTGGGCCAGCTCCTCGGCCAGCAACGCGCCGTAGGAGTAGTCCAGGCCCATGCCACCGAATTCGGTGGGCTTGTTCAGGCCCAGCAGGCCCAGATCGCCCATCTGGCGGAACAGTTCGTGGGCGGGAAAGATCTCGGCCTCTTCCCAGGCGTCCACATGGGGGTTGACCTTCTCGGCGATCCAGCGGCGGATGGTGGACCGGATCTGCTCGTGTTCGTGCGTGAATTGCATGGGGTGACTCCTTGGACCTCAGGGACGGGCAACGGAAAACTGCATGGTCTGGGGCTGGCGCGCGGCCGCTTCGCGGCAGACCGCCAGCACATTGGCCAGCACGGCGCGGGTGTCGCGCGGGTCGATCACGCCGTCATCGAGCAGCTGCGCGCTGGTGGTGAACACGCTCATCTGGCGGTCGAAGCGGTCGATGATGTTTTGCCGGAGCGCGTCGAGCCTGGCCTGGTCCACCTCGCCCTTGCGGCGCATGGCCGCCTCGGTGACGATGACCATGGTCCCGGCGGCCTGCTCGCCGCCCATCACCGCCGTCTTGGCGTTGGGCCACGAGAAGCAGAAGCGCGGGTGGAAGCCCCGGCCGCACATGCCGTAGTTGCCGGCGCCGAACGAGGCCCCGCAGTAAATGGTGATCTGGGGCACCGTGGCATTCGTCACGGCCTGGATCATCTTGGAGCCGTGCTTGATGATGCCGCCCTCCTCGTACGCCCGGCCCACCATAAAGCCGGTGGTGTTGTTCAGGTAGAGGATGGGCGTCTTGCTCTGGCAGCAGGCCTGGATGAAGTGGGTGGCCTTGGTGGCACCGGCCGGATCGATCGGGCCGTTGTTGGTGATGACCCCCATCGGCCAGCCCTCGATCTTGATGTGGCCGCACACGGTGGCGCCGCCGTAGTTCTCGCCGAATTCCAGGAACTCCGAATCGTCCGCGATGCGGGCGATCACCTCCTTCATGTTGACCGGGCGCTTGTGGTCCATGGGCATGATGCCCATCAGCTCCTCGCTGTCGTAGCGCGGCGGCTTGAAGCGGCGCGGCGCCTCGGCGGGCATGCCGTGGTTCCAGTCGATCTGGCCCAGCAGCTCGCGGGCGATGCGCAGGGCGTCGCGATCGTCTTCGGCCAGGTAGTCGCCCAGGCCCGAAATCGAGGTGTGCATCACCGCACCGCCGAGTTCTTCCTCGGTGGCGACTTCCCCCGTGGCGGCCATCAGCAGCGGCGGGCCGGCCAGGAAGGCACGCGAGCGCCCCCGCACCAGGATGATGTAGTCGGACAGGCCGGTCTGGTAGGCGCCCCCGGCGGTGGAGGAACCGTGCGTGACCGTGACCACTGGCAGGCCCGCCGCCGACAGGCGCGCGAGGTTGCGAAAGCTGCTGCCGCCGCGCACGAAGTCCTCGACCCGGTAGGCCAGCAGGTTGGCGCCCGCGCTCTCCACCAGCTGCACATAGGGCAGCTGGTTCTCCAGCGCCAGTTCCTGCGCCCGCAGCAGCTTGTCCAGCCCCATGGGTTGCAGCGCACCGGCGTCGATGCCGGAGTCCGACGCCAGCACCATGCAGCGCACGCCACTGACGAAGCCGATGCCCGCGATCACCCCGCCACCGGGCGTGCTCTTGTCCAGGTCGGGGTTGTCCAGCCCCAGGCCGGCCAGCGTGGAGAGTTCGAGGAACGGGGCACCGGGGTCCAGCAGCAGCGACAGGCGTTCGCGCGGCAGCATCTGGCCGCGCTTTTCAAAGCGCTCGCGCGAGGCGGCCGACTTCTGGCGGGTGCGCGCCTCGTACAGCCGGACGCGGTCCAGCAAGGCCTGCATGCCGTCGCGGTTGGCGCGGTAGGCATCGCTGGAGACGGACAAGGAAGATTCGATGTGTGCCATGGTGTGCTCGGTTGATACGCTGGATCGCACGGTGGATCAGCAGGCTGGGAGCCGTCTGACCGGTGTGATAGGCATCGTAGGCAGGCGGCGTGCACCTGTCTTGCGAGAATTGGCTGAGAGGGCACAGGGTTGTCCCGGGGTCGCGCCCGCCGGCTGCGCGCCGGTGCCCAGTGCGTCAGCGAGCGACGACGACGCGGCACTTGTCCAGCAGCGCCTGCGGCTGGTACGACTGCTTGGTCTGGCGGAAATTGGGCAGGCCCAGGTCCTGCTCGAAGTTGAGCCACTGCACCTCGGCGCGTTCGGTGCAGAAGTGATGGAACATGTACTGCGCCAGACCCTTGAAGCGGTCCCGGCTTTTGGCGTAGCGCATGGCGTAGACGCCGGGCTGCAGGGCCTCGGCCAGCACGAAGCCGCCCGGCTCACCCGACACGGTGTAGCCAAACCCTTCCAGGCCCAGCGCGCCGGTATCGGCCAGGGCTTCGCGGCACGGCAGCTCGTCGGCGCTGCCGGCGGGCTTGCCCTTGTCGTGCATCCAGCCGTCCAGCACGGCCCGTGCCGCACCATGCCACGCGGGGCCATAGGGCACCGCCTGCACGCGGTGGTGCCGGAGCAGCTGCTTCATGAGGTTGCGCTTCTTGTTGAGCAGCGCGCCCCGGTAGTGGCGAAAGTGGTCGGCCGGGTACAGGTAGTCGGCGTCGTCGCGGCTGGCCGTGTGTGCGTAGCGCAAGGGGTCGAGCCGCTGCGCCTGCGCCAGCGGCACGGGGTAGAGGCAGTCGTGCTGGCGCAGCAGCTGGTCGACCACCTCGGCCGGTGCCTGGTCGAGGGCGAACAGCGGCATGGCGTGGTGCGCGCCGTCGTAGGTGAAGCCGCTGATGTGCGGCCAGGGCCCGTCGGTGAAGCGGTAGCGGTGTTCGCGGCGGAACAGCCAGAGGTTGGTGAAGGAAAACTCCGACAGGCACCGCTCATCCGCGCCGGCCGACAGCGTGCGGATGAGCGCCCCCACACGGTCGGCGTGGCGCCGGTCCAGCGCCTGCGGCTCACTGGCCATCATGGGCGGCGGATCGCGTCAGAGTGCGGGGCGTTGACCGGGCGCCGGCCCATCGGCCGGTGGCCCGGCGAAGCACTGGGCCCAACGCGTCCACTGCTCGGCGGCCTCGCCGGCCCACTTCAGGCGCGTGTCGGCGCGGTGGCGCCGCTGGGTGACGAGCAGGCAGAAGTCCTGCAGGCTGCCGCGCACCCAGTCGGTGGTGGACGGCTCGCCCCACGTCAGCACGCGGCCATCCGGCGCCGTCAGCTCGACATGGGGCGCCGTGGCCGGCACGGGCAGCTGGCGGTTGACGAAGGTCCAGCCGAAGGTGCTCACGCCGATGTGCGCGATGGCCTGCAGCCGGTGGCTGCCCGGCCGCGGGCGGCGCATCACGTCCCACACGTCCTGGCCGTGGGCCCAGGTTTCCATCAGCCGCGCGGTGGCAAAGGAGCGGGCGCTCATGGTCGGGCCATACCAGTTCAGCCGGGCCTTCGGGTCCTGCCGGGCCAGCGCGGCCACCAGCGGCTCGAACGCCGCGCGCCACTGCTCCAGCAGCGCCGGGCCATCCAGGTGCCCGAAGGTGTCGCGCGCCACGGCGCTGATGTGCTCGCCCGAGGCCATGAGCCGGTTGAGCGCCTTCGCGCCTTCGATGAAGGCTTCGGGGTCGTTGATCGACTGCAGCGCCGTCTGGTCGAAGTAGCAGAGGTGGGCGATCTCGTCCCACGGCGTCCAGTCGTAGAAGTCGGTGCGCCGGCGCCAGTCGGCCGGGCTCAGCGTGGCACACAGGTCCGCCAGTTCGCGGTATTCGTCGAGCAGGTCGCGGCAGGTGGCTTGCATGGTGGCCCTTCTTAAATGCTCAGATACCCAGCTGGCGTGCACCCAGGTCTTTCATGATCTCCTCGGACCCGCCGCCGATCATCATGACCTTGACCTCGCGGTAGATGCGCTCGCTGCGCGTGCCGCGCATGAAGCCCATGCCGCCGAGGATCTGCACCGCCTGGTCGGCGCAGTGTTGCATGGCCTGGGTGGACAGCACCTTGGCCATGCAGGTGCGGGCCACGAGCTGGCCGGGGTCGCCCACGCCCTCGCGCAGGCGCCAGGCCAGGTCGTAGATCAGGCTGCGGGCGGCGTCGATGCGGGCGTACATGTCCATGAGCTTGTGCCGGATGACCTGGCGTTCCGACAGCGGCAGGCCGAAGGTCTTGCGCTCGCGCGCCCAGTCCACCGCTTCCTCCAGGCACACCTGGGCGTAGGCACAGGCCTGGGCGGACATGCCCAGGCGCTCGCTGTTGAAGTTGTTCATGAACACCTTGAAGCCCTGGTTCTCTGTGCCGATCAGGTTGGCCACCGGTACGCGCACGTTGTCAAATCGCAGGTGGGCCGTGTCGGATGCCCACCAGCCCATTTTCTTGAGCGCGGTGCGCGACAGGCCGGCGGCGTCGCCCTCGATGAGCAGCGCCGAGATGCCCGACGGGCCCTGGCTCGCCGGGTCGGTGCGCACGGCCACGGTGATGTAGTCCGCGCGCATGCCGGAGGTGATGAACACCTTCTCGCCATTGACCACATAGTGGTCGCCGTCGCGCACCGCCGTGGTCTTGAGCGCCGCCACATCCGAGCCGCCGCCGGGCTCCGTCACCGCCAGGGCGGCGATCTTCTCGCCCCGCAGCACCGGCGGAATGATGCGCTGCTTCATGTCGGCGCTGCCGTGCGCCGCCACCGGCGGCAGCCCGATGGTGTGCGAGAGCAGCGAGGCGGCCACGCCGCCCACGCCGCAGCGCGCCATCTCTTCGGACACGATCAGGTGGTAGAAAACATCGGCCGGTGTGCCGCCGTAGGCCTCGTCGTAGCCGACCCCGAGAATGCCCAGCTCGGCCGCCTTGCGGTACAGCTCGCGCGGGAAGGTCTCGGCCTCGTCCCAGTCCGCGGCAAAGGGCGTGATCTCCTGGGCGACGAAGTGGCGCAGCGCGTCACGGAACGCGACGTGGTCGGACGTGAAGTAGTGGGGAGCGGCAGGAAAGTCGAACATGGGCGTGGGGAGTGAGGCTGTTGGACGGTGGTGCCGGCGGCGGGTGGCGGTTCATTCTAGGAGCGGTGTCCAGCGCCGGCTTGTGCCAACTGGCTGCGCTGCACGGCCCTCAGAGCACCGCGGGGTCGAGCGTGGCGAACGTGTCGCTGGCGTCGATCACCGGGGCCAGCCAGGCCTGCACCAGCGGCAGCTCGTAGGCAAAGAAATAACGCGCCGCGGTCAGATGGCCGCGCAGCAGAACGGCGTCGCCGGCCCCGGCGGACAGCTGCCGGGCGGCCAGGGCGGCGACGTCGAGCCACAGCCAGGCCAGCACGGTGTGGCCAAAGCCGCGCAGGTAGCCCATGGCGTTGTGCATCGCCACGTCGGCACGCCCGTCGCGCCAGGCCGCGTGGGTGGCCGCACCGGTCAGCGCGGCCGCATCTTCCAGCGCATCGGCCAGGGGCCCGAGCGCGTCCGCCTGGCGGGCGCGGGTCGCCGTCTCCTGCACCAGGGCCAGCCACAGCCGCAGGGCGCGCCCGTCTTCGGCCCGCACCTTGCGGCCCAGCAGGTCCTGCGCCTGGATGCCGTGCGTGCCTTCGTGGATCATGTTCAGGCGGTTGTCGCGCCAGTGCTGCTCGACCGCAAAGTCCCGCGTGTAGCCGTAGCCGCCGTGCACCTGGATCGCCAGGCTGTTGGCCTCCAGGCACCATTCGCTGGGCCAGCTCTTGGCCACGGGCGTGAGCAGCTCCAGCAGGGTGGCCGCATCGGCGGCGCTGGCGGCCTCGCCCGTGGCTTTCTCATCGACCAGCCGCGCGCAGTACAGGCCCAGCGCCAGCCCGCCTTCGGCATAGGCCTTCTGGGCCAGCAGCATGCGCCGCACATCCGGGTGTTCGATGATGGCGCGCTGCGGCACGCCCGGGTCCTTGCCGGCCGGCCCATTGGGGCGCCCCTGCGGACGCTGGCGGGCATAGTCGAGCGCGGCTTCGTAGCCGGCGTAGCCCAGCATGGTGGCCCCCAGCCCGACCTGGATGCGGGCCTCGTTCATCATGTGGAACATGCACCGCAGGCCGTCGCCCGGCGCCCCGACGCGGTAGCCGATGGCGCCGGCCTGGCCGCGCACCGGGTAACGTCCTTCGCCAAAGTTCAGCAGCGTGTTGACGGTGCCCCGGTAGCCCAGCTTGTGGTTGAGCCCCGCCAGCGACACGTCGTTGCGCTGCTCGCTCAGGCGGCCGTCGGCCTCGACCAGCCGGCGCGGCACGATGAACAGCGAGAGGCCCTTGACGCCGGGCGGCAGCTGGCCGTCGGGCCCGGGAATCTTGGCCAACACGAGGTGGACGATGTTCTCGGCCATCTCGTGCTCGCCACCGGAGATCCACATCTTGTGGCCGGTGAGGCGGTAGCGCGGCCCCAGCGGGTCGTGCTCGGCGCCCTCGCCGTCCGGCACGGCGCGGGTGAGGATGTCGCCCAGGCTGGAGCCGGCCTGGGGCTCGCTCAGGCACATGGTGCCGGTGTAGCGGCCGTCCAGCTCGGGCAGGGCGAAGGCCCTGCGCTGCGCTGGCGTGCCGTGCGCCATGAGCAGGTTGGCATTGGCCGTGGTGAGCATGGCGTAGGCATCGATGCCGATGCTGGCTTTCATGAAGAAGGTGCGCGAGGCCGCCTCCACCACATACGGCAGCTGCATGCCCCCGACCTCGGCGTCCTGGCCCGCCGCCCGCAGGCCCGCCTCGGCGTGCGCGCGCACCGCCTCGGCCGTCTGCGGCGGCAGGGTGACGCGCTCGCCGTCGAAGCGCGGCTCCTCGGTATCGACCCGGCGGTTGTGCGGCGCGAACTTGTCCTGGGCCAGCCGCTCGCTGAGGTCCAGCACCGCGGCAAAGGTATCGGCCGAGTGGTCGGCAAAGCGGGCGCGCGCGGTCAGCTCGGGGGCGCGCAACCAGTCCAGCAGCAGGAAGTCGAGGGTGGTGCGAAAGGTCATGGTGTCGTCGAAGGGCCTGGGGCGGCCCGTTTCCATCATCGTCCGGCGATTGTTCAGGACGCCGGCCCACCCGTCTTGCGCGCAGTGGCTGACACAGTGGCCACGGCCGGATCGGCGCCGGCCTGCAACGCGCCCAGCAGGCGCGTCACGTCGACATGGCGCGCCGCCCGCACGGGCTCGTGCAGTTCCCCGGGCGGAATGGCGCCCACACAGGGAATGCCGGCCACACAGGCCAGCGGCTGTCGGGCGCACTGCACCCAGGCCGCCACCCGCAAGCGGCGCGCCCGCAGGCGCGAGACGAGCTGGCAGGCCTGCTGCAGGCCTTCGTCGCCGTCTTCGCCATCTGCGCACGCGATCACCACGGGCAGGCCCAGCGCCTGTGCCACGTCGCCCATGTTCGGCGCCGGCGTGCCGTCCGGATCGCCCAGCGCATCCACCACGACGATGTCCACCCAGATCGCCAGCACGGCATGGCTGTCGACCACGGCTTCCACATCCACCGCACCGGCGGACGCGTCGTGCGGCTCGGGCAGCGCCGTGGTGCACAGCGCCGACCCCGGGAAGGCATACGAACTGGCGCCCTGCAGCTGCGCCACCCGCTCGCTGCGCCAGCGGCCGTGGCGCCACTGCGCATCGGCGGCCAGGGGCAGCAGGCCGGTGGTGCGGTAGCCCCGGGCGCGCAGGGACTCCATCAGGGCGAGCGAGGCCCAGTGCACCGCGTCCCCGAAACCGAGCACGCAGAAGGAGACGGGGGCAGCCCCGTCGGCGGGGCCCGGCCATCGGGCAGACGTCTTGACCAAATCGGGGTTCCGGGACGAGAGGTGAAAGAGCGCCGCCAGACGACGGCCAGGCCAGTGTGGTGGCGGCCCGGGCCTGCGGTCTTGTGCCAACTGGTCAACCCGGTTCAGCGTCGGCATGTGCGCCACACCCCGCAGCCAGCCACTTGCCGCAAGCCCTGGCGCGCCCCCGCTGCTACGCTGCCATGGCATTGCATTCACCGGAGACCGGCATGGCACTTCAAGACAACACCGTCCGCATCGGCGGCGCCTCGGGCTTCTGGGGCGACAGCATGCTGGGCGCCCCGCAGCTCGTCCAGTCCGGGCAGATCGACTACCTGGTGTTCGACTACCTGGCCGAAACCACCATGGCCATCCTGGCCGCGGCGCGCAGCAAGAAACCCGAGCTGGGCTACGCCACCGACTTCGTGGACATCGCCATGAAGTCGGTGCTGCCCGAGGTGATGCGCCGGGGCATCAAGGTGGTGGCCAATGCCGGGGGCATCAACCCGCAGGGCTGTGCCGATGCGCTCAAGGCCCTGGCCGAGGGCATGGGGCTGGCGCCGCGCATTGCCGTGGTGCTCGGCGACGACATCAGCGCGCAGATGCCCCGCCTGCGCGAACAGGGCACGCGCGACATGTTCACCGGCGACGCGCTGCCCGAGAAGATCATCAGCGCCAACGCCTACCTGGGCGCCTTCCCGGTGGCCCAGGCGCTGGCCCTGGGCGCCGACATCGTCATCACCGGGCGCGGCGTGGACAGCGCTGCCACGCTGGGGCCGCTGATCCACGCATTCGGCTGGACCCCGGACGACCTGGACCGGCTGGCCGGCGGCAGCCTGGCGGGCCACATCATCGAGTGCGGCTGCCAGGCCACCGGCGGCCTGCACACCGACTGGGAGCGGGTGGAGGACTGGCCCCACATCGGCTACCCCATCATCGAGTGCCGCGCCGACGGCAGCTTCGACCTCACCAAGCCGGCCGGCACCGGCGGCCTCATCGCGCGCGCGGCCGTGGCCGAGCAGCTGCTCTACGAGATCGGCGACCCGGGCGCCTACCTGCTGCCCGACGTGACCTGCGATTTCCGCTCGGTGGTGATCGAGCAAGTGGCGAGCGATCGCGTGCGCGTGAGCGGTGCGCGGGGACGGGCGCCCACGGATAGCTACAAGGTCTCGGCCACGCAGCTCGACGGTTACCGCTGCGCCGGCAGCATGGTCATCATCGGCATCGACGCCGCGGCCAAGGCCCGGCGCACCGGCGAGGCGGTGATTGCCCGCACGCGCCACATCCTCCAGTCGCTGGGCATGCCCGACTACACCAGCGCCCACGTCGCCCTGCTGGGCGCGGAAACGCTGTATGGCCCGCACGCCCGCACCAGCGCCTCGCGCGAGGTGATGGTGCGCATCTCGGTCACCCACCCGATGAAGCAGGCGCTGGAGATCTTCGCCCGCGAGATCGTGCCGTCGGGCACGTCCTGGTCGCCGGGCACCACCGGGCCCAGCAGCGGACGGCCCAGCGCGTCGCCCAACATCAAGCCGCTGTCGCTGCTGGTGAAGAAGAGCGAGGTGTCGGTGAGCGTCGTCATCGATGGCCAGCGCCACCCCAGCGTCATCGCCCCGGGCACCGGCCCGGCCGAATCGCCGGCGCCGCTGGCCCCGGCCGCGTGGGACGACCCGGCCGAGGCGCAGGTCGAGGTGCCGCTGGTGCGCCTGGCCTGGGCCCGCAGCGGCGACAAGGGCGACATCTCCAACATCGGCGTCATCGCGCGCGACCCGGCCTGGATGCCGCTGATCTGGGCGCGCCTGACGCCCGAGGTGGTGAAGGCCTACTTCGCCCACCTCGTCCAGGGCGAGGTGCAGCGCTTCTACCTGCCCGGCATCCACGCCCTGAACATCACCATGAACGCCGCGCTGGACGGCGGCGGCCCGGCCTCCAGCCGCATGGACCCGCTGGGCAAGGGCATGGGGCAGATGCTGCTGGACCTGCCGGTGAAGGTACCGGCGGCGCTGGCGAGGCAGCTGGGCTGATCAGCCGAACAGCTTGTTCGCCGTCTGCGCCACCAGCTGCCCCTGGTGGCGCGCGCCCTCCAGTTCGATGGCGCTGGGCTGGCGCTGACCCTGGCCGCCGGCGATGGTGGTGGCGCCGTAGGGGCTGCCACCCACGATCTCGTCCAGCGTCATCTGCCCGGCGTGGCTGTAGGGCAGGCCCACGATCACCATGCCGAAGTGCAGCAGGTTGGTGATCACCGAGAACAGCGTGACCTCCTGGCCGCCGTGCTGCGTCGCGGTGGAGGTGAAGGCAGCACCCACCTTGCCGTGGAGCGCGCCCTTGGCCCACAGACCGCCCGCCTGGTCCAGAAAGGCCGCCATCTGCGCGGGCATGCGGCCAAAGCGCGTGGGGCAGCCCACCACGATGGCGTCGTAGTGCACCAGCTCGTCGATGGTGGCCACAGGGGCGGCCTGGTCGAGCTTGAAGTGCGCGTGGCGGGCGATCTCCTCGGGCACGGTTTCGGGCACGCGTTTCACGTCCACCGTGGCACCCGCCGAGCGGGCGCCTTCGGCCATGGCGTGCGCCATGGTCTCGATGTGGCCATAAGTGGAGTAGTAAAGAACCAGAACGTTGGACATGCTTGCTCCTGAAGGGTGGATGGGCCCCGCCAGCGCGCCCGGCGGGTGCTGGGCACACCATGCACCGGTGGGCAGGACACGTCAACGGGCGGCGGTCGGGCGGGGTGTTCTAGACCTGATCCACGGCGCGCGGCACCGGTGCCACCTGCGTGCCGAGGTAGGTGCCCGCGAACACCAGGAGCAGGGCCACGGCATGCCAGACCGTCAGCGGCTCACCCAGCAGGCCCACCGCCGCCGCCACCCCGAACAGCGGCACCCAGTACAGCCAGACCGCCGCGCGCGCCATGCCCACCAGGCCGATGGCGCGGTTCCACATCAGGTTGCCGATGCCGGTGGAGAGCATGCCCGACACGATGGCGATGCCCCAGAGGTCGGCCGCGCTGGGCATGGCCGGCGCCCCGCCCTGCCACAGCGCCTGCACCAGGCTGTGCAGCACCAGGCAGGCCGCGCCCACCGCGTGCACGCCAATGCCAATCACCACGGCGTTGAGCCGGGCCGCCAGGCGCTGGATGAACACGGCCCCCAGCGTGAACACCAGCACCGCCAGCACCACCAGGCCGTCGCCCACGCCGCCCCGCGCCAGTTCGGCGCCGGGGCGCTGCAACACCACCAGCGTCACGCCCGCCAGCCCCAGCACCACGCCGCCCAGCCGCCGGCCACTGATGCGCTCGCGCAGCAGCCACAGCGCCAGCACCGCCGACATCAGCGGATTGAGCGCGGTGATGAGCGCCCCATGGGTGGCCGTGCTGCGCGCCAGGCCCGCGGCCAGCAGCCACTGGTTGAGGTACACCATGAGAAAGCCGCAGGCGGCCAGCTGCAGCCACTGCGCCCGGTCAGGCGACTGCCAGCAGCGCCAGTACCGCAGCAGCACCAGCATGGGCAGCAGGGCCGAGACCATGCGCACGGCCGACAGCAGCACGGGGTCGAACACCCCGGTGAGCCACTTGAGCACCGCCAGGTTCAAGCCCCACAGCAGGGTGGTCAGCAACAGCAGGACGCGAACGCGCGCCGCGGCCTCAGCCACCGTCGGCCTGCGCGTGCAAGGGCCGCATGGCCTGCAGCCAGCGGCCGTGGTCCTGGCCGCGGCGGCGCATGAACTCGCGCACCTGCGGGTGCGGCAGGATGAGGAAATCGTCCGCGGCCAGGCCCTGCATCACCACCTGCGCCACCGCATCGGCGCTCATCAGGTCCTGCGACAGCAGGGCGCGCCGCGCACCGTCTTCCGCCTGCAGCATCGGGGTGTCCACCCCCAGCGGACACAGGCAGCTGACCCCCAGGCCCCGGTGGCCATAGGTGATGGACAGCCATTCCGCGTGCGCCACCGCCGCGTGCTTGGTCACGGCATAGGGCGCGTCGAACTGCGACAGCAGGCCCGCCGCCGATGCCGTGAACAGCAGGTGGCCGCCGCCGCGGGCCAGCATGCGCGGCACCAGCGCGCGCGCCGCGTGCACATGGGCCATCACGTTGATCTGCCACAGCCGCTGCCACTCGGCATCGGGCAGCTCCACGCCGCCGCGGGCCGTCACACCCGCGTTGGCACAGAACAGGCCGATGGGGCCGCAGCGGCGTTCGGCCTCGTCGATGAGCGCGCGGGTCTGCGCCTCGTGGGCCACGTCGGCCGCGATGGCCAGGCCCCCGATCTCGCGCGCGAGCGCCTCGGCGGACGCCGCCTCGCGGTCGCTCACCACCACCCGGGCCGCGCCGTCGAGCGCGCAGCGCCGGGCCAGGGCCGCGCCGATGCCGCTGCCCGCGCCGGTGATCACCACCACCCGCCCCGCCACGTTCATGGCAGCCCCGCCGCACGGCCCAGCGCCGTGGTGAGCACGATCTTGCCCTTGACCTCACGCCGGCCCAGGATCTCCAGCGCCTGCGCGGCCTGCTCGATGGGCATGTGCGCGCTGATGATGGGGCGGATGCGGCCCTCGCGCAGCCAGCCCAGCAGCTCCTGCATCAGGGCCTCGTAGCGGGCGGGCTCGCGCTCGCTGAAGGCGCCGTAGAACACACCCACGATGGCGCAGCCCTTGAGCAGCGGCAGGTTGAGCGGCGGGCGCGCAATGGTGCCGGAGGTGAAGCCGATCACCAGCAGCCGCCCTTCCCAGGCCATGCTGCGCAGCGCGGCCTCGGTGTGCTCGCCGCCCACCGGGTCGTACACCACGTCCACACCGCGCCCGCCGGTCAGGCGACTGATGCCGTCGCGCAGGTCTTCGGTGGCGTAGTTGAGGGTGTCATCGGCGCCAGCCTGGCGGCACAGCGCCAGCTTCTCCTCGCTGGAGGCGGCCGCGATCACGCGCGCGCCCATGCGCTTGCCCAGCTCCACGGCCGACAACCCCGTGCCCCCGGCCGCACCCAGCACCAGCAGGGTCTCGCCGGGCTGCAGCCGGGCACGCACCTGCAAGGCGTAGTGCGTGGTGCCGTAGGTGATGACCAGCGCCGAGGCGGCGTCCATGGCGATGCCGTCGGGCAGGCGCACCAGCTTGCGCACGTCCACCCGCACCTCGTCTGCAAAACCGCCCCAGCCGCAGACGCCGATCACCCGGTCGCCCACGGCCCAGCCCGTCACGCCCGACCCGACGGCGCTGATCGTGCCCGCCACCTCGCCCCCGGGCGAGAACGGCAGCTCGGGCTTGAACTGGTACCTGTTTTCAATGATGAGGCCATCGGGGAAATTCACCGAGGCCGCCTGCACCGCCACCACCACCTGGCCGGGGCCGGGCTGGAGGGACGGTATGTCTTTGACCACCAGCGACGACGGCGGCCCGAACTGTTCGCACAAGACGGCTTTCATGGCGCGCCCCTCACAGCGACGCGATGGTCAGGCCGCCATCGACCACCAGGCTGGCGCCCGTGACGAAGGCCGCGCCCGGGCTGCTGAGGTAGAGCACCGCGTGGCCGATGTCTTCGCCCTCGCCCAGGCGGCCCACGGGCGTGCGCGCGATGGTGCGGGCCTGCTGTTCGGGGTCGTACGCATCGGCCAGCTTGGTCTTGATGAGGCCGGGCATCACGGTGTTGACGCGGATGCCGAAGGCGCCGTATTCCAGCGCGAAGCTGCGGCTCATGCCGATCAGCGCGGTCTTGAGGGTGGAGTACAGGCCCAGGTTGCGGTCCGGGTGCAGCGCCGCGATGGAGGCGATGTTGACGATGCGGCCACCCCCGCGTGGCTTCATGCGTTTGGTGGCCTCCAGCGAGAGGTACCAGTAGCCGCGCAGGTTGACCTCCACCGCCTTGGTGAACAGGCCCGGCTCGGTGTCGTCGATGCTGCGCAGCGGGCTGAGCACGGCGTTGTTGACCAGAATGTCCAGCCCGCCGTGGGTGGCCTGCAGGTGCTCGCCCATGGCCGCGATGTCTTCCAGGCGGCCGATGTGGCAGGCACGGCCCTCGGCGCTCAGCCCCTCGGCCCGGAACGCGCTGGCCACCCGCTCGCAGTCCTCGGGCTTGCGGCTGCTGATGACCACATGCGCGCCGGCCTGCGCCAGCACGCGGGCCGTGGCCTCGCCAATGCCCATGGTGGAGCCCGTGACGAGGGCCACCTGCCCGGTGAGGTCAAACGGGTGGCGCGGGGTGGGGGTGCTCATGGGCGGTCTCCTGAAGGTTGGGGGTGCGGGTGGGGGTGGCGAGCGCGCGCAGGCCCAGCGGATGGCACAGCGCGGCATCGACGCGGGACCGGTCGGCGCCCCGCTTGTAGGCATGCGTGCGACAGGGCATGCGGGTGGCGCCCTCCGCACCCTCGGCGCCCTTCTCGCGGGTCCGTGCGGCAAAGCCCAGGTTGGCGCAGCTGTTCGTCGGTGAAGGTGCGGGGCATGGGGTGCTCCGGTGTCAGTGCACGTCGGGTGCCGCCAGCACCGCCAGCCCGGTTTGGGCGAAGACCTCGGTGGTCTCGCCGAAGGCCAGGGCGCTTTCGGCCACCGCCGTGCCCTCGCGTGCGCGCCGCCACAGGCCGGCCGACATGGCGGCCTGCCGGAACAGGGCAAAGGCCTTGTAGAAGCGCAGGTCGCTGGACGTGTCCAGGCCCATGCGCGCCAGGTAGTAGTGCGCCATCTCGCGCTGGCGGGGGATGCCCAGGGCGGCGCGGTCCACCCCGGCCAGCCCGGGCAGCAGGTAGTCGGGCGGCAGTTCCTGCACGCCCAGGAACTGCCCCAGGTCGGCCAGCGGATGCCCCAGGGTGGACAACTCCCAGTCGAGCACGGCCCGCACCCGCGTGCTGCCGCGCTCGAACATCAGGTTGTCGAGCCGGCAGTCGCCGTGCAGCAGCACGGTCGGTGCGGGCGCCTGTGGAACGATCGGCACCAGCGCGTCGATGAGCGCGTCCACCGCGAGCAGGCCGTCGGGCATCGCGGTGCGGTATTGCTGGGTCCACCGGTGCAGCTGGCGCTCGAAGTAGTTGCCGGGCCGGCCGAAATCGGCCAGGCCGGTCGCCTGCAGGTCGGTGCGGTGAATGGCCACCAGCGCGTCGAGCGCGGCGCGGTAAATGCCGGTGCGCTGCTGGCGCGGCACACCGGGCAGCGCCACCTCGCGGTGCACCTCGCCGTCCACGCAGTCCATCAGGTAGAACGGCACGCCGATGATGCCCCGGTCATGGCACAGGTGGTGGATGCGCGCCACCGGGACCGGTGTGCCATCGAGCGCCTGGATCACGCGCACCTCGCGGTCCAACGCATGGGCCGACTTGAGCAGGGCACCCGCCGGCTGGGTGCGCAGGATGTACAGACCGCCCTCGGCCCGCACGCGCCAGATGGGGTTGGAGTTGCCGCCCACCAGGCGCCGCGCCTCGATCAGCCGCCCCACCCGGGGCAGGCAGGCAGCCAGGTAGCGCTGCAGCCGCGCCAGATCGAGCGCCGGGGCGCTGACGACGCTGCTCATGCCGCCTCGCGGGTCCCGTGCTGGCGCAGCAGCTGCTTGCCCAGCGCGGACAGGTGCACCTGGTCCGGCCCGTCGCCGATGCGGATGAAGCGCGCGTAGACGTAGGCCTCCGCCAGGAACGTGTCCTGCGACACGCCCGCCGCTCCGTGCACCTGGATGGCACGGTCGATCACGCGCGCCGCCATCGACGGCACCACGATCTTGGCGGCGGCGATCAGGTCGCGGGCTGCCTTGTTGCCCTCGCGGTCCATCTTCTCGGCGGCCATCATGGTCAGCAGCCGGGCCTGCTCGATCTCGCAGAACGCATGCGCAATGTCCTCGCGCACCGAGCCGTGCTCGCCGAGCGCCTTGCCAAAAGCCGAGCGGGAGGTCGCCCGCTGGCACATCAGCTCCAGCGCGCGCTGTGCACAGCCGATGAGGCGCATGCAGTGGTGGATGCGCCCCGGGCCCAGGCGGCCCTGCGCGATCTCGAAGCCCCGACCCTCGCCCAGCAGCAGGTGGTCGGCCGGCACCCGCACGTTGTCGTACACCACCTCGGGGTGGCCGCCGGGGAAGTCTTCGTAACCGAAGGCCGCCATGTTGCGCACGATCTTCACACCCGGGGTGTCGATGGGCACCAGAACCATCGACTGCTGCCGGTGCTGGTCGGCGTTGTCCGGGTCGGTCTTGCCCATGACGATGAGCAGCCGGCAGGCCGCGTTCATCGCGCCCGAGGTGTACCACTTGCGCCCGTTGATGACGCAGTGGTCGCCCTCGCGCCGGATCTGGCACTGGATGTTGGTGGCGTCGCTCGACGCCACGGCCGGCTCGGTCATCGAGAAGGCCGAGCGGATCTCACCCGCCATCAGGGGCTTGAGCCAGCGCGCTTTCTGCGCCTCGGTGCCGTAGAGCGAGAGGATCTCCATGTTGCCGGTATCGGGGGCCGAGCAGTTGAACACCTCGGACGCCCAGGACACGCGGCCCATCAGCTCGGCCAGCGGCGCGTACTCGGCGTTGCTCAGGCCCGCGCCATGGTGGCCCGGCAGGAACAGGTTCCACAGCCCCAACGCCCGGGCCCGGGCCTTGAGTTCCTGCAACAGGGCGGGAGCCTGGCCATTGTGGGCGCCCCGGAGTGCTTCGGCGTAGGAGGCCTCGTTGGGGTAGACGTGTTCGGCCATGAAGGCCTGCACCCGGCAGCGGAGATCGTCGGCGGTGGTGGACGGTGGGGACATGGTGGCCTCGGAAGAAGGGTTGTCGGATCAGCGCGGGCGCTGCCACCGGCGTGCGCCCTCCCGGCCCGTCCGTCTGGGCACGGGCAGGTCCGTCGAACAACAGGGTGGTGGTGCCGGACCGGCCAGCGCAGCCCGGCCCCGCCGCCTCAGGCGCTCAGGCGTACTGGGCTGGCATGGGCATGGGGCTGATCACCCGCAGCTTGCGCGAACCGGCAAAGATGTCCTTGGGCTTGAGGCCGTAGACCTGGCGGATCGAGTGGCTGAAGTGCGTGGAGTCGGGATAGCCCGCCCCCAGGGCCACGTCGGTCAGGGTGGTGCGCTGGTCCACCACGTAATGCAGCAGGCTGCGCGCGCGCTTCCAGGTGCGGAAGCTGCGGAACGAGGTCCCCACCTCGCTCTTGAAGAGGTGCAGGAAGCGGGAGAACGAGAGGTGCACCTGCTCGGCGCAATCCTGGGCCGATGCGGGGCTGGACGGGTCGGTGCGGATGCGTTCCAGCACGCGGGCGATGCGCGGGTCCACCGAGCGGGGCAGCAGGCGCTGGCCGAACACCTGCTCGTCGAAATCGAACAGGGGCGCATCGGCCTGCTGTCCGTTGCGGATCAGGGTGCGGTGGACATGGCGCACCCGCGCGCGGAAGTCGTCGCCGGCCACCAGGCCGCTGGCCTGCTGCAGCAGCGCCGGCAGCCTGGCGCTGTCCACCGATTCGGGCTCGACGTGGATGACCGCGATGTGGCGGGCGTCGCAGGCGACCTGGTGGGTGGTGTAGGGCTGCACCACGGCCACATGGCCGGTCTGCCACTCGCCGCCCTCCACGCGGATGCGCACCGGGCTCTCCAGCCCGACATACAGGCTGATGGCACCGAAGTTGCGGCTGGAGGGCGCACCGAGCAGCCCCACGTAAAACACGCGGTCCGGGGTGATCAGCATCACCCGGTCGGCACTGCCGGGTCGTCGCACGGTGATCGGGCCTGGACAATCATGGTCAACACGCATCTCTGTCTCCTGGTGGTCAACGACGCGCCGGTGGGCGGCGCATCGTGCGGCGGATGGTCGGTTCCGCCGCCTTCGGGATGGTTCCGGTCTGGAGCCAGTGTAGGGACGCCTCCCCTCCCCGTCTTGTGTCATATGGCTACAAGAACCCGCCTGGGTGACACCCGGGCGCCCTTTCTCATCAGGGTTTACCCGAGAACCGGGCGCCGGGGCTGGTGCTTGCGGAGTTCGAGCTGGCCGATCTGGTGGCGGTGCACCTCGTCGGGACCGTCGGCCAGGCGCAGCAGGCGCGCCATGGCGTAGGCATGGGTCAGGCCGAAATCGTTGCTGGTGCCGCCGCCGCCGTGCACCTGGATGGCCCAGTCCACCACCTGGCAGGCCATGTTGGGCGCGGCCACCTTGATCATGGCGATCTCGGCCCTGGCGGCCTTGTTGCCCACCGTGTCCATGCGCTCGGCCGCGTTCAGCGTCAGCAGGCGGGTCTGCTCGATCATGATGCGGGCCTCGGCGATGCGCTCCACCGTCACGCCCTGGGTGGCCACGGGCTGGCCAAAGGCGACCCGATCCAGCGCACGGCGGCACATCTTCTCCAGCGTGCGCTCGGCCAGGCCGATCAGGCGCATGCAGTGGTGGATGCGCCCCGGCCCCAGACGGCCCTGCGCGATCTCGAAGCCCCGCCCCTCGCCGAGCAGCATGTTCGCCGCGGGCACGCGCACGTTCTCGAAAACGACCTCGGCGGCCCGGTCGGGCATGCCGTAGAAACCGAACACCGGCAGCGAGCGCTTGACCTGGATGCCCGGGCTGTCCATCGGCACCAGGATCATCGACTGCTGCAGGTGGCGGTCCGGGTGGTCCGGGGCCGACTTGCCCATGAAGATCGCGATCTTGCAGCGCGGGTCGGTGGCGCCGGTGGTGTACCACTTGTGCCCGTTGATGACGTATTCGTCGCCCTCGCGCCGGATCGAGCTTTCGATGTTGGTGGCGTCGCTGGACGCGACCCGGGGCTCGGTCATGGCGAAGCAGGAACGGATCTCGCCGGCCAGCAGCGGCTGGAGCCAGCGCGCCTGCTGCTCGGGCGTGCCGTAACGCGCCAGCACCTCCATGTTGCCGGTGTCGGGGGCCGAGCAGTTGAACACCTCGGGGGCCAGCAGGGAACGCCCCATGATCTCGCACAGCGGCGCGTATTCGAGGTTGCTCAGGCCGGGGCCATGCCCACTTTCCGGCAAAAACAGGTTCCACAACCCCGCCGCTTTCGCCAGCGGCTTGAGCTCGTCGATCACGGGCAGCACCTGCCACGGCCCCAGGGACTCGGCCTCGTGCAGGTGGCGCGCTTCGTTCGGGTAGATGTGTGCTTCCATGAAGGCCGTCAGGCGCTGCTGGAGGTCGACGACGCGGGGGCTGGGTTCAAAGGCCATGGAGATCCTTGCGGTGAGGGGGATTCAGGGTGCGCCCGGGCGCGGTGCGGCGGGGGCTCCGGGACAGGGCCGCGTCACATCCAGCTGAGCAGCTGCCCGCCATCGACCACCAGCGACACGCCGGTCATGTAGCGGCCGGCGTCGGACGCCAGCAGCAGCGCCGCACCGTCCAGATCGGGCAGCTGGCCGAAGCGGCGCAGCGGCGTGCGCGCCACCAGGGTCTGGTCGAAACCCTTGTCGCGGAAGGTGTCGGCCATGTCGGTCTCGAAGTTGCCGGGGCACAGCGCGTTGACCCGGATGCCGCGCGAGGCCAGCTCCAGCGCCATGATGCGCGTGAGGTGCGCCAGCCCGGCTTTGGATGCGCAGTAGCTGGACAGCTGGGCTCCGGTGCCGAACGCCGCTGTCGATGCCACGTTGACGATCACCCCGTCGCGCTGCACGTTCACGGGAATACCTTCGCCCGGCGGGCTGCGGTGCGAGCTGGCTTGGGAACGGCCCGGCGCTGCGCTCATGCGCCGCGCAGCGGCCTGCGCGACGCGGAAGTTGCCGCGCAGGTTGGTGTCGAACACCCGGTCCACCTCGGCCATGTCCTGGTCGAGGAAGCGCGCGGCGTAGAGCACGCCGGCGTTGTTGAACAGCAGGTTCAGCGGTGCCCCGAGCTGCGCCTCGGCGCTGTCCATGGCGGCATCGATCGAGGCGTCGTCGAGCAGGTCCATCGGCACCGCACAGGCGCGGTGCCCGGCCTCGCGCAGCTGCTGCGCCGCGGCCTCGATGCGGTCCACGCGCCGCGCGGCCAGCGCCACCGCGGCACCGGCGCGGGCGTACAGCCGGGCGACGTGCAGGCCGATGCCGCTGGAGGCCCCGGTGATGAGCGCGGTCCGGCCCCGCAGGTTGAACAGGGCGTCGTAATCGAGGGGATTCACAGCAGGCTCCGGTGGGTGCGCGTCAGGCGCTGGCGAACAGGTCGCGCAACTGGGTGCGGATGAGGTGTTTCTGAATCTTGCCGGTGCCGGTGCGCGGGAACTCCTGCACGATGAGGATCGACTTGGGCACCTTGAAGCCCCCCAGGCGCTCGCGGCAATGGTCGATGAGCGCGGCCTCGTCGGTGGTCTGCCCGGGTACCAGCACCACGCTGGCCACCACCGCCTCGCCCCAGCGTTCGTGCGGCGCACCGACCACGGCCGCCTCGGCCACCGCCGGGTGTTCCAGCAGGCAGCGCTCGACCTCGATGGAGGTGACGTTCTCGCCGCCGGACTTGATGACGTCCTTGTAACGGTCCTTGAACCAGATCGCGCCGTCCTCGTCGATGTGGGCCACGTCGCCGCTGTGGAACCAGCCGTGGCGGAAGCTCTGCCGGTTTTCCTCGTGCAGGTTCAGGTAGCCCTGCATGCACTGGGGGCCCCGGTAGACGATCTCGCCGGTCTGCCCGCGCGGCAGCAGGCGGCCGTCCTCGTCCATGATGGCCACGCGGGTCATCACGGTCGCGGTGCCCCAGGTGGCGGCCTTGGACCACTGGTGTTCGGGCCGCTGCATGCAAGTGGCCGGCGTGAATTCGGTCTGCCCGGAGCCGAGCACCACATCGGCGTTGGGGAACAGCCCGTGGATGGCCTTGAGCCGCTCCGGGGGCAGCGGGGCCATGGCGTACATGGCGCGCCGCATCGATGGGAAGGTGCGCCCCTGGTAGGCCGGGTCGCCCAGCCAGAGGCCGTACATCATCGGCAGCAGCACCATGACACTGACCTGCTGCTCGTCGATCAGGCGGGCGGCCTGCGCGGGCTCGAAGCCCTGGGTGAGCACCACCTTGGCGCCCACGATGAAGAAGGGCACGGTCACCGAGTTGAGCATGGCGCAGTGGAACAGCGGCAGCGCCACCAGGGCCACCGAATCGGGGTCGCAGCGGTGCCCGATCGCATTGGACAGGCCCGCCAGGGTGACGGCCAGGTGGCTGGTCAGCACCCCCTTGGGGTGCGCGGTGGTGCCGCTGGTGTAGAGCAGCTGGACGATGTCCCGGTCGCCCACGAACACCTCCAGCGGCTCGGCGCGCCCGGACATCAGCAGGGCGTGGAAGTCTTCGCCGGACGCCACCGCGGTGTCGCCAAACCAGAACACCCGCTGCAGCTCGGCGGGCCCGTCCGCCAGGGCGCCCTGCACCACCTCGCGCAGGGCGGCCTCGGCGACCATCACGCGGGCCTTGGCGTCGCGCAGGCAGAAGGCGATCTCGTGCGCCCGCAGGCCCAGGTTCACCGGCATGCAGATCAGCCCGGCCCGGGCGCAGGCGAAGTAGGTCACCAGCAGTTCCAGGGTGTTGCGCGAGGCCAGCGCCACCACGTCCTGGTGCTGCAGGCCCAGGCCCAGCAGGGCGTGGCCGAGGCGGTCCACCAGGGTGTTGAACTGCTGGTAGCTGACCTGGCGCTCGCCGTCCACGACCGCGATGCGGTCGGGGTACACATCGGCGCTGCGCTGGACGATGTCACCGACGCAGACGCGCTCGATGAGGTTCATGTCCAGCGCCGGGGGCGAGGACTGACGGGCAGGCGGGTGCAGGGTGTTCATGGCGGAACGGGTCTCCATTGATCGGATGGGTCTGGCCGGGCACGACCGCCCGGCTGGCGTGCGGCCCATCCTAGGGACAGCCCCGGCACAGGTCTTGTGTCAAGTGGCTACCCGGTGCCCACCAGGGGCCGCGGCCGTCACCTGTGCGCTCGCCACCGGTGTGCTCACGCGGTGGGGGCCTCGCCCCGGTACCAGCGCGGATGGAAGGCGCGCACCACCGGTCCGTCGGTCATGAGTGCGTGGCAGCCGTCCAGGCTGAACGGCCTGACGGCCGGGTCGCGGTGCAGCGTGCCGGCCAGCGTCTGCAGCACGCCGGTGCCCATGGCGATGGCGAGTTCGCTCAGGTGGGTGCAGCCGCCCGCGGCCGGAAACAGTTCCTGCACCCGACGGCGAAACCCCGGGCCGACCTGCAGGCCCACCAGCCGGGTGTAGGCCGGCGTGATGGTGGCGCACACGCCGGCAAACGGGTGCGCGTCGGACACGGCCACCGCGGCCCGGATCCGCGCCTCGCGGTCGACGGTCAGGCGCAGGCTCATGGCGTGCATGGGCTCGCCCGCGCGGCGCCAGCGGCCGCCCACCTGAACGTCGTGCTGCACGGTGTCCAGCAGGTGGCCTTCGACGTCCCACAGGTCGTCGTCACGGCGGAACCCTTCCAGGCGGATGTGGCGCTGCTGGACCAGGTCACGCGGGCGGTCGGGTGGCGGCAGGGGCATGCGGCGGCGCCTTTCTCGGCAAGGGTGTCACGGGTGGAAGGGCCCCAGTCTGCCGGCCCGCGCCGCCGCCGTCTTGCGCCCAATGGCTGCGCCGCGGCTGGCCACCAGCCCATCGGCCGGTGGACGCTGGCGACCCGGGGCCGCGCCACGCGAAGGTCCCCGTGGCCAGCCGTCATCCCGCGCCACAGCCAGTCAACGCAAGACGGGCGCGACCTGGAGCACCACACTGAGACGCCATGACACCCCCCATCCTGCTGGACATCCAGGGCGCCGTGGCGCACATCACCTTCAACCGGCCCGAACAGGCCAATGTGCTCGACGAGGACACCGGACGTGCCTTCATCGAGGTCACGCAGCGGGTTCACCAAGAGCAGCAACGCGGTGCGGTGCGCGCGGTGCTGCTGGCGGCCAGGGGCCCGCACTTCTGCGCTGGCGGGGACATCCGCAGTTTCGCCGCGGCCGAGCACATCGCCGCCCTGCTCGACCGCAGCATCCCGCCGCTGCACGCCGCCATCCACACCCTGAGCACCCTGCCGGTGCCGGTGGTGAGCGCGGTCAACGGCTCGCTCGGCGGCGGCGGCATCGGCATCGCCCTGTGCGCCGACCTCGTGCTGGCCGGGGCGTCGATGAAGCTGCGCGGCGGGTACTCGGCCATCGGCCTGAGCCCGGACGTGGGCGTGTCGTGGGCGCTCACGCGACTGGTCGGCCCCATGCGCGCCAAGCACATCCTGTTCACCAACCAGCCGCTGAACGCCGCGCAATGCCTGGCCGCCGGGCTGGTGGCCGAGGTGCACGCCGACGAGGCGCTGCTGCCGGCCGCCCTGGCACGGGTCCGTGCGCTGGCGCAGGGGGCGGCCGGGTCGCTGGCGCGCATCAAGTCGCTGGTGGACCAGGCGCCCGGTCACACCCTGGAGCAGCAACTGGCGATGGAGCACCTGGCCATGGTGGCCTGCGGTGCCAGCGCCGATGCACGCGAAGGCGTGCACGCCTTCCTGGACAAGCGGGCACCCCGCTTTGCGGGCGCACCGGAGCAGGCCACATGACACCCCCGGCACTGGAGACACTGGCCATCAGCCTGGAGCAGGGCGTGGCGCGCATCGCGCTCAACCGGCCCGACAAGACCAACGCCATCAACCTGCGCATGTGGGACGAGCTGCGCGAGGCGATGCGCTGGCTGGGCCGCACCGACGCCGCCCGCGTGGGCATCCTGCAGGCCCGGGGCCGCCACTTCTGCGCCGGGCTGGACCTGGGCACCTTCGCCGAGCTGAGGCAACGCACCGCCGATGCCTGCGACGGCCGGGCGCGCGAACGGCTGCGCGACCACATCCTCGACATCCAGGACACCGTCACCGCCATCGAGCGCTGCCCCAAACCCGTGATCGCCGCGGTGCACGCCGCCTGCGTGGGGGGCGGCATCGACATCATCGCCGCCTGCGACCTCCGCTACGCCAGTGCCAGCGCCTGGTTCTGCGTCAAGGAAATCGACGTCGGCCTGGTGGCCGATGTGGGCACGCTGCAGCGGCTGCCCCGGCTCGTGGGTGAAGGCCTGGCGCGCGAACTGGCCTTCACCGGACGGCGCGTGGACGGCCCCGAGGCGCAGGCGATGCGGCTGGTCAACCGGTGCTTTGAGAGCGACGAGGCCCTGGCCGACGGCGTGACGGCCGTGGCCCGCACGCTGGCGGCCAAGTCGCCGCTGGCCTTGCGCGGCACCAAGCACATGCTCAACCACGCGCGCGACCACCGCACGGCCGACGGGCTCGACCACGTCGCCACCTGGAACGCCGCCATGCTGTATTCGCAGGACCTCGACGAAGCGCTGGCCGCCGCACGCGAGCGGCGTACCCCCGTGTTCCGCGACTGAATCCGGCCCCAGGCCGCCCGCGTCAGCCCCGCCTTTCCCCCCACCCCAGACCCCGTCACGGGGCCATTGACCCAGGAGACCAGCCCATGCGATTCGTCCGAACCCTGCTCACCGCCACGGCCCTGTCCGCCGGCCTGCTCGCGGCCACGGCCGCCAGTGCCCAGACCACCCTGCGCTACGCCGTCGGCTTTCCCACCGGGGCCGCGCCCGAGGCCGCGCGGGTCTACGCCGAGGCGGTGAAGAAGTACACCGACAACACCGTGCAGCTCAGGGTGTTCGACCTCTCGCTGCTGAACCTGGCCGAGATGTCGTCCGGGCTGGGCCAGGGCATCGCGGACATCGGCTATGTGCTCACGCCCTACACGCCCGCCGAGTACCCGCACGTGAACATGGCATCGGAGCTGTCGATGCTGCTGGCGCTGCAGAACGACCCGAGCGGCAAGGCCGGCATGGCCTTCGCCGGTGCCATCGCCGAGTTCATCTTCACGCAATGTGCCGAGTGCAACGTGGACTTTGCCCGCCAGGGACAGGTCTACACCGGCACCGGTGGCAGCTCGCCCTACATGCTGCTGTGCACCAAGCCGATCCGCACCGTGGCCGACCTCAAGGGGGCGCGGCTGCGGGCCGGCGGCGCCGCCTGGGCCCGCTGGGCGCGCCAGGTGGGGGCCACCCCGGTGTCGATGCCGGGCAACGAGATCTTCGAGGCCATGAAGCAGAAAGTCGTGGAGTGCAGCATCCAGTCGGCCCCGGAACTCAGCGGCCTGAACCTCAAGGAGGTCACCACCGACATCACGCCCGCGCTGCCTGGCGGCGTGTTCACCGGTGCCACGACCAACATGAACCAGGGGACGTGGCGCAAGCTGACCGAGGCCCAGCGCCGCGGCATGCTGCGCGCCGGCACCGTGATGGGCGCGCAGACCACCTTCCGCTACTACACCTACGCCAAGCGTGACATGGAGCAGGCCATCGCCAAAGGCGCCAAGGTGCACCAGGCCGACCCCGAACTGCTCAAGGTGTCGCGCGCGGCCATCGAAGCCGACATCCCGAACATCGGCGCGGTCTACACCCGGCAGCACAACGTCAAGCGCGCCGACGCCCTGGTCGCGGCCATGCGTCCGCTGGTCACCAAGTGGACCCAGCTGGTGGAGCCGATCGACAACGCCGACGCCCTGGCGGACCTGTACTGGAACGAGGTCTATTCCAAGGTGGATGTCAAGGTCCACGGCATGACCCCGTGACCTTTGTGATCGCCTGACCCTGGAGGGCCGGCACCGGCCCTCCTCTTGTGCCCCCTTCGGAGACCTGCCCATGCTGACCGAGCGCCTGCACTCGCGAGACTGGTACCACCGCACCATCCCCCAGCTGTTCCGCCAGACCTGTGCCCTCAAGGGCGAGCAGGTGGCCCTCGTGTTCGAGGATCAGGCGATCCGCTACCGCGACCTGCACGACCAGGTGCAGCGCGTCGCGCAAGGCCTGATCGCGCTGGGCATCGGCAAGGGCGATGTCGTGTCCACCCTGCCCAGTGCCACGCCCGAGTTCGCGCTGCTCTACTTCGCCACCCTGCAGGTCGGCGCGATCGTGAACCCGCTGAACCTGCTGTGGGGCACGCAGGAACTGCAGGGCGTGCTGCAGCGCAACGCGCCCCGGCTGATCGTCACAGTGGACCGCCAGGGGCCACGCGATGTGCTGGCCCTGCTGCAAGGCGCGCTGCCGGACCTGCGCTGCGACGCCGGGCGGATGCGCGCGGCCTCCCTGCCCTCGCTCGAACAGGTGGTCTGCGTCGGCCGGGCGGCGCCGGTGCCGAGCGGCTATCTCGACTTCGAGTCACTGCGCGACCCCGCCCGTGCGCTGGACCCGGCGCGCCTGCAAGGGCTCATCGACGCGGGCCAGCCCACCGACATCCAGTTCATCTGCCAGACCTCGGGCACCACCTCGCTGTCCAAGAGCGCGCTGTGGGACCACCGGCCCCCGCTGGCCACGGCCCACTTTGGCGCGCGCAACCTGCGCATCACCGAGGACGACCGGTACATCAACCTGGCGCCCTTCTATCACAACAGTGGCATTTTTGCCCTCACCATGAACCTGGCGTACAGCGGCACCACGCTGGTGCTGATGGACGGGTTTCATCCCCTGGAGGCGCTCAGGCTCATCGAACGCCACCGCTGCACCTGCACCTTCGGCTTCGATGCCCACTGGCAGGGCATGCGTCACCAGCCGACGTTCGGGCAGCACCACTTCGGCATTGCCAAGGCCATCCTCGCGGGCGAGCCCCGCACCTACGACCTGGTGCGTGGCATGTGTCCACCGGGGGCCACCATCAACAACCTCTACGCGCAGACGGAGAACGGCCCGCTGGTCTCGCTGGCCGATCACGACTGCGTGGACGAGCACCTGAACAAGCACACCCACGGCCGCCCGCTGCCCGGGGTGCAGGTCGTCATCAAGGACATCGACACCGGTGAGCGCCTGCCCCAGGGGCAGCCTGGCGAGATCTGCTACAAGAGCCCGTACCGCTTCCGCGGCTACCACCACCAGCCCGAGGAAACCGCCCGGGCCTTCGACGACGAGGGCTACTTCCGCAGCGGCGACTACGGCCACCTCGACAACGGCTACATCACCTACCTGGGCCGCCTGGGCGGGGTCGTCAAGTCCGGTGGCGAGAACGTCTCGACCACCCGCGTGACCACGCAGCTGCTCGACATCTTCACGGACCAGGTCGACGACATCAAAACCCTGGGCGTGGACGACCCTTACTGGGGCGCCAAGGTGGTGAGCTTCGTCCGCATGCGCAGCGGCCACGCCATGCCCGACCCCGCCACCCTGCGCAAGGCCTGCCAGCACCGCATGGCGGCCTACGAAGTGCCCAAAGCGTTTTTGCCTTGGCAAGGCGAGTGGCCGACCACGGCCGAGGGCAAGGTCGACTTCAAGGCACTGCTGAACAAGGCTCTCTCGGCTGCGTCAACACCTTAAGAATGCATCCGTGAATGATGGGGATCTGAGCAGGTCATTTGCGTAGCGTGATGACGGCGGCGGCAAGGTGGTTGAACGCACGAAAGCGGCGGTCAAGCTTGTCGAGTCGCAACACGCACTTGCGAAAGCGGTGGAACCCCGTGTGGCCAACCGCCACAACCAGTGATGGGCCTTTTTTGTGGGGATGGCGTATTTTCCTCACGCTCCGTGCGCGAGGACGTGGAACATACCGTCCGAGCCAGCGCAAATGTGACCCAGCAATACGAGTTCCTATCTTGGGGAGTCAATGCCGGCTGGGGCCGGTGCCGTATGCCGAAGATCTCGTCAAGATGTCTGCCGAGGCGGACATCGCCCCGCTCAATGCGCCAGAACGGGCCGACCGCAGAGATCGCGCCATCGGTGAGGGGTCTCCTTCCATGAACTCCACGGCGACTACGCACAGGGCGTGGGTCCGGACACGGCGGTCCTTGCAGAAGGCTGGATGGATCGACTGCACCGTGTTCAGAACGAAAACACCAATGGCCGCGTGGGCTACTGCTTGGACGTGGTCGATCTCTTTCGGGCACAAGCGGCAGCTGCCAGGGAGAAGGACCGGGTTTTCTGCATCGCGCTCCGCGAACACGGCGATGTGAAGGCACACGATGCACGGGCACTGGTGATTCCAATGCCCCTGGGTGATGGCGACAAGCCAGTCTGAGAGCGCGCCTGCAGCGCTGGGTCAAGGGGTCGAGTAAGACTGAACAAATCAGATCGCAAGTCAACCAGGGCCGCACCGCAGGGCTCGGCATGGCGTTCACTGCGACACAGGCAGCTCGGAAAGCGCTGGCAGGGGGCGCCACTGGGCTCGCAGGCGCCACTGCCGCACAGGCAGCTCAGAAATCACAGCATCCGAACGGGTCACTCGCTCCCGGCTCACCACCGCACGGGCACTGATGACGGCCGCTCAGCGAGGCCGACACTGCATGAGCCTCCGGACTACAGCTCCAATGGTCACAACGTGGAAAACCGACCAACCGGGCTACGCGATGGGCCATGGATGGGCCACGAACGTGCCTGACCAGCAAACCTGACCATTGGCTTTTTGGGCACTTGGCCCGGAAGTGAGGGGAAGAGGCCCGGAGGGCATTGACTTTTTGGTACCGTGGGCCATGAAAACCCACATAAGTCATTGATTTTGGTGCGGCTGGCGGGGATCGAACCCACGACCCTTGGCTTCGGAGGCCAATACTCTATCCACTGAGCTACAGCCGCATGACTGTCTGGAGGCCTATAGTCTATCCTGAGCGGTCTGAGCTGGTGACCATAGGCTTCGGAGGCCAATACTCTATCCACTGAGCTACAGCCGCATCGATCAGATTCTATCAGGCATGGCCTTGCGGAAAGCTCAGCGAAAGGGGCGCTGGCTATAATCGCTGGCTGTCTGTTCACCTGTGCAGACATGCCGATTTTCTTTCTGGCATCGATTCGCCACCCCTTGAGGACACCATGAGCGACCACGCGCACGAATCTCACACCGGCCCGATCAAGACGCCTGCCCAGTTGCTGTGGACGTCTTTCTTCTCTTTCGTGGCCCCGATTTTCATCATCATTGGTCTGGTGATGTTCGTCACCTCGGGCGACAAGCCAGCGGCTGGTGCGGTTGACCCGGAATTGGCCACCGCCATGCGCATCCAGCGCGTGGGTTCGGTGGAATTGCGCGACGCCGACCGTCCGCTGCAGGCCGGTGCCGACGTTTACAAGGCGCAGTGCCTGGCCTGCCACGACGCGGGCCTGGCCGGTGCGCCGAAATTTGGCGATGTGGCCGCCTGGGGTGTTCGCCTGGCACAGGGTTACGACACGCTGGTGCAGTCTGCACTGAAGGGCAAGGGCGCCATGGGTGCGCAAGCCGGCGGCGCGTTCAGCGACCTGGAAATCGAGCGCGCCGTGGTCCACCTGGCCAACTCCGCAGGCGGCAAGTTCTCCGAGCCACAGGCACCCGCTGGCGCAACGGCTGAAGCAGCTCCGGCAACGGAGGCCGCAGCGGCTCCGGCACCCGCCGAGGCACCCACAGCGGTGGTGGTCGCGGCTCCCGCTCCGGCCGTTGCGGCTGCTGCGTCGGCCACAGTGGCCGCCGCCGCCGGCGAAGCGCTGTACAAGCAAGCCTGCGCGGTGTGCCACGTGGCTGGTGTGGCCGGTGCCCCGAAGCTGGGTGACAAGGCGGCCTGGGCACCCCGCCTGGGCGCCGGGGTTGACGGTCTGACGGCCAGCGTGATCAAGGGCAAAGGCGCCATGCCGCCGAAGGGTGGCGCTGGCAACGCCTCTGACGCCGAGATTCGCGCGTCGGTGGAATACATGCTGGCCTCGGTGAAGTAAGCCACGCTCACGGCCCTACCCAGCACAGCAGGCCGGTCGATGACCGGCCTTTTGCGTTTCGGCCGCTGCTTCAGCGCGGCTGGCCCGCCGCTGCCTTGAGCCGCTGGGGGCTCTGCACATAAGCCCATCGGGCCGGGAGCTGGCCGGCCTGCACCGTGTCGGGCGTCCAGCGCCCCGCCTCCACCGCTTCGGCGGCCAGCGCCATGTCGCTGGTGTGGACCAGGCCGATGCCCAGCGCCGTCACCAGGTACAGGCGCCCGTGCTCGTCCAGCAGGGTCTGCTGCACGGTGCCAGCAGCGGCGCCGGTGTGGGCGAGCACGGAACCGTCGGGCTGCAGCCGCCAGATATAGGGGGTGTGCTCCAGTTCCACATACACCCGTTGCGGCCCGTTCTGGAAGAACCACTGGCCGGCCTCATCGGCCGCGTAGTTGCGGTGGATGAACTCGATCAGCTTGTCGTGCTTGAGCAGCGAGCCTTTGCTGGTCGTGGCGGCCTCGCCCGCAGCGGCGGCGAACGGCCCGGCGGCCTGCACGCGGTCGTCCCGCATGAACCACTGGCCACGGGCATCCAGCCCAAGCCAGCCATAGCAGTGGGGTACGTTGGGCCATTTGGCAAGTGCGGCCTTGACGATATCGTCCATTCACATTCTCCTGGTTCAGTGGTGGTCCAACAGCCATCGGCCCACCGCCTGCGGCATGGCCCGCACATGGCCTGGCAGGCCCCAGCGCCCGCTGGCATGGGGGAAACCCACGTGCCCGCCCTGCGGCGGCTGCCACAGCGTGACGTGGCGCCCCGCGTCTGCGGGCTGGGGCAAGGAAGATGCCGGCACGAAGGGATCGTTGCGGGCATTGAGCGCGAGCGCGGGCACGCGAATGTCGGGCAGCAGGGGTTTGGCCGAGGCCCGCGCCCAGTAGTCGTCGGTGTCGCGAAAGCCGTGCAGGGGCGCGGTGAACAGGTTGTCGAAGGCGTACAGGTCGCGCGCCTGCAGCAAGGCTTCACGGTCGAACAGGCCGGGGTGTTGCTCCAGCTTCTTCAAGGCCTTGGGCACCATGGTAGAGAGGAACACGCGGGTGTAGACCAGCCGGTTGAAGCCGCGGCCGATGGCGTGGCCGCCCGCGGCCAGATCGAGCGGCGACGAGACAGCGGCCACCGCCTTCACCACAGAACGCGCCGATGCGCCGGCCTCCCCGGCCCAGCGCAGCAAGGCGTTGCCGCCCAGTGACACGCCCACGGCCAGCACCGGCCGACCCGGATGCTCGGCCGCCAGCCGGCGCAGCACCCAGTCCACCTCGGCGTGGTCGCCCGAGTGGTAGGCACGCGGCGCCAGGTTGAGCTCGCCCGAGCAGCCCCGGAAATGGGGCACCACGAAGGCAATGCCTTGCTCGGCGGCGAAGTCGGCAAACGCCACGGCATAGTGGCTGCTCGACGAGCCTTCCAGTCCGTGGAACAGCACCAGCAGGGGCGCATGCGGCGCGCTCGGGTGCTGGGCTTGGTCCACATCGATGAAGTCACCATCGTCGGTGGTCCAGCGGCGGCGCTGCCAGCGCGGGGCGGGGCCGAAGCGCTGGCGACAGGCCAGGGCGGCCCAGAGCGTCTGCGTGTTGCCACCGGGCAGCCACCAGGGCGCGCGGTAGTTCATGGCCTGACCCACCCCGCGCTCGGTGACGCGGGAAATGGGTGCTGCCGTGGTCGCGCCGTCCATGGGTTCAATGCAGCACGGGCTGCGCGGTGAGCACTTCGAGCGGCTCGCTTCGCGTACCCGGGCTGGCATGGTGCGCCACCAGGCGCCAGCCGCGCGCCGTCTTGGCGTACACATTGGTGGCCACGACCCAGGCTTGCTGGGGGCCGTCGTCCGTCATCATGCCCACGCGCTCGACGACGCTGTGCACACTGCAGGCGCCAGCGTCCAGGCGGCGCACCCGTTCGGGATGCGCCTGCACGCTGCCATGGGCGAACATGGCATCGAAGGCCGCGCGGATGGCGGCGTGCCCGATCAGGCGCGGCCCGCCCGGATGGACACAGACAATGTCTTCCTCGTCGGCCCAGCAGGCCATCAGCCGGTCGATGTCGCCATGCTGCAGCGCGTCGTAGAACGCAGCCTCGGTATCGTCCGGTGTTCCCGGCGGCATTTTGGGTTTTCGCATGCGGCTATTCTGCCGCGGTGGGCAGCCGTCTGCCGCAGACCGCGCGCGGCTTCTGCCGCGTCCACGGGTATAGTCTTCTGCTGTCAGGGCACACGGGCCAGACGCCAGCACAACGCCCACGGGGCCAGGGAGAACGCCAGATGCACCCATCGATTCGCCGACTCATCACATGGACGGCCACGCTCCTGCTCGCCGCCAGCCTGACGGGCTGCGGCTACAACGACTTCCAGCGCCTGGACGAGCAGAGCCAGTCGGCCTGGTCAGAGGTACTCAACCAGTACCAGCGCCGGGCCGACCTGATTCCCAACATCGTGGCCACGGTGAGGGGCGAGGCCAACTTCGAGCAGGAAACGCTGACGCGCGTGATCGAGGCACGCTCCCGTGCCACCTCGGTGCAGGTGACGCCGGAGATGGTGAACGACCCCGCGGCCATGCAGCAGTTCCAGGCCGCCCAGGGCGAACTGAGCGGCGCGCTGAGCCGCCTGATGGTGGTGGTGGAGCAGTACCCCAACCTGCGCGCCAACCAAGGCTTCAGCGACCTGCGCGTGCAACTCGAAGGCACCGAAAACCGCATCACGGTGGCACGCAACCGCTACATCCAGACGGTGCAGGAATACAACGTGCTCTCGCGCAGCTTCCCCACCAATCTCACGGCCATGGTGTTCGGCTACCAGCCCAAGGCCAACTTCCAGGTGCAGAACGAGGCAGCGATTTCGGCGCCGCCCACGGTGGACTTCAACCAGAAGTGAGTCAGCGCAGGCCATGACGGGACGTTTGTCGCTGCTCGCGCTGCTGTGGGGCCCGGGTACCCGGGTGACCCACCTGATCCTGGCGGCTTGGCTGGCCCTGGCCGCCCTCCCGATCTGGGCTCAAAGCGTACTGCCAGTCCCTCCGCTGACGGCCCGTGTGATGGACAGCACCGGCACCTTGACAGCCGCCCAGCAAGCCGAGCTCGACGCCAAGCTGGCCGCCTTCGAAGCGGCGCGCGGCGCGCAGATAGTGGTGCTGATGGTGCCCACCACACAACCGGAAGACATCGCAGCCTATGCCCAGCGCGTGGGCGACAGCTGGAAGATCGGACGCCAGGACATTGGCGACGGCTTGCTGCTGGTGGTGGCCAAGGACGACCGCACCGTTCGCATTGAAACCACCAAGGCGCTTGAAGGCGCCATTCCCGACCTGGCGGCCAAGCAGATCATCGACGGTGCCCTGACGCCGCGCTTTCGACAAGGCGACTTTGCCGGCGGCCTGGACGCCGCCGCCGACCAGCTCATTGCGCGCATCAGCGGCGAAAACCTCCCCGCGCCGGCACCAGGAGCCACGCCCCGAAGCCGGGGTGGCGAGGACTTTGACTGGGGCAGTCTGGCCGTGTTTGTGTTTTTCGCCGTGCCCATCGGCGCTCGGGTGCTGTCGAGCCTGCTGGGCCGAAAACTGGGCTCGCTGTTCACCGGCGGTGCGGTGGGCGCGCTGGCCTGGCTGTTCACCGGCAGCCTGCTCATCGGCATCGTGGCCGCGGTGTTCGGACTGGTGTTTGCCCTGATCTCTGCGCTCGGTGGCCTGGGCCAGTCGGGTGGCATGGGCCGGCGTGGCCGATCTTCGGGTTGGGGTGGCCCCGGCGGCTTCGGCGGCCGTGGCGGTTTCGGGGGCGGTCTGGGCGGCGGCGGATTTGGCAGTGGCGGCGGTGGCAATTTCGGTGGCGGCGGTGCGTCGGGCCGGTGGTGAAGCACCCATGAACAAGCTGACCTTGCTGCTCAAGCACCTCTGGCTGGATGTGTCCGACACCGAGCGCGCGATTCCCCCTGACCTGGTGCAACGCCTGGCGCAACGGGTTGCCGCCAGCGAACAACGCCACACCGGGCAGATCCGCCTCTGTGTGGAGTCGTCGCTACCGGCGAGCTACCTGTGGCGGCTGGGACCAGACAACAGCCTGGGAGAACTCATCCGGCAGCGGGCGGTGACCCTGTTTGGCAAGCTGCGCGTCTGGGACACCGAGCACAACAACGGTGTGCTGATTTATGTGCTGCTGGCCGAACACGCCATTGAGATCGTGGCCGACCGGGGGCTGATGCGCGAGGTGGACGCCACGCACTGGCAAGGGGTGGTGGCGCACATGGCCCGCGCATTCGGCGACCACCGTTACGAGGACGGCCTGACGCTGGCGCTGGAAGAAACCTCCGCCGCGCTGGTGGCCCACTTTCCTCGATCCGACGGGGCCGGCGACCACCCCAATGAACTCCCGGACACGCCGCTGCTGCAATGAGCCCAGTCACAAAACCGGCGGCACCGGTAGCGCGAGCAGCCAGCGTCGATCTCCGGGTCGCTAGGGCTCGTTCGTGAAAGTGACCTGGTAGGCGTAGTTGCCCGGTTGCAGCTCATCGAACACGATGGCGGCACGGTAATCGTCTATGCGGATCACCGCTGGCTTTTTCATCTCGATCTTGACCGACTGCACCTTGGGGAGCATCGACTTTTTCGGCAGCATCACCACCAAGCTGGCGCCGCGCAGCGGCCGGTTTCCACTCACCGTGACGTCGAACACAAGGCGTTTGCCGTTGTACGACGTAGACAGCTTCAGGCGTTCGCGTTCGCGCCACCAATCGGCCACCTCCCCGGCCGAGGCCATCCACAACCGATCACCGCGCTGCTTCAGGTGATCCAGAAAACCCGGCATGGCCTGGATCAAAACGCCGTCGGCGTTGAAATTCTGCGTGTGCACACTCAACCACGCCAATGCGCCGTTCTGGAAGGCCAAGTCGAAGTCGGCCATCAGCGCTTGTGTGGTCTGCTCAGGGCTGAGCTTTTCCCAGTACAGATTGATGTCATCGCGCTGGGTGCGGGGCAGCACAATCAGGGCCTCATCTGGCCGGACCCCGTCGAGCTTGGCCACCAGGGGAAGCCGCGATTCGGAGCGGTTCGGGTCAGCGGCATGGTGGCGGATACCCGCCTGGTGAATCAGCCGCTCGGTGGTCGCGTCGTAACCTTCGGTCGGCGCGCGAAAGCCCGTGGCGCCGGTGAGGCCCGAGATCGCCGATGCCAGTTCGGCCTGCATGGTTTGAATGCGCTGCGCCTGCAAGCTGGCCGGCTGGCCCTTGAAACTGTCGTGAACGTCGCCGTGAAAGCCAATTTCGAATCGTCGGGCAATCCGCGCCAGCACCTCGGGAAAGAGTTTGCCAACGGAGGTGAGCACATAGAACGTGGCCGGGTAGTTGGCAGCCTCCATGAGGTCGGCAAACAGCATGGCGTTCGGAAACCCGTCTTCGGTATCCATTTCGATCACCTGGGCCGCGAGCTTTCCGTTGGGCCATGCCGCCCGCACCATCACAGGCCTGCGCTGCAGCCAGGAGAGCGTGTCATCAATGAGGGCGTAGGCGGCCGTTGGACGTGCCTCCCAGGTGGATTCGGCAAAGGCAAAAAAGGCCGCACGCCCCGTGTCGTCAGCCCGTTCCGAATACACCACCGCGCCTTCGTCCTTGCGCTCAGGATCCAGAATGCGCGCCCAGTTCATGAAACGCCCGGCCGTCATGTCCCCTTTGACGCGCAGCAAGGGCTCCGCGGTGGCGCCCAGCAGGACGCGCTGTCCGGCTGCCTGGGTGTGCGAGACTGGTGACTCCCCGTCCAGGATCAGATAATGGATGTCCTCACTCGGTGCTATCTGACCCACATGGCGCACCCCCATGTTCTCCAGGAACTGCCAGCTTTCCCACTCACCATTGCCGTTGCGGGTGCCGGTGGCCCAAGTGGCCAACAGGGCACCGCCTCTGGCGCGGAAGGCCTGCAACTCGCGGCGATCCTCCTCGCTCAAGGCGACGGCCGATGGCAGGATCACCACCCCTTCTTTCTGCTTGCGCAACTGCGCGCTGTCGTCAATCTCCTTGAAATCAACCCGACGGTTGTGAAAATAGTTGCGCCAAGGAACCAGCAGATTTTCGTAATTGCCGCCGGCGCCCGAAAAATAGGCCCGGGTACTGGGTGACGCATAAAGAATCACGGTGCGGCCAGCCGACGCATGGGAGATCAACCAGCCCTGTGCCCCCAAGACGGGCGAACTCCACCCCAGCGACTGCATGATGATCATGTACACGACCGCCGGTATCGCCAGGCCCAGAATGACCATGGGGGCCATGAACACGCCGACACGTCTGAAAATGGATGGCGCGGCGACGCCGTCGTGGGGAAGGGACTGCATGTCAAGGTTTATCCGAGGAAGGCTGCGATGCAGACTCGGGTATATAGCGTTTGAGGAAAATGGGTTCACGGACCACTTTGGCATCGGGGTCTGTGTTGACGGATTTGGCCTTGGGCTTGCGTTTGTCTCGCAGCTTGAACGCCGCATAGGCGCCCACGCCAATGATCATGGTGGCAATCGTCGTCACCAGGATGACGGTGGCCAGAATAGAGACCAGATCCATGTCAGAGTTTTCCTTCCCGGTCGAGTTTTCCCCAGGTCATCGTATTGCCACGCCACTCTTCAATCGTGGCAAAGACCTTGGACACGTCAATGATGTTGATGTAAAAAAGCCTGAACATCACGGCATAGATGATCAGTGAAGGGTCTTCTTCTTCGATGATGATGCAATAAGCGGCCGCCACCACATCCAGCACCGTCAACTGCATCCACCACAGGAACAGCAGTGTGGCCAGGCCGTACTGGATACCGACGTAAGCAAAAAATATATTGCCCATCAACGTCGAAAAGGGCCACATGATGCCCTCGAACAGCATGTACCAGAGAATGAAGCAATTGACCCCTGCTTTCTTGGGCTGCCACAGAGCTTGGCTGTGCTTGCTGGTGGCCTGAAGAATTCCACGCGTCCAGCGGTAGCGTTGCTTGAGCAGGTTGAGCAGGCTGCTGGGGGTTTCCACCCATGCCACCGCCGTGGGCTCGTAGGCAATATGCCATCCGCGCATCAGCATCTTGAGGGTCAGGTCGCAGTCCTCGGCGAACGTATCATGATCGTAGCCGCCCACCTCTTGGAGCACCGTCTTGCGAAACATGCCCAGCGGGCCCGGAATGATGTTCACGGTGCGCATGAAGCTCTGGGCCTTGCGGGCCATGGCCAGCCCTTCAATGTATTCCAGCGCCTGAATCCGCGACCAGATATTCTCGCGGTTGATCACCTTCACATTGCCCGCCACAGCGCCCACGCTGGGGTCCTCGAAATGGCGAATACAGGCCCGCAAGGTGTTGCTGGAGAGCTTGGAATCGCCATCCATGTTCAGGATGAACTCCCCGCGGGCCACGCTCATGCCGGTGTTCAACGCTTCAGCCTTGCCACCGTTGCGCTTGGTGATCACGCGCACCGGCACCCGATCCTGTTCTTGTGCCACTGCAATGGCCTTCTCGTAGGTGTCATCCGTCGAACCATCGTCAATGACGAGAATTTCGTAGTTCGGATAATCCAGCAACAGCAGCGAACGAATGGCCGCCTGAATGACAACACCTTCGTTATAAGCCGGGACCACCAGCGAAATCATGGGCGTCAAGCCACCCTCACTGTACATGGCGAGCGTGGGCTTTCTACCTTTGTACAAAGCCTCCAGGTGCTCCATGAAAGAATAAAAAATCAATACGGCATACCGTATCACCAGCAAGAACAGGAAACAGATGAGGTAATACGACATGCCGGCGAGAATGACATTCTCGAGCAACACCGTAAAGGAACCCTGCATCGCCAATGCACGGCTATACAGGTACGCCAGCAAGGCCAGCATGCCGAGAACGACAACCATGACCCATGCATAGCGAAATACCCGCTTCAAGGCCAAAGTTTTTCCAGATTGACGCTAGCGGACCGTGCCCGATAGGCCGAATTGTTCCGTTGGCTGGACATCGCCCACAAGCTCAGGCTGACGGCCACGTCCGTGGCAATCCAGCGCTTGCCACCTGCGGACACACTCCAGCCGTTGCCAGCATCTCCGAACAGGCGGCCGCTCAACTGAGCCGATGTGTACACCGTCCAGTCGGTGTCACTCCACTCGCCTCTCAGGCCTGCATAAGCTGTGCCCGAACCCTGCTCAGGCGACCAATAGCTGGGTGCATAGAACTTGGTCTCACGGGTCTCCATGCCCAGATACGGCTTGAAGGCCTTTCCCAGCGGGCGCCAGGCGGTATCCAGGTTCAGTCCGCTGGTCAGCAGGGTGTTGTCGTCGGAAATACGGAAGTGATTGAGACGACCAGAGAGTCGGCCCACCGCAAAATCGTGCCAAGTGCTCACGCCCAGGTGCACAGCGGTCAGGCCCGCCGCCAGCGCATTGGGGTTCACAGCGGCCCGTCCCCAGTTCACGCGGCCCAGTTGGACCGATGTGTTGTAGGGCTCGTGGCTCAGGCCCACGCTGCCAAACAGGGTGTGGTTCTGCGTCGGCACGCTCAGTTCAAACCTCGGTTTGAAGGCCGTGTTCAAGTCCTGATAACGCAAGCTCACGTCCTGCTGCGACGCTTCGATACCGGGCAATTCATCCCTGACCTTGCTCGTTTCCACCTCGAAAATCCGCGTGCCACTGGCATCCCGCCACCGGTGGTTGATCGTGGCAAACCGACGCTGCTCGTCAGAAGAGTCGCTGGACCCGCCCAGGCTCACGGCGGTGCGCGGACTGAGTTCACGCGCCGTCAGCTGCAGACCTGCCACGGCATCGGCATTGTTGGGATCACGCGCGAGCACGCTGCGATACAGAGGAGCTGCCTCGTGGTCCAGGCCACGCCAGCGCTGAACATTGGCCAGACCGAGGTTGGCAGCATCGGCGTACCGGCCGCTGGCCAAGCCTCGGTACACCGGTGCGGCGTCTACCAATCGGCCTGTCCAAGCCAAACTGTTGGCCATCATCAGCCGCAGCCCCTCATCGGCGTCTCCTTGAGCCATCAAGGCCAGCCCCGCCGTCCCGGCGGCCTGGTAGTTGCCCGCAGCGTAAAGATCGGCAATCCGTTGCTCGTCGGGCTTTAGCGCGGGCAAGTCAACGCTGGGGGACTCCGCGCTGGGGGCTGGGGGAATGTATTGAAAAGGGGCAAGCAAGTTGAGGCCACCAAGGCCGGGAACGCCGCCAGGATAGTCGACCCCCGCATTGGGCGCCCGAAGCCTTTCATCGGCCAGACAGGCCATGGGCAAACCCAGGCACAGCAACCATGGCAAGAGCCGAGACCGGTTTTTTGATGATGCGCCGCGCAGAGACGGAACGTGATGTTTGTTCATGGTGTTTCGGCTAAGAGGTAGGGTGGCATGTGTATAAAACAAACGACAAAAAGAAGCCCGAGCTTCCTTGCACTGACGGCTTCAATTCACGCTTCGCTTGGCCCTGGGTGCTTCAGATTGTCCAAAAACAGGGCCGTGCAGATCGTCGTCGGCATCGAACACAATGTCCTCGATCGGCTGGTTGTGTGCATTGATGTAAATGCTGTCGACGAGGACAGGCTCAGCGCGGTCGAAAATTCGCGCGTACGCGGTATTGGAACGCCTGGCCGGCTCAAAATCCAACCGGAGAACCTCGTGGTCTTCTTCATCGGAGGACGCGGCCCTGACATTCACCACATGTGGTGCGAAAGGCCGGTTATCAGCTGTCGATTTCGGTGGGTGCTCGCCGTTCCTCGGCTGTGAGAGGCCGGATGGCTGCAGCACGGCCGCGACATCGTGAACGGATGTGAAATCGGGCCACGTACCACGCTGAACGGCATGCAACAGTTCGCCCAGACTCAACCGAATGTCTTCACGGTCGTTCGACAGCCTGTCTTGACTGAACACAGCCCCCACAGGGAGACCCAGAATGATTTGCAAGGTTTCCAGCGCCTGGGTTTTGGAGTCCGTGCTCAGGCATATGTAACAATGATTGTCGTCCGCCGTGATCAACTCACCCAATCGGGCCGATCGGTCATATCGCCTGACGATATCGCCCATGTTCATTCCTTGGACAGGCGTACCCACCACCACGGTGCAGGGGACAGTATCCGGACTGACCTGGTCCAAGACCAGCCCCAACTCGCGCAAGAAGTCTTTTGGCTTGAGATAGCCTTTGTACTTTTGCAATGTCGCGCTTAGCGGCTTGGTGTTGGCGGGCGAAGTCGCCGTCTGGGCCGTGAACTGCTGCCCCAACAATTGCGGTGGGTACATGTTTTCGCGCACGATCGACATCGCCATCTGGGCGTGATCTGAAGCCTCGTAAAGGCCCGAGTCGAGTGTTGTCAACTGATAATTTTTGGCAACGGTAACAGCGGTGGGTGATTGCCAATAATCGAAGCTGAGCGCAAGCCCATCTTTCTCACTTCCCAAACGAACAATACCGTCCAGGCTGTCCATGATCGCGTTGACCGTGCTGCTGTGCGCATCGCTCAAACGCGAGAAAACCAACAGCGCGGTAATGCCCTTCCTGGCAAACCATTCCTTCAGGACGCTGACCTGCTCATCCGCCAAAGATACATCGTGCAGACTGAGCAACTCATCTGCTTGGTCAAACACAAGATAACTGTTTTCCGGAATACCAAAATCCTCCAGCTCGCTGACGAATCTGGAGGCCCCGAACTGAAACATCTTCTTCAGAAAATTGTCCTGAAGCATGAACAGCTGCAAGCGCTGGGCCGCGACCAGCGCTGCCGTGTCGAGACGGGCAAGCGACTCAATGCGCTGAATGAACTGCGCCGGATTGGCCGAGACGATCACGGCACTCTCGAGACCATCCTCCAGTGCGCGAGCGATGCTTCCAGCCAGCAGGGGAAACCGAGCCGAAGTGGTTTTGGCGATCAGCACGTATAGCCCGCCCCCCAGCATGCTGCTGGCGAGGTCGGGGAGTCCGCGGATACCGATCCGCACGACAGTCCCCCGTGAAACCGGGGCGGGTGCATCATCCATAGTTGGGCCGAAACATTCAAGGTTTACGTTCAACCATGATGTTACACTAATGTAGTATACTTGCGTCTTGTTTCATACGGTGACTGCGTGGGGCATCACACATACTGGTCAATTTGGTATCAAGCCGCACACCAACGGGCCGGTCACGCCGCGCCCACCACCGGACAGCCCAAGCCCTGCAGCAGAACGAGCCAGCAGGTGAACGTCAGGCCCAGCTCGACGCCCCGCCTGTCACACCCATTCGTTGGCTAGATCGTCAGCGGTTGATGAGCGGTGCGCTCCCTGAACAGGACAGGGCTGCCCAGGTGGCGGCCCTCAAGTGACCGGCAACGGCCTTCACGTCTCTTTCAGAAACGCACCAAATATTCAAACTCGCCCACCGGTAAGACCTCGAAAATCAGAGCCGTGCGGAAGGCGTCCACGGGGTGAATTTTTACGCCGTCAGCATGACCTTGGCGGGTGCGCACCGTGGGCAAGGCGTTCTTGAAAGGATTGGTGACCATCACCGTCAAGCCCCTCACCTGCCCAGGCTGTGCGACTGAAAGCTGAATCACCATGTCCTGATGTGGGCCGCTGTCTTTGCTTCGATCAAGTTGCTTGACTTTGACACGTTCGCGCTCGCGCCACCATTTCGCCATCTGGTCACCGCGTGCTATCCATAATCGGTCTTGGTACGTTTGTACATGCTTGACGTACGCAGGCATCACTTTCGGTAACATCCCGTCGTCAACGTAGTGCTGCGTGTGCACGGACAGCAGCCCCAGAGCACCGCCCTTGACCACCAGATCAAGGTCGTGCTTCATGGTTTCCAGCACCTTTGGTGGGCTGAAACCAAGCTTGGCATAGCTCACGTCGTCGTATTGTGTGCGCGGCAATACCACCAGTGCATCCTCGGGCCCCAAGGCGGGATTGGCTTTCGAAAAAAATGGAAGGCGGTCTTCGGTTGAACTGGGATCAGCGGCATGGTGCTCAATGCCGTGCTTTTGAAGCAAGATTTCCGTATTGACATCGTACGATTCGGTTGGCGCCCTGAAACCCGTGGCCAACCGCACATCGTCTCCAAGAATGCTTCGCATCTGCTTTTGCATGTTGAGGATCCGAGCCTCCTGTTTGGCAGGATCGTCCTTGGCAAAACCTATGTGCACATCGGCGTGGTATGCAATTTCATGCCCCCTGGCCAGCAACTCTTTTACTATTTTGGGGTACTTGATCGCTTCCGATGTCAAGCTGTAGAAGGTCCCGCGCGCACCGATCGATTCCAGGTCTTTGGCGAAGCTGGGAGCTGAGAAAAACTTGTCCTCGGTGTCCATCTCCATCAAGTGGGCAGCCTCCTTGCCGTTGGGCCAAGCGGCCTTGAATGCCTTGGGCTGGCGCCGGAGCCATGCAATCGTGTTGTCGAGCATCGACAGGATTTCGGCTTGCGATGTAAAACCCCAAGCAGCTTCTGGAAACGAAAAATAGGCGCTGCGATTTTTATCTGTTTCATGATAAGCGACAGTCCCGATGTCTCCTTCATCGTCTTTTTCACGGTTCCAATTCATGCTGACCGCAGCCAAGTGGGGAGACTCGATGCGAAGCATGTTCTGGACCGCATCACCCATGTACATGCGGCGCCCTGAGGGGATGGACCAGCTCAGTGGACCATCGCCAAAGGGCATCATGAACCAGTGGTCGTTGTTGGGCCGGCGAAACTCTCCCGTGACCCGAACCTTGAACAACTCACCCAGAAAATCGTAACCGACCCATGCGCCCGTCGCATCTCGGGTTCCCGTCATCCAGGTTGCCAACAGGCTCCCTCCCGAAGCCGCAAAGTCCCGAATCGCCTGACGCTCCTGCGCATCCAGCACTTCCGATGATGCCAAGATGAGAATTCCAGGCTTGAGCTTGCCGATCAATTCCTCGCGACCGACCTCGGTAAAACACTGGCAAGCTCGTCTCAGGTATTTTCTCCATATCATCAAAGACGTGTTATTGGAACTACCCTTGGCCTGCTGATACTGGGCAGTCAGGGGACTCAGATAAAAATAGATGGGCGGCTCCGCAGTGGATTTTGCCCATGCACCGAGCGAGGCAAACACCATGACCACCCCGATCAGAACGCTACGCACCTTCATGAATTGGAGCCTCCAGTTGATGGACGTTCAAAGCGCACGACCCAGTGGTATTCGCCAGGCGCCAGCCCATCCAGCACGACAGCTGATCGCCAGGCATCCACGGCCACTGTTCGAGGAGCCGGATGGGAGTTGTGGGCGGCAGATAATCGCATGACACTGTTCATCTCGGGCAGGTTGATCCAGACGGCCGGAGCCCGCTTCAAGGCTGGGCCGGGTGCAATGCTGATGCTCAGGTGCAGTGATTGATTGACCACCCCCAATTGGACGCTCACGCGCTCGCGCTCATGCCACCATTGCGCAACCTGACTTGCGGTGGATAGCCATTTTTGCATGCGCCGCGAACCGAGATAATCAAAAACTTCTACGCGCTGGACATCGGTCAATTCATTGCGACTCGGGAGTGGAACAATCGACAGGCCCGCCATTTGCTCCGATAGCTGCAGTTCCTTGAAGAAGGGTTTCAGGCCGATCTCCGGATCACAGTTGTCCACCAGCTCATCCGGACCTTCTTGTGTGCGCGGCAACACCAGCATGCGTGTGGACAGGCTTGCGCCACTGGACGGCATGGGCGAAGATGGGCCATTTCGCTCGACTGGAAGAAACGGCAACCGTGCTTCAGAAGAGTCCATTGTGCCCAGAAGATATCCAAATGCTCGCTCTCGCAAAAGGCTTTCGGTGTTCCTGTCATAAGAGTCCATCGGCGAACGAAAGCCCGATGATGGCGTCATCTCCAAGCCATGCTGGCGCAGGGTATTGAGCATGTTGTCCAACCGCTGGGCCTGTACATCTGCCGGCTGTTCACGAAAGTCGTTGTATTTGTCGCCCATATAGGCGATTTCATGCCCGGTGGATTGCAGACGCTTCAATCGGTCGGCAGACTTGGCCGCCGTCTCATTCACCACATAATAGGTGGCGCGCCCACCGGCTTGCTCCAACAACTTGGCGCTTTCCATATCGCGATCCGTAACGGGTCCCGCGACGTCGACGGCCATCACGAGTGCGCTGCGGTAAGGGTGAGGCCATGACGCTGTGTAGACCGATGGCAGACGCAGCAGCCACAACAGAGCGTTGTGCGACAGCGCCTCCATGAGTTTCGGATCTGCGCTCACCCACAGTTGCTCGGAGTAGCCCAGGATCACCGATCGCGAACGCAGACCAGAGCGCTCAATGCGCTCGTCAAAGACCACGTTTGCACTGACCTTGTCCAGCGCCACCT
>Ga0208490_100183_pt1 | contig 50749 bp, 48 predicted proteins | sample SubbioAug_CSWold_FD_184818 | JGI IMG/M metagenome (GOLD analysis project Ga0208490, IMG submission 184818) | Serpentinite rock and fluid subsurface biosphere microbial communities from McLaughlin Reserve, California, USA - CR11Aug_CSWold (SPAdes) | ecosystem: Environmental > Terrestrial > Deep...
AACTGCACCGCCATCGCGACGAGGGCGACGAGCCCCAATCCTGCAGCAGCCTTCTCCCAGTCGACGAGCGGCGCAGTCCGTCCACCTGCGGCAAGGGCGAGCGCTCCCCCGCACAGGAGGATGTAGAGGGCAGCCAGCGCCGGACCGGGGAGGCGCAGGCCCTCGCGATCCGCATGCTTCGTCGTTCCCGAGTCTCCGCCGAACTTGCCCCCGCCTCCGTCGTTCTTGCCCATGCCCAGCCTTTCGCGTGTCGCAGAATAAGTCAGTATAGGCCACAATGTGCTGCACTTGATTGAGCGCCATCAATGCGCAGACCCTTTGTCGTCGCTAAAGCTGCCGCTTGAGCGTGTTGAACCTTGCAAAGGAGAGGCCATGCAGTCCGCCAGGATCGTCCGAACCATGCTTGCAGCAATTCTGGCTTTGATGCTGGCTTTGCCCCTGCTGGCCGCCCCGGCTACTGCAGAGGAGGACACGGATGCGCTGGCGGCGATCGTCGAGGCATGGCTCGCATCGCCGCACGGAGACTATCATTCCCGTTCCTTCACCTACTGGAACCGCGAGGGGGAGGTGCCTGTCGCATGCGCGACCTGCCATTCGCAGCCCGGGTTCCTCGATTTTCTCGGCGCGGACGGCAGTGCATCGGGCCGGATCGATCGCCCGGCCGCGATCAACGCTCCCATCGGCTGCGCCTCCTGCCACACCGCAGCAGCACATGCGCTCGACAGCGTCACCTTCCCCTCGGGGGTCACGGTCGATGGCCTCGGCACATCGGCTGTCTGCAGCGTCTGCCATCAGGGCCGCCAATCGGGCGACGCGGTGGCGAGCGCGACCAGCAACATCGGCGAGGACGAGGTCTCGGGCGAACTCGCCTTCATCAACATCCACTACGGGGTCGCTGCGTCGGTCATGCATGGAGCGGTTGTGCGCGGCGGGTATCAATATCCCGATCGCTCCTATGCCGGGCGATTCGCTCACGTCCCCAGCGCCAGCACCTGCGTGGATTGTCACGACCCGCACACCACGCGGGTCGCCGCCGATTCCTGCATGGCCTGTCATCGCGGCGTCGACAATATCCGGGACATCCGGACGCGCCACGCAGATTTCGACGGCGACGGCGACGCCACCGGCGGCATCCATGCCGAAATCGCAGGCCTGCAGGTGCGGCTCTACGAGGCGATCCGCATTTATGCCGCGGATGTAGCGGGAGCACCGATCGTCTACGCCTACGGCTTTCCGTATTTCTTCATCGATGCGGACGGCGACGGCGTAATCGCGCCGGAGGACGCGATCATGCCCAACCGTTACCGGAACTGGACGCCGCGCCTGCTCAAGGCTGCCTACAACTATCAGGTCGCGGCCAAGGATCCCGGTGGTTACGTCCACAATCCCGCTTACATGCTGCAGATTCTTCACGACAGCCTGGAAAGCCTTTCCGTCCGCGTCGATATCGACATGCGCCCGCTGCAAAGGCCGTAGGTGCTCGAAACCCGGTCGCGAGCCGCCCGATGTGGGGTTCATGCGGCCCATGCAGGGTGCCAGATACGCGTGGAGCGTAGCGCCGATCCGCGTGTCGGACGCGCGAAGCTCCAGTCGCTACGGCATGAAAGTTCGCTGGCGGGTCAGGCTGATCGAAACAGCTGTCGCCATCCGCGCGCCGCCGCAACATCCAGACGCTCAGCGATGAACGCCGAAATCGGGCAGAGCCGTGACCGCTCAGGGAGAAAAACTGATGAATTTAGATGAGTTCAGGACGGTCGCTGCCGACTGGTCGATAAATGCACTCGAACTGACCGGTATGGTGGTCATCGTCGGGGGCGTGATCCTCTCGGCTTTCTCCTACATGCGTGCACATTACCGGACCGGCGACTGGTCGGAGGGTTACGACGCCCTGCGCGCGAGCCTCGGTCGCGCCATCCTGCTCGGCCTGGAATTGCTGGTCGCAGCCGACATCATCAAGACGGTTTCGGGGAACTTCGATCTGGAATCCGTCGGTGTCCTCGCCGCAATCATCCTGATCCGCACGTTTCTCAGCTTCTCGCTGGAAGTGGAGATCAAGGGCCGCCTGCCCTGGCAGAGCGGGAGCGAGGCGAAGCGCTCCTGAAACCCGGGGTCGATCTGGAGGATACCGAGAATCATTCAGCCGGTGGATCGCTTCGTTGTTCGCAACCTTAAACCGCCAGGCGCGTTCAAGAGGACGTCGCGTGTTCTTGCGCATTGCCTCAGTTCGGCGTCGATGCCTGCTTCTCCAAAGGAATATCCATGTCAAGCACCCTCACGGCGAGCATGCGCCGGATGAGCAAGCTGATGCGCCCTGCCAAGATGGCCACGGCAACCCGATCCTTCCAGAAGGCGATGTCCGGCTTCATGATGGAGACGGCGCTCGCGCCGCTTGCCGCAAAGAAGCCAAAGGCGGGCAGATCGCGCAAGGAGGCTTCGCCCAAGACCGCGCCGCCAAAGACCGTATCGCCCAAAGGCGGCCGCAAGCTCGGCGCGGTGATCAGGCAATTGCGCGCGGCGCAATCGCTCATGTCGGGGGCGGCCGTCGAAACCAGATCGCGCGAGATTTCGCTCCGCATCCCGGATGGCGCACAGTATCTCGCACGAAAGCATCGCAACGCCGCAGGATCACGCAGCTACAAGATCTACATCCCCGCAAGCCAACCGATACGGCCAAGAGGCCTGATCGTCATGCTGCACGGCTGCTCGCAGACCCCCGACGATTTTGCCGCCGGCACCCGCATCAACGCGTTGGCCGAAAAGCACGGGCTCGCCGTTGCATATCCTGCGCAGACCAGAGGCCACAATAGAGCGTCGTGCTGGAACTGGTTCAAGCCCGGCAATCAGATTCGCGGCGCAGGCGAGCCCGCCATTCTCGCCTCGCTGACGCGAAAGCTGATGCGGGAATTCGGCCTTGGCCGCGATGCGGTCTTCGTCGCCGGGTTGTCCGCCGGCGGCGCGATGGCGGCAATTCTCGCCGATGTCTATCCCGACGTCTATTCGGCGGCTGGAATTCATTCCGGCCTCACCAGGGGGGCGGCGAGCAACGTGATCTCCGCGATGTCGGCGATGCGCAAGGGCGGCAAGCCGGACAGCATTGTGACGACCATCGCGCCGACCCTCAAAATGGGCTCATTTCCCGTGCGGCGAATCGTCTTTCAGGGAGACGCGGACACCACGGTTCATCCTTCCAACGCGGCGATGATCGTGGCTGCGGCTCTGGGTAGCGATGCAGTGCCATCAAAGGTCGGCAAACGGACCGTGCGCGGACGCGGCTATGCCCGCAGTCAGTATCCTGGGTCCGACGGGGCTGTTCACTTCGAACTGTGGATGATCGAAGGATCGGGCCACGCCTGGTCCGGCGGACACGCGGCGGGATCATACACGGACAACAGGGGCCCTGATGCCTCGGCGCAGATGGTCCGGTTTTTTCTGGAAGCTTCGCTGAAGAACGAGTGACCGTGGACGGGACGCGGATCTCGAGGCCGCAGTGCTTGCTCCGCGGCTCCTCGCCAGCCTTACGAAGCAAGCGCCGGCCCTCGATCTCGAGGTGGTGCCGCCCGGGTCGAAGCCTCTCGATGTGCGACGCTTCATCGCAACGTCAGATATCCCGCACGAGCAGCACGGTGTCTCCCGTGTACTTGAACGCCGGATGCGGAACGACCGGTCGAGCGGCGACTTCGCGGAAGCCGTGACGACGGTAGAATGCGCCGGCGCGAGCGTTCTCGGAGAAGAACTGAACGCTGGCCTGGTCGCAGCCAGCGGCTCTGGCGGCGTCCAGCGTGGCATCCATCAGGCGTGATCCGGTTCCATGGCCACGCTCCGCCTCGTCGATCGCGAAGGCGTTGATGTACCACGTATCCGGAACCTCGGCTTCGAGCTCGAGGATCGGCCTGAGGACTTCCGGCGCCTCGGCGATCTCGTCCTCGCCCAGCGGCGGCAGCGAGTAGGCGAGGATCATGCCGACGACCGCGCCGGCACGATCGGCCACGATCGCGTTGCGATACGAAAACCCGCCTTCCTCGCGCCTGGCGCGGCGTTCGCCGACATCGAGCGGGCTTTCGCCGGGCGCCGCCATCCCCGACCAGAGCCATGTCGGGATGCCGGCGCCCGCGATCTCGATCAGGCGGGCGAGATCGCGCGCGTCGTCGGGCTTGGCCGCGCGAAGGCGGATATCCTGCTGCTGTGTGACGTTGCTCATCGATACCTCCTTCAGCACCGGGAAACGAACCAGACGTTCATCGGATCGTGGGCGAGGACATGACGCTCGACGCTGCGGAACCCGACCCGGTGAAGCATGGCTTCAGCCGTCTCCCAGCCCCACATCGTGCCGAGGCCCTCTCCCCCCTGGCCGAGCGAGACGGGCGTGCAGTGGGTGGTGGAGACGGCATAAAGCATGGCCGCCATCGGGAACTCCATGTTGTTTTCCAGCCGCGCCGACCCGCCGATATCCTGCATGAGATAGGTCCCGTTCGGTCGAAGGGCGCGGCGCAGGCTGGCGAGCAGCGCCTCAGGGTCCTTCTGGTCGTGCACCGCGTCGAAGGTCGTGATCAGGTCGAACCTCGCCACCGCGTCGTAGCCCGTCAGGTCGCGGGGCTCGAAGCGGATATTGCCGAGGCCCCGGGCAGCCACCTGCGCGCTGGCATACGCGATCGCATCCTCGCCCAGATCGTACCCCAGGAAGCGACTGGATGGAAAGCGTTCCGCCATCGCGATCAGCGCGGAGCCGCGTCCGCAGCCGGCGTCGAGGACCTCGATCCCCGCCTCCAGCCGATCAAGCAAGCCGTCGGCGAGCGGCAGGATGGTGTCGAAGAGCCGCGCCGTGACCGTCTGGCCGCTGTCCTCGGCCATGATGGCGTGAAAATCGGGGTAATCGTGGTAGTGCAGCCCCTCGCCGGTATGGAAGCACTCCAGCACGCGCTCCTGAACGGCCCCGAGAAGCGAGGCGAACTGGCCATAGACGGCCATGTTTCCCAGTTCGCCGCGACGGGTGAGAGAGGCGGCATGCGCATCGGGAAGATGGTACGTCGCGCTCTGCGGATCATATGTGACGATGCGCCCGACGGTCATCACGGCGAGCCACTCGCGGACATAGCGCTCCGAAAGCCCGGCCCTTGCAGCGATGTCGCTGCTGCTTGCGGGCGGCATCTGCGCCATCGTGTCGAAGAGTTCGAGACGATGTCCGATGGAGATCATGTTTGCGATGGCGGCCGCATCGATGATGGACGCGACGCGACCGAGAAAGGCTTCCGCCTGCTCGTGGTCGTAGGTCCGGGTGATGGTGATTGCTGACATGGCGTTTTCCTCTTGCTGTCCTGACCTCGTTGGACCCGGGTCTATGCTACGGGCCGTTTGGCGACGAGGGGGTGAATGGACAGTTTCGGGCCGTTCGTGCCAGTATTCGCCCCGGTATCGACCGGAACGTTGCACGCCATGCACCAGCGCAAGCATAACCAGCCTCTGTCGATCAGCCTGCTCGCCCTGCCCGAGACCACGCCCGCCTCGCTCTACGGCCTGCACGAGGTCTTCGCGGCGGTCGGCGTGGCATGGGAACAGCTGACCGGGGATGCCTCGACCGTCCGACCGATCATCCCCCGGATCGTGACGCTCGACGGGCAGAGCTTCCGCTCGCCGAACGGCCTGACCATCAGCGTCGAGGCCGGTCTGGCCGATATCCCGCAGACCGACGTGGTCATCGTGACGGATCTGGTGACGGCCGGCGATACGCGCGGCCTCTGGCGGACGGAAGCGGAATGGGTCAGGGCCCGGCATGAGGATGGCGCGCTGATCGCCTCGGTCTGCACCGGCTCGCTGTTCCTCGCGGAGACTGGCCTTCTCGACGGCTGCGATGCGACGACGCACTGGAGCGCGACACAGGACATGCGGACGTTTTACCCCGAAGTGCGACTGCGGCCGGAGCGCATCCTCTGCCCGGCGGGCGAAAGCCATCGCATCATCACCGGCGGCGGCGTCTCCGCATGGCAGGATCTCGCGCTGTACCTGATCGCCCGCTTCTGCGGGGACGAGGAGGCGCGGCGTATCGCAAAGATCTTCGTCATCGGGGACCGCAGCGAGGGCCAGCTGCCGTTCTCCGCCATCGGACCGCCCGCCAAGCACGAGGACGCCGCCGTCGCCGTAGCGCAGCAATGGATCGCGGAGCATTACCCCTCGCCGAATCCGGTGGCGGGAATGGTGTCGCAGTCAGGTCTGGCCGAGCGAACCTTCAAGCGCCGCTTCAAGGCGGCGACCGGCTACGCTCCGGTCGATTACGTCCAGGCGCTGCGGGTCGAGGAGGCAAAGCAGATGCTGGAAATGACGCGGGATCCGGTCGAGGCGATAGCAGGGGAAGTCGGCTACGAGGATCCCGCGTTCTTCCGCCGTCTCTTCAAGCGCCGGACCGGCGTCAGCCCGGCCCGGTACCGGCAGCGGTTTCAGTGCATCACGCAATTGCCGGGGAAATCTCGCGGATCGGACGCTGGCGAGACAACGGGCGACGGGACAGTCGACGTCTTGCCGCGACCGTCTGCCTGAAGGCTTCGGGCCACGGCCTTCGTCTTGGAGGAGAGGCGACTTCGCCGCAATCGGATCCAAACGGCTCGGGACGAAATTCAACACTTCCGAAGCGCGCTTTACCACGCACGCATCCATGCTGTGGCGCGACCCTGGTTCGTCACCAGCTCAGCCCGTCACCGGGCGGCACATGAGAGAAGGGAGAACCACATGGTCAGGTCGGGTTTCAACTACAACGCCGCTTCGTTCCTGAGCAGCGCCAGCCGTCCCGGGTTCTGGAGCCGGGCAACGCTCGTCTCCGAAGGCGCACACCGGCAGTATCGTATCCACAACGAGCCGCACGTTCTGCAGCCGGCGCCGGCTCGCAAATTCGACGAGGCCGGGGCCTGGTCCGACGTCGACGCTGGTCGCGCGATCGAGGATCGCGCTGCCGCTTGACATCCCGTACGACACGAGATTCACGGCGAACTCATCGGGGAGCAGCGCAAAGGTGCGGCTCCCCGTTTTCATTGAAAACCACTCCTTCGAAACCTGCATTTCGCGTCAAAAACAACGCGCTCTAACACGGCCAGTCCAACAGCAAAGCAGGATTCCTCCGCTCCATCGAAACGACGTGCCCGCAGCGGCCGAACTGGAGCGATACGATGTCACTCTCCCAAGTCTTACAATCCCCCGCCTGGAATCTGGGACCATCAGTTGGATGGAACGGCTGGCTGCGGCAGGCGGTCGAGATGCGCGCCCTCGGGCGTCTCGCAGCGCCGATGATGCTCACTGGCATCCTGAACATGGTCCTGTCCCTCACCGATACGGCCATGATGGGGTGGCTCGATCCGCTCGCGCTCGCCGGCGGCGTTCTCGTCAGCGATTTCTATTCCTTCGCGTTCTACTTCGCGGCGAGCGCCGTTTCGGCAGTAGCGCCGCTTTCGGCGAGCGCGATCGGAGCGCGCAGCACCGCGCGGGCGGGTGTCATCGTGGGCCAGGGTTTCTGGGTGATCCTGATGCTCGGCGCCGCAGGATACGCGTTGGTCTCGCACGTCGTGCCGCTTCTCTCGTTGATCGGGGTGGCGGTTCCGAGGCCGGAGGCGACTGCGCAATACGCGCGCATGATGGGTGGAGCATTCGCTCTCATGCTTCTGTTCGCCTGGGGAAGAAGCGCGCTCGCCGCCCTGGGGTGCGCCCGCATATCGATGATGATCCTGATCGCGGCCCTGCCCTTGAACGCGGCCGGCAATTACGTCCTGATGTACGGGCTCTTCGGCTTGCCGGAAATGGGCCTCGCCGGTGCGGGCGCGTCCTCCGTGCTCGTGGCGCTGTTTGCCGGCTCGACGACGGTGGTCTACCTGCTGGCGGCTCCGAGGCTGCGGCAGTACCGCGTCGCACGAGGAGCGTTGCGGCTGGATCCGGCTATTTTCGTCCAGCTGCTGAAGACCGGCATGATGATCGCGGTGGCAAGCGTCGCGGAAACCGGCGTCTTCCTGCTTTCGACCATCGTCGTTGGGCTGGTCGATCCGCAGGCGCTGGCGGCGCACGCCATCGTCTTTCGTTCGCTCGGGCTCGGATATTCGATCACGGTCGGCTTCGGGCAGGCGGTGACGATCAAGATCGCCATGGCGGTCGGCGCATCCAACGCGCGAGCCGCACGGCGCGTCACGGAGGCTGCCTGGCTTGTCGCGGCAGCCGCGGCGGGAACAATCCTCCTCGTCTATTTCGGGGCCAGCCAGGCCGCGGGGCTCTTCTTCTCCGCCGAAGACGAGATCGGACGAGCTCTCCTTTCGAATGTGCACACCCTCCTGCCGCTGACCGGAGCGTCGCTTGCGGCGCTGGTGATCAGCAGCACGCTGTTTGCCGTCCTACGCGGACATGCCGACGTCCGCGCGCCGGCAGTGCTTGCCCTTGCGGGATACTGGGTCGTCGGCTTTGGGACGATGGCCCTGCTGGCGGGCAGTGCGGGCATGGGGGCGCCGGGGATCTGGACCGCGCTGATCGCGGGACCGGTCGCCGCCGCTATGGGCTGTATTGTTTACATGGCGCGCGGGCCCTCTTCCGCAGCATTCACTACTGCATGACGATCGGAGTGCAGCAGCGACAGCAATTCCTTCTTTAAGGATCGAGCGCGTGATGCTAGAATTACATTCTCCCCAAGTGAAACTCGCTGCGAGGACCGATACGGTGTCGCTGCAGATCCAGGTGCTGGGCGAACTCACTGTTGTACGCGATGGCGGGATTGCCTCGCTCCCGCCGTCGAAGAAGACACGCGCGCTGCTGGGCTATCTCGCGACCGTGCAGCGGCCACAGCGGCGGGAGCGACTCTGCGAAATGTTTTGGGAGGTTCCCGACGACCCGCGAGGGGCGCTGCGCTGGAGCTTGTCGAAGATCCGTCAGATCCTCCACGCAGACGCCGAAAATCGTCTCCAGGCCGATCGGAACGTGGTGAGCCTGGAGACGAAGGGCGTCGACTTCGACATGGAGCCCCTGCACGGCCTCAAACCCCGTGATGTCGAGGGACTGGATACCGACAGGCTGGACGATCTGGCGAGCCGCTTCCGCGGGCGTTTCCTCGAGGACCTCTCCCTCCCCCGCTGCCCGGAATACGAGGCGTGGCGCGTGGCGATGGCGGATGAACTCGAGCTTCTCCGGATCCAGATCCTGCGCACGCTCCTGACGCGCCTCGCCGACCAACCCGTACGCGTCTTGCCTCATGCACGCGCGCTTCAGCAGTTGCTGCCCGATGATCAGGATCTCGCGCGCGACGTGCGGCGGCTCAACGAGGCGGTCCGGAACGCGACGTTCGCTCCGCCGGGCGTAGCGACCTTCGAGCCGGACCTGCAGCCTCTCGCGCAGACAGCGCATGCCGTCGCCGCGGGAAATGCGCCCCTTCCCGAGCAGCCTTCCGAAACGCTGCGCCAGGAAATCCGCCATTGCAGGGCACCCGACGGCGCTCGTCTCGCCTACGCGACCAGCGGGACCGGGCTTCCCATCGTTCGCGCTGCGCACTGGTTGTCGCATCTCGAATACGACTGGAACAGCCCGGTATGGCGACACTGGATCGATGCGCTCTCGCAGAAGAATCTCCTGATCCGCTACGACGAGCGCGGAAACGGCCTCTCCGACTGGAGCGTCGAGGATCTATCGTTCGAGGCCATGGTCTCCGACCTCGCCGCGATCATCGATGCATCCGGGCTGCGGCGCGTCTTCCTTCTCGGGCTGTCGCAAGGCGCCGCCGTCTCGATCGCCTACGCGATACGCCACCCCGAGCGCGTCGCGGGATTGATCCTCTACGGAGGCTTCGCGAAGGGCTGGCGCAAGCGCGGGGATACGCGGGAGATCGTGCGGCGCGAGGCGATGAACGCGCTGATGCGGGAGGGATGGGGCCAGCGGGATCCAGTCTTCCGGCAGATGTTCACCTCGCTCTTCATTCCCGGCGCCACTCCGGAGCAGATGGAGTTCTTCAACGAACTGCAAAGAATCACGGCCTCGCCGGAGAATGCGGTCCGCCTGTTTGAGGAATTCGGCGAAATCGACGTCTCGCAGCTGCTTCCCCGCCTTCGCGTTCCAACGCTCGTCATGCATGCCAACAACGATGCCGTCATTCCGATTTCGGCGGGCCGACACCTTGCAGAGGAGATCCGCGGCGCGCGTTTCGTGGAGCTGGACAGCGCCAATCACATCCTCCTGTCCCACGAACCGGCTTTCCAGGTTTTCGTGGACGAGTGCCGGGCCTTCATTGCAGATCCGGAGCAGACGAGGAACCTGATCGGACCGCCGCCACCCGTCGGTATCGACCAGTCGCGACAGCAGGTCACGCTGCTCGCAGCCGAGATCGTCAGTCCGCTGCAGGCCTTCGAGTCGATCGACCCTGAAGCCGCCATGAGCGAGCTTCAGCCCGTCTACGACCAGCTCCTAAAGACCATCGAGGCGCATGACGGCGTCGTTACCGCGCAGGGGGATGGAGCGCTCACCGCCGCGTTCGGCCTCTCACGGGTGACCGAGGACCACGCGTTCCTCGCCTGCCGCGCAGCCCTCGACGCGACCCGCGCGATCTCGCAGATGTCGCAGGGCAAGGCGCGGCTGCGGGCCGGGATCGATACCGGCGAGGTCGTCGTCAAGCAGAGATGGAGCGGCGAGCGATCGAGCGTCGAGTTGAACGGCACCGCGCCGCGTGCGTCGAACCGGCTGATGCGTGCGCTGCGCCGGTCCACGGTCGCACTGACGGCGCGCGCGCGGGCTGCAGCCGGCGGCTATGTACGCACGCAGCGGATGATGCGCTCGGACCATCCCTATCTGGGCCGCGACGAGTCGATCTACGAGCTGCTGGGGGAAAGCAAGGCGCTCTCGCGCTGGCATCTTCGCTCCAACAAGGGGCTCACCGAGCTGATCGGGCGCGAGAGCGAGATGCAGAGCCTGCAGACGGCATGGCGGCGCGTGCGGGAAGGACATGGCCAGATCGTCGGGGTGGTCGCCGATCCCGGATTCGGGAAATCGCGTCTCGCACATGAATTCCTGGCCTCGGCGACAGTTGCGGGCTTTACCGTGCTGGAGGCGGGCGCGTTCGAGTTCGATTCCAGCGTCGCATTCGGCGTGATCCGGAAGCTGATGGGGGCGGCTTGCGGGCACCTCGAGGGCGGCGGCGCGAAAGCTGCGCGTGAGCGGATGCAGCGCAAATGCTGCGAGCTCAATCTCGACCCCCGGCTCGTCCCGCCCCTGTGCTTCGCAGCCGATTGGCCCGTGGAGGACGAGGCATGGTCGCGGCTGGATGCATTGCAGCGCAAGCAGGCGGTGTGCGAGAGCGTCCGCGCCTTCGCCGTCGCCATGAGCCGGATCGCGCCCGTCGCGATTCTCATCGAGGATCTGCACTGGGTGGATTGTGAATGCGTCGAGATGCTCAACCGACTCGTCGAGACCATCGGGGGCGCGCGCATTCTCCTGATCGCGACCTATCGCCCGGAGTTCTCCCACCCCTGGGCCGTGCGCGGGCACTACCAGCAGATCCGGCTGGAGCGGTTCGGCCCGGAGGATGTCTCGACCTTCCTGAGCAAGCTGCTCGGCCCGGATCCGAGCGTCGCGGATCTCGGGCGCAGGCTCGTCGAGCGAGCCGAGGGAACGCCGCTCTTCCTGGAAGAAATCGTTCGCGGTCTGGTCGAATCGGGGAAGCTGCGCGGTTCGCCCGGCCGATACGTTGCCCCGGAGGCGATCGAGGCTCTCCAGATCCCCCCGAACATCCAGTCGTTGATCGCGACGCGCATCCGTCGTCTTCCGGAAACGCAGCGCTCCCTTCTCCAGGTCGCCTCTGTGATCGGCAAGGATCTTCCGGGTCCGTTGCTGCGCGAGCTGTCGCACCTCCCGGACGCCGAGTTCAGCGAAGCCCTCACGCAGTTGCAGGCTCAGGAGTTCCTGTTCGAGGTCCAGAGCTTTCCGGAGATGGAGTATACCTTCAAGCACGTGCTCACCCGTGCGGTGGCCTACGATTCCCTGCTGGCGGAGGATCGACGCGAGCTGCACCGGCGCGCGCTTCGCGCCATCGAACGCATCCACGGCAACGCCCTCGACAACCAGATCGAGGGGCTGGCGGAGCATGCGACGCGCGCCGAGGAATGGGATGCGGCCGGAACCTATCTCTTCCGTGCCGCCGCCCGGGCAGAGGAGCGCTCGGCCTACCGAATCGCGGCCGAATTCCTGGAGGGCGCGAGGCGCGCTGTGGACCGGCTGCCGCGCACGCCGGAGACCATCGCGCGAGCGATCGACCTGCGCACGCGGATGCGACCGGTCTTCGATGCGGCCGGCGAGTATCGAAAGGCCGCAGCCCCGCTCGCGGAGGCGCGCGTTCTCGCAGATGAACTGGGCGACGCCCAGCGGCTCTACGAAGTGCTCATCCACCAGAGCTACCTCAACAGCTCGCATGGGCGCTTCGAGGAGGCGCTGGAACCAGCGAACACGATGAAGGAACTCGCGCTTGCCGCAGGCGTCCATCGCTGCGCCAGCGAGGCGGACCTGGCGGCGGCGCAGGCGCTCCTGCTTCGCTCCCGTGCCGAGGAGGCGATCCGGCGACTTCTGCCCCATCGGGAGAACTTCACGGGACCGTGGCGGCACGAGCGCTACGGCAACATGGGCATTCGCTCCGTCTGGTATCTCGGGCATCTGGCGCAGGCCATGGCTCGGGTCGGACGTTTCAGTGAGGCCGATGCGGCCGTCGCCGAGCTGCGCTCGATCGCGGCTGAATCCAAGCGGCCGCTCGACATCTGCGCCGGGGCGTTCTTCGCCGGTGTCGTCGGTATCCTGCGCGGTCCGGACCGCAATCTCCTGGCGCATCTGCGCGAGATGTCGAGCGAGACCGGAATCGGAGCGTCGCTGCTCGTCAGGCCCTGGGTCATGACCATGCTCGGGCACGTCGAATTCGTCCTCGGGAACAGCCAGTCGACCTGCCGAACGCTGGAATCTGCGATCAGCGAAGCCGAGCGGCTCGATCTTCCCCAGTTCGAATGTCGCGCCCGCGCCCTGCTCGCCCGCGCGCGGCTGCGCTGCGGCGAGCCGGAGGCGGCGGCCAATCTTGATCACGCGTTGGCGCTTGCGCGCGGGCGGCAGGATCCCTGGAGTGAAGTGATTGCCTTGCGTGGGCTTGCGGAGCGAGATGGCGAGCGGGGTGGCATCGTGCACCTCATGCAGGCCTGCGAGGTCGCCGAGGCTGCGGGTCTCAAGCCGGAACTCGCCCGCTGCCTGCTTGCGCTGTCGCGTGCGCTGCAGCGGGCGGACACCGAGGGCTCTAGTCTCTCGGCCAGCCGCGCCGATGCGCTCTTCGCCGAGATGGGGATCGCGCACGACGCGGGAGAGGCTGAAGCGGATGCTTCCAGGGCCGCGTAGACTCGCGACGGCTCGTCCGGCGGCTCATTCGAGCAACAACGTTCTCACATCGGTCAAGACCAGCTCCGGATCGAGGAAATCCAGGCTGTAGACGTTCCGGATCGCGCCTCCCGCATCGATCAGGAATGCGCGCAGCACGTGGTTGAGGCCCCCTGTCGGGTCGGCAGCGTCGGGATTGACGTCGACCGCCTGATCGTAGGCCTTCAGTATCGGGGCAAGCGCCCCGGACCCGCTGGTGGTAATGAACAGCCATTCCGGCCCGCCCTCGGGCCTGCTCCAGGCAGAAGCGTATTCGGCCATGACCTTCGGCGTGTCGTGATCGGGATCGAAGCTGATCGATAGGAGCTGCAGCTTCTCGTCGAGCGCCGGATCCTCCGCGGCGAGATCCTGAAACTGCGCGAGCCGCGCCGTCGCAAGAGGGCATAGATCGGCACAGCGGGTGTAGATGAACGAGAACACGGTGATGCGGTCGCGCAGGAGTGCTCCGAGATCAACCGGGTCTCCGTCCTGCTTCAGCACGGAGCCGCCCGAGGCGAAGCGCAGGGGCGGCAGCCGGTAGCTCCCGGGCTCGGGAAGCGGAAAGGCATAGCCGGCTGCAGGTCCGCTCGCGTGATCATGCGCCTCGTGCGCCGCCGTCATGCCCGACCATACCAGCAGGGGCGAGACGACGACCGCCACGACGGTCGATCGAAGTATCGAAGACATGCTCGAACTCCTTCCGGATGGCGGAGCGGAGCTTCCCGCGGTTTGGGAGGCTCCGCCGCCGGGCTCAGTTGCTGTAGAGGCTCTGCGCACCGAACGCCATCATGTGCGGACGCCCCAGCCCCTCGGCGTGGAAGTCGATCTCGAATCGCGCCACCAGCTCCTCGCCGTTCCAGGTGTAGCTCTTCAGATACTGCTCGTCCGCATTCGGATCCTTGTCCCAGTTCTCGAGCAGCGAACTCGTGTAGTAGACCCGCTCGCCGTCCCAGGTCTGCGACAGCATGTTGACCTGCTCGCCGATCTTCTTCTCGTAGACCTGCGTCGGCGCGTGCGGATCGGTGATGTCGTAGACGCGGGTCATGCCGTCCATGAAGGTGTTGACGAAGAGCAGCGTGTCGTCCGCGCTGATGCTGATGTCCACCGGAACCGGCATCTGCGCCGGATCGCCGATATCGGCTACTTCCTTGGCCTGCCATTCGCCATCGTCGTCGGCGTAGACGAGCCAGATCTTGGAGGTCAGCGCCGTCGCGGTAAAGGCGTAGTCGTGATCCTCCTGCTGCGCCCAGCGCACCTCGAGCGGAACGCCCGGAACGTTGAAGACCTTCTTGGGCGTACGGGCATGGAAGTCCCAGATCACCATGCTGTTGCCGAACTTCGTCATGGCCTCTGCGTCGCCGGCTACTTCGCCGAACGGGCGCATGTAGTTCTCGCGGCCCGTGAACGACGAGGTCAGCATCACGTTGCGCCGCGGCAGGACGCGGGCGTCGTAGCCGTAGCCGTCGGCGTGCTCGGCTCCGGGAAGGGACCCGGCGGTCTCCTGCGTCGGCAGCCAGTGCGTGGTGATGTATTCGCCGGCGTTCGTGTACTCCACGAGAGCGGTCTGTCCGGTGCCGTCCTTGTTGGAGAGCGCCGGGATCAGCATGCGGCCGGGCAGCGCGTAGGCGCCGTGCGGGCCGACGACTCCACCGGACGCCTCCTCGAAATCGTCGATCGTCTTCACCAGCTTCGGATTGGCCGGATCGGTGGCGACGTCGAAGATGAAGATCCGGCTGTCATCCAGGCCCGCCGCCCAGAACTGGCGACGATCATCCGTAAACCCGCCGTGATGCGCCTCGTGGCGTCCACCTACGGAAGCGGATGCGATCACCTGGCCGAAGGTCTCGGAATCCTCGCGCGCATCGACCGTCACGAGCTTGTCGAACCCGTCGCCCACGCCCTCCGCCCCCAGCGTCCAGACATAGACGTAATCCTCGTGGCCGGTGATCTTGGGCATATATGGGGAGAGGCAGGTCTCGTCGGCATGAGCGACGCCCAGCGCGCCCGCGTAGATGGCCAGCGCTGCCACGCCGCCCATCAGCCTTCTGTAATTTGCTTGTGCAGGAATAGTCCTCATCTCGCACTCCCGTTTCTGCGTTGCTCGGTGGGGCCGGAGCGAAGAGTGACCCGGCTTGGCCGGCAGAATGGCGGGGCAGCGTGGAAGCACCCGTGTGAGGCACCGTGGATTTTCTTGGAATCAGCGCACGATACAGGTCTGTGCAGCGAGCAGCCGGTCGCGAATGGCCGCGCGGTCGGGCTCGTCGATCTCGAATTCGGCCATGGTTTCCCCAAGCAACGTGACCATTTCGTCGAATGCCGCTTCGTCGATGTCGAGATGCCCGTGAATCTCCATCAGCATCTCGCCGGTGTAGCTCGCCGGACCCTCCATGATCGCCGATATGAACTTTGCCTGATGATCGACCAGCCTGCGCATGTCGACGCTCTCAAAATACGGGGCAAGCCGCTCCGAGCCGAGAACGCGGTCGTAGAAGTCGAGAACCATTTTCGAGACGAACGGAAGCCCGCCATAGCGTTCAAAATGCGACATCGAAAGCTCCCGATTGAGCCAGACAAACAATGCGCCGGGGGATGCTGCATTATGGCAGGATCCCCCGGACAAGCAAACAGATGATGCAGGTGACCGACGCTGCATCGTCAGGCAGCCTTCGCCATGAACACTGGGGCGGTGCGGGTCAAATGGCGGGCGGCGACTTCCGCAACAAGATCGGCATGCGATATCGGCCCCATGTGTCCGGCGCCCCCCACCTCGATCTGCACCGCGTCGGGAAGCAGCGACAGAAGCGCGTCGGCAATCGTGCGCGTAGGTGTCGGCGCAAACTCTCCGCGCATGACGAGCGCCGGCGCAGTGACGGCGCGGTACGAGTGGAGCGACGCAGCCTCCTCGAGAAGGGCATGGAAGTCGAGCGACGCCTTCGGGAGGTAGCGCAGGATTTCGTCCTGGTATTCCGGCTTCATTCCCGCGAATGCGCCTTCGCCGTTCCAGTAATCGACGAAGCCTCTCGCGGCGTCGCGATATGCGCCGGTCCCCAACCTTTCGCGAAGCGCCGAAATCACCCCGAGGATCTCGTCGCGCCCGCGCTTTCCGTCCTCGCCAAGAAGCGCGAGGAGGTGAAAGGCGGAGGGTTCGTACAGCGCAAGCCCCGCGACGCGGTCTGGACGCGCGGCGGCGACATGCAGCGCGACCCCCCCGCCGTAGGAGTGCCCGACGAGGTGGACGGGCCCGCGATGCCGGTCGATCGTCTCGATGATCGGCCGGGCTTCGTCGGCCAGGCTGAACGCGTGCTCGCCATTCCAGTGCCCTGTCGCCACAGTTCCGATCATGTCCGGCGCGATCAGGCTGCAATCCGCCGGGAGGCGCTGCCGAAGCCTGCGCCACTGGCGACCCGTGCCGCCGGAGCAATGAAGGGCGATCACGCAAGGCGTGTCCGGCTGCAGATCCGTGGACGGGCGTGCGAGGTCCTGGTGCAGGCTCATGCCGCCCTCCTCGATCGAGAGATGTATCGCCACTTCGGAAACGTCTGGCCGATGACGTCACCGCCTGCGCTCAAGGGTCTGCCCTGTCGGCCGTGACGGAGAACGGAATCGATTTCACAGCGGGATATCCCGATGTCGCGCAGCATGTAGTCGGGGTATCCCATGAGCTGTCTGCGGTCTGCGCGGCGTCGAGCCCACCGGCGTATCCTGCGACCCGCCTCCATCAGGGCCTCCCTGACGGCGTCCATGCTCGTCGCGACGCCCGCTCCCAGGGAAACCGTGGCTGATTTGCTCCACATCTCGCGGTGCTCGTCTGATAATGAGGTTGTCATCGTCTCGTCTCCAGCTGACGCGCTGCCCGCGTCGATGGAGAGGTTTTTCGTGCGCTCGCGTGGGGATGGGCGTTGAATTTCTCGTAGGATTTTCTACGTCCGGCGTTGAATTGGGCGCCGCTTACGCAGCCATGCGCCTGCTCGCGCGCAGCAGGTCGGCGATGTGCCGGGCCAGATCCCGCGCGTCGCTGCCCACGCCGTCGATGAAGCTGGAATTGCGGCGGCGCATGAAGTGCAGCCCGAGTGCATAGAGCCCTGCGATCAACGTGACGCCGCCGCGCTGGATGATCTCGCCGCGATGGTCGAGCACGGGAAGCCGGATCCACGGGTAGCGACGCCCATACCCCGTCGCCCAGACGACGCTCGTGATCCCCCTCGTGTCGAGATCAACCCAGCCGGAAGCCGATGCTGCCAGCGGAACCGGCTCGCTGTGGCGGGTCGTTGCGGCCGGGCCCTCGATCCCGTCGATGCGCTGCAGGAGCCGCGCCAGCTTGCTCTGGGCGGCAGCGCTCGTCTGCGGGAGGTCGTCGGCGAACCGGATGCGCGCTCCGTCGATTTCGCACGCCCGACCGAGCAGCGCGACGCCTCTCTCGCGCAGCTGCACCAGCCCCACATCGCGATGATCGGGATGTCCGGCCAACTGGAGCGAAGGCTGTCCGACCGCAGCTTTCGGATCGGGCAGCGCCTCCCTGCGGACGTTCAGGATACCGCAGCTGTCGAGCCAGGACATGATGTCCCGGTCACGATACCGGCGCGGCATGCGAATATGGCGTCCGACGCTGATCGCGACGCTGCGGCCGGCGCGCGCGAGTTCGTCTGCGATCTGGACCCCGGACGCGGAGCCGCCGACGACGAGCGTACCGCCCGGCGGGAGCGCTTCCGGAGTGCGGTAATCGGCAGCCGTTGACTGATGAATACGCGGAGCCAGCGCTCGCGCCATTGCTGGGACGACTGGCGTGTCGCAATGGCCGGTCGCGATCACGACGGCGCGCGCCAGCCAGATTTCATGCCGGGTCTCGACGGTGAATGCACCAGGGGATCCCGAAAGTGAGTCGACGCCGCTGTCGGTGATCACCGGTGCATCGAAGGAGCGAGCGTAGTCCTCCAGGAAGTCCGCCACCTCGGGCATCGTCATGAAGCCGTCGGGGTCCGCACCGGCATATCGCCAGCCCGGGAGCCGCGTCATCCAGTTGGGGGTGAGAAGCCGCAGCGAGGGGCGGCGCTCGCTGCGCCAGCGCCCGGCGGTTCGGTCGCGTTCGAGAACGACATGCATGATGCCTGCATCGCGGAGGCGGCGGCTCATGGCGAGGCCGGCCTGGCCGGCGCCTATTACGACGACATCGATCCGGGGCATGGAATATCCTCGAGGCTGAAGGCGCGTTACATGCCGACGTCCCGGGATCGAGCGGTTCCCGGGACGCGGGGTAACCAGCGGACGGAACGGCTTTCGGCGGCGCGGGCTTTCAATGCCGACGCCGGTTCCGGTCAAGCGGCATCGCTCGCCGCATCCACAGCGACGTCGAGGGAAACGGGCGTGCCGTTCGTGAGGACATCGAATACCGCCGAACGCGCGCGAGACTGCTGGACGAGCTCGCGAAGCGTCTCGGTCGGGGCATCGCCGGCGATGCGAAACGATACGCGGATGCCCTGATAGCCGTTTCGGACCTTCTCGGAGATCCCGAAAATCCCAAGAAGGTCGATATCGCCTTCGACGACCGACTCCACCCGGTGAAGCGTCACCCCGCGCGTGGCGGCGATGTTGGCGATGCCGGCGGTGAGGCAGGATGCCAGTGCGTGAAGCAGGTACTCCACGGGGGTCGGCCCCTCGTCCGCGCCGCAGAGGACGGCGGGGTGATCGGAATCGGCCGTGTAGGCCGCCTTGTGGACGTGCTCGCCTCCCGCGCCGAAGAAGTCCGACATCGTGCTGCGGCTGTGCGTTCCCGAGAGCCATTCGCTGCGCGCCCTGAAGCGGAACTGCGCCAGTTCCGGCTGCCCGGCGACCGCATTGATGGTCGCGAGGAGGACGGGGGTATTCACTCCGTTGCGCGGGGCGCGCGGCGTTTTGGCGGCTCGGGGGGTTTCGAGGGTATTCGCTTGGCTGGTCATGTCGCTTCTCCCTTCATGGCGCTTCGAAAGCCGGACCTGCTGCGGTCGGCCAGCGCAATGTCGGGAAGAAGCGTGGAACCCTCAGTGTTAGCGACAGTGGAAAATCCGGTGACGGCGTTTGAAAGGCATAGGCTTGCTTCATGAAGGGATGTGCAGCTCTTGACGCCCGGGCGTCGACGTTGCGTTGAAACATGATCCGATGCCTTGCCGAGCCGTTCGGCCACCGGCAAGAGCGTTCGCCGATCGCCGAAAGCGCCGTGCAGCAGGATCACCGGCGCGCCGGCCCCGCCTTCGTTCATCGGCAGGGCGACATCAGCGAAGGCTGCGGTCCATCAGGAACTTGTCCTGGCTTGGGGAAAATGTCGCGAGAGGCGATCTGCGTCTCCCCGAATCGCAAAGTCGCGGCTTGTCGGCGGGCACGTCTTGCGTCGTGATTGTGCGAGAGCCGGTCGAAAGAGCCGGCATTTCAGCAGGCGAGGGAGAGCATCATGACGGCGAATGACGAGAGGATCGGGTTCATCGGGCTCGGCGCAATGGGCCGGGGCATGGCGACCAACTGCGTGAAGAAGGGTTTCGGGCTCGTCGTTCACGACATCGACCCTGAGCCCGTTGCGGCGCTGGTGGCGCTCGGCGCGCGGGAGTCTGCATCCGTCGCTGAACTCGCGCGCGAATGCTCCATCGTGATCACCGTTCTGCCGACCGGGCGCGAGGTCGAGAGCGTGGTGATGGGCGCGGGCGGCGTCCTCGAGAGCGCGCGACCGGGAACCCTCGTGCTCGATCTCTCCACCATCGAGCCCGAGACTACAGATCGGCTCCACGCGGAGGCGCAAGCGCGGGGGATGCGCGCCGTCGATGCTCCAATCGGCCGTCTCGCCTGGCACGCGGAGCGCGGCGAGAGCCTGTTCATGGTGGGCGGCGAGGCCGAGGATTTCGAGCGCGCGCGGCCGCTACTCGAAGCCATGGGCACGACGATCCATCATTGCGGCCCGGCCGGAGCGGGTACGCGGACGAAGCTCGTCAACAACTATCTCGCCATCATCTCCTGCCAGCTCAACGCCGAGGCGCTATCGCTCTCGCAGCGCTTCGGGCTCGATCTCGAAAAGACGCTCGAAGTCATCCACGGCACCACGGCGACGAACGGTCAGCTCAAGATCAACTGGCCGAACAAGGTGCTGGCCGGGGACACCTCCCCCGGCTTCACCATCGACCTCGCCCACAAGGACCTCACATTGATCCTGGGGGCCGCCAACGCCGCCCGTGTCCCCCTCCCGGTGGCCGCCGCCGCGCGCGAGGCCTTCTCCACCGCCCGCTCCCGCGGCATGGGCGGACAGGACTTCTCCGCCATGGTGGACCTCATCTGCGACGTCGGCCAGATCGAGCGCGCCCGCATCGGCGGGAAATAAGGCATAGGTGGAAACCGGCATCGGCGCGCCGTTCGGGAGGGGATGGCGGGCTACGTCCGCAACGGTGAGGTCGCCCGGCCCATGCCGGTCGTGATCGCATCTGGTATCAAGCCTTGAGGAGCAAGCCGCAGCGCCGCCGCCTGCGCCGCAGCGAGCTCCGCCCGGTCGAAACCGCGCGGAGCCGGCCGTCCTCCAGCGGTTGTTCCTGCGTTGCTAGGACGACGGCTGAACTTCCGGCTGCACCGGCTCGCGCGTCACGTTGAAGGTGGTGTTCGAACGGTCGCGCTCGTAGCGGACGCCGGTGATCGCGCCGTCGCGGCAGTTGATGCGGATGCGCGTCGGCGAGAGGTCGTTGCGCCCGAAAGTGAGCGGCAGCGCGAGGGTCCCGTCACTGAGTGCGACTTCCGATTCGCGGCCATTCACTGTCGGATCGAAGCTGAGCGAGGCCGTAACGGCCGCGATTGGCTCAGCCCTTTCATAGGTGACCGCCATCATGGGTGCCGCCTCGTGCAGCGCCTGCAGGGGCAGCGAGAACTGCGCCGGCGCAGGCGTGCCGCAGCCTTGATGCGTCACGATGACCAGCTCCGGTTGCGCGGCGTTGGTGGCGTAGGCATAGGTTCCTCCGACGAGCACCACCGCCCCCAGCACCGCCCCGCCGATCAGCTTCACGTTGTGCGAAATCATAGCTCTTCCTCCTCTGGCGTTTCCGCCGCGCTACAGGCGCGGCGCTCCCGAGGCTGCCGCGATCTCCAGTGCGATCTGCCGCAGCTCCTCGAATTCCATTTCCGCGACGACGCTGTAGGAGAGCCCACCCTCCTGCCAGTAGCCGGCCGCATACTCGTCCATCTTGACGATGTTGATCCCGCTCCCGCCGGGAATTTCCGCCCCCGAGAGGTAGACGGTGAGGCGTCCGCCTGCCCGATCCTGGTAGAGCAGCTGCGCCATCGCTCCCTCCGGGCTGGTCAGCAACCGTCCGCCCATCAGCCGCAGGCCGAGCCCGGCGAGATCGGGGAGGTCGATGTCCGCGCCGAGATGTTCGGCGAACCTGGCCTCCAGCTCCGGGCGTCTCGACGCCGGCAGTTCGGTCGTCTGACTGGCATGAAACGCTTCATGGGCGCGCGTCGCGGTCTCGACCATCGGCGGGACTTGCCATGGCAGGTACGGCTCCAGCACCGCATGGCTCACTGCGCCGAGACCGAAGAGGACGATCCCGGCCGCGATTGCGCGCAGTTGCGGCAGGAACCGCCGGCGGGCGATGCGCCGCTCCAGCTGGCGCCCCATCGCTGCGAGCGCGGGATCTTCCTCGGGCTCGACATCGAGAAGCGCAGTGCGCAGCAGGTCCTTCTGCTCGGCATAGGCACCGAGCCGCGCCGCTTCCGCCGGGTTCTCGTTCAGGAACGCTTCGACGCGCGCCGCCTCCTCGGACGAGCATTGCCCGTCGAGAAAGGCGTGGAGCTGATATTCGCTGGGTCTATCGGCCATTGCGGCCTCCGATCACGTAGAGGGGTGGGCTCGCGTTCTTGTCGAGCAGCCTGCGCAGGGCCTCGCGCCCGCGCGAAAGCCGGGACATGAGCGTGCCGACCGGGATCCCGAGAATCTCGGCAGCCTCGGCATAGGAGAATTCCTCGAGGGCAACGAGGCGCAGAACCTCGCGCTGCTCCTGCGGAAGCATGGCGAGGGCGTCGAGGACGTTGCGCAGCTCCACCTGCCCGTACTGCCGTGGCGCGACGGCCTCTTCCGACGGCACGTCATGGAGGGCGCGGACCCTCTCGCGGCGCTTCTCGCTGACATGCGTGTTGTGCAGGATGCGAAACAACCAGGGCCGCACCGGTGCGCCTTCGCGAAGCGTCGCAGCTGCGGCGATGGCGCGGGCCAGAGTCTCCTGGACGAGATCGTCCGCCCGCTCCCTGCACCGTGTCAGCTGCAGGGCGTAGCGGCGCAGGCTCTGCAGATGTGCCGGGAATTCGTCACTCGCCGAAGAAGACATCCTCGCCTCGCCCCTTGCGGCGCCGTTCGCCGTTTCCTGACAATTACGCATGGAACCATGATTCCATTCCCGCGCCGCGGCGCTTTTTTTGGACCTTACAGCAGCCAGATCTCACGTGAGGGGACAGCCAGGTACGGCACCTGCCGCAGCCGTGCAGCGGCCGATGCCCGGCGACGCCGCCACCGCCCGGGCAATCGACGATCGCAACGCACCAAGGGCTTGATCGCGCCGCGCGATGTTCTACATTTGATCTCATGATCAGGACCCTCGAAGAAAAGCTCGCAATTCTATCGGACGCCGCCAAATACGACGCGTCCTGCGCCTCCTCCGGCACCAGCTCGCGCGACAGCCGCTCGGGCGGGATCGGCAGCGCCGGCGGGTCGGGTATCTGCCATGCCTATACTCCGGACGGGCGCTGCATCAGCCTGCTGAAGATCTTGATGACAAATTTCTGCGTGTTCGATTGCGCCTACTGCATCAACCGCGTCTCCTCGCACGTCGAGCGTGCGCGGTTCACGCCGGAGGAGGTCGTTTCGCTGACGCTGGAATTCTATCGTCGGAACTACATCGAGGGCCTGTTTCTATCCTCCGGCATCATTCGCAGCCCCGACGACACGATGGCCGACATGGTGCGGATCGCCCGGATGCTGCGTGTGGACCACCAGTTCAAGGGCTACATCCATCTGAAGACCATCCCCGAGGCGAGCCGCGAGCTGATCGAGGAGGCCGGGCTCCATGCCGACCGTCTGTCCATCAACATCGAGCTGCCGCAGGATGCGAGCACCCGCGCTCTCGCCCCGCAAAAGCGCCCGGAGACAATCCGCGGAGCAATGGCCGATATCCGGCTGCGGCGCGAGGCCAGCCGCGACAAGAGCCATACGGGCAAGCGCCCGGCCCGTTTCGCGCCTGCCGGCCAATCCACGCAGATGATCGTCGGGGCGGACGATTCGAACGACAGCGCCATCCTGTCGACCGCCTCGCGGTTGTATTCCGGCTACGAATTGAAGCGCGTCTATTATTCCGCCTTTTCGCCGATCCCGGATTCGTCCGCCGTCCTTCCGCTGATCAAGCCGCCGTTGATGCGCGAGCACCGGCTTTATCAGGCCGATTGGCTGATGCGCTTCTATGGCTTCGACGTCGCCGAGATCACGAGTGTCGCGTCGGGCGGCAATCTCGATCTGGCGATCGATCCGAAACTCGCATGGGCTCTGGCGAACCGCGCCCGGTTTCCGCTGGATGTGAACCGCGCCGGGCGGGACATGCTGCTGAGGGTTCCGGGCTTTGGCACCCGCACCGTTTCGCGGATCCTCGCAGCACGACGATCCGGCTCGGTGCGCTATGCGGACCTGCTGCGGCTCGGCGCCCAGATGAAGAAGGCGCGGGCCTTCATCGTCGCGCCCGACTGGTCGCCGGGCGGATTGGTCGATGACGATCGCCTGCGCGCCAGCTTTGCCGCGCCGCCCGAACAGCTTTCGCTCTTCTGATGTTTCGCGTGCCGCTGCCCGCAATCGGGTTCGTCGCCGCGTGGCGCGATGCGGCCCGACGTCTCGCGAGCCACGGCATTGCGCCGGAAGACGTTGAATGGACCAGCGACGGCGATCTCGGGCTTTTCGCACCCACGCCCCTGCCTGCCGAGGCGGGTCCCCTTTCGCCGAGGGTTTCGAAAGAGCACCTGTCGCTGTTTTCCACCGTACTGTGCCACGCAGACCCGGCCGCACCCGCCCTCGCTTACGCGGCGCTCGCCCGGCATCAGAGCGACCGCGGCGCGCTTGCGAACCCCGCCGATCCCGTAACCCGCCGTCTCGAACAGCTGGCGAAGGCCGTGCGGCGCGACATCCACAAGATGCACGCCTTCGTCCGCTTTCGCGAAATTCCGTCCACCGGCCCCCGCCGGTCCTTCGGCGCGTGGTTCGAACCGGACCACCGCATCCTGGAGGCCGGGACGCCGTTTTTCGCCAAGCGTTTCGCCGACATGGATTTCAGCATCGCCATGCCGCAGGGTATCGCGCGTCACGACGAGTCCGGGCTGAGCTTTCATCCCCCCGCCGAGCGGCCAGAACTGTCCGAGGATGCATCCGAATCCCTCTGGGCCGTCTACTTCGCCAATATCTTCAACCCGGCGCGGATCAAGCTCTCGGCCATGCGCTCGGAAATGCCGGTGAAGTACTGGAAAAACCTGCCGGAGACGAGGCAGATCCCGGAAATGCTGTCGAAGGCCGAGGAAAGGGTGCGCGCGATGCGCGATGCTCTGCCGACCACGCCCCCCGAACGCGCAGTGCGCATCCTCGAGCGCCTTGCCCCTGCGTCGCTCCCTGTCGAATTTGCCGAAACAGCGACGATCGACATGAAGGCCGCGCGGAGCGCCGCCGCCTCCTGTCGCCGCTGCGCCTTGTGCGAATCCGCCACGCAGACCGTCTGGGGCGACGGTGATCCAGATGCGCCGTTGATGATCGTGGGCGAGCAGCCGGGCGACGTCGAGGATCTGCAGGGTCGCCCGTTCGTCGGCCCCGCCGGGCAATTGCTGCGCGAAGTGATGAAGCAGGCGGAGATCGGACCGGTCTGGATGACGAATGCCGTCAAGCACTTCAAGTTTACCCCGCGCGGCAAGCGCCGAATTCATCAATCTCCGAACCGGGGCGAGATCGAGCATTGCCGGTGGTGGCTGGATCTGGAACGCCGCATCGTCGCCCCGCGCCTCATCGTCGCGCTCGGCGCCAGCGCCGCATACGCCCTGACCGGCGGCACGACGAGCCTGTCTGCGCGGCGAGGACGGATTGAAACGGGCCTCGACGGCGCAAACGTGCTGATTTCCTGGCATCCGAGCTACATTCTGCGCCTCCCCGACGCGAAAGCCGCTGCCGCCGCGCGAGCCGAACTGCTGAAGGACCTCTCACATGCAGCGCAGCTCGTCGCAGCTTAGTGGCCAATGCGGAAGGACAAGATAGCGATCGAGGTGCACCTGCCCGGCCGGATCGTCGCAGGCGCGCGGAACTCAGTGTGACGTCCAGCGCGCCCGAGACGAACCGTGAAGCCTCCCCGTCACGCCTCGAGGATCGGCACGAAGCCTCCATAGACCATCCTCTGACCGTCGAAGGGCATGTCGCCCGTCATCGGGTTGTTCTCCATGAAGCGCTTCCAGCCTGCATCCCGCACCTCCTTCGAGGGCCACTCCACCCACGAGAAGATGACGGCCTCGTCGGGCTTCGCCTTCACGGCGCGGCGGAAATCCGTCAGCTTGCCATCGGGGACGTCGTCCGCCCATGCCTCCACTGTCCGCAATGCACCAAGCTCGGCGAAGTGCCCCGCCGCCTCGGAGGCGATTGCGCGATACGCCTCCTTGTTGTTCTCGGGCACGGCAACAATGTAGCCGTCGACGTAACCGGGCTTCTCCCCGCCGCCCTCGTCCACGATCGGAGCGAAGCCACCGTGGATCAGGCGCTTGCCGTCAAAGGGCATCGTGGCGACGAACTGCTCCATGCGCGGGTCCTCCCGCATCCGCCGGTTCGCCTCGTCGCGCGCCTCTTTCGAGGGATACTCGACCCACGAGAAGACGATCGTCTCGTCGGGCTTTGCCTGCACGGCTCCCTGGAAGTCGGTCACCTTGCCCGGCGGAACATCGTCGCCCCAGGCTTCGACCGTCCGCCGGAAGCCGAACTCCCGCAGGAGTGCTGCAAATTCCGTGGCGTGCTTGTGGTATTCGGCGCGGTTGGCGGTCGGCACTGCCGCAACGAAGCCTTCGACATAGCTCATGGTCTTTCCTCCTTGGTGCTTGGTCGTTCAACGCAGATCAGGCTCACTTTTCTCCGGCGGGACCCGGCTGCAGAACGGCCCACTGGATGCCGAACGGATCGCGCAGCAGGCCCCAGTCGTCCCCCCACGGCTGTCGCTCGTAGGGCATGACGACGGTGCAGCCGCTGGCGACAGCACGCTCCCACCAGGCCTTGCCGTCAGCGACGACGAGCTGCAGGTGCCCGCTCTCGAGCGGCGGGGCTGTCGCCGTGCCTTCGCAGCCATGATCCGTCATCATCAGCGCCCCGCCGTTGATCTCGACCTGGATGTGCATGTGCTTGCCCGGCCGCTCGGGATCGGGCATGCGACCGAGATCCGCAGCGGCGAATGCGCGGGCATAGAAATCCGCAGCTTCGGCTGCCCGGCCGGCGAGGTTCAGGTATGGGATGACCCCGCGCATGACATCCGCATGCGGGCGTGTGGTCGTTGCAGCATCCGACATGTTCGTCTCCTCTCGCGTGACGCCTCCGCTCCCTGCAGAGGCATGAGCCAAGGACGCGCGGGGTGTCGCCGATCCGACACGACCGGGCGATTTTTTCAGTCCGTTGTTTCAGATGTTCTCGACGAAGTCTGCGAATTGTTGCGCGAGCGCTGTCTGGAAGGCGGGCCGGCCGAGGCACCGGGCAAGCCAAGCGGTGAGCGCAGGAAGGGCTTGCAGCCGATCGGGTTCAATTTCACGAACGATGCTCGCCATCACCAGGTCGCCCGCCGTGAAGCGGTCCTCGAGCCACTTACGGTTCACGAGCCATGTCTCGATCGACGCAAGGCGATCATCCAGGCGCGCCGCTTCTTCGCGAGCGGCGCGATCGGGGAGGAGCTGGCTCAGGGAGTTGGCGATGTCGATGCGGGGCTGCAAGGTGGTAACGGCCGCCAGCACCCAGCTCGTGACGCGTGCCGCGCCTGCGGGATCGGCAGGAGCAAGCCTCTCGGAGCGTCCGGCAAGGTGCAGCACGATCGCGGCCGACTCGAAGATCTCGAACGGGCCATCGCGGTAAGCGGGCACCTGGCCAAAGGGTTGCCAGCGGCGGTAATCTTCGCTCGCTCGCGTTCTGGAATCGACCGTCACGGCGCGTCCCGGCAGCCCGGCTTCCTCCAGAGCCCAGCGAACCCGCAAATCCTTGACGTATCCACGTGCGAACGCGGGCACCCATGGGAGGGCAGAGAATATGCGCGTATCACCTTGCTCGTTCATCTCGTTCCTCCGGGTCCGGCTTGCCGCGCCTCCGCAGTCAGGCGGTCGATGCGATCCCGCATGTGAGCGGCCTCCGCGGGCGTGTTGGCAAGCGCGATGGCGCGACCGAAGGCGTCCCTGGCCTCCGCCTCGCGGCCGAGCTCCAGCAGGAACGCGCCACGCGCCCCGTGGAAGTAGAAATATCCGCCGAGCCTGGGCTCCAGGGGCTCGATCATGGCAAGGGCCGCCCCGGCGCCCTGCACCTTAGACACCGCCACCGCCCGGTTGAGCGTCACCACGGGCGATGGCTGCATCTGCTCCAGCGCGGCATAGAGCTGGGCTATGCCGTCCCAGTCCGTCTCCTGCGCGCTCGCGGCGCGTGCGTGCAGCGCAGCGATCGCCGCCTGCGCCTGATATGGTCCCGGGCGGCGGTGGCGGATCGCCTTGTCGACCAGCGCGAGGCCCTCGGTGATCGACGTCCTGTCCCAGAGCGAGCGATCCTGCTCGTCGAGCAGCACCACGGCACCTTCGGCGTCGAACCGGGCGGGTGCGCGAGCGTGCTGAAGCAGGATGAGCGCCAGCAGCCCCATGATCTCGGGCTCCGTCGGAAAAAGCCGCAACAGCAGGCGGGCGAGCCGGATCGCTTCCTCGCAGAGCGGTGCGCGCGGCCCCCGCTCGGCCACGTCGGACGTGTAGCCCTCGTTGTAGAGCAGGTAGATCATGGCCGCGACGGCCGCGAGCCTCTCGCTGCGCTCGATCGGGCCGGGCGCCTCGAACTTCGCCTGCGTCGCGTTCACGCTTTTCTTGGCGCGCGTGATGCGCTGCTCCATGGCGGCCTCGGAGACGAGGAAGGCGCGCGCGATCCGCGCGACCGGCAGCCCCGAGACGATCCGCAGCGCCAGCGCGATCTGCTGTGTGGCGCGCAGGCCGGGATCGCAGCAGATGAAGAGGAGCCGCAGGATGTCGTCGCGGTAATCGGCCTCGTCGATGCCCTCGACGAGCGCCTCCTCTGCGTCGGAGAGATCCGAGAGCACTTCCTCCGGCGGAAGTGGCTGCTCCCGCGCCCGCTTGCGAACGCCGTCTACGCCTGCGTTCCTGCCCACCATGATGAGCCAGGCTGCGGCGTCTCGCGGCGGCCCGTTCTTCGGCCAGGCCTTCAGCGCACGCAGGCAGGCTTCCTGATATGCCTCCTCCGCCATGTCGAGATCGCGAAAATAACGCAGCAGGGCGGCGACGGCCTGCGGTCGCGCCGCGGTCAGGATGGGGCTGATCCAGCCGGCATCGGTCACGGCACGGTCTTCCCCGGCTTGAAGAGGCCGATCGGACGGATCTCGTATGCTCCGCCCGGATTTGCCTGCCCCAGCTCGCGCGCAAAGGCGATCGCCTCCTCCAGATCGGCGCAATCGACGACATAGAAGCCGAGCAGCTGTTCCTTCGTCTCGGCGAAAGGTCCGTCGATCACCAGCGCCTGTTCGCGGTCCGGGCGAACGGTGGTCGCAGCGGTGGTGGGAAGGAGCCGGGCGACCGGTCCGAGCTTGTCCCGGTGTCGGTCCTGCACGACGGCGAGCCTGCCCATGACGGCGTCGTCGTGTTCCCTCGACCAGGCGCAGGTGACCTTCTCGTCGTGGTAGCAGAGGATTGCGTATTGCATCTGGATTACCTCGTGATCCGCCTGGGCCGTCGCGCTTGCTTGCGCGGGAGCGCGTGGCGCCAGGCCATTTCAAGCGCGTTTGCGAGCTGGTCGGGATCGAGCGCGGCCAATCTGGCCAGGGTCCAGCCATGCTGGCCCCATTTGTTGGGCACGGGCGCGAACGCTTCCGGCGCAAGCAGACATTTCAGCTCCTGCTCGTCGATCGCCAGCTTCAGATTCGCCGACGCGCCGTCCGCCGCAAGGGTGGCGTAGGTCCGCTCGACCTTGAACGCGGTCCGGTCGAAATGCGGCGCCTCGGTCGTCCCCTCGAGCGCCAGCGCGATACGGCGGAAGTCCTGCTCCGACACCATGCGAGCATCCTGCGTCAGATGTCCTGATCCCGGCTCGCGAGAACCCGCCGAGCCGGGATCGACGAGATCACGTTACTGCCGTCGCCTTGCTCTGCCTAGCCGCCTCGGCCATGATCCTGGCTTCCTGTTCGCGAAGATCGGGCGTGAAGGCCTCGCCGAAATCGTCGGCTTCGAACACCTGACGGATCTCGACCTCGTGCTCGGTGAACGTGCGAAACGGGCTGCGCTGCAGCCAGTCGACCGCCTCCTGGATATTCTTTACCTGCCACAGCCAGTAGCCGCCGATCAGCTCCTTCGTCTCCGCGAAGGGGCCGTCGGTCACCGCGCCTTCCGGAAACCTGATGCGCACACCCTTCGAGGTCGGATGCAGACCCTCTCCGGCGAGCAGGAGCCCGGCTTTGACGAGTTCCTCGTTGAACTGGCCCATCTTCGTCAGCACCTCGTGGCTCGGCATGACACCGGCCTCCGATTCAGCTGTCGCCTTGATGATCACCATCACCTTCATGACCGCTTCTCCTTTGTTCATGCTCATCCCGGTTCGACCGCCAGCTCGGCCAAACTCGCGTCAGATGCCGTGCAGATCCTGCAGCGATACGCCAAGGACGCGCCGGAAAGGTCCATGCCGACATTCTGGACGAAAAAACTTTCCTTGGCGGCTCCACCGCCCCTTTGGGGTCAGATTGTATCCGCCCGCATTCAGAAAGCCTCGTGATGCAAAGAATAAGTAGAATTCATTTCCACTGAACGCTCGCTCGCTCTATCACTTTCGCCCCATTCCGCAGCGTTCGTGGCGCTACGAGGAGAGTTTTCAACTTGCGCCGATGCGAGAGTTGCTGATCCTTCATGCCGCATCCCGGCACAATATGCCACTTGCACAGTACGAGCTTCATTATGAAAGAACATTATTCAACTAGTTTGATGTCATCCTTTCAAATACGACATCACAAGGCTGTTGCAGGCATCATAAAGCTGGCCCGGGGCCGGCGCGAGGACTTCCTGGTCTCCGAGATCGCCGCCATCGTGCACGGCCTCTTCGTCCGCGAATGGGAGGCGGAGCGGCTCGGATGGGACGCTGCGAGGATCGAGCGCGATCTGCGCGCCCGCAGCGCCAGCGAGCTGCTCGACCGCATCCTCGAACGGGATGGTCGTCCCCTCGAACACGCGCGGCCGCTCGATCGACGTGTCGCGGCGCACAGCCGCCATTATGCCGTTCTGGCGGCCGCCTTGCTGCGCGCCATCGGCAAGCCGTCGCGCGTGCGTTGCGGATTCTCCGCCCGTGAGGCTCCGGAAGCATGCGAAGATCATTGGATCTGCGAAGTCCAGATGCAGGGCGGGCGAGATTGGTCCCGGATCGATGCAACGGCGCCCGCGGAGATCTCCGGATCGCCCGCATTCGTATCGGCCGCGGATGCTTGGAAGCGATCGCGCCGCGCCTTGGCGGATCTCGCACGATTGGGCATAGCGGAAGCCGATTACCGCCGGCTGTGGTTTGTCGGGGCTGCGCTGATGCGCGACGTGGCCGCGATCAACGGGGTCGAAGTTCTGCCTGCAGACGTCTGGGGCGCGGTTCCGACGCACCGCTTGCACCCGAGCGCGAGCGACCTCGACCTGCTCGACCATCTGGCCGAAGTCGCGGACGATCTGGACGAGCGGCTTCCCGAACTGCGCCGATGCTTCATGCAGGATGAGAGGCTGCGGGTACCGTCTCATGTCTACAACGCCTGGTCTGGAGCGATGGAACCTCACGGCGCGGCGGCATGAAGCGTCGTCGCGAGCCAGGCGATACGCTTCACGCGTCGCCCCGCTGGAACCCAGGAGCAGAAAGGGCTGCGACATGACCAGCGTCAGACACCGGGAACATTGCGAGAGCTGTGGCAGACGCTTGCCCCGCGCCGCCGGCCGCTGCCCATGGTGCGCCTATCCTCCCGCAGCATCCGATTCCGAGCAGTCCGACATCGATGACGAAACGCAGGACTGGCAGGGGTCAGACCCGAATCCAGCCCCGCCACGGGGGGCGAAGAATTCACGCGAGAGAGCATGATGATTAAAACAATCGCGTTCGATGCAGACGACACGCTGTGGGAGAACGAACACTTCTTCAAGGTCACGGAAGCGGCATTCACGAATCTTCTCGCACGGCATGCGCCGGAAGGGCGCGTTGCAGATCGACTGTTTGCGACGGAAATGAAGAACCTCGAAATCTACGGATTTGGAATCAAGGGTTTCTTGTTGTCGATGATCGAGACGGCCCTCGAGGTCACGGACAACCGAGCGTCGGGAGAAACGATAGCCGAAATCCTTCAGATCGGACGAGAGATGCTTCGGCACCCCGTGACGTTTCTGCCCGGAGCCGACGACGCGATCAGGTCCCTCCAGGGACAGTATCGCCTACTGCTGATAACGAAGGGTGACATCTTCGATCAGGAACGGAAGATCGCTCTCTCCGGGCTCTCCGATTGCTTCGACGCGATCGAGATCGTAGCGGACAAGAAGATGCAGACCTACCAGCGTATCTTCAGGCGGCACGATGCGGATCCGGCGAGAACCATGATGGTCGGAAACTCGTTGAAGTCCGACATCATCCCGGTACTCGACGCGGGCGGGTGGGCCACGTATGTCCCGCACCCTCTCACATGGGGCGCCGAGTTCGAGCGGGAACCCGTCGGCCGTGCGCGCTATGCCAGGATCGCGGCGCTCGCAGACCTCGCAGGGCTGCTCGAAGGGAAGACCAGCATGATCGTGGATTCCGGCTGACGTATGGCAAGTCGATGATGACGAGGGAGGAGTGATGTTCGATACTGACTTACTTCGAAGTTTTGCTGCAATTGTCGATGCCGGGAGCTTCACGCGGGCTGCCGAGCGGCTGCATCTTACGCAGCCGGCCGTGAGCGCCCAGTTGCGCCGGCTTGAAGCCCAGGTGGGTAGCCCCCTGCTCGTTCGGAGCACGCGCACGATCGCGCTCACACAAACCGGTGAGACGCTCCTCGCCTATGCTCGGTCGATTCTGCAGTTGAACAAGGACGCGGCTTCGCACCTGAAGCGAGGTGGGCATGCCAGGCGACTGCGCATCGGGACATCGCAGGAATTCGCGAGCGGCTGGTTTCCAAAAACCATATGCCGCTTCCTGCAGAAGCACCCCGCGGCCACGATCGATGTCGAGCTGGCGCCTCCGGCAGTTCTTTTCGACGGTTTGAACGAAGGTCGATACGATCTGGTCCTGGCCAGCCGCTGCAGCGGCGAGCGTCGCGGGACCGTGCTCTGGAGCGATCCGCTGGTCTGGACGTTTTCACGGCAGCGGGAAGTGCCGTCGGCGCCGGTGCCGCTCGCACTCTTTCCCGAACCCTGCCCGATACGGGAGGTGGCGCTGGCGGCACTTGCCGACGGCGGTTACGACTGGCAAATCAGTTTCGTCAGCTCCGGCCTGGATTGTCTCCTGGAACTCGTTCAACACGGTTTCGCCGCATGCCCGCTTCCCGCGAGCCTCCTGGGGCCGGGTCTTCGGACGTTGGACCGTGCTGACGGGTTCCCGGATCTCCCGAATGTCGAGTTTCTCGTGTCTGTCGGCTCAGGCATCGAGAACGAATACCTCGATGCGCTCCATGATGCTGTCATCGCGGCCGGACGAGATATCGCGGATCGCTTGAAGATCGAGCAAGCAACCGACTGACAGGGGCGTGCGCCCCGCGGATTGCTTAGCAACTTGCACCCTTTTTTATGTGTAGCTGCCCCTGAGCTCGAAAAAAATTTGCCGAGGGCGTGAACCTGGTCGCGCCCTTTCACGACGGATGAGCATGCCGATCGATGTGGAACGGCAGCAGCACTCAAAGGAGGTCATCATGCCATCCGTCAAGCTCAGCATCTTCGCCGCTGCCCCCAAGCTGAAGAAATTTGGTCTTGTGGCAGTGGCTTATGCCGCCCTTGCGTTCGTTCCTCTACCGATTATTGGAGAAAGTCCTGCACATGCCGCAAATTGCACCGCAATGGCGCACAATCAATTCGGGGACTACATCAAGGGCACGCAAGCAAGGGTGCACGCTTTGAAGAAGAGCACCGCCTGCAAGCGGGCGGAACGCCGATGCAATCGACGTTTTGAACGTATAAAGCGAAACGGGAACCTCAGTCATTCGCCCCGTGGAGCGAAGTGCCGGATAATCTCGAACCTTTAGGCTTCACTCCCGCTCACGGAGCACGGCGCTCAGCAAGAGTGAAGGGGACGCGGCCAACCGCAAAGAGTGGAAGAAGGCGCTTCCAATACCGTATCCCCTTGACCGTCTCGGCCGACCGCCTGACGCCGATCAAAGCGCGGGGAGGGAAACATCGTTCGCCGCGCGAAGCATTGCTTCAAGTTCCGCAGTCGAGAAGCTCGCCGGACTTGCCTTCATGGATGACGAGGTTCGCGACAATTCCGCGAAGCGCAGGAAATCCGCAGGGGGGACGCCAAGCCGGGAGAGCGATCCGAGCCCGTTACCCCTCCCCCACTCCGCGAGGGAGCGAAACGCGCGCTCCTTCGCGCAGTCGAGGCCGGTGGCGATCCAGCCTTCGATTTCCGCGACACGCCGGCGGGTCTCCTCCGGCGCGGCGCTCGCTCGAAGCGCCACGAGCACGTGCGGCAGGAGCGCGCCGCAGACGGCTCCGTGCGCGGCTCCCGTCGCCCCACCGATCACCCCCGCAAGACCATGCACTGCGCCGAGCCCGGCATTGGCGAGGGCGAGACCGCCGCAGAGGCTGACCCATGCCATCACATCGCGCGCGGCTGCGTCTTCGCCGCGCATCAGGCGCTGCAAGGCCGGCAGCGCACGCGGGATCGCGTCGCGGCATAACGCGTCCGTCAGCGGGTTTGCGCGGGAGGAGAGATAGGGCTCGATCACCTGCGTCAGGGCGTCGAGGCCGGAGGCGAGCGTGACGGATCTCGGGAGGCCGTCGGTAAGGGCTGGATCGACGAGGGCAATGTCGGGGAGCATGCGATCGTCGCGCAGGCTGACCTTGCGACCTTGCTCCTGCACCCCGATGACCGCGTTCTTCGTCACCTCCGCTCCGGTCCCCGCCGTGGTGGGCATGGCGATGAAGGGCAAGGGCGCTGCGGGCAGCGGCAGGCCGCGACCGACCACTTCGAGATAATCGAGAACATCGCCATCGGCAGGAACCAGCGCCGCGATCGCCTTGCCCAGATCGATCGCCGCACCGCCTCCCAGCGAGACGACCACATCGACCTTCGCCGCCCGCGCGACTGCGAGCCCCACCTGCACCATGGCGAGCGTCGGTTCGCCGGGACAGGCGAGCGACGTGACCTGCGCGCCCGCAGCCTCCAGAGCATCGCGCAGCCACGCCGAGCGCTCGGGCGCTCGTCCATGGACGAGGAGCGCGCGGCTTCCAAACCGCGTGATCAGCTTCGGCGCTTCCAACGCCCTCCCACGCCCGAAGAGTATTCGCCCGGCGGTGGCGAAGGCGAATGCCCCGATCGCCTCCGTCATTGCGTCAGCGTCCGCCGCACGGCGTCCTTCCAGCCGGCATAGGCTGCATCGCGCGCAGCTTTCTCCATCTGCGGCTCGAAGCGGCGCTCCAGCGCCCAGGCCTTTGCGAATCCTGCCTGATCGGGATAGAGCCCCGCCCGCATCCCCGCGAGCCATGCGGCCCCGAGCGCCGTCGTCTCCTGGACCTTGGGGCGGTCGACGGATGCGCCGAGGATGTCGGCGAGAAACTGCATGGTCCAGTCGCTGACGCTCATCCCGCCATCGACGCGCAGCACATCCGTGCCCGACACCCCCATATCCGCCGCCATGGCCTCCATCAGATCGCGGGTCTGGAAGCCGACGCTTTCCAACGCCGCCCGGGCAAATTCCGCCGGGCCGGAATTGCGGGTGAGCCCGAAAATTGCGCCGCGCGCCTCGGCGTCCCAGTAGGGCGCGCCGAGCCCCGTGAAGGCGGGGACGAGATAGAGCCGCTGGCCCTCATCGGCCTGGCTCGCCAGCGGCTGCGTCTCGTGCGCCTCGCGGATGATCTTCAGCCCGTCGCGCAGCCACTGCACCACCGCGCCCGCGATGAAGATCGAGCCTTCGAGCGCATAGGTCGGCTTGCCGTCGAGCTGATAGGCAATCGTCGTCAGGAGGCGGTTCTGGCTGGTGACGATCTCGTCGCCGGTGTTCAGAAGCGCGAAGCAGCCGGTGCCGTAGGTGGATTTCAGCATCCCCGGCTGGAAGCAGGCCTGGCCCACGGTCGCGGCCTGCTGATCGCCGGCGACGCCGAGGATCGGGATCTCGCGACCGAAGAGATCGGCCCGCGTCATGCCGAAATCGGAGGCGCAGTCGCGCACTTCCGGCAGCATGGAGAGCGGGATGGAGAAGAGCCTGCAGATATCGGCGTCCCACTCGCCCTTGCCGATGTTGTAGAGCATGGTGCGCGCCGCGTTCGTCGCGTCGGTCACATGCACGCGCCCGCCCGTGAGCTTCCAGATGAGGTAGCTGTCCACCGTGCCGAAGAGCAGCTTGCCGGCCTCCGCGCGCGCCCTCGCGCCCTCGACGTTCTCCAGCAGCCAGGCGACCTTCGTGGCGGAAAAGTATGGATCGATGATCAGCCCCGTGCGCTGGCGGATCATCTCCTCCTGCCCGGAGGCGCGCAGGCTCGCACAGAGCTCCGCCGTGCGCCGGTCCTGCCAGACGATGGCGTTGTGGATCGGCAAGCCCGTCTCGCGATCCCAGACCAGCACCGTCTCGCGCTGGTTGGTGATGCCGATGGCGACGATATCCGCGACCGAAGCGCCCGCCCGCTCGATCACCTCGCGGGAGGTGCCGGCGGCGGTGGACCAGATGTCGGCGGGATCGTGCTCGACCCAGCCCGAGCGCGGGAAATGCTGCGGGAATTCCTCCTGCGCGATTGCCGCGACGGAGAGCTTCTCGTCGAACAGGACGGCCCGGCTCGAGGTCGTGCCCTGATCGATCGCCAGGATGTATTTCATGATCGTGTCGTCCCTGCACATGACGCGTGAAAGCGTGAGGAAGGGTGGCTCATCGCGCGCATGCGGTCCAGCCGAATACAAAATGCAATCGTCGGACAAGGGGGCGGAGCGCGCGGCCCCGCCCCCTTGCTGCATCAGTTCCAGCTGGCGATCAGCTCGTCGTAGCCGATGGTGATCGGCTCGGGCTTCTCGTTGTCGAGCTTGGGCTTGGGCGAACCGGGCTGGTCGAGCCAGTACTGCGCATCGCGCGGCTCGTTCAGCTTGGGACCGAGATCGCCCTGCACGCCGGAACGCTCGAGACGCTCCATGACCCGCTCCTGCTGCTCGCAGAGCGCGTCCATGGCGGCCTGCGCCGTCTTCGCGCCCGAGGAAGCGTCACCGATGTTCTGCCACCAGAGCTGCGCCAGACGCGGATAATCCGGCACGTTGGTGCCCGTGGGCGTCCACTGGACGCGCGCCGGCGAACGGTAGAACTCGATCAGTCCGCCGAGCTTGGGAGCGCGCTCGGTGAAGCTGTCGTGCTGGATCGTCGATTCACGCACGAAGGTCAGGCCGACATGCGACTTCTTCACGTCCACCGTCTTCGACGCGATGAACTGGCCATAGAGCCAGGCGGCCTTGGCGCGGTCCACGGGGGTCGATTCCATCAAGGTGACGGAGCCGGCATCCTGATAGCCGAGCTTCATGCCCTCTTCCCAGTAAGCGCCGCGCGGAGAGGGAGCCATGCGCCATTTCGGCGAGCCGTCCTCGTTCACGACCGGCAGGCCGTCGGCGACCATGTCGGCGGTGAAGGCGGTGTACCAGAAGATCTGCTGCGCGATCTCGCCCTGTGCCGGAACCGGTCCGGATTCGGAGAAGGTCATGCCCGCAGCCGCCGGGGGAGCGAACTTCGACAGCCATTCGGAGTATTTCTCGATCGAATAGACGGCGGCCGGGCCGTTCGTCGCGCCGCCACGGGTGACGCAGGAACCGACGGGACGGGAATTCTCGTCCACCCGGATGCCCCATTCATCGACCGGAATGCCGTTTGGAATGCCGACATCGCCGGCGCCCGCCATGGAGAGCCAGGCATCGGTGAAGCGCCAGCCGAGCGACGGGTCCTTGCGGCCGTAATCCATGTGGCCGTAGACCGCCTTGCCGTCGATCTCATAGCCCGTGAAGAACTCGGCGATGTCCTCATAGGCCGACCAGTTGACCGGCACGCCGAGCTCGTAGCCGTACTTCTCCTGGAAGTCGGCCTTGATCTTCGGATCGTTGAACCAGTCGTAGCGGAACCAGTAGAGGTTTGCGAACTGCTGGATCGGGAGCTGGTAGACCTTGCCGTCCGGGCCGGTGGTGAAGCTGATGCCGACGAAATCCTCGAGGTCGAGGTTCGGGTTGGTGACGTCCGCACCCTCGCCCGCCATCCAGTCCGTCAGGTTGCGGACCTGCTGATAGCGCCAGTGCGTGCCGATCAGATCGGAATCGTTGACGTACATGTCGTAGATGTTTTCGCCCGTCTGCATCTGAGTCTGCAGACGCTCGATGACGTCGCCCTCGCCGATGAGGTCGTGCGTGACGCGGATGCCAGTGATCGCGGTGAAGGCGGGGGCGAGCACCCGCGCCTCGTATTCGTGCGTGGTGATCGTCTCCGAGACCACGTTGATGTCCATGCCCTGGAAGGGCGCAGCGGCGTCGATGAACCACTGCATCTCCGCTTCCTGGTCCTCACGGCTGAGGCTGGAGAGATCGCCGATTTCGGCGTCGAGGAAGCTGCGGGCAGCTTCCATGTCCGCCCAGGCCGGCGACGTCGCCGCGAGCGCAAGGGCAATGGCCGTTGTGACCGTATATTTGAGCTTCACTTTATTCCTCCCGGAACGTTGGTTTCGTTGCTTATCGAGCGCGAAAACTCACCTTGCGCCCGTCCTTGCGCCCGTTCACACCCAGCGGAAGACTGCTGCGGCGTAGATCAGGCAAACAATCAGCGCACCCCAGAGAGGCGGGCCGAACAGTCCCAGCCAGGCCAGGGTCAGAAAGGCCGAGCCGAGCAAACTGATGAAGAGGCGGTCTCCCCGCGTGGTCTCCGTCCGCAGGATCCCGACGCGCGGGGTCTCCGGATAGCGGATCGCGAGAATGGTCATCACGACGAGTGTGAGACCGATCGCGATGAAGAAGATCGCGGTGGGCCAGGTCCAGGCCATCCATCCGAGCGACAATCCCATGACGGCCTCCTCAGACGCGGCCAAGGGCAAAGCCCTTGGCGATGTAGTTGCGGACGAAATAGATCACGAGCGCGCCGGGGATGATGGTCAGCACGCCTGCCGCCGCGAGCACGCCCCAGTCGAGCCCCGAAGCCGAGACCGTGCGCGTCATCGTCGATGCGATCGGCTTTGCGGCGACGGAAGTGAGCGTGCGCGACAGGAGCAGCTCGACCCACGAGAACATGAAGGCGAAGAACGCAGCGACCCCGATGCCGCTCGCGATCAGCGGCATGAAGATCTTCACGAAGAAGCGGGGGAACGAGTAGCCGTCGATATAGGCGGTCTCGTCGATCTCCTTGGGCACGCCGCGCATGAAGCCCTCGAGAATCCACACCGCCAGCGGCACGTTGAACAGGCAATGCGCCAGCGCGACCGCGATATGCGTGTCGAACAGGCCGACCGCGCTGTAGAGCTGGAAGAACGGCAGGGCGAAGACGGCGGGCGGAGCCATGCGGTTGGTGAGCAGCCAGAAGAACAGGTGCTTGTCGCCCATGAAGCGATAGCGGCTGAAGGCATAGGCCGCCGGCAGCGCCACGCTGATCGAGATCACCGTGTTCATCACCACGTAGATCAGGCTGTTGACGTAGCCCATGTACCAGGAGGAATCCGTCAGGATGACCGCATAGTTGCGCAGGGTCGGGTTCTGCGGCCAGAGCGAGAAGGAGCTCAGGATCTCGGCGTTGGTCTTCAGGCTCATGTTGACGAGCCAGTAGATCGGCAGCAGCAGGAAGAGGAGGTAGAGCGTCATCACGACGGCGCTGCCATTCACGCGCGGCATCGCGATGGCGCGCTTCTGCGGGGAGCTGAGAGCAATGTCCGACATCACACGCCCTCCTTTTTGTCGAGGTTGGTCATGACGGTGTAGAACACCCAGGAAATCAGCAGGATCACGAGGAAGTAGATCAGCGAGAAGGCGGCCGCCGGGCCGAGATCGAACTGCCCGATGGCGAGCTTCACGAGGTCGATCGAGAGGAACGTGGTCGCGTTGCCCGGGCCTCCGCCGGTGAGGACGAAGGGCTCGGTGTAGATCATGAAGCTGTCCATGAAGCGCAGCAGGATCGCGATCAGCAGCACGCCCTGCATCTTCGGCAGCTCGATGTAGCGGAATACCTTCCAGCGGCTCGCCTGATCGATCTTCGCGGCCTGGTAATAGGCCTGCGGGATGGATTGCAGGCCGGCATAGGCGAGGAGCGCCACGAGCGAGGTCCAGTGCCAGACATCCATGACGATGATCGTGACCCAGGCGTCGAACGCGTTCTGGGTGTAATTGTAGTCAACGCCGAGGACCGACAGGGTGCGCCCCAGTAGGCCGATATCCACCCGCGCGAACACCTGCCAGATCGTGCCGACGACGTTCCACGGGATCAGCAGCGGCAGCGCCATCAGGACGAGGCAGACCGAGGCCCAGACGCCCTTCTTGGGCATGTTGAGGGCGATGTAGATGCCCAGCGGAATCTGGATCGCGAGGATGATCAGCGAAAACATGATCTGGCGGCCGAGCGCCGCGTGAATGCGCTGGGAGGCGAGCACCTCCTCGAACCATTCGAGCCCGGCCCAGAAGAAGACGTTGCCGCCGAACGTGTCCTGCACGGAGTAGTTCACGACGGTCATCAGCGGGATCACCGCCGAGAACGCGACGAGCACCAGCACCGGGAGAACCAGGAACCAGGCTTTCTGATTGACGGTCTTTTCCATCACGCAGCCTGCCCTTCGACGCGGTGATCATCCGCATAGACGTTGATCCGCGAGGCGTCGAAGACGACGCGGTTCATGTCGGGTGAAATGGATGCCCCCTCGGGGGCGATGATGTTGATCTCGCGCCCGAAAAACTCGGTGCGCACGATCCTGTGCCGCCCGACATCCTCGACCCGGCGCAGCTTGACGGGCAGTCCCACATCGCCTGCGACTAGGCGGGCGAATTCCGGGCGCACGCCGATCTCGATCTTGCCGTCGAGGGCACCGTAGCCGGCATCGAGCGCGATCTCGGTTCCGTCCACATAGGCGCGGTTGCCGGAGACCTTCGCGGGGAGCACGTTCATGCCGGGCGAGCCGATGAAGTAACCGACGAAGGTGTGGGCCGGTCGCTCGAAGAGTTCGGTCGGCGTGCCCATCTGCACCACCTCGCCGTCATACATGACGACGACCTTGTCGGCGAAGGTCAGCGCCTCGGTCTGGTCGTGCGTCACGTAGATCATGGTGTGGCCGAACTGGCGGTGAAGCGCCTTCAACTGGGTGCGCAGCTCCCACTTCATGTGCGGGTCGATCACGGTCAGAGGTTCGTCGAACAGGATCGCGCTGACATCCTCGCGCACCATGCCGCGCCCGAGGCTGATCTTCTGCTTGGCGTCCGCCGTCAGCCCGCGCGCCTTGCGGTCGAGCTCGACCTCCATGCCGATCATCTGAGCGATCTCCTGGACGCGCTTCTTCACATAGGCCGGATCGGCGCCGCGATTTTCGAGCGGGAAGGCGAGGTTCTGGCGCACGGTCATCGTGTCGTAGACGACGGGGAACTGGAACACCTGCGCGATGTTGCGCTCGGCGGTGGGGGCGTTCGTGACGTCCTTGTCGCCGAAGAGCACCCTTCCCTCGGAGGGAACCTGCAGGCCGGAGATGATGTTCAGGAGCGTGGACTTGCCGCAGCCCGAAGGCCCGAGCAGGGCATAGGCCATGCCGTCGTCCCAGACATGATCCAGACGCTTCAGGGCGTAATCCGCCTCCGATCTCGGCCTGGCGAGGTAGGAATGCGCCAGATTGGACAATGTGATGCGAGCCATCTCCGCCTCCTCAAGCCGCAAGCGCGTAGGCGGCGGGCGCGGCGAGCATCCCGTCGGGGCCAAACAGGTAGACATGCGCCGGGTCGAGATAGACCGTGAGCGGTCGCTCCAGTTCCAGATCGTGCACGCCGTGAACGAGACCGACCCAGCGCGCATCGCCGTGATCGAGATGCAGGAAGGTTTCCGAGCCGGTGATTTCGGTCACGTGGAGTTTGGTCCGGAAGGCGATCGTCCGTCTCGGCGACGCGTCGAGATGCAGGTGGTTCGGCCGGAAGCCCGCCGTGTAGCGACCATCGGGAAGCGCCGCCAATGGACCGCTCGCCGGAGCGCTCTGGCCCTCGCCGAAGAGAAGCCGGTCACCCGTCTTCGAGATCGGCAGGAAGTTGATGGGCGGATCGGAGAAAACCCGCGCCGTGGTCGCATCGACAGGCTTGCGGTAGACCTCGGGGGTCAGGCCGAACTGGGTCACGCGCCCCTCCCACATCGTCGCGGTATTGCCGCCGAGCAGGAGCGCTTCTTCCGGCTCCGTCGTCGCATAGACGAAGATCGCGCCTGATTCCTCGAAGATCTTCGGGATCTCCGCGCGCAGTTCCTCGCGCAGCTTGTAATCGAGATTGGCCAAGGGCTCGTCGAGCAGCACGAGGCCAGCCTCCTTGACGAGCGCCCGCGCCAGGGCGCAGCGCTGCTGCTGCCCGCCCGACAGTTCCAGCGGCTTGCGGTCGAGCATGGGCGTGAGCCGCATGAGGTCGGCGGTCTTCTGGACGGCGGCATCGATCTCGGCCCGGGACTTGCGCATGAGCCGCAGCGGCGAGGCGATGTTTTCGTAGACGGAGAGCGTCGGGTAATTGATGAACTGCTGGTAGACCATGGCGATGTTGCGGTCCTGGACCCGCCGCCCGGTCACATCCTCGCCGTTCCAGATGACGCGTCCCGATGCGGGCTTGTCGAGCCCGGCCATCAGCCGCATCAGCGAGGTCTTGCCCGCGAGCGTCGGCCCGAGAAGCACGTTCATCGTGCCCTTCTCGAATGTCAGGGTCGTCGGATGAATGTGCGTGCGCCCATCCACGACCTTGCTGACGCCTTCCAGAACCAGTGACATCAGTTTCCTCCCAGAAACCTTTTAATTCGAGCCGTTGCTCCGCATCCGAACGTGCCTGCTGCCTGCCCGGCAGTCTTTCATCCACGTCCCGAGAGTCTTCGTTTCTTCACTGCTCAGCTTGAGCCCGAGCTTCGTGCGTCGCCACACGACGTCTTCGGCGTCGCGGGCATACTCCTCTTCCATCAGCCAGCGGACCTCACGCTCCGTCAGCGTCGCCCCGAAATCGCGCCCCAGATCAGCGGCGCTCGCGGCATCCCCCAGCACATCGCGCGCCTGTGTCCCATAGGCCCGCACGAGCCGCAGAGCCCAGCGCTCGCTCAGGAACGGATAGGCCTGGCGAAGCGACGCCGTCAGCGCACCGACTCCGTCGACGGGGAAGTCGCCACCGGGTAGCGGCACACCGGCGGTCCACGCCTTGCCGGCCTTCGGGAAGAAGGGCGCGAGCTTTTCGAGGGCGGATTCCGTCAGGCGGCGATAGGTCGTGATCTTGCCGCCGAACACGTTGAGCAGCGGGGCGGGCCCGTTGGTGTCGAGGGAGAGCACGTAATCGCGCGTCGCGGCGGTGGCTGTTTTCGCGCCGTCGTCGTAGAGCGGTCGGACGCCGGAGAAGGTCCAGACCACGTCATCGCGCGTTACGGGCTTCCTGAAGTAATCGGATGCGAAGCCGCACAGGTAATCGATCTCACCCTGCGTGCACTGCACCTGGGAGGGGCTGCCTTCATGATCCACGTCGGTGGTGCCGATCAGCGTGAAATCCGTCTCGTAGGGGATCGCGAAGATGATCCGCCCATCGGGGCCCTGCAGGATGTAGCTGCGGTCGTGATCGAAGAGCTTGCGCGTGACGATGTGGCTGCCGCGCACGAGGCGCACGCGCTCGGTCGAATTGATCCGCAGCGCCCCCGTGATGATGTCGCCGACCCACGGACCGCCCGCATTGACGAGGGCGCGGGCGCGGATCGACTCGCTCGACCCGTCCTCGTGCTCGACGATCACATGCCAGAGCCCGCCCTCGCGCGTCGCCGTCGCAACCTTCGTGCGCGTCATGATCCGCGCGCCCCTTGCCTGCGCATCGCGGGCGTTCAGCACGACGAGGCGAGCGTCCTCGACCCAGCAGTCGGAGTATTCGAAGGCGCGGGTGAACGAAGGCTTCAGCGGCTCGCCGGCAGGATCGCTGCGAAGATCGAGGGTGCGGGTCGCCGGCAGGATCTTGCGGCCGCCGAGATGGTCGTAGATGAAGAGGCCGAGCCGCAGCAGCCATGCGGGCCGCATGCCGGCCTGATGCGGGAGCACGAAGCGCATCGGCCAGCTGATATGCGGCATGGCGCGCAGAAGCGTCTCGCGCTCGATCAGCGCTTCGCGGACCAGCCGGAATTCGTAGTATTCGAGATAGCGCAGCCCGCCGTGAAAGAGCTTGGTGGAGGCCGAGGAGGTGCCGGAGGCGAGGTCGCTCATCTCCGCCAGCACGACCGAAAGGCCGCGTCCGGCAGCATCACGGGCGATGCCGCAGCCATTGATGCCGCCACCGACGACAAACAGATCCACGGGCTCTTCGTCCGCAGGGTCCTTGCCCAGAGGCTCGCTGTCCAGAGGCTGCGCGTTGGCGACCATCGTCAAACGTTTCCCGGTTCTCTTGTTTGATTTGTTACCTGAACGTTAGCCGGAATTTTCGTTATGTCAATTTTCTTGTTCGTTTTTGTTCTTACAGGTGATTGAATGTATATATTGCGCTGCAAAACGAACTTTCGGGACAACCGGAAAGCTTCTGCGAAACCAGCACGTTGCCGTGAGGCGAGACACGCACTGGGACCCGCAGGCATTTCGGAGAACACGCGTTGAACTTTCGGGAGAAGGCTGTCACGTTCGGTCTTCGGCAAACGCGCGCGAAACGAACGGAAACCGATGCCTCAGAATTTTCGTCAGAACGAAATCCTGGATCTCGCCAAGCAGCAGGGCAAGGTTGTGGTTGAGGATCTCGCCGCGCATTTCGACGTCACGGTCCAGACCATCCGCCGCGATCTCACCGAACTCTGCGATGCGGGCAGGCTCACCCGCGTCTATGGCGGGGCGATCCTGCGATCGGGCGTGGCCAATATCGGCTACGAGGACCGCCGCAGCCTAATGGCCGAGGAGAAGGACCGGATCGCGCGGCTCTGCGCTGCCGAGATCCCGGACGAGGCGTCGCTGTTTCTGAACATCGGAACCACGACCGAGGCTGTGGCGCGCGCCTTGCTCGAGCACCGCAACCTCATGGTGGTGACGAACAACCTCAACGTCGCCAACATCCTGGCCGCCAATCCGACGACGGAGGTGGTCGTCGCCGGCGGCGTGCTGCGCCGGCCCGATGGCGGGCTCGTGGGAGACGTGACGCTGGAAATCGTCAAGCATTTCAAGGTGGATTTCGCCGTCATCGGCACCTCCGCGCTCGACGAGGAGGGCGATCTCCTCGATTTCGACTTCCGCGAGGTGCGCGTCAGCCAGGCGATCCTGAAGCAGGCGCGGCGCACCTTCCTCGTGGCCGATCACACCAAGTTCGAGCGCACTGCGCCCGTGCGCATCGCCTCCCTCGCCGATGTCGACGCCTTCTTCACCGACGCCCCTCCCCCGCCCGCCGTGCGCCAACTCTGCCGGGAATGGGGAACGAGCATCCGCAGCGCTGATCTGGATGATGGCGCGTGACGTTCTTGAGCTGTTCGGCTCGCATGGCGAGGGGGTCTTGCTCCGCCCCTCGCTGCGCCTCAGGCTTGCCCGCATCGCGAGCGATTGCTCTGAAGAGCAACTAACTTGCCCCTTAACATGTATATTATCTACATGTTATGATCTTCCGAACCACCCACCGCGGCGATAGGAACAGGCGACATGCGGCTCACCACGTTCACCGATTTTTCTCTGCGGGTGCTGATCTTCGTCGCCCTCAAGGGCGAGGAGCGGGCGACGATCCCCGAGATCTCGAGCGCCTACGGCATCTCGCGCAATCACCTGATGAAGGTCGTCCACGGCCTGAGCCGGGCGGGGTTCCTGCGTACGGTGAAGGGGCGCGGCGGCGGGATCGCGCTCGCCCGACAGGCCACGGAGATCCGCGTCGGAGAGGTTGTTCTTGCGATGGAGGACGGCTTTGCGCTGGTCGAATGCTTCGACCGCGAGCACAACCGTTGCGTGATCACCGGAAGCTGCGTTCTCAAGCACGCCCTCAATGACGCGCTGGCCGCATTCATCGCCGAGCTCGACAAGCGCACGCTGGCGGATCTCGTGGCTCCCGAGGCGCTGCTGCGGGAGCTGAACCTCGTCGGGGATGCGGGTGTGGTGCCCGTGGGGACTTTGTCCACGCGCAAACAGCTGTCACCGGCGAGAAGCTAGAAACGCTTCGTTGCGGCCCAAGAGGAAGTCATGGCGATACCAAGAACCCAGCCCTACAGCGGACCGGCGATCCTGTCCTACGGACTCCGGCCGTTCTTCCTGCTGGGAGCGTTCTACGCCGCCATCTCGATCCTGCTGTGGCTGCCGATCCTGACGGGCCTGCTCGCACTGCCGTCAACCTTCACCCCGCGCGACTGGCATGTCCACGAGATGCTGTACGGCTACCTGCCTGCAGTCATCGCGGGCTACCTCCTCGCCTCGATCCCCAACTGGACCGGGCGCTTTCCCCTCCTGGGCCGACCGCTCCTCGTGCTGGTCGCGGTCTGGATCGCGGGACGCGTCGCCGTCTCGACTTCCGCCTGGATAGGGTGGACCCTCGCCGGAGCGATCGATCTCGCTTTCCTCGGCTTGCTCGGCGCGGCGGTGGCCCGGGAGGTGATCGCTGGACGGAACTGGAGAAACCTGAAGTTTCTCGGGATTCTCGCGGCGTTGTTTCTGGGCAATCTGAGTTTCCATCTGGAGGCGCATGCGTGGTCGTTCGCCGATTACGGTACGCGTATCGGCATGGCCGCAATCGTCCTCCTGGTGATGCTCGTCGGCGGCCGGATCGTGCCGAGTTTTACAAGGAACTGGCTCGCGCGCGAGAACCCTGGACGCCTGCCTGCGCCCTCCGGGTGGTTTGACGCCGTTTCGATGGCTGTCGGCGCGAGCGCGCTCACAATCTGGGTCGCCGCGCCCGACGCCCTCGTCACGGGGGCGCTCCTCGTCTGCGCCGGACTGCTGCAGGCCGTTCGGCTGGCACGCTGGGCGGGCGACCGGACCCTTCGCGAACCCATCATCCTCATTCTGCACCTCGCCTTCGCCTTCATCCCCCTCGGCTTCGTCCTCGTCGGGCTCGCGGCGTTCTCGGTTGACATCACCGCGAGCGCCGGCATTCACGCCTGGAGCGGCGGAGCCTTCGGGGCGATGACCCTCGCGGTCATGTCGCGCATCGGCCTGAGCCATGTGCGCCGCCCGACGGTCGCCTCGCCCGGTCTTCAGGCAATCTATGCGCTGGTGATCGTCGCGGCTCTTGCGCGGATCGCTGCTGCACTGAATGCCGGCGATGCGATGCTGCTTTTGACAATCGCGGCGCTGTGCTGGTCCGCAGCTTTTCTGGGCTTCTGTGTGAATTTCTGGGGGATGTTCACGAAGGAGAGGCACGGAGATCGGCGGGTGGCCGAACGCATCGCGAAGCCGCCGCCCGCAATCGAAGCCCCCGCGCGCAGCTTCACGGCGGCAGCGGCAGCCCCGCCGGAAGACCCTTCTGTCCGAACGTCCCAAGGATGATCCCGTGAATGCACGACCGGAAGCGATCTCCAACGAGAGCCTGGCGAGCTTTCTCACCGCCTTCTACGGAAAGGCGCGCGCCGACGATCTGCTCGGGCCTGTGTTCTCCGAGGCGATCCCCGATGAGAGGTGGCCGCATCATCTCGAGCGGATCCACGCATTCTGGTCGTCGGCGATGCTGGGCACGCGCGGTTATCAGGGCAATCCCTTCGGTTCGCATCTGAAGCTCGGCCTGCATCCGGATCATTTCACCCGCTGGCTGGCGATCTTCAGCGCCACGGCGCGTGATCACTTCGCGCCGGAACCAGCCCTGATGCTGATCGCAAAGGCAAACCGCATTGCGGAGAGCCTGCAGGCCGGCCTGTTCTTTCGTCCCCGATGATCCCCCGGAATGGTTCGGCTCAGCCGCCGAAGGCGATCTGGACGACCGGGATCGACAATCCGAGAACCGTCACCGCCCAACCGACCGTCAGCACCCGGGCCAGCCAGCCCAGCGCCTCGCGCTCGATCCCGAAAGGCTTCGGTGTCATGTTGAACGCGCAATGCCAGACGCTGACGAGGACCCACGCCGTGTAGGCGAACCCGACGGCGATCATCCCGAGTGCCCCGGCCGGCCCTACATATCCGCCGGTTACGAGGTAGAGGACGACGGCGGCTCCGATCGAACTCAGGAGCACTCCGTAGACCCAGTAGACCTGCCATAGGGCACCGCGACCGTGCCAGAAGTCCAGCGGCGTCAGGAACCTGTTTTCGTCGCCGCGCCAGGATGTAATGGACATGCCCATTCCCCTCGTCTTCAAAGAAAACACCTTACGCCAATCTGAAGCTTCCAGCAAATACTGACTTCTTTGTTCTGCATCAACGTCAAGCGACGTCTTCCGCGATAGTGGTCGCACAAAGGATACGCTGATGAATCATCACTTGAACGTTGCAGATCTCAGTCTCCCCAAGGCTGCGGTGTCGGACGAAAAGCGCGCGCAGACGCGCTACGACGCCTGTCACGACGACGACGATTTCGAGTCGCTGAAGCAGCGTGCGGTCTTCTCGCGGGAGTCGGCCGGGCTCTACCGCCAATGGCTGCAGGCGGCCGCCCGCGAGCTGGCGAACGAGCAGGCGCGTGGACCCGACGCGGGCTGAACGCCCAGGGCTCGCGATCCTCCTGTTTGCGCTGGAACAACGAGAGTGTCGTCGGGCGCTGATATTGGTCCGAACCCTTTCAAAGGAGCGATCGAAATGACCGCCAGCAACACCTTACATTCACCCCTGCCTTCCGCCCTCCCGCCCGTCTTCGACGTTCGCGAAATCCCCCGTCCCCGCCGGCATGACGCGATCATGGCCGTGTTCAACCAGCTTGCGCACGGCCAGACCTTCGAGCTCCTGAACGACCACGATCCGCTCGGCTTGTTCGGCCGCATGCAGGAGGCGATCCCGGGCGCGTTCACGTGGGATTATGTCATGCGCGGACCGGAAGAGTGGCGGGTCGCGATCGGGCGGGTCCACGCCGGCGGCTGCTGCGGCTCGTGCGGATAGGGGATGATGATGGGCCAGACCCAAACCGCGCCATCGACAGCCCTCCCGGGCCCGACCATCGCCGCCCGTCTTGCGGATGCCCATTGGCTGTCGGGCGGATTTCGCCCGTTCTTCCTGCTCGGCGCGCTGGCGATGGCCGCATCGGTGCTGGCCTGGATCCCGCTCCTGCTCGGCATCTTCGAGATCCCGACGGCGTTCTCCCCGCGCGACTGGCACGTCCACGCCATGATCTTCGGCGGCATCCCGGCCCTTGTCGCGGGCTTCGCGCTGACCGCCGTCAGCAACTGGACGGGGCGTCCGCCGGTCGCGGGAAGGACGCTGCTGTTCCTCGTCGTCCTGTGGCTTTTCGGGCGCATCGCCGTTTCCGCCTCGGCGATCGTCGGGGCGGGATTTGCGGCGACGGTCGATCTTCTGTTTCCGATCGCGCTCACGCTCGTCATCGGTCGCGAGGTCCTCGCCGCGCAAAACTACCGCAACCTGCGCGTGGTCGGCGTCATCGGGCTCCTGGCGCTTGCGAACGCGGCGTTCCATGCAGAGGCATGGTGGTACGGGCACGCGGAATATGCGGCCCGGGCGGCGGTGGCGATCGTGCTCGTCCTGATCATGCTGATCGGCGGTCGGATCATTCCAGCGTTCACGCGCAACTGGCTCGCGGCACGCAAGTCCGCCAGTCTCCCGGCAGCGTTCTCGCGGCTCGACGGGGGCGCCATGGCGGTCTCGGTGGCGGCGCTCATGGCGTGGGTTGCGGTGCCGTTTGCGCCGGCGACCGCCTTCGCGCTCCTGCTCGCCGGCCTCCTCAACGCCTGGCGGATGGCACGCTGGAGCGGCATGCAGACCCGCCCGGAGCCGCTGCTCTGGATCCTGCATCTGGGGTTTGCCATGATCCCGCTCGGCTTCGTCGCAGTCGCTGCATCGATACTCGCACCCGCCCTCGTCGATCCGGGAGCGGCGCTGCACGTCTGGACGATGGGAGCCTTCGGGATCATGACGCTTGCGGTGATGACCCGGGCGAGCCGCGGGCATTGCGGGCAATCGCTCAACGCCGGCAAGCGCGAAATCGCCATCTTCGCGATGGTCCTGATCGGGCTGGCTGCCCGGATGCTTTCCCCTTATGCCGGAGGCGTCACGGTGCAGGCGCTGGAGCTGGCGGCGCTTGCCTGGGCATTGGCCTATCTCGGTTTCGCCGCCGGCTACGCTCGCATGCTTCTGATAAGGCCAAGGTTGATTTGAACGGCGGGAGAAACAAGATGGGTCGAGAGAAGAGACGATGATGGAATTCGCCTTCTCCCTCGCGGTCTTCCTGCTGGCGCATATGGTCCCGACTGCGCCGCCGGTTCGCGCCCGCCTGACGACGGCGTTCGGGCGGCGCGGCTACCTGCTGCTCTACTCCCTCGTCTCGATCGTTCTCCTCGCCTGGATCATCGTCGCGGCGCGGCGCGCACCCCATATCCCCCTGTGGGATCCCGCCCCCTGGCAATGGTGGGGCGCACTCGTCCTGATGCCGTTCTCCCTGTTGCTGCTGCTTGCCGGGCTCGCTGCGGTCAATCCGCTTTCCGTGAGCCTTCGAAAGACGCGATCCGGCTTTCGCCCGTCAGGCATCACCACCCTCACCCGTCACCCTGTCCTGTGGGGTTTCGGGCTTTGGGCGTTGGCTCACATCCCACCGAACGGGCACCTCGTCGCGGTCATCCTGTTTGGCATCATGGCACTTCTCGCCTTTGCCGGGATGCGTATCGTGGATCTCAAGGCGCAACGGCGGCTGGGGAGCGAATGGCATGCGATGGCGCAGCATTCGCCACTAATCCCG
>Ga0208490_100184_pt1 | contig 50730 bp, 45 predicted proteins | sample SubbioAug_CSWold_FD_184818 | JGI IMG/M metagenome (GOLD analysis project Ga0208490, IMG submission 184818) | Serpentinite rock and fluid subsurface biosphere microbial communities from McLaughlin Reserve, California, USA - CR11Aug_CSWold (SPAdes) | ecosystem: Environmental > Terrestrial > Deep...
CCACATCCAAGAGCATATGGAGCATTTCCAAGGTTAATAGGTCATTACTGTAGAGATTTAAAATTGATGACCCTGGAAGAAGCCATTAGAAAAATTACAATGGAACCTGCTAGAAGGCTAAGACTGTGGGATAGAGGATTAGTACGAGAGGGCATGAGTGCAGATTTAGTTTTATTTGATTTTCAAAAAATAATTGATAAAAACTCTTATGCAGAACCTAGAATTTATTCAGAAGGAATTAGCAATGTATGGGTTAAAGGAATTTTAAAATATACCGGGAATGATAAAAATTAGAAGAGAGGTTGGTGTAAGGATGATAGATATTAATGATGTTCAGCTGGCAAAAGAGAGAATCGAAAAGTATGTTAAACACACTCCTCTTTTAAGAGCAAACGCACTGGATGAAATATTAGGATGCAATGTGTATTTAAAACCTGAAACACTTCAAACTACAGGATCCTTTAAAATTAGAGGAGCAACAAATAAAATATTAAGTTTGACTAAAGAAGAAAAAGAAAAAGGGATAATTGCGTCTTCATCAGGAAATCATGGATTGGGAGTTGCATATGCATCTAATATGTTAGGGGTAAAAGCTACATTGGTCCTTCCAGAAAATGCGCCAAAAGCCAAAGTAAATGGAGCAAAAAAACTTGGAGCAAATGTAATTCTCCATGGATTTGATTCAATAGAAAGATATAAAAAACTATATGAGATTCAAGATAAAGAAGGATATACTTTAGTCCATTCTTATGATGATCCTCAACTTATATGTGGTCAAGGGACCATAGGTATAGAAATAATCGACGATCTAAAGGATGTGGATACTGTTGTTGTACCATTGGGAGGCGGAGGTCTTTTAGCGGGAGTAGCACTAGCAGTTAAGCAGCTAAATAAGGATGTTAGGGTTATTGGAGTTGAGCCTGAGAATATTCCAAGATACTCTCAAAGTAGAAAACAAGGTCATCCAGTAGAGGTGCCAATGGCAGCAACTGTTGCAGATGGCTTGATGATAACAAAAACTGGAGAAAATACTTACCCTATAATAAACCAATATGTTGATGAAATAGTAACTGTAGCAGATGAGTTTATATATAAAGCCTTAAATCTACTTCTTTTTAAAGAGCATGTCTTAGTTGAACCCTCTGCGGCGATTGGCATTGCTGCACTGTTAGAAGGAAGTTTCAAAGTAGCAAAAGATGAAAAAGTTTGCTTTGTTTTAACAGGTGGTAACATAGACCCAGATAATCTAGTGGAGTTTATAAAAAGATTGGACTTTTAGAATAAACTTAAATTACAGGAGGATACTGATGAGATTTGATTTATTGGTAAAAAATGGAGTAATTGTAACAAAAGATAATTTGTTACAGAAAGATCTGGGAATAAAAAATGGGAAAATCGTTGCAATAATTGAAAATGCTGAAGGTGTGGAAGCCGATAAAGTTCTAGATGCCAAAGGAAAATATATACTTGCTGGAGGAGTAGATCCACATGTTCACGGTGGTCACGGAGACCCTCATAGAGAAACACTTTTCACAGCAACTTCTGCAGCTGCTGCAGGGGGAATTACCACAATACTTGAGCAACCTTTATCAACACCATCAACAGTTACAATCAAAGCATTTGAAGATAAAAAGATTGCTGCTTCAAATGAATGTGTTGTTGACTTTGGTTTGTGGGGAGGACTAGTTCCTGGTAACTTTGATGAATTAGAAAACCTTTTCAATGCAGGAGCTCAAGCATATAAGTCATTTATGTGCAGATGCTCAAATTACCCAATGACAGACGATGGAACCCTATTAAAAGGGATGAAGAAAATAGCTGCTTGGGGTGGACTTGTTGCTGTTCATGCTGAAAATGACACATTAATAAATCAACTGGTAGAGGATAATAACAAAGAAGGAAAACATGATATTCAGGCTTTCCTTGATGAACACCCTGTATATACAGAATTAGAAGCCATTGAAAGATTTATACTTATTGCAAAGCAAGCACCAGGATGTAAAGCTCATATAGTTCATATGAGTATACCTGAAGGTGCACAGTCAGTAAAACGAGCGAAATTTGAAGGACTAGACATATCTGTAGAAACATGTCCACAATACTTAGGACTAAATGAAGAAGATTTAAAAACAATAGGTGGAATTGCAAAGTGTGATCCTCCAGTAAGACCACAAGAGTCTGTGGATAGACTATGGGAATATGTCATAGATGGAACAATAGATATGCTGGCATCAGACCATTCACCTCATACCTTTGATAAAAAAGAGGTTCCTAAAGACAAATTTTATCTTGCCAGTGAAGGTGTAACGGGATTACAGATGCTACTACCGGTTGTATTAACAGAAGGAGTTCATAAAAGAGGTATGAGTTTAAATAGACTAACAGAAATATTTTCTCTTAATCCAGCAAAAAGATTTGGGCTATACCCAACAAAGGGATCTTTGGAAGTTGGATCAGATGCTGATTTCATAATTTTAGATTTAGATAAAGAATGGATATGTAAGGCAGAAGATATGCATTACTTAAATAAGCATACACCTTATGATGGGAAGAAATATAAAGGTTTTATCGAAGAGACATATGTGAGAGGGACTCTTGTTCAAAAGAATAATGAAATTCTTATTGAAAGAGGATTTGGTGAATTCATTCCTTTAAAGATTGGCAAATGAAAAAACTATGAAAAAGCCAATAAAGATTTTAATAATTAATCCAAACAGCGATAAAGCAATGACAGCAGCAATTGAGAAAACAGCTAAGAATTATGCAAATGAACTATTCCAGGTTGTATGTATGCAGACCCAAGGAGCCCCATTATTTATTGAAACATATGCTGATCAAATGATGGCTGCACCAGGAATGGTTAAGATACTAAAAGAGAATGAGAAAGACTATGACGCATTTATAGTAGCTTGTCATTGTGATCCAAACTTAGATTTATTAAAAGAGTCAACAAATAAACCTGTAATAGGAATCGGAGAAGCTTCTATGAAAATAGCATCTATGCTTGGTCATAGTTTCTCAGTAGTATCCTCAGATAAACATTCAATACCAAATAAAGAAGCGATTATAAGAAAATATCATCTTCAAGATACATGCGCATCTGTTAGAGCACCAGAAAGCAAAGGATTAATAAAACCTAAGGATTTATACTTAGAAGCATCAAAGCTTGCTATTGATGAGGATATGTCAGAGGTTATAGTCCTTGGTTGTGCTGGAATGTCAGGGTTAGATAAAGAATTGGAAGAGGTGTTAAATGTTCCAGTACTTGATGGAGTTGTATGTGCTTTAATTTTAGCAGAAGGATTTGCTAGACACGGTATAACAACAAGCAAAGCTAGAAGATATAATCCAAATTATTAATTAAGGGGGAATAAAATGTTTCATGGTATTTATACACCAGTAGTAACACCATTTGATAAAAATGAGGAAATTGACTACAATGCAATGTTACACAATTTAAACAAGTGGGCAGGGACAGATTTAGATGGAATAGTTGTTTTAGGATCAAATGGAGAATTTGTTTATCTAAATGAAAAGGAAAAACTAGAGCTTGTTAAGTTTGTTGTAGACAATTTTAAAGTGGACAAGAAAATAATCGTTGGTACAACCTGTGAATCAACTAAAGAGACAATAATTTTAAGTAATAAAATGTCAGAATTGGGAGCAGATGCTGTTTTAGTGTTACCACCAAACTACTATAAAGGTGGAATGAAGGATGACATTTTAATAAAGCATTACCAAGATGTTGCAGATGCTGTAACAGTTCCAGTAATGATTTACAATATGCCTGGAAATACAGGGATAAATCTTACTTCAAAAGTTATATCAACTTTATCAAAACATCCAAATATTGTAGGAGTTAAGGATACATCCGGAAATATAGTTCAACTAACAGAAATAGTTAGGGACACAGCAGAAGACTTTTCAGTATTTGCAGGAAATGCAGGTTACTTATTACCAGCCTTAGCAGTAGGAGCAAGAGGTGCAACACTAGCACTAGCAAATATATTACCTGAGGACTGTTGCAAGTTGGTAAGTTTGTTCAAGGAAGGAAGACATGAACAAGCAAGAAAACTTCAATTGTTAATGGTAGAAATTAATGGAGCAGTAACAGGCAAATTTGGTATATCTGGATTGAAGTTTGCACTAGATCTTCTTGGATACAGTGGTGGTGAAGTGAGAAGACCATTAAGAGAGCTAAGTGAAAGTGATAAGGAAGTTCTAAGAGAGATAATTCAAAGATATGAAAAAGAAAGAGATGAATTACTTTTGTCCAATATTTAAATGGATTTTAGTATTAAATCAATGGATTTGTGAAATAAACGATATTAAAAAGCTTTAGACAATTAGGAGGACTGTTGGGTAATGAGATTAGCAATAGTAGGATTTGGGGGAGTAGGAAGAGCTTTATTAAAATTAATAGAAGATAAGAAAGAAGATTTAATAAAGTCAGGACTTGATTTAAAAGTTTGTTACATAGTAGATATTGTTGGAGGAGTTTATGATCCCAATGGGATTAATTTAGATAATTTAATCCAGTTTTTAAGTGTTGAAAGAGATATATCCTTGTATCCAAATTTTGGGAGCAAAGATATTAATTTTAATACAATTATAACCAATAATGATATTGATTTACTGGTTGAAATGACACCAACAAATAAAGAAACTGGTGAACCAGGGATGACTCATATTAAAGAATCTCTCTTAAATGGAATAAATGTAGTTACTTCCAATAAAGGACCAATATTACTAGCTTATGAAGAATTAAGCAATATAGCCTTTAATAACAATGTTCAACTTGGTATTGGATGCACCACAGGAGGTGCTTTACCTACAATTAATGCAGGGTTATTTGATATGGCAGGATCTAATATTTTAAGTATTGAAGGGGTTTTAAATGGTACGACTAATTTTATATTAGCGGATATGGAAGAAAATGAAACTACATATGAGGAGTCACTACAAAAAGCTCAGAAATTGGGTATTGCAGAAACAAATCCAACACTTGATGTTGGAGGTTGGGATACTGCATCGAAATTGCTGATTTTAACAAATGTTCTTATGAATCAAAATAAAAAGCTAAGTGATATGAGTATTGAGGGAATAACAGAAATTACACCACAAGACATAAAAAATGCTGCAGCTGAAGGAAAAAAGTACAAGTTAGTTGGCAAGACTCAGCTCAATGAAGATGGTGTATCTATGAGTGTAAAACTTGAAAAATTGGATGATTCACATTCACTATATGGTGTAAGTGGCAAGAATAAAGCAGTTAAGTACACATCTGATACTTTGGGTGATTTAACAATTATTGGAGGAGCATCAGGATTAATCCCCGCTGCTGCATCTGTATTAAGAGATGTTATTAATATCCACAAAGGATACGATTTCGTAAAAAAGTGATTTGAAATGAGGTGAAAAAATGACAAATGAAGTCTTTGAGAAAGATAGTACAATGATAATTTTCAACGGATCCATACACACAGCTAACGAAGAAAATGAAATTGTGGAAGCAGTATATATTGTGGACAACAAAATCCGTTTAACTGGTACCAATGAAGAGATTCTTAAGCTTAAAGGTCCAACTACAGTAATGGTTGATGCAAAGTTTAATTCAGTAATACCAGGGATAAATGACTCCCATAATCATATGTGGGAAACTGGAATACTTCTTGATGGAATAGTTACACTGGGAATAGAAAGTATAGAAGAGTTAAAGTTAAAAATAAAAGAAAAACTTTCTTCTAAAAAACCTGGTGAGTGGTTACACGGAGGAAGTTGGATAGAGACTCAATTCAAAGAAAAAAGAATGATTACAAAACATGACTTAGATGAAGTATCACCAGACAACCCAGTGGTTTTAGAGAGAATTTTTTCTACTTGTGTCTGTAATTCCAAAGCATTGGAAAAGGCAGGAATAACAAAAGACACTCCTGATCCAGAAGGCGGAGAGGTTGGTAGAGATGAAAAAACTGGTGAACCAAATGGTCTGTTGTTTAGAACTGCCAAGCAATTAGTTAGAAACTTCATGGATTCACCTTTTGGAAGTGATCCATTTAAAATGGACCCTAGACTAGACAAAATAATAGAAGATGGAATTAACTATTACTTGTCATTTGGAATAACCAGTGTTGTTGAACCTGGTGTTACACCGGCAATAATGAAGTCTTACATGAACCTAAAGAAATCTAATAAGTTAAAAATACGAACAAATTTGATGCCCAATTGGCACGGATTTGCAATAAATGAGACCAAGGATTTCTCCAATAGACTGATTAAAGAATCTGGATTTTATACAGGTTTTGGAGATGAATGGCTTAGAATTGGAGCCTTAAAAATGGCTATTGATGGTGGCTTAACTTCAAAGACACAATTCTCATCATGGGCATATAAAGGAGAAGATAACCCAAGACCTACACCTTTTAGACTGGACTTAGACAAGTTAAACCAATGGGTTAAAGAGGCTCATGATTCAGGTTGGGCAGTTGGGATTCATGTTATGGGAGATTTAGCCATTGAAAGAGCTGTTGATGCCATGTATGAAGCATTTCTAGACAATCCAGTAATAAGACGCCATCAGGTGATTCACTCTTATTATCCAACTGATGATTCTCTTAAAAAAATGGCAGAAATGGGTGTTGTTGCAGCCCTTCAACCTGCTTTTATCTACAATGAAGCAGATGGTTATTACGATCTATTACCTGAAGAGAGATTATCAACATTTTTACCAATGAGAAGATATATAGATTTTGGTGTTAAGGTTGCAATAAGTACTGATATGCCATCAGCCCATACTAATCCTTTCTGGGGATTGTATTCAGCCCTAACTAGAAAAGGAATTCAAGGTTATCAACTAGGTGATGACCAAGTGATATCTTTAGATGAAGCAATTAAAGCTATGACATACTACGGCGCATATATGACAGAGGAAGAACACATTAAAGGTAGTATAGAAAAAGGTAAATTGGCTGATTTAGTAGTACTAGATAGGAATTTAATCCAAATTGACCAAGAAGAAATAAAGGACACTAAAGTAATTTTTACTATAGTAGATGGAAAAATTGTGTATGAATCTAACTAAGGAAAATGGAATACTTTATATAGATTCCATAAAAAAAAGGAGGAAAACTATGAAAAAGATACTTGTACTTATGTTGATTGCAGCTATGTTAATTGGAGTATTAGCTGGATGTGCAGCAACTGAGGAACCAGTGCAACCAGTAGAACCTGCGCCACCGGTTGAAAACCCAGTTGAGGAGCCTGCAGAAGTTGAAGAAAAGACATTGGTTATAGGATTAAGCACCGATGTTACAACTTGGAATCCTTATGCTAGAAATCAAATTACTGCAAATGCAGTACAAAAGCATGTGTTTGAAGCGCTTATACTAGTAGGGGATGACATGTCTCATGTTCCTGGATTAGCTGTTTCTTGGGAAGCAAATGAAGATTCAACTGTTTGGACAATAAAGCTTAGAGAAGGTGTAACTTTCCATAATGGAGCAAAATTTGTAGCTGATGATGTTGTATTCTCTTTCGATAGAGTATTAGAAACAGCTATAGGATGGGTTGACTCCATGGCTACAATAGGAAGCTATAGAGCAATTGACGATACTACAGTTGAAATAACTTGTAGTACTCCAGATGCATTACTTCCTGCAACTTTGAGAAATCTTGTAATAATAAGCAAGGAAACTCACGAAGGTAAAGGATTAGAGAATTTAGAAGTAGAAGTAGTTGGAACTGGTAAATATGAACTAGTTGAGTACTTAAGAGATGACAAGGTAGTTCTTAAGAGAAATGAGAATTATTGGGGAGACAAACCAGAAATTCAAAATGTAGTATTTAGAACAATTCCTAATGAAGGAACTAGAACTGCAAGTTTAATTTCAGAGGAAATAGATTTTTCTGAAATAATAAATGTTAGAGATGCTCAAATGATGGAAAACCTTAAAAATATTAAAGTTGTAAGTGCTCCATCAATAAGTGCGAATATGTTTGTTATGGTTCAAGTAGATGGAGATCCAAGTCCTAATTCTGACTATCCATTATTATCACCAGATGGATCCAATCCTTTAAATAACAGGGATGTTCGTGAAGCCATAGTAAGAGCAATTGATGTTAATGAGTTAATAGAGGTTGTTATGTCAGGTTATGCTACACCAACAAACTCAGTAGTACCTGAAGGATTTAACGGATACAATCCTAATTTAACAAAATATGACTTCAATCCAGAAAAAGCTATGGAATTACTTGATAATGCAGGTTATCCAATGCAAACTAGTGGAGAACTAGAGGGATATAGATTCGCAATTACATTGGACCATCAAGAAAGAAATGCAACAATGTCCACAGCAATCGCTGGATATTTAGGTCGTGTTGGAATTAAATGTTACCCAAATACACTTGCTAATGCAATAGTTTGGGATCATGTTAGAATGTATGACTCTTATAAGTGCCACTTCTTAGTAACAAGTTGGAGTAATCCAGCAGGTGAAAGTGCAATGATAGCTAAGGATACTGTATACAGTGCTCCTTTTGACAAAGCAAAGAAAGATGGTTTTGGTGGAGTTAATAGAGGATACTATGTTAATGAAGAAGTTGATGTATTAATTGAACAAGCATTAGCAACTGCAGATTACGATGCAAGAGATGAAATAATGCAACAAGTATGGAAAATAGTAAACGAAGATGTAGCTCATTTCTCATTGTTTAGAAATGACAATATATATGGAGTAGGTAATGATTTTGAATACACTCCAAGAACAGATGGATATATTTACGCATGGGATTTCAATTAATCTAAAGTTTTAATAAATTAGGCTAGACATTTTGATGCCTAGCCTAATTTTAATCATGTAGTGTGGGAGGTGCACATGTTTAAGTTCATTTTAAAAAGGTTAACACAGATGGTAGTAGTTCTGTTGATTGTATCTTTCATAGTCTTTTTTATGACAAGTATCATAGGAAATCCAGTTTACAATATGGTTCCAGAAACTGCAACTCAAGAACAAGTTGATCATGTAATAAGGCAATTAGGATTGGATAAACCTCTACCTGTGCAATACTTAATATTCCTTAAAAATGCTTTAAATGGAGAATTCGGTAGGTCATACAAATATAACCGTCCTGCATTGGGATTGATATTGGAAAGATTCCCTGCAACAATGGAAATAGTTTTTGTTGCTATGACATTAACTATTGTTCTTGGTATTTCTCTTGGTGTTTATGCTGGTTCTAGACCTAAAAGCAAAGTGACTAAGTTGATAATGGGAGGATCTCTTTTAGGGATATCGCTACCTTCATTTTGGATTGGAATGGTTTTTATCTATTTATTTGGAGTAACATTGGGGTGGCTTCCTGTTTCTGGAAGGGGACCTACAACAACTATATTTGGAATTAATACATCTTTAGGATCTTTAAAAGGATGGACCCATGTTATTCTTCCATCAGTAACTTTAGCATTGGGAAACATTGCATCAATAATTAGACTTGTTAGAGCAGGAATGATGGAGGTTATGAAGCAAGACTATATTAAATTTGCAAAATCAAAAGGAGCTCCCAATAATAAAATACTATACGGACATGCTCTTAAAAATACATTAATACCCGTAGTTACAATATTTGGACTTCAACTAGGAGGACTTATTGCTTTTACAACTATAACAGAAACCATATTTGCTTGGCCAGGAATGGGTAAATTATTGATTGACTCAATAAGTAGTTTAGATAGACCTATTGTTTCAGCTTACTTATTATTTGCTGCAGCACTATTTGTAGTGATCAACTTTGTTGTAGATATATTGTATGCAATAATAGACCCGAGAATTGATCTAAATTGATGGAAGGAGGTTTAGCGTGGATAATACAAAAAAAATAAGCAAATTAGGTGCAATATTTGGATCGGAATTTATTTATAATTATAAAAAATCAAAGATTGCAATATTCTCTACGATCTTAATTATTTTGATTGTTGTAATTGCATTGGTTGGACCAAACTTTACATCGCAAAATCCTTATGACTTAAGCAATCTTTTACTTAGGAACGCAAACAAACCTCCAATATGGATGGAAGGTTCTGAAAAACCGTTTTTACTTGGAACAGACCAAAATGGTAGGGACATGTTAAGTGCAATAGTTTATGGAAGTAGAGTTTCTCTATATATTAGTTTAATAGGTGTAGTATTATCAGCTGCTTTAGGGATAACATTAGGATTAATAGCTGGGTATTTTGGAGGAAGATTTGAATCTATTATACTTAGAATCGCTGATATTCAACTGTCATTTCCAAGTATATTAATCGCTCTTTTTTTAATGGGCATATTCGGACCTAGTATAAGGAATATATTAATAGCACTTACACTTATTGGTTGGGTTAGTTATACAAGGGTTGTTAGAGGAGAGGTTTTATCTGTTAAGAAAAAGGAATATATTGAAGCTGCTAAAATTTTAGGATTTTCCAACTTTAAAATAATAACCAAGCAAGTACTACCAAATGTACTTACTTCTGTTATTGTAATATCTACAATGCGAATTGGATCTTTTATAATGTTGGAAGCTACTCTAAGTTTTCTAGGTATTGGAGTACCCATGAGTGAACCTTCACTGGGGACATTATGTAATGAGGGATTTAAGGTTCTATATAGTGGATTGTGGTGGGTTTCTATATTTCCAGGATTGTACATAGTGTTAATTGTTATGGGAGTTAATCTACTGGGAGATTTCTTAAGAGATGAGCTGAATCCAAAACTTAAATAGTGAGGTGCTTATGATGGATAAAAAGAAAATATTGGAGGTCAAGAATCTTAGAACATATTTTCATACATTTAAAGGAATAGTCAAGGCAGTAGATGATATAAGTTTTGATTTATACGAAGGAGAAATCCTTGGAATAGTTGGAGAATCTGGTGGGGGTAAATCAATTACTGGATTTTCAATGATCAATCTAATTGAGGAACCAGGAAGAATAGAATCAGGCGAAATACTTTTTGAAGGAAGAGATATTGCTAAACTCAACCAAAGACAGTTAAATACTATACGAGGATCAAAAATTTCAATAGTATTCCAAGATCCCATGACTTCGTTAAACCCTGTTTATACCATAGGAAGACAATTAGAAGAACCATTATTACTACATACGAAATTAACTAAAAATGAAAGATATGAAAAATGTATTGAATTGTTAAATGATGTTGGGATCTCAAATCCTGAGAAAAGATTAAAAAACTACCCATATGAGTTAAGTGGTGGTATGAGACAAAGGGTAGTAATAGCAATTGCACTGGCATCAAATCCAAGAATTATAATTGCAGATGAGCCCACAACAGCACTAGATGTAACAATTCAAGCGCAAATACTAAAACTATTAAAAAAGTTGGTAACAGAAAAAAATTGTGCTTTAATTTTAATTACCCATGATTTAGCTGTAATAGCTGAAATGGCTGATAGAGTAAATGTAATGTATTGTGGAAAGATTGTTGAAACTGGTCCAGTAAAAGAAATAATCAACAGTTGTTCCCATCCTTACACAAGAGGTTTAGTCAATTCAATCCCTGGGATTGTTGAGGATAAAGCCAAGTTACATACTATAGAGGGAATGGTTCCGAATATGTTTCAATTGCCAAAAGGATGCAACTTTCAACCTAGATGTGCTTATAGTCAAGAAATTTGCATTGAACAAGAACCTAAACTAAGTGAAGTAAATAGTATGCATAGTCTTGCTTGTTTCTTCCCATGCAAAGAGGTGAATAACAATGAGTAAAATATTAGAAGTAAATAATCTTCAGCAGCATTTTAACTTAAGTAAAGGTTTTGTTGATTCCCTTGTATTTAAGAATGGAAAGATAAAAAGTGAAAAAAAGAGAGTTCATGCTGTAAATGATATAAGCTTTTCTGTGGAAAGAGGAGAAACTTTTAGTTTAGTAGGTGAATCTGGTTGCGGTAAATCCACCACTGCAAAGACAATTATCAAGTTGTTAGAGCCTAAGAGTGGAGAAATCTTATTTGATGGAATTGACATTACTAAATTTACAAGAAAAGAAATGATGCCCATTAGAAGTAGGATTCAAATGATATTTCAAGACCCATATGCTTCTTTAAATCCAAGAGACAGAGTATTGGAAATCATATCTGCACCAATGTTACTTCATGGGTTAGTAAGTAATAAAAAAGATGCTAAAGATAAATCTATTGAACTTTTAAGAAGAGTTGGAATTAGAGAAGAGCAAGTAAATAGATACCCTCATCAATTTAGTGGTGGTCAAAGACAAAGAATTGGTATTGCTAGAGCTTTAGCCTTAGAGCCTGAATTCATTATTGCAGATGAACCTGTTTCTGCATTGGATGTATCAATACAAGCTCAGATATTAAATTTAATGATGGAAATACAAGAAGAGTTTAATTTCTCATACTTATTTATTGCTCATGACTTGTCAGTAGTTAAGCATATAAGTGATAATGTTGGTGTTATGTATTTAGGTAAGATTGTTGAGAGAGGTCCAAAAAAAGAAATATTCAGTAATTCTTTGCATCCATATACTCAAGCTTTATTAAGTTCTGTACCTCGAATTACAGGTGATAATCTTGAAACATGTACATCAATAAAAGGTGAAATTCCAAGTCCTATAAACTTGCCAACTGGTTGCTATTTTCACGAAAGATGTCCCTATACCAAAAAAGAGTGTATAGATATTGATCCACAGGAGAAAGAAATAGGAGTAGGACATTTTGTAAAATGCCATTTATACTAGTAAAGGAGGTTTTAGTATTAAATATAAAATAGATGATTTATCAAAAGAAGTAGGAATTATGGGATGTTTTAATGAGATGATAAGTTGTGGAGTTAAAGATTTAGCATTAGGGGTCCCAGTCTATGATAAACAAAGAAGAGATATTCATTTGGATTATGCAAAGGAAATTTGTGAAAATGCAAAAACTCAGTACTATATAGAAGATGAAGCTTTTATTACTGATCTATTTCCTCTTTCAATGAATAAAAGAAAGTATAATCTAGTCTTTTATAAGGATGAGATATATTTACAAAAGTACTTAATGTTAAAAGCAAAAAAGGATGAATTGGTTATTTCCAATAATTATGATCAAAAAAATAGAACTGAAATAGCATATGAATTTGGAAAACTTCTTTCATATAAAGATGATGACATATTTAGAATGATCAAAGAAAACGATGAAAAGGAAATAGTAAATAAAAAAGATTTAGACATTAATGTAAAAGGTCAGATTACATTTTTATATTTCGATGACCTAAAAAAAGCGGTGGAATTTTTTAAAGAAATATTTGGCTTTAGTATTTACAAAGATCAGGGCGAAGATTATTGCATAATACTCCAGTCTTCAGCAAGTTCATATTTAGGTTTAGTTGACAGAAAAAGAGGCTCTGTAAAAGCTACAACAAGAGATGGTGTATTGGTAAGTTTTGTTGTAGAGGATTGTGAACAAGTATATGAAATGTTAAAAACAAAGAATTTAGGATATCTAAGTAAATTCTCAGTGAATCATAAAATTGGAATTAAAGGATTTATGTTTACTGGTCCTGAAGGTTATAGATTTGAAATCGAAGAATTCATCTAATTCCCCTTACCTATAGGGCTAACTATTTATTTTATAGTTAGCCCTATAATTGTTTCTATCCTATTTTTTCAAAATTTGGAGATCATATTTTTTCACATGAAACTAATAATGTCTTCTATGATATACTTAAACAACGAGATACTTTTATATTCAATCAATCACAATCAATCACAATCAAACAACCTAGTTCATTAAGTGTTCATAGAAAAGAGGATAAACCAATGAAAAAAATAGCTTTAGTTCTCATATTGCTTTTTACAGGAGCATCTTTATTTGGTTGTTCAAGTGAAATTCCAGAGGATGCATCATATATAGATAGTGGAGGATCAAGCTATTCAAATGGTAAATTGAGTGTTAATATTAGCTGGGCTTCATTTCCCCATTTTTTTAAAAATGAAAATATCATTGTCCTATATGTGGGGGAAGACTCTAGTATTATAGAAGCATTAGAGGATATTATGGGAGAGCAATTTGCAGGCTATAAAGAATAACCTTTTATTAAAGTTAATTGATGTAGTCCCAGGATTAGAATAAAAAAGAAAATTGTCTTAGATAAGAGTAAAAACAATAAAAATTATTAATAATGGAATGTTTTAAGTATTATGTGAGGCTACTAATGTGCATATAGGATACATCAGATAAATGATGTTTTTTATTTGCACTTATTATTTTGACTAAAATATTTAATCTCAAATATTTACTACCTTTATAATAAGTATGGTATAATTATTTTTATGTAGTAAAGCGTCAATACTAATATTAAATCTCATGATTTAATATCTTATAAATTTCTAGATTATTCCTATATGTTTTCAAATGAAACAGATTATATAGCTGGTGGTGATTTTATGAATCTTTTCTTTATAACACTATTTGTAGGTGCTGTTGGTGGCCTAATCTTTAAAAAATTTAGAATTCCTGGAGCACTAATAATTGGAAGTATTGTTTTTGTTTCTATTTTTAATATATTCTTTGACTTGGCTTTTGTTTACAAGGAAGGACGACTCCTTGCTCAAGTAATAGCTGGTGCATTTATTGGTGCTGGTATAAGTAAGGCTGAAATAATACAAATGAAATATTTAGCAAAACCCGCTTCCATTGTCATTGGAGGTTTGCTAATTTTAAGTATTATAATCGGAACTATTATATATTTCATAAGTCCAATGGATTTAATAACATCACTTCTTTCAGCTGTCCCTGGGGGAATGACATACATGCCATTAATTAGTGATGAAATTGGTGCAGATTCGTCAAAAGTTGCAATTATGCAGTTTGTTAGAATGATGTTTGGAATTGGAGCTCTACCATATATAATCAAGTTTTTTGGGAAGAACACTAAAAAAATCCCACCTACTGAGAAACTTCAAGAATTAGATACAATCATCAAAGAGACTCATACAGTAAATGATGCTATGATTACACTTGGTGTTGCACTTTTCTCTGGATATGTGGGAAATATTTCTGGAGTTCCATCGGGAACTTTGACATTTGCTCTTTTTAGCATTATTATACTTAAACTAAATACTAAAAAAGCTTTCGTACCAAAGAGAGTAAAGCAATTTGCACAAATTCTTGCAGGATCATATATAGGTAGCGGAATAGACATGAATGATATATTAGAATTAAAGTATTTAGTTTTACCTATTATTGTTTTAATCATAGGTTACTTCACTGCTTGTATACTCATAGGGAAGATACTGGAAAAATACAGTACCTTTACTTTAGAGGAAGGAATGTTTGCCGCTACTCCTGCTGGAGCTTCGGATATGGCACTACTTCTTGAAGATTTTGGTATACACAATAAGGATATTATTGTTATTCAAATTCTAAGATTAATGATAGTAATATCTATATTCCCTCAAGTAATGATGTTTATAGTAAGTATGGTTGAATCGTTATAAAGTTAGGTATAAAAATCTTTCTATCGTTTAAATGTGATGCAATTCCAGAATTAAACAATTAAAACGCGATATCATAGTTTTTCTTAAACTGAAATTAGATAAGAGTGATTTTTAATATAATCATCTAAGTGTTTTTCGAATATTTTAATTGGTTCGATACTACTGTATTTAGGATTTCTATGAATAACTTTGTAATAAATTCTTTTTTCAGGCGAAATTTCCAATTTAGATATTCTAATAGAAGTATTGTTACTAAATGACTGTGCAACAGAATATGGAACAACAGCCCATGTATTTGGAATATCTATAAATCTAAGAGTCAATCCAGCAGTATCAACTTTCATTTTTATATTATCGTTAGGATTCCACCAAAAATCATGCCATATTTGGAAGTTTGGACCCCAGTCATTAAAAATTTCATTTCTAGCATTAAGTTCATTTGGATGCACAAAGTCCCCATAATTAGAATTCGACATACTACTTATTAAAACCATGTTTTCACAAAATATAGGCTCACTAATAAGACTATCATTCTTAATAAACCTAGATGCTAGTCCAAGATCAATTTCATGGGACTCAACTAGATTGTAAAGTTGTACTGATGAATGTGTTGTAACATCTATTGATATTGTATTATTTTCGTTTAATATGTTTTTATACAATGGAGTTAGTACATAAGTATTCAGACTATCTATGGATCCTACATTCAACTTGTGGGAGGGCTCTTTATTAATCCACATTGTAGTATCTTTTTCTAGTGCGATCCATTGTTTTGCTAGCATTACAAATTCATCACCTTTTGATGTGAGTTCTATTTTCTTGATCCCAGGCTGTCTTTTTAATAACAATGTTTGAAGTTCTTCTTCCAGTGAGTTTAGCCTAGTGCTAATAGTAGATTGTGATACAAACAATTTTTCGGAAGCTTTTGATAGACTTTGGGATTCAACAATAGTTAAAAAAGTAATAATGTTTTGCATGTTCATTTTTATTACCTCCATTATTTATAAAAAGTGTGTATAATCTGAATAAACTTAATAAGTTAATTTTAATATTAATATTTTTTAAAAATCAAATATCTACATAATAGATATTATATAGTAATATGATTCAATTTTCAAACTTTAAGATGTATGATATATTAATATGAATGATGTATTACTAAAAATATTAAATTTACATATTATATTACTAGAATTTTGTATATCTGGATATCTAATGTTTAGATATTATTGTGATTATTAATTTGCTTTAGATCGAGCAATGAAATAGTTTTTGGTATCTAATTTTAATGCCTCGTTATATATAAAATATTGATGTTTTTAAGATAATATAGTATATAAAAATGTATTCTTTACTTTTGAATATTATTAGGAAAATGTATAATTATGGATTTAAAAGTAAAGAAGAAGATAAGTTTTACTTTTATTATTAATAACAGATAAAATGGCATAGAAGAGGAGAGATAAGATGGATAACAAAAAAAGAAATCAAACATATACACTACTTACTATTATAAGTATAATTATGGCGCTATTTCATATTTACACAGCACTATTCGGAGTATTAACAGCATTGTGGCAGAGAAGTATACATCTTGCTTTTGGAATGCTAATCACATTTTTAATTGCTTATAACAAAACAGATAAAAAAGGATTAAAAATAATAAATCTAGCATTATCTGTTTTAGCAGTATCAACAGTAACTTTTTTTATATTTGATTTTCAAGGTATTATTACTAGATTTTCTCAACCCAATATAACCGATCTAATAATTGGGGTCATATTTTTAGTTTTAACACTAGAATTTACTAGAAGAAATGTCGGAAATATATTACCAGGAATCGCGATTGTGTTTTTACTTTATGCTATTTTAGGACCATATTTACCTGGTTGGCTTTGGCATAGAGGATACGATCTCCCTAGGATACTAACTCAAGTATCATTAAGTACTGAAGGTATTTTTGGAGTTTCTTTGGGAGTTTCTGCTAACTACATATTTATTTTTGTTTTGTTTGGATCCATACTCTCAGTCACAAATATTGGACAGTTTTATATAGATTTAGCCATTAAAGGAGTAGGAAAGTCACCAGGTGGTCCTGCTAAAGCTGCAGTAGTTGCAAGTTCCTTGTTTGGTAGTATATCTGGGAGTGCTGTTGCAAATGTAGCTGGAACTGGAAGCATAACTATACCTTTAATGAAGAAAACTGGTTATACTAGTGAATTTGCTGGTGCTGTGGAGGCTGTTGCTTCAACTGGGGGTCAGATTATGCCACCAATGATGGGTGCAGCGGCATTTATAATGGCCGAAATTTTGGGATTGCCATATTATAAAGTTGCCATTGGTGCAGCTATACCTGCAGGTATATATTATGGGTCTGTTTTTGCCATGATACATTTTAGGGCTAAAAGAAATGGATTAAATGGTATAGACACTAGCAACTTCCCATCTATAAAGAATATGTTAAAGACAAAAGGTGTTTTGTTATTACCGATCTTAATATTAATTATTCTTTTAGTATTTGTAAAAATGTCAGCGATGAAAGCTTCGATTTTTACAGTTCTTGCAACGATTGTGATAGCGGCAATTTTTTCCAATATGAGGATCAAAGAAATAATAGCATCTTTTGAGGATGCTGCAAAGACTTCCGTTGTAGTAATATCATCAACTGCTTGTGCAGGTATCATAGTGGCTATGATCAATTTAACTGGAATAGGCTTAAAATTTTCAAATTTGATGATAACATTAGCAGGTGATAATGTTTTAGTTGTTTTAATTATGCTAATGTTTGCTAGTTTACTTATGGGAATGGGTTTACCAACGACACCTTCATACCTTATTTTGGCAGTATTAGGTGCACCTGCTTTAGTTAGAATGGGTATAGAGCCTTTAGCTGCACATATGTTTGTGTTTTACTTTGGATGTATATCTATGATTACACCACCTGTTGCTTTGGCAGTTTATGCAGCAACAAGTATTGCGAAATCTGATTTCTGGAAGACAGGATTCGAATCAGTGAAATTGGGACTAACAGCATTTATTGTACCATATATATTTGTATATAACCCAGAATTATTAGCCATAGGAGAAATACCAGAAATTTTGACTACAGCAATTACAGCATTAATAGGTGCAATAATAATTGGTTCAAGTATTTCTGGATGGCTTATAACAAAGACAGGAGTATTTGATAGGGTAATACTATTTGTGTCAGGTTTTATGCTGATTGATCCAAACTTCACTACTAATTTGATAGGTTTGATTGGATTAATTATTGTGGTTATAATACAGAAAAGAAGAAAGTCTTCTGAAACCTTAATAAATGTATAAATTAAATTTGGAGGTGATTGATAGAAATTTTAAGTTGTAATATTATTAACTAAATTAAGAGGAGGATTGAAATGAATTTAAAGAAAAGTATTATGATTGTTTTAGCTTTTACACTAGTAATAGCTAGTTTAAGTGGATGTGCAAGTGATAATAGTAACGAGGAAAACACAGTAAAGCAACTATCAATTGGTGGTGCAGGAACAGCTGGAACATTTTATATAATGGCAGCAGGTTTCTCCGATATTATCGGAAGAGAATTAGGTATAAACTCAGTTGCTGAAGTAACTGGAGGATCTGTTGAAAATTTAAAACTTATTGGAGACAAGAAAATTGAATTGGGAGTCACTCAAGTGGATGTTGCACAAAATGCAATTAAGGGACTTCAACAATTTGATAAACCTACACCTGTTACAGCTTTGGTACCTATGTATCCAAATGTAGTGCAAGTAATTACACTTAAGGATTCTCCAATAAATTCTTTTGCGGATTTAAAGGGTAAAAGAGTATCTGTTGGTTCTCCTGGTAGTGGTATATTAGCGACTAATGAGGTAATTCTTAATACTTTAGGTTTAACACTTGACGACATCAAGCCTGAGTATTTATCATTTGCTGAAACAACTGATGCTTTTAGAGATGGATCAATAGATGCTGCAATAGTTAATACAGCTGCTCCATCAGCATTTGTTGTAGACTTGGAAACATCACATCCAATAAAACTAGTACCGTTGACTAGTGAAGAAATTGCTAAGTTTACTGTAGAGCCTTATTATGTAGAAGCAGTAATAGAAAAAGGCACATATAATTCATTAGAGGCTGATGTTCCAACATTTGCAGTTTGGATTACCTTAGTTTCTCAGCCTGATTTACCTGAAGATACAGTATATGATGTTGTAAAAACAATATTTGAAAATGGTGAAAATCTTCAAGATATTCATGTAGTAGCTAAATATATAACACTTGAAAATGCTAAAAATATTGGTGGAGTACCTTTCCATCCAGGAGCAGTAAAATACTACAAGGAACAAGGAATTGATGTTCCAACGAATTAATAGGAGGTAAAAATGAATAAGAAAAGAAGAATAGGATTAATCGGAGCAGGAACGATTGGTGGCTTTGTACTCGAGAATATTATCGATGGGAAAGTTCCTGATTCAGAGGTAGTGGTTATCTGTGGTAGAACCGAAACTTCAAGAGGTAGAGACAAAGCAGATAAATACAACATACCGTGGATTACTGATCCAAAAGAGCTTTTTAATTATGATTTAGATGTTGTAGTTGAAGCAGCTACTCAAGAAACTCTCGAAGAAATAGCTGAAGATGTTTTAAGAGCTGGAATTGATTTAGTTCCAATTAGCTTAGGTGCATTTGTTGATGGGGATTTATTAGAAAGACTGATAGTAATAGCCAAAGATAAAGGAAGCATATTAAAGATTCCATCAGGAGGAATCGGTGCACTTGATGCCATTCAAGCAGCTGTTATAGCTGGTGTTGATAGTGTAGTAATGACTACTAGAAAACCACCAGAAGCTTGGAAAAACATACCTTATGTTGAATCATTAAACCTTGATCTAGATAATATAAGTGAAGAAATTGAATTATTCAAAGGACCAGCTAGGGATTGCGTAAAAGTATTTCCTCAAAATATTAATATTGCAGCAGATTTAAGTATGGCTGGGATAGGATTTGACAAAACAATTATTAGAATTCTTATCGATCCTAAGGTTAAGTTAAATACTCATCAAATAAGAGTAGAAGGTGCCGCAGGAGTTCTAACTGTAACATTTGAAAATGTTCCAGTACCAGCAAATCCTAAAACAACATATCAAGCATGTTTAAGTGTTCTAGCAGCCTTGAATAAATTGAGAAATCCATTCCAAATGGGTAGTTAATTGTAACTGACATAGCTACCTATAGTAGATTTAATAGTAAACTATTAAGTTTGTATTAAAAAAATATCATATTATAATTTTATGTGAACATTTCCCCTGGATTAAAATTTGATTAACTCAATCCAGGGGGTTTTGATTTAAACTTAATACAAAAAACTTAAGTACTGAGGACAGCAACCATTACTTCTTGAAGATTTTGGTATACACAATAAGGATATTATTGTTATTCAAATTCTAAGGCTAATGATAGTAATATCTATATTCCCTCAAGTAATGATGTTTATAGTAAGTATGGTTGAATCATTATAGAATAATTCAGGAGATGATTATTTGGACTATTTTTTTAATATATTAACTAATGTTATGCTTCCAATATTCTTGGTGATTCTTGCTGGAGCAGTTATAAACTTAGTTATAAAGATGGATGTAAAGACATTATCTAGATTATTGTTTAATCTTATAATACCAGTAATGTTATTTCTTAAAATATATGAAAGTGATTTAGATGGAGCTTTATTATTGCAAGTGGGACTCATTACTGCAGGTAGTATGAGTATCTTATATATTTTGTCATTGACAATTGCAAAGGTATTTAAGTTTTCAAGATCAGAGACATCCGTATTTGTTAATACATCTACTTATTTCAATTCTGGAAACTTTTCATTACCATTAATGCAGATCTTATTTAATAATCCATTGGTGATTTCTATTCAAGCTGTGATTATGATAGTACAAACTACTCTGTTCTTTACTACAGGTGTATATACTGCTGGAGCTGGGAAAAAAGGACCAAAAGAAGCTATAAAGCACATCTTAAAGATGCCATTAATCTATGTAATAATCGTTGCTGTAGTTTTTAAAAGAATGGAAATACCAATTTTCCAGCCAGTTAAGGAAGCTCTTGATTTAATTGGAAGTGGATTTTCATCCTTAGCTCTACTAACACTTGGAGCACAACTTACTCAAATTAAGTTAAGTTTTTCTAATTACAAAATCCACATGACTAACTTTATTAGGTTGCTGATCGCCCCATTAATTGCATTTACTCTTGTAACCATATTTGGGATAGAAGGGTTAACTGCACAGGTGTTAATAATAGGAATGGGTGCACCATCAGCTGTAAATGTAGTTTTAACAGCTATAGAACTTGACAATGAGCCTGAATTTGCTTCCCAAGCTGTATTTTCATCCACATTGTTGTCATCAATTTCTTTGTCTTTGGTTATTTTTCTAGTATTTAAATATATTCCGGTATAATCAATATTAGTATATTTTGATTTAATCATAAACAAAAGATATTGGAACTAAAACATAGTATAAGAAGATAGTATACATTTAGCTAAAAGCATAGAAGCAAATTCTAAAAGAATATATATCTAATAAAAACAACCAGACTTGGAATCATTTCCAAGTCTGTAATATTAATTTAAACTTTTATTTAAGACTAGTCTTCAACTTCTTCATTAACTACCAAAACGGGGCATTTAGCATGAGCTACGACCCTTTGTGATACTGAACCTAACAAAAACCTTTTTAGCTGCGAGAAGCCTCGTCTACCTATAACTATTAAGTCTGCATCCTTTTCTTGGGCAATACCTACAATTCTTTCATATGGCTCTCCAACTACTACTAACTTTTCATATGAAAGTTTGCTAAGACCAGACAATTCCGATACACATTCATCTAGGGCAATTTTGTGTTGATGTGACAATTCCTCCATGACTGAAGACAAGCTATAGGCATTATTAACGCTTATTCTGCCTTTTTCAAGTAAGTCTGGAGTCTTAACAACAGATAGAAAGATAATACTACTATAAAATTTTTTAGCCACCTCTACTGCCACTTTAGCAGCTTTCATTGAGGTAGGAGATCCATCTACTGCTACTAAAATTTTTTTCATTCTTCACACCTTCTTTGTAATTTTTACTATCTGAACATCTCTAGTTATTATCTATATACCCAATATCCCCAAAATATCGTTAAAAAAATAACATTTTGTATTTTTTGCCATTTTCTATATAATCATCATAAGGAGGAGATTCCATGGACATTATAATCACTGGAGAATTAAAAGATTATTTAAAGAAAAAGAAGAAAAATTATATAACACTGGATCTTCCCATGAGAAAAATATGTTGCTCTGGTCCATATATTCCTTTTGTAAAGATTGGTCTTCCTAAGATAAAAGAAGGGTATAGAATGTTTCCTATTGATGGAGTTGAGGTTTATGTTAATTTGGACATAAAATACTCAAGAAAAACTTTAACAATTGATATTAGAAAAACATTTGGTATAGTGGAATTATATTGCTATGATCCTGAAAATATTTGTGTATGTGGAGGAAATATAAAGAAGGTATAATGGGAAAAGAGAGGTCGTATTTGAAATATATAGGAACATCTAGTAATATATTATGATTATGTAGTGGATAAAAAAGATGAACAGCTTTATATGACTGAAAAGAATTTAAGACAAGGGTAGTTTAAATGACTATTCCTTGTCTTTTGTTATTTATATTTTTTATATCAAAGATAAGTTTTACTAATATTAAATAAAAATATGAATTGATTTTTCATAAGTAAATGTCATGCTTTTCTAAATATATGAAAATTGAAATATTATTTTGAAAAATTGCAAAATGAAAGAGTTTATCAATAAGAAAAAATGAAATCGTTGTCATAAAAATAAATAATTTTGCAAACGATTCCATTACAAAATAAGCATTTTAGAATATTGACATGGAAGTAGAGGAGGAGTATACTACTCACTAACGGTCTAATAAATTTGTGTGATAAAGTGATAAAATGCAAGAAAAAGAGAATAAGTAGGTGATAAAGTGTCAAATGTTGTGGAATTTAGAAATTTCAATTTAGGATTTAAAGATGATGAAGGGAAAGCATATAATTTGCTAAATGATGTATCATTTGAAATCAAAGAAGGGGTTGCATTAGGTGTTGTTGGAGAATCTGGATGTGGTAAAAGTATGCTTAGTCTATCAATACTAAGGTTACTACCTGAAGCAGCAGTTGTACAAAGTGGAGATATCTTATATAAGGGAGATAGCATTCTTGATAAATCTATTTCTCAATTAGAAGAGATTAGAGGAAAGCATATCTCCATGATATTTCAAGAGCCAATGACTGCTTTAAATCCTGTATATACAATTGGGTTCCAAATTGGAGAAGCACTTAAGACCCACTATCCAAAGCTAGATAAAAAGAAAATAAAAGAAGCGGTAATAGATCAGTTAAATAAGGTAGGAATACCAAATCCAGAAGCAAGATTCGATCAATATCCTCACCAGTTCTCTGGTGGAATGAGACAAAGAGCAATGATCGCTATGGCTATGATATGCAATCCTCAATTACTAATAGCAGATGAACCTACAACAGCACTAGATGTTACTATTCAAGCACAGGTACTAGAATTGATGAAGAAAATTAAGCTTGCTGGGTCACTGCTTCTAGTTACACATAATTTAGGGGTTGTAGCAGAACTTTGTAATGAAGTAATAGTAATGTATGCAGGCTGTATAGTTGAAAAAGGAGATATTAAAAAGGTGTTTAAGAATCCTATGCATCCTTATACAAAAGGACTTATTGCAGCTGTTCCAGGAGTAGAAGTATCAGAGGGAGACTTGTATACAATACCCGGAACTGTACCAACCATAGATAAGTTTGAAAATGGATGTAGATTTGCTCCTAGATGTGAATATATGAGTGAAAATTGCAAAGGTTATATTCCAACAATGAAAAAAGTGTCAGAGAATCACTATGTTCAGTGTTTCCTATATGATGGAAAGGGGGATAACTGATGAATGAACCATTATTAACGGTTGAAAATCTAACTAAACATTTTGAAGTAGGTAGATTTGGCAAAAAGAAGTATGTTAGAGCAGTAGAGGGAGTTTCCTTTAAATTATATAAGTCTGAAACATTAGGTGTGGTAGGTGAATCAGGATCTGGAAAGTCAACATTGGCTAGACTTATACTAGGTTTAATACCAATAACAGCTGGCAAGGTAATATACAATGATTTAGATATTACTGGAGTATCAGGAAAAAAGGAAAAAGAAATTAGAAAGGATCTTCAAATGGTGTTTCAAGACCCTTATGCCAGCCTTAACCCAAGAATTAAGGTTGGAGATGCCATTGCTGAACCAATAATATATAACGACATAGAGAAAAACAGAAAAAAAGTTAAGGAAAAGGTAAATAGTCTACTTGAGTTAGTAGGTCTTCAAAACAAGATGTATGATAGATATCCACATGAATTTTCAGGGGGTCAAAGACAAAGAATTGGTATAGCTAGAGCACTTAGTTTAAACCCAAAGGTTCTAATTTGTGATGAAGCAGTATCAGCGTTAGATGTATCTGTCCAAGCTCAAGTTTTAAATCTCTTTAACAGACTAAAAAGAGAGTTAGACCTTACATATATATTTATTGGGCATGACTTGTCAGTAGTTAAGTATATAAGCAATAGAATTATGGTTATGTACTTGGGAGAAACAATGGAGCTTGCAAAGACAGATGCAATATTTACAAAGACTAAGCATCCATATACTAAGGCTTTAATATCTGCAATCCCAATGATAGATCCAGACACTAATCAAAAAAGGATAGTTTTAGAAGGAGATATTCCAAATCCAATCAATCCACCGTCAGGATGCAGATTTAGCACAAGATGCTATATGGCACAGGATAAGTGCAGAAAAGTTCATCCTGATTTATTGGAAATCGAAGAGGGACATTTTGTAAGATGTCATTATCCTTTAAATGGAGGTGAGGGTAATGAGTAGATACTTAGGGATGAGAATTTTAAAAGGGTTCATTACATTTCTAATTTCCGTTACTTTAACCTTTTTTATAATCAGATTTATGCCATCAAATCCAGTTGACTTACTTCTAGATCCTAAAATGGGACCCGAGGTGCAAATGGCAATGATGGAAAAGTATGGATTAGATAAATCCATAGGTGAACAGTACTATATATTTATAACAAATCTCTTTAAGGGAGATATGGGTACATCCTTTAAAACTGGGCAACCTGTTTTAGAAGTACTAATGGAAAAATTACCTTGGACATTACTTCTTCTGTTTGTGGTTGTAATATTCACTTTGATAATAGGTGTTCCAATTGGAACTTATGCTGCAAGAAAGAGAGGCAAAACTGCAGATAAAATGATAAATTTTATTGTTATGATTGGAATCTCTGTATTTGTTCCATTTTTAGCATTTGCTTTCCTCTTCTTATTTTCATATATTTGGAAAATACTTCCTACAGGAGGAGCATATACACCACCTCCAAAGAAAGGTTTTGACTTTATAATAGATGTAATAAGGCATGCAGTATTACCAGCACTTACTTTATTTACTGCCAATGTTGCTAGTACAGTAATGTATACTAGAAACTCAATGGTTGATGTTTTGGGGGAGGATTATATAAGAACCGCATATTCAAAAGGTGTTAAAGAAAACAAGGTAATAATCATCCATGCACTAAAAAATGCAATGATCCCTACCATAACAGTTACAGGTCTTACAATTGGCGCAATGGTTGGTGGAGCAGTAATGACAGAAACTATATTTTCTTGGCCAGGTGTTGGTAGATTAATATATGATTCAGTATCAGCATTAGATTATCCAGTATTGCAGGGAGCTTTTATAGTGCTTGCTCTTAGTGTAATTGTAATGAATATTATTACAGATGTGATGGTTGCTTGGTTAGATCCAAGAATCAAGTTGGGAGGTTAAAAAATGTATAATAATAGAACTTTTAGACAAATATTTTTTAAAAACCCAATGGGAATGGTTGGATTAAGTGGAGTAATAATAATCGTTATACTTGGAATTTTGGCTCCACAAATAGCCGAATATCCTAAGGGGTATGGTGGATCTATTTTAAGCGGACCTTCGGCTGAGTTTATTATGGGAACTGATAATTTAGGACTTAATGTATTTGCTGAAATAGTTTGGGGAGCTAGAACATCACTTTATGTATCCTTTATAGCCGTATTTGTTGCAATGGTCATAGGTATTCCAGTTGGTTTATTAACAGGATACAAAAAGGGAAAAATTGGTGCATTACTAGACTCAATAATAGATATATTCCTTACATTACCTGTTTTGCCCTTAATGATAGTAATATCTGCAATAGTGGGGGCTTCAATAATAAATGTGGCTGTAGTAATTGGTATTTTCTCCTGGCCATCACTGGCAAGAGTGACAAGAAATGCCACATTAAAGATCTCAGAAATGCAATATATTGAGGCGGCTAAGTGTTTAAACTTACCAGCAAGCAGGATTGTATTTAAACACATATTAATAAATGCAGCAGGTCCAGTGTTAGTTAATCTAACATTAATTATGGCAACTGCGGTATTGTCAGAATCAGGATTAAGCTTTTTAGGACTTGGTGATCCAACAACTTGGTCTTGGGGGACTATACTTAAAAAAGCCTGGGACGCCAGTGCTGTTATAGATACTCCGAATCCATGGTGGTGGTGGTTTTACCCTAGTATTTCAATTGTTCTTTATGTAGTTAGCTTTAATCTACTAGGAACAGGAATCAATGAGACATTAAATCCAAAATCAAGATAAGGGGTGGTTGTTGAATGTATGATGTAGTGATTAAGAATGGTTTAGTTTATGATGGAACAGGGAAAAAGGCCTTTATGGCAGATATTGCTATAAACAAAGATAAAATAGTAAAAATTAGTGAGAGAATAGAAGATGCTTCCAAAGTGGAGGTAGATGCTAGTGGCAAGGTGGTTATTCCTGGATTAATTGATCCTCATGTACACGAAGAGTGGATTGGATTAGTAGATGGAAGATACGAAAACTTTTTAAGACAAGGAGTTACAACTGTAGTTAATGGTAACTGTGGACATTCTATTGCACCAGGACCAACTGAAAAGGTAATTGACTATTACTGGGGAAATGGACTAATGTCATCTGCTCAAAGAGATGATTACAAAACTAGATTCCCACAATGGAATGACTTTGAAGGATACTCTAAAGCAGTTGAAGATAAAGGTGTAACCTTAAATTTTGTAACATTACTTGGCCACGGGACTATAAGGTGGAGTGTAATGGGAGGAGCTTTTAACAGACCACCATCTAAAGAAGAAAAGAAGGAAATTGAAGAAATAATTAGACTTAATATGGAACAGGGTGCATGGGGTATATCCTTTGGACTAGACTATGTTCCAAGTAGATACGCAGATATTGATGAATTAGTAGATGTTACTAAAATAGTTAAGGATTATGATGGAGTTGCAGCAGCTCATCTTAGACATAGCCTTGGCATCAAAGAGGCTACAGAAGAGTTTGTGGAGGTTGGAAGAAGAAGTGGAACAAAGATACAAGTATCTCACTTAAAACCAACAGTGCCGGAAGCATTCGATGTAGTTCTTAATGCAGCAAATGAAGGAATGAGAATTTTAGTCGACACTATTCCAAGAAGTACCGGACATTGTACAAGTAAAAGTAGGTTAATTCAGTTTATTATGGCTTTATCAGATGAATTGTTTTCATCAGGTGAAGAAGGAGTTAAAGCTGCTTTAAAAACAAAAGAAGGAAGAGAACTTATTAAACAAGATGCATATATATTTGCTGGAGATAAAACTGATAAGTTTATAATCAATTCATCTGATGCTAGTATAGAAGGAAAGTCTGTTGCGCAGATAGCAAAAGAAAGGGGAACGGACCCTGACGAATGTATGCTTGATTTGATTGCTGATGACAATGATTACACATTTTGGCTAGGTGGTAGAAGCAGACCTGATTTCCCAATAACAGGCCATGTAAAATCAATTATTGACAATCCATATGTATGTGTAGGGACAGATGAAATATTAGGTGATCCAGAAGACCCATTTGATTGGTATGAACTTCAAAGAAGGGGAGGATTCCCAATATTTGCAAATATGTATCTTGATAACGGAGTTCCTTATGAGGAAATAGTTAGAAGAAATACATCTATGGTAGCAAGACACTTTGGTATAAAAGAACGAGGAGAGCTTAGAGAAGGTTTCTTTGCTGATCTTGCTGTTGTAGATTTGAATAATTACAGCTTCCCAAGCCCTGATGAGGTTGATTACAAAAAACCTTTAACTGCAGCAAGTGGAGTTGATGCCGTGTTGGTAAATGGAGAGTTTCCATTATTGAATAATGAAGTGCAGGATGTCTTCTCAGGAAGAGTTCTTAAAAACAAAAACTAATATTAGGGGGATAAAATATGAACATGAAAAGATTTTTTATTATTTTACTTGTTTTAACAATGACAATGACAGTTTTAGCGGGATGCTCAAGTAAAACCGATGAACCAGCAGAAACACCCGTGACGACTCCAACAGAGACGCCAGTAGTAACACCAACTGAAACACCTGCAGCAACACCAAGTGTTGGAGGATCGGTGGTTGTTGGACTAACAGGTGATCCATATTCACTTGCTACATGGAATTCTAATGACATGAATTCATCAATGGTAATGAACTTAGTACTACCATCTTTGATGGTAACTGATGATAGTGGTAATAAAGTACCTTATGTTATCAAAGATTTTGACATAAGTGAAGATGCTAAGACTTATACAGTATCTATTCACGAAGGGATTTCCTGGCATGATGGAACTCCATTCACAGTTAAAGATATAGCATTTACAGCTGAATATGTAGTAGAAAAAGCATTAGGATATGGAGCTGATATGTTCGCTGGTGTAGAATCTATGGAAATTATAGATGATTATAATATGAAATTTTTCCTAGATCAACCACAAGTAAACTTCCTATCACAGGTTGGTTTCTGGATTGATATTATGCCAAAACATATATTTGAAAGTGTTGAAGACCCAGCTACATTTGATTACAATGGTGTTGGTTATGGTCCTTACAAGGTGAAAGAATTCGTCAAGGGACAATACTATACTTTGGAAAGAGTACCAAACTGGCCAATAGCTAATGATGGAGAAGGTGCTTATCTAGAAGAAATTACTTTTAGAATCTTCCCTGATGCTAATGCACTAGTACTAGCTATAATGAATGGTGAAGTAAATGTATCAGGTTCAGCTCTTCCTGTAGCTGCTCAAAAGCAACTTGAAGGAAAACCTGAAGACTTTGGGGTTATGAGAGTTAACTCTCTTGGATTTGGATACTTTGCATTTAATTATAAAAATGAATTTTTAAGTGACTTTGAAGTAAGAAAAGCAATTGCTATGACTATGGATAGAGATGCTTTTGTTAATATAGCGATTCAAGGTGGAGCGATTAAAATGGAAACACCTGTATCTCCTGTATTTACTGATTTAGTTGCATCTAATCTAAAATACCCAGCATTTGATCTTCAAGGAGCTAATGATGTACTAGAAGCTGCCGGATATAAAGATACAGATAATGATGGTGTAAGAGAAAATGCTGATGGCAAGAAGATGGAGCTTGAATTAATCTATAGAACTACAACATCAAATGTTGATGCCATTGCAAATATATTTAAATCAAATATGGAAGAAGCAGGCTTTGCAATAACTCTTAAACCTGTTGATCCTGCAACATACACAGATAGGGTAGTAAAAGGCAGAGACTTTGACATGAATGTTATTGATTGGGGGGTTATAGATGATGCTGACTCATCTCTTTCAACTATTTACCGTTCAGATGCATCTTTAAACTTCATGGGATTTAATAACCCTACGATGGATGCTCTTTTAGATCAAGCAGCTGCAGAAGCAGATTATAGTAAACGTGTTGAAATAATGAATCAATTCCAAGAAGAGTTCCTAAAAGAACTTCCAGTTATAAATACTTGGGTTAGAATAAACGCATATGGATATTCAAAAGATTATGAAGGTTGGGATCTAACTCCTGGTCTTTACGGACTACTTGATGTAAAAGATATGGTTAAGGTTTACAAAAAATAGGAGGGAAGCAAATGGGTATTAAAAAAGCATATGATGGTTATAAAGCATATTCATACTTAGAGGCAGGTAAAGACTATACAGAATATAAATTTGCAGAATGGAACTGGGCTGGGGAATATAAACTTCCCCTTTCTCCAGAGCAGGAGGAAAGAGTAAACAGACTTGCCAAAGAAAAGATATTTGTAGCACTGCACGAGCACCCTACTCTATTTCCTGAGGATATAGCTCAAACAGCTAAATATAATACAGATGGTAGAGAATTTTGTGCATATGAAGGGTTATCTAAATCTTATTTAGATTGTGTATTTGATAATATGATGGATGGAACAAATACTATTTCTTCAAAAGCAGGTTGGAAGTGGCAAGATATTCTTCATGATCTTGGAATGAGATTATGTGATCTTGCTCATCAAGATTTTCTAATCCAATGTAAAAGAGTTGATGATATATATAAAGCATTTAATGAAGGCAAAATAGCTTGGGTACCAGTTATTGAAGGTGCTGCTCCAATTGAAAATGAATTAGATAGAATAGATATCCTTTATGGACTTGGAGTTAGACAGCTTGGAGTGACATATTCTGAGTCAAATGCACTTGGTAATGGTATGAAAGAAGACAATGATGGTGGATTAACTAAATTTGGTCAAAAGGCAGTAGAAAGAATGAATAAAGTTGGAATGCTAATTGATATATCTCATTGTGGTCCAAAGACTGCACTAGATGTTGTAAAGCATTCTCAAAAGCCTTTAATAGCAAGTCATGTTGGTGCTAGAGCAATTTGGAATAGTAAAAGATTATTCCATGATGACCTTTTAAAAGCTATTGCTGAAAAAGGTGGGGTAATCGGAATTGAATCTGCTCCACATACAACAATGACTCATACAACTTTAAAACATAACTTAGAATCAGTAATGGAGCATTTTGAGTATGTCGCAAATCTAGTTGGAATTGATCATGTTTCATTTGGGATCGACTCTTTATATGGAGATCATGTTGGACTTCATAGAGTGTTTTCAGCAAATCTTTCTAAGAAAGATACTAGTAATAATGATGTAGAGTACGAAGAGGTAGATTATGTAGAAGGACTTGAAAATCCAACTGAAGCATCTTGGAATATATTAAGATGGTTAGTTAAGCATAACTACTCTGATGAGAATATTGAAAAGGTAATAGGTGGAAATGCAATTAGAGTTCTAAAGGAAGTTTGGAAATAGCCTTTTTAATAAGTTTGAATTAAATTTAAATAGCAAGTAGTTTTAAGTATATTTTATCATGTATATTTATTGTACTAAAAAAACAGACACACAAACAAAAAGCAAGGATGGTTAAAAAATCATCCTTGCTTTTTGCTATAACGCTTTGTATACCTTAATTTCTTTTTCTAGGAGCAAATCCTCTGTGTCCTTTTTATAATTTGCATAATGTGGTGTTGATTTATGGAATTCAACTGCATCCTTATTCTCATACTTTTCATAAAGAAAAACCTTGTTGCCATCAATTGCTGCTTCATAATTTAAGCAACCTGGTTCATTTAAACTGTTTTCTGCGTTTTTCTTTAGTAATTCTACAAATTCTTCTAAATGTTCTTCCTTAACTAAATAATTAACTTGAATAACAACTTTACTCATAGTTTTATCCTCCTTTGATAATATTAACTTAATGATATTCTAACATTATGCCATTGTCAATTTTACTTTATCTTGATAAACTAAAGAAGAGAAGAATAAAAATGAATTGGGAGAGTGAAAATATGAACTTAAATAGGTATGAAGGAAATGGAAGAATGAGTAAGGCTGTTGTACATAACGATACAATATATCTTTGTGGACAAACTGTTGGTAGTGATGACATGGATGTAAAGGAACAAACTAAAGTTATACTTGAAAGGATTGAAGATCTTCTTCAAAAGTATGGCTCAGATAAGAAGCATATCCTATCAGCGTTAATTCATTTAAAGGAAATATCATTTTTTGATGATATGAATTCTGTTTGGGATGCATGGGTAGAAAAAGGCCATGAACCAGCAAGAACTTGTATTGAAGCGCTTATGTGTAGAGAAAACATCTTGGTTGAAATAACAGTTGTTGCTGCTGTAAAAAAATAGAACAATTTTTTTATCCACTTACTCAGGTAGGTGGATTTTTCTTTTTTATTATCTAGTTTAGATTATAAAGGGTTTTGACATTTTAAATGTCAAATAATTAACATAAAATTATGTGATGATATGATAAAAATGCGAAGTATTCTTATTTGAAAACGACAAGAAATGGACACTTGTCAGGAATGAAAACTTAAAATGCTGTAAAATAGAGGCATATAACTCTTTTCCTTATATATAAATAAATCACGACTTTGTCAAATAAAATGTTTATTATTTAACAATAATTTGATATATTATACCTAACAAAATAGTTTTAAAAGCAAGGGGGGATATAATGCAAACTTTAACACTAAGTAAAGAACTTTATAAAGAGTTAGAAAACTACATCGATGCAATCACATCAAAGGAGTCAGCCCTAATTGAAGTACTCCACGAAGCACAGCATATATTTGGCTATTTACCTATGGAAGTCCAGTTGTTTATAGGTGAGAAGCTTAATATTCCAGCATCTAAGGTGTTTGGTGTAGTTAGTTTTTATTCATTCTTTACAACAGAACCAAAAGGAAAGTATGTAATCAATATTTGTACAGGAACCGCATGCTTTGTTAGAAAGGCGGATGTTATTGTAAAGGAATTTGAAAAGACACTGGGAATTAAAACCGGTGAGACAACTGGGAATGGCAAATATTCTTTAGAATGTCTTCGTTGTGTGGGAGCATGTGGATTGGCTCCAGTGGTTATGGTTAACGGAGATGTTTATGGAAAGGTAACAGCTAATGAAGTACAAAAGATTATTGGAAAATACACAGAGTAGGAGGTGTTTACCATGGATAGAATAAAGGATTTAAATTGTTTATTTGATAAGCAAAAAGAACTTGAACATGTAATGGATATTAGAAGAGCTACTGTTAATAATACTGAATTTAAAGAGTTCTTAATTTGTGGAGGAACTGGATGTGTTTCTTCAAGAAGTGTTAATCTACTTGATAATCTAAATGCTGAAATAAAAGCACTTGGATTGGAAGATAAGGTCAAAGCATCCATAACTGGTTGTTTTGGATTTTGTGAAAAGGGACCAATAGTAAAGGTTTTTCCTGAAGATGTATTCTATGTTGAAGTTAAACCTGAAGATGCAGGTAGAATTATAAAAGCTCATCTGATTGAAGGAACAAAGGTAGAAAGATTACTATATGAAGAGCCAACCTTAAAGAAAAAGGTAAACACTCAACATGAAATGGGATTCTATAAAAAACAAGAAAGAATTGCCCTTAGAAACTGTGGTTTAATTAATCCTGAGTTAATTGAAGAGTACATAGCAAATAGAGGATATGAAGCCCTTGGAAGGTCATTGCTTCAAAGAACTCCCAAAGAGGTTATCCATGACATAAAGGAGTCTGGTCTACGCGGTAGAGGAGGCGGTGGCTTCCCAACTGGACTAAAGTGGGAATATGCAAACAAGATGAAATCAGATGTAAAATATGTTGTTTGTAATGCTGATGAGGGAGACCCAGGTGCCTTTATGGACAGGTCAATCCTTGAAGGAGATCCCCATAGTATAATTGAAGCTATGACCATTAACGGATACGCAATAGGCGCTAATAGAGGATTTGTGTATATTCGTGCAGAATACCCTCTTGCAATAAAAAGACTTAAGCATTCTCTAGAGCAAGCACGAGAAGCTGGATTGTTAGGTAAGGATATAATGGGTTCAGGATTTGACTTTGATATAGAGATTAAGTACGGAGCTGGTGCATTTGTATGTGGAGAAGAAACAGCCCTTATTCACTCCATTGAAGGGGGAAGAGGAGAACCTACAACAAAGCCTCCATTTCCTGCTGAAAGTGGATTGTGGGGAAAACCCACATCTGTAAACAATGTGGAGACCTTTGCAAATGTTCCTGCAATTTTAATAAACGGTCCTAAGTGGTACAGTAAATTCGGCACTGCTACTTCTAAGGGAACAAAGGTATTTGCTTTGGCTGGAAAGATAAATAATGTTGGTCTTGTGGAAGTTCCCATGGGAATTACTCTTAGGGAGATAATATATGATATTGGTGGCGGGCCAAAGGATGGTAAGGCATTTAAGGCAGTTCAAACTGGTGGTCCATCTGGTGGATGCATCACTGCTGAACAGTTGGATGTACCAATAGATTATGAATCCCTTTACTCCATAGGTTCTATGATGGGTTCAGGTGGAATGATTGTAATAGATGAAGACAACTGTATTGTAGATATTGCAAAGTTCTATCTTCAATTTACAGTTGAAGAATCTTGTGGAAAGTGTACGCCATGTAGGGTAGGAAACAAAAGACTATTTGAAATGCTAACAAAGATTACAGAAGGGAAGGCGACTTTGGAAGATTTGGAAGACTTGGAGAAATTAGCTGAGGTGATTAAGCTTACATCTCTTTGTGGTCTTGGTCAAACTGCACCAAATCCAGTTTTGTCCACAATGAAGTACTTCCGAGATGAGTACATATCCCATGTAGTTGACAAAAGATGTCCTGCAGGTGTATGTCAGTCCTTATTAAGATATGAAGTCATAGGAGATAAGTGTATTGGTTGTACCAAGTGTGCAAGAGTGTGTCCAGTATCTTGTATTAGTGGCAAGGTTAAGGAAGTTCATTTTATAAATCAGGAAGCTTGTATAAAATGTGGTGCTTGCTTTGAAGCTTGTCCTGTAAATGCTATTTCAAAAGGTTAGGGGTGATAGATGTGATAAATATAACTATAAATGGGAAAATGGTCCAGGTACATGATGGATCTACAATTCTTGAAGCTGCAAAAGAAGTTAATGTAAAAATACCTACCCTGTGCCATCTTGATCTTCATGATATAAAAATGGTGAATAAGGCAGCCAGTTGTAGAGTATGTGTAGTTGAGGTTGAAGGAAGAAGAACCCTTGCTCCTGCTTGTGCCACTCCTGTCTTTGAGGGAATGGTAGTAAAGACGGATACTAAAAAGGCTGTAAAGGCTAGAAGAACAGTAGTTGAACTATTACTTTCTGACCATCCAAAGGATTGCTTAATCTGTGAAAAGAATACAAACTGTGAATTACAGTCATTGGCTGCAGATCTTGGCATTAGACATGTTAAGTATGAAGGTGAATTATCAACAATTGAAAAAGATGACAGCAGCTTTTCAATAGTAAGGGACATGACAAAGTGTATTATGTGCAGAAGATGCGAAACCATGTGTAATGAAGTTCAAACTGTACATGTACTATCAGGAGTTGGAAGAGGATTTAATACTGTAGTTGGAACTGCTTTTGATTTACCTATGTTTGAAACCAATTGTACATTTTGTGGTCAGTGTCTTGCAGTATGTCCAACAGCTGCTCTTGCTGAGGTTAATAATGTACCAAAGGTTTGGAATGCACTAAATGATGAAAGAAAGTTTGTAGTTGTACAAACTGCTCCAGCAGTAAGGGTATCATTAGGTGAGGAATTCGGTATGGAACCTGGAACTGTTGTAACTGGTAAGATGGTTTCTGCCTTAAGAAGTATAGGCTTTGATAGGGTATTTGACACAGACTATGCAGCTGATCTTACTATAATTGAAGAAGCATCAGAATTTGTTCATAGATTAAAACATGGAGGAAAACTTCCCATTCTTACAAGCTGTTGCCCAGGGTGGGTAAAATTCTTTGAGCATCAGTTTAGTGATATGCTTGATATTCCATCAAGTTGTAAGTCTCCCCATGAAATGTTTGGGGCAATTGCCAAGTCATATTTGGCAGAGAAAATGGGAATTAAACCAGAAAATATGATCGTTTTATCTGTTATGCCATGTGTAGCTAAAAAGTATGAAGCTTCAAGACCTGAATTAGGTCATGGTGGAACAAAGGATGTTGATATAGTAATTACTACAAGAGAACTGGCTAGGATGATAAACGAAGCTGGAATAAACTTCAATTATTTAGAGGATGAAGAATTTGACAATCCATTGGGTGAATCATCTGGAGCATCTGTAATATTTGGAGCAACAGGTGGAGTAATAGAGGCAGCACTTAGAACAGCCTATGAATGGCTAACTGATGAAACCTTAGAGAATGTAGAATTTGAAGCTTTAAGGGGAATAGAAGGAACAAAGGAAGCTACAGTTAATATAAATGGAGAGGATATTCACATAGCAGTTACCCATGGATTAGGTAATGCAAGAAATCTTCTAGAAAAGATCCGAAGAGGAGAGGCAAACTACCATGCCATTGAGATTATGGCTTGTCCTGGAGGTTGTGTTGGCGGAGGTGGTCAACCTTACCATCATGGAAACTTGGAGATTCTTGAAAAGAGAATAGCTGGAATCTATTCAGAAGATAGGGCTAAAACCATTAGAAAATCCCATGAAAATCCTATGATAAAGCAAATTTATGAGGAATACTTAGGAGAGCCTTATGGAGAGAAAGCTCATGAATTACTTCACACATACTATGTACCAAGACAAAAGATGTAGATAAAGATTAAAAGTATATTTAAAAAAGGGCTAACTAAATAGGAGTTAAAATATATAAGAGGCTTGAAATTTCAAGCCTCTTGTGTTTTTTCACTAGTCTTCATATTCTTCATCATCTGTTATTACAAGTACAGGACATGGAGAGTGGGTGACTACATTTTTAGATACAGATCCAAAGAATAGTCTCTTGATTTTTGAAAAGCCCCTTCTACCAATAACAATCAAGTCAGAATTATTATCCACTGCTGCAGTTATTATTCCTTTGTAAGGATCTCCAACTGTTACTAGTTTTTCATAAGAGATATCTCCCAGTTCAGGAAGTTGGGTAACAAATTCATCCAACATATTTTTGTGCTGCTTTGTTAAGGTATCCATAACTGATTCCATGTCTATTCCAGCAGCTATTTCACTTCGCCCTTCAAAGAATATATCTGGATCTTTTACAACAGATAAAAAGGTTAAGGTGCTGGAATACTTTTTAGCTATGTCTACTGCTTTGTTTGCAGCCTTTAAAGATGTGGGAGAACCATCTACTGCTACTAAAATATTTTTCATTTTTCTCACCTGCTTTTTTTAAATCCCATGGTAGAACTTCTATTGCTCATATTATATATACCCAACTATATGAAAAAATTAGAGTAAAATTTTAAAATAGAAGGAGTTTTCAACTCTTATTTTGAGCTATTAAGTGGAAATATAATGAGATTACACTTTTTTAAATTTTTTTAACATGTATATATGAAAAATGTATGATTTTGGAACTTCTACTTAACTCATTATCCCATTACCATATATGAAGTGTGACTATAGGAGCTAGTTTTCAGTCATAAAATTTTTCCATATATTAAATTTTAATAAAGTAGTATTGGAGTTAAATTAATCATCCCTTTATTTAATCAAGAAAGTTAAGGACTACCAGATTTTGACTGAATTAATTAAATCATAAAATTAAAATCATCATAGCTTATGAGCAAAAGACAAAAAAGAAAGAAGCTCCCTTTTGCATATAGGAGCTTTAAGATGAGGGTTATATCTCAAGTTCTATGAGTTTTTTCATTTTAATATAGTTTTCTTCCATTTCTTCTATTCTATATATATTATTTAATACCTTTTTAACCCTTGTAGGCTTATCTGTAAGAAGGATGATCTTGTTTCCTAATCTAATTGCAACATCTAGATCATGAGTTACTAGAATTACACTTTTATTTTCTCTTTCTACAAGATCACTAAAAAACTGGATTAGATTATTCTTTCTTTTTATGTCTTGACTTGAAAATGGTTCATCTAAAAGTAGCAAAGAAGCAGGGTAGACAAATGCCCTAAGTATTGATACTCTTTGTTTCATACCTCCACTTAACTGATGGGGGTAGTATTTGGAATATTCTTGTAGTCCTACCATATTTAAGTATTTTTGTGTTGTTCCTTTTATCTTTTCTTTTTCCACTTTACCCTTTAGTACAAAGTAAATATTCTCTTGCACATTTTTCCAAGGAATTAGTCTATCTTCTTGGAATACATAGGAAATTGAATTATCAAACCCTATAAGACTTCCAGAATCCTCTTTATCAAGACCTGATATGATATTAAGTAAGGTTGATTTCCCACATCCAGAAGGTCCCATTATACAGGTGATTCCTGTTTTTTCTATATCAATTGTAAGGTCCTTTAACACATGGAGATCATTAAATCTTTTATTAAGGTTTCTAATTTGTAGGGTCATTTCTTCACATCCAATCTAAGAGGAAACTTTTTTTCTTCCACCAGTGAATAAGGAGTGACAGCGCGTTTGACATTAATAGGATTACAATTATCCATGCAAAAACTCCACCTGTATTTAAATATGTTTTCTCCAACACCAGATTCCCTCCAACAGAATACCGGACTTGAGAAAGAACCTCTCCTGCTATTACCATCTTTAATGCTGATCCCAAAGTTGAATTAGCAATGGAGGATAAGGATATTATTATGGTTGGAATATAAATATCTTGAATCTTTGCCAATTTCCCTACACCATATGCTCTTGACATTTCCAGTAGCTTCTTGTCAACAGTTTGTATTCCATTTAGGATATTTTCAAACTGAAGAGGAAGGATATATATTACTCCCACAAATATTGAAACCATTTCTACATGTAGCCATATAAGGGCTAGAAGTATGAGGGCTAGTATGGGAACTGATGCCAATAAAGACATTATAGGCTTTATATGACTGTAAAAAAGTTTAGAAACTGAAGAAAAACCTGCTAGAAATACAGCAAGTAAGGTTGATACTAAAAATACCACTATGGTTCTTCCAAAGGTCCAAAGAATAGTAATTACAAAATCTTTTGATCCAATTATTCTAAAGAGGTTCTTAAAGGTCAATCCTATTCCTGGGACAATAACATCATTATCCACTACTAAGGACAAAACAAACCAAAGGATGATTAAACTTATCCATGGTAATATTCTATTTTTCTTGACCTTGGAAATATATACTTTCATGGGGTACTTTACCTCCAATAAATTCTGGTGCAAATTCAATTATACTTTGAAAATATACTTGGTACTCATCTTCAGTTTCGTCTAGATTAAAGTCTCCTATTCCAAGTCTGTTTTTTCCATTTATTATAGCTACCTTTGGTGGTCCAAGCTTTAACTCTTCTGATAGATCTCCAAGAGCTTCAATATTATCTAATCCCCATTGGATGCTTTCTTCATAAGCTTTTAAAAACTCCATTACAAACTGGGGATCATCTTTAATCAGTTCCTCTTTAATTACAAGAGATGACTGAGGATAGCCTTTTTCCACACCAAGGGCTTCATTCCAAAGCTGGTTTAAATCAAACAAGATCTTTAAATCCTTATCCTTCATTAATACACTGGAAAGTAGGGGCTCTGGCAGAAGGGCAAAATCTGCCTTTCCTCCCAATATAAGTGGAGCAACTTCTGTTGCGCCACTATTATATATTATGCTTATATCTTTTAGAGGATCTATATTATTATGGTTTAGAATATAGCTAAGGACCAGATCAGGTGTGAGTCCTCTACCAAATGTATGAAGCTCTTTTCCTTTAAGATCTTCAATGCTCTTTAAATCTTCTTTTCCCACAATATATAGGTTGCCCCATGTTGATGTCCCACATATTATATAGCCCATATCCTTGTTAAAACTTTGAGCTGCAAGTGTAGTTGGAATTATGGCTATATGTGCTTCCTCTTTAATTATTTTTGTGGTTAGTAAATCTATTGAATTGAGGATTTCATAGTTGATATGATACTTATCACCTATTTGCATATTATCAACTATCATCTTTGCACCCCCAAGTGCAGTGACTCCCTCCATAAAGGAGAAAGTCAAGGCTTCTTTATCCTTTGCTACAGGAGAGCATGATGACAGTACTAAACAGGTTATGATTAAAAAAATTATGATTTGTCTTTTCTTCAATGGTATCACTTGCCTTTCTTAATCCAATTCCCACTTGGAATGGTCAGTGTGTAATAGTTTATGAGAAGTATGGGATAGTGGTCTTTGGAGATATTTGTCATAGCAAGCTAATACTGATGGATTCTCATGGGAGAATCTAATAATTTTACTGGCGTCTAATTCATATAAGAGGTCAGATCTTTCCTGGGCTAATTCTTGACCTTTCCATATAGGTTGACCTCCGCCTCCTGCGCAACCACCAGGACAAGTCATTATCTCTACAAAGTCATAATGAGCTTCACCATTTCTTATGGCTTCCATTAACCTTCTAGTATTTCCCAGACCGCTTGCAATTGCTATCTTTAATGGAGTTCCTGCTAGATTAAAACTAGCTTCTCTCCAGCCTGCATCACCTCGAACCTCTTCAAAGGCATCAGGGGGTGGATTTTCTCCAGTAACTAAAAAGTACGCACTTCTAAGGGCAGCTTCCATAACTCCACCAGTAGCTCCAAATATTACTGCAGCTCCTGAACCAGTACCTAAAGGTGCATCAAGTTCTTCTTCTTCCAAATTAATAACACTTATATTTTCACTTCTTATCATTCTATCTACTTCTCTAGTGGTTAGAACAACATCCACATCATGTTCTGCACCAGAGTCATTCATTATTGAAACTCCAGCTTCATATTTCTTTGCAAGACATGGCATTATTGATATGACAAATATCTTTGCTGGGTCAACATTTAGTATTTCAGCATAATAGCTTTTAGCTATGGCACCAAACATTTGTTGAGGTGATTTAGCTGTTGAAAGATGTGCCAGCATATCTGGATACTGGGTCTTTATAAAGCGAATCCATCCTGGGCAACATGAAGTAAACATAGGCAGAACAGACTTTTCTTTATTTTTTAATCTTTCTAAGAATTCACTTCCTTCTTCCATAATAGTTAGATCAGCTGAAAATTCTGTGTCAAATATATAGTCAAACCCCATATATCTTAATGCTGTTGCCAATCTTTTAACTGTTGCAAATTCTCTATCTATTCCTAATGACTCACCCCAAGCAGCTCTTACTGCTGGTGCTATTTGAACTATTGTTATTTTATCCTTATCTCCTAAAGCTTCAAATACCTTTTCAGTATCATCCCGCTCTCTAAGAGCACCTACTGGGCAGTGGGTTATACATTGACCACAAAGTGAACAATCTGCTTCTTCTATGGTCCTATTATGTGATACATCCACATTTGTTCTTGATCCTGTATTGGAAACATCCCAAACATTTAAGGTTTGGATCTTGTCACAGATTTGGATGCAACGCATACATTTAATACACTTTTCATAATTTCTAATTAAGGGGAATTCTTTGTTCCACTGGGCAAATGGTAACTCTTCTTTATATTGTGTTTCTGTAATTCCAAGATAATTTGCTATGGTCTGTAGTTCACAGTTTCCACTTCTAACACAGGTTGTACATGTAGCATCATGTTGAGATAGTATTAACTCTACATTTACTTTTCTTGACTCCCTTGCTTTAGGAGAGTTGGTGTAAATTACCATTCCATCTTCTATTATATTATTACATGCAGTTACCAGTCTTTCTGTCCCAAGAACCTCAACTGCACATACTCTACAAGCACCTATTTCATTAAAGTCTTTTAAATAGCATAGGTTTGGAATGTTAATATTATTTAAAAGAGCTGCCTGAAGTATTGTGCTTCCCTTTGGTGCTGTTACTTGTCTATTGTTGATCATTAAGTTTACCATCTTTCAATTCTACCTCCTTTAAAGACTCCAAAGCCAAAGTGATCGCATCTTAGGCATCTATTGGATTCTTGGTTTGCTTCTTGAAGGCTCATTCCAAGCTCTGAAAGAGCAAAGTCTTGAATTCTTTCATGGACTGGTCTTTCTTTAAGGGTTACTCTTCCACATGGAACTCTGTCACTTAGTTTTGACTGGGGAACCTTAACAGGAGTTACTATTTCATGATGATATCCAAGGTAATTGTCAATATTTGCTGCTGCTACTTTTCCTGCTGCTATGGCTTGAATTACAGTTGCAGGTCCACTGATACAGTCTCCGCCTGCAAATACTCCTTCTATGTCCACAACTCCAGCTGAAGCTAGGGCATCGATTACACCTTTTCTTACTGGAATACCATCTTTTTCAAAGTCTTTTGACTCAATTCCTTGCCCTATGGCAATTACTACCATATCACATGGAATTCTTATTGGAATTTCCTTTGCATTACGGGTTACTGGACGAGAATTTTCTACCTTTCCAACTATTTGAGGTTGAACAATTAAGGCTGTAACTTCACCAATTTCATTTCTCTCAATTGATAATGGAAGGGATAGCTCATAAATTTCACACCCTTCTGCTACTGCTGCCTCAATTTCTTCTTTCATTGCAGGCATATCTGTCTTTCTTCTTCTATATACAAGATCTGCATTTTTAGCTCCTGATCTTAGAGCTGTCCTGGCAACATCTATTGCCACATTTCCTCCACCAAGAACTAAGATATTTTTACCGGTAAAGTCATGATTCTTTTCATCACCATAATCTCTTAAAATATCTACAGCAGATACTACACCAATTCCTTCTTCACCTTCAATGCCAATTTTCTTATCTATTTGTGCTCCTATTGCTATATATACAGCGTCAAACTTGCTTTTTAAATCTACAATGGATATGTCTTTACCAACTGTTATTCCTTGGTGAACCTTTACATCATATGAAAGCATAGTTTCTATTTCTCTGTCCAAAGCTTCCCTTGGTAATCGATAGCTTGGGATGCCATATCTTAGCATTCCACCAAGTAGGTCTCTTTGTTCAAATAATTCCACTTCATGACCCATTAAACTTAAAAAGTAGGATGCACTTAGTCCACTGGGACCGGCACCAATTACTGCTACTTTTTTACCTGTTAAAGTAGCTCTAGGTGGTAGGGGAACATTAAGTGCATTATCAACTGCAAAACGCTTTAATCCCCTAATATTAATACTATCATCAATCATGTTTCTTCTACATCTTGTTTCACATGGATGCTCACAAACATAGGCGCATGTTGCTGGCATTGGATTGTCTTTTCTTATTAATGCCACAGCATCATCATATCTTCCTTCTGATATTAGGGCTATATAGCCTGGAATATCAACTTGAGCAGGACATAGGGATACACATGGAACTGATTGGTATATTCCAAAGTTACATCTGTGTCTAACTATGTGCTCCATATACTCATCTCTAAATCCTTCTACACCTTTTAATACCATATTAGCTGCTTCATAGCCTATGGCACAGTCAGCTGTATTGTAAATACTTCTTGCCGTCTTTTGAATTAAGTCTATTGTTTCAATTTCGCCTCTTCCATCTAGAACATCATCTAGAAGGTTTTGTAATTGTCCCAGTCCTATTCTACAAGGGACACACTTTCCACAGGTTTGTGCATGAGCCATATTCAAAAATGAACTTGTTAAGTCAATGGGGCATAGTCCTGGTGGGGAAGCGGTTATTCTTCTTTCTAAATCTTTGTACATATCTTCCACTGTTGCTTGTGCTCTGTCTTTTGTGATAATACTAAGTCTGCTCAAATTAATCATCTCCTTGTGTATTAATTATCCAACAGCACAATCATATGATGCTTCTTAATTTATTTTGAAATTTCGGTAATGGTGGATATACCTTTTATATTGTTAAAAATATAACATTAATCACTTTAAATATACTCTTTTTATAGCCACATGTCAAGTAAAGTGATAATGGGATAAATTGGAGAAGAGAGGGGCAGAGACCAGCAATTTAAAGGCATTGAGAGGATGAAAATTTAAAGACTAGCATTATATATATCAACTACTGTGAATGTGAAAAAAGAGCAGAATTTGACTGCAAATGTCAGAATTTAAATATATTCGGCAAATTATCCTTAAAACTAAATTAAATATTTAACAATATAATTCTTGAAATAGAGTAGATTTCATCTTTGAAGTTTTCTTCTCTTTCTGGTATTAATGGGAATTAGATTTCTAAGGTAGTAGAAAATACTTCAATTAATTCTTCTTAATTTTTAGTCATTTTAATCTTAACAAAGATCTTCTTCAAAGGAAGATAGTAACAAGTATTATTCTTAAAGACACTTCTTTCTAATAAGTAAACATGAACCCTATTAAAACAGCAAAATAGATCCAATACAAGAATTCACTTACATTTATACTAAATAAGCATTTAATTTCCATTTTTTATGAAACATGTCTTTTTATGGGTATATAACAATATATAGCTATGGGAGGATTAGGAAATTCCAATTCTAATATGGGTAAAATTATATAAAACAGGGTTATTTAACCCTTAAATAAAATCTAAAGAAGACAAATCTAGAGATTGGTTGTGGTGATATGATATTAAAGAATAGGATTGATGCTGGAGAAAGACTTGCTGATTTACTGACAAAGTACATAGATGATGATTTAGTAGTATATGCACTACCAAGAGGAGGTGTAGTCCTAGGTGATATAATTGCTAAAAGACTCCAAGCTCCACTGGATTTGGCTTTTGTTAAAAAGATTGGTCATCCCATGAACAGGGAATATGCCCTTTGTGCTGTAGTAGAAGATGGGGATACATCCTGCAATGACATTGAGATAGCATCATTTAGTAAAAATTGGTTAAATGGTGTTATCATTGATGCAAAGGTAGAAATGAAAAGACAAAGAGAAACATATCTTAAAGGAAAAGAGTACATAAATCCAAAAGACAAGGTTGTAATAATAGTTGATGATGGAATAGCTACTGGTCTTTCAATGATTGTTACCCTTAAAAATATGAGAAAAAAAGAACCAAAGAAAATTGTTGTTGCCATACCTGTTTGTCCCCTTGAAGAAGCTAAAAAGCTTGAATCTCTTTGTGATGAATTAGTTTGTCTCCAAGTTGATCCATACTATCTAGGAGCAGTTAGTATGTACTATGAAGATTTTCAACAGGTAGAAGATAAAGAAGTCATACGAATACTCCAAGAGAGAAGGTGAAGTGTGTGGTATATAACAATATAAATATTACCAACTTAAGAATTCCAGTCTCCAACACTCATATGTATGGAGTATTAACTCAACCTATTCATTCTAAAGGAGTTATTATCATTGCCATGGGAGGAAGAGTAAATAGACATAAGATTAAGGGCTCTCTCTTACAAAGAAGGTTATTAGAAGAAAATTATTCTATTCTATCAGTTGATCTTCTTACTCCTATAGAAGGAAAAACCTATGATAAGAGATTTAATTTAGAACTTAATAAGGATAGATTATTATCTGTAATATCATGGGTAAAGAAAAACTTTAGAACAAAGGATCTACCCATTTCAATTATTGGCATAGAAAATGGTGCATTAATTGCTTTAGAAGCCTCTCTGAAATCAGAGAATGATATTTTTTTACTGGTTTTAAAAAGAGTAGGAATTATTGAAAAAATCTATCATAAAGAAAGCATAAAATTACCTAAGACACTTGTGATTTTGACCTTGGAAAAAGAAAATCAGTGGGAAATGAAATTAGAGGAACTAAAATCTTTGAATGTTTCACTTGAATTCATTCCTGATACTACTTTGAGTCTTGAAGAAGATTATGACTTTGTTGAAAGCGTGATTACCAACTTAAGATAAATACAAGGATTGAACCTCTTTTTAGAAGGGGTTATTTTTTTGTGGACAAGGAGGGGTAAAATTAAATTTCAGGACTTTCGAACTAAAATTCGTACTTTTGACATTTATTTATTGCCATAGAGAAAGTGGTATGATAATATATAATCGTTCAACAAACGAATGATTAAGAGGGTGAGAGTAATAGATGCTATAAAAGAAAATGGTTTTTTCCTACCTACGCTAAAATACAAAGAATTGATGTTACTTGAATACATCGAAGCTAATCCAGATACTACTCAAAAAGAATTGGGAAAGGTAATTGGATCTGCTACTTCAATGGTGAATACATACTTGGATGAGTATGAATCTAGTGGATATGTAAAAAGACAGTATATTAGCTCAAAAACTGTCAGATATATAATTACACCTAAAGGACTCATTAGGAAGAAATACTTAAAGATCAGTTATCTTCAGGAGCTTATAAACCTACATTGTTTAGCTCAAAGTGGAATTGAAGAATTTTTAAGAACTGTCTATGAGAAAGGGTTCAAAAATATCCTTCTTTATGGAGCTGGTGAAGTTGCTGAAATTATACTTTCAGTGATCCGTGAAAACAAAGACATTGGTCTTCAGATTCAAGCTCTAGTTGATGATAACTTGGAGAAAAGAGGAACTCAGTTGTTGGGTTATCCTGTAATATCTAGAATGGATATAAAGAAGTATGACCATGATGGAGTATTAATTTCAAGCTATGCTTATGAAGATATTATAGCTAAACAACTTGATAGACTGGGATATTCTAAAGACAAGGTAATTCATTTTTTTGGTAGATAAATAGTGGGAAAGATTAAATCATATATATGTAAGAAAAAATATTAATATATTAAATATTTAAAATTTAACATTTAATTAAATCTTTGTAGTTATTGGATTAATTCCATATTAACTATTATTAGTGTGCCTATATATGGTAGAATTAAGAAGAATGTTAAGGGTCAACAATGTAATCCCTGGAGATGAAAACAATGGATAAAAAATCTGGTGGTTTTACTTTAGTGGAAGTAATAGTTGTGATAGCAATACTAGGAATTATTGCAGCAATAGCCATACCAAGATTATATGGATTAAATAGTATAGCAGAAGAAAGAGTATGTGCTACCAATAGGAAAACTGTAGAAAGGCTTTACATTACTTTTTTATTGGAGACTGAGCATGGGGAGAGTACCTTTAATCAATTTTTTATCGAAAATTTTGATGTAGTATGCCCTGTTGGTGGCGCGATTAGTTATGTTGAAAGAAATGTCAACTGCAGCATTCATGTAGAAAACAATCATACCCCCGAAGAACCACCAGAAGAGGAAGTTCCTTGGTTATGATATTGTTGGTGAGTTAATAGATTAATTGTAGTTTACAGATTCTGATAATTGAATAAATAATATTAATACTAGTAAATTACTTTGTGATTGGATGTATTTATCGACGTGAGTATGATGATGTGATAAGAACCACAATATGTAGTGTATTTTTAATAAATAATACATTTCGACCACAATATATAGTGTATTGAGAATCACCTAGGTTATTTTGAGGTGAATATGATGTAAGGATTACTAAAACATCATCAATATGTATATTGTACGAAACAAATGTTCGACCACAATATATTGCATAAATCTCATCCTTTTAACATAATGATATCGTCGTGAGTATCGGAAAAGGACAAGCACCACAATATGTAGTATGTAGATAAAATTGGACCACAATATATTGCATAAATCTCATCCTTTTAATATACTAATATCGAGGTGAGTATGGTGAAAGGATAAGTAGGCTGTAAGTCAGTAATATCAATGATTTCAGCATAACTGTCAAATGTACTAATGATACAGAAGCATTACACGTCTAAGCATCCAATCACAAGACGGAATTATGCAAGATTTAGTGCTGAATTAAGCACCACATACTACATATAGATTAAGAAATTAAGGTGTTCTATACACCACAAATATACATTTACACAGAGCAGGAGGAACTATCATGGTTTACTTAAAAATCAAAAGATTAATAGATATCATACTTTCTACACTCGGACTTATCATATTATCTCCTGTTTTTTTAGTACTTATTATTGCAATCAAGGTTGACTCCCCTGGACCTGTTCTCTTTAAGCAGAAGAGAGTCGGGATTCATAAGAGTCATTTTCATATATTGAAGTTTAGGACGATGCGTATTGACACACCATCTGATATGCCTACTCATCTTTTAGAAAATCCGGATCAATGGATTACAAAGGTTGGAAAGTTTCTACGTAAAACCTCTCTTGATGAACTGCCACAGATCATCAACATCTTTAAGGGTGAGATGAGCATCATCGGGCCTCGTCCAGCGCTTTGGAATCAGTATGACCTTATTGAAGAGAGAGACAAGTACGGTGCTAATGACGTGCCGGTTGGTCTTACAGGCTGGGCGCAGATTAATGGTAGAGATGAACTTGAGATTGATGTTAAGGCTAGACTTGATGGAGAGTATGCCGAGAAGATTGGGTTCATGATGGATGTCAGATGCTTTTTTGGGACGATATTTAGTGTTCTTAGAAGTGATGGTGTTGTTGAAGGTGGGACTGGAACGAAAAAAGCTGATAAAGAGTCAGTGAAACATTAGGGGTGAGAAGATGTTATTAGTGACAGGGATTACAGGACATACAGGCAGATATTTCTTACAAGAACTTATTGATCATAAATATGAAGGACCAATCCGCTGCATCGTTAGGGAAACATCTGACACTTCAATGTTGGATAACAGCGGATTAAATATTGAGAAGGTTTATGGAGATCTCAATAACCAGGAGTTCGTAAGGAAAGCTGTCAATGGAGTAGATAATATCATGCACATCTACAACATCCATCATTCACCGATGATTGTGGAAGCATCTATCGAGAACAATGTAAAGCGAGCAATATTAGTACATACAACAGGAATATATTCTAATTTCAAATATGCTTCTCAAGGATATAAGGATGTGGAAAAGAAAGTTTCTGAATTGACTTCAAAACCAAATTGTCCCACTAAAGTTACTATTCTAAGGTCAACGATGATTTATGGTGATCTTTGTGACAGCAATATGAGTAAGTTTATTAAGTTGATAGATAAATTTAGAGTCATGCCTGTTATCAACGGTGGGAGAAGTCTAATACAACCAGTAAATGCAAGGGATTTAGGAAAAGCATTTTATACTGTTTTGACATCTCCTAAAAAAACAGCTGGAAAAGCATATGACCTATCAGGAGAAAAGCCTATAGAGATGATAGAAGTTTTTAGGCTGATAAACGGTAACCTCAACAAGAAGACAATCTTTATTAGCGTTCCTCTTGGGTTCGGAGTGTTTTTAGCAAGAGTAGCTAAGGTGTTTTCTTTAGGAAAAGTTGATTATATAGAAAAAGTTCAAAGAATGGCTGAGGATAGAAGTTATTCTCATGCTGAAGCCAAGAAAGATTTCAATTATAAGCCGATGAGTTTTGAAGCTGGCATAAAGATTGAAGTTAAGCAGTATTTAACCAAGTAACTATGTGATGAAAGTAGGATTGAAAATATGAAAATAGCTGTACTCTCAAGCCATACGTCATCACTATTTTGGTTTCGTATGGATATGATGAAAGATTTTGTAAAGCATGGACATAGCGTAATAGCTTTAGGTCCAGAGCCTGAATCAAACTGGAAGAGCAAGTTTGAGGAAAATGGAATTCATTATAAGCAACTCTTTGTGGAAAGAAATGGAATAAATCCGTTTAGAGATTTAGAAACTTATCGAGAGCTTAAGCAGTTTATGAAAGAAGAGAGGCCAGACAAAATATTTGCATACCAAGCAAAAACTGTAGTTTACGGAAGTCTGGCAGCAAAAGCTAATGGCATTAATGAAGTATATCCACTGATAGCGGGTCTTGGATCAATTTTCAGAGGAGAAGGGCTTAAAAACAAAATAATCAAAACAATAATGAAGACAGAGTATCGTTTGGCATGTAATGCAAGCAAGAAGGTGTTTTTCCAAAATAATGATGATAAAAATGAGTTTATAAATAACGGACTTATTAAAGAAGATAAAATCGTGATTATTAATGGATCAGGTGTGAACCTTGAGAAGTTTAAGCCTGAACCAATGCCTGATACACCAGCATTTTTATTTATTGGCAGATTAATTAAAGATAAAGGTGTAATGGAGTATTTGGAAGCTTGTAAGAGAATTAAGGCTGAATATCCTGAAGTAAGATGTTTGCTTGTGGGGCCTTATGATAGCAATCCATCTGCATTACAGCCAGAAGAGTTGCAACCTTTCATATATGAAGGAATTATTGACTATTTTGGAGAGCAGACCGACGTTAGACCATATTTAAAACAATGCAGTACTTATATATTACCTTCTTATCATGAGGGAACACCTAAGACTGTACTTGAAGCAATGGCAATAGGGCGATCAATTATAACCAGTGATGCTCCCGGATGTAGAGAAACTGTCACAGATGGATACAAT
>Ga0208490_100185_pt1 | contig 50615 bp, 47 predicted proteins | sample SubbioAug_CSWold_FD_184818 | JGI IMG/M metagenome (GOLD analysis project Ga0208490, IMG submission 184818) | Serpentinite rock and fluid subsurface biosphere microbial communities from McLaughlin Reserve, California, USA - CR11Aug_CSWold (SPAdes) | ecosystem: Environmental > Terrestrial > Deep...
ATTCTGAACAAGGCTAGAAATTCTGAATGTTGCAGAACAAGGCTAGAAATTAGCCTTGTTCTGCATACCCTTTTTTAAGGGGCTGTGAATAGTAACATCTGAACACCATACAAATTGCCCTTTTCGAGGCTTTTAATGTAAAATTATTCGAGGAAAGAGCCCTAAATAGACTAATTGGAAAATTATGTACTGAACAGCTTTTGTTGGATAATATGATACGTTTAATAGAGTGTTTTCAAGTATAAACTCAAAGGAATTTCATCAAAGTTTTATGGAATGGGTCAAAATTTTGTGCGAAAAGGTTTCGCGAGAAATCATTGCACTTGATGGAAAAACAGCAAGAAGAACTAAAAGAACCAGCAAAAACCAAAAACCGATTCACGTCGTAAGTGCCTGGGCTAATACAAATAAATTGGTACTTGGACAACTAAAAGTGAACGAAAAATCCAATGAAATCACCGCCATTCCAGAATTACTTAAGGTGTTGGATATTAGTGATTGCATAATCACGATCGATGCCATGGGCACCCAGACGGAGATTGCCAAAACAATTATAGAATCAGGTGCCGACTACGTTCTAGCATTAAAAGAGAACCAAAAGACACTCCATGATGATGTTGAACTCTTTTTCAAAGAAGAAGTTCTTACTAAAACCAAAAAAGAGCTTGTAAAAGATGAGATTTATCTTAAAACACTTGAAAAAGATCACGGAAGAATAGAAAAAAGGGAATATTATATGGTGACCAACGTTTCGTGGCTAGAGCAAATTGAGAAATGGCCCAATCTTGCGGCCAAAGGTATGGTGGTGTCAGAAAGACAGGAACAAGAAAAAACATCGATAGGGACAAGATTGTATATCATGAGCAAAATAAAAAATGTTAAGGAATTTTCAACTGCAGTTCGTGGGCATAACATCATTAAAAGCAGGTATCAACGGAAAACGGCTTAAATGCGGCTGGGATGAGAAATATTTGAAAAAGGTCTTGTCAACAGGATTTGAAATTTAGATACGAACAGAAATTCGCATATACCAACCGTTTCAGATGCGTTTGCCCTGTCCCTGTGTCCCTGTCGTCCCGTGTCCCCTTGTCCCACACCTGGGGAAAGGGACACGGAACCTGTCCCCAGGTCCCTCCTGTCCCTCTACACATGGGGAAAGGGACAAGGAACCTGTCCCCATGTCCCTCCTGCGGGAAAGGGACAAGGAACCTGTCCCCATGTCTCTGCTAAAAACCGTTAAACTAGATGTTCAAACTTAATTTTTTATTGTATAATTGAAATATTCCAATCATAAGGCAGGGTGAAAATTCTCAGATGAAAAAGAAATTAAGGAAATTTTGGCGAAAAATAAAACGCATCTTCCGCATGAAAGGCTCCCCCTATGCTATTGCAATGGGAGCGGCCCTCGGTTTATTTTTAAACTTCATTCCTTCCTTTGGCATCGGTTTTCTTATAGCTGCCGCCATAGCCAAACTATTTAAGGCCAGCGCCCTGGCCGCACTGACCATGAACCTGGGGACTGGCTTTTTCATCCCTTTGTTTTATTCTTTAAATTTCCTCACAGGCAGGTTTCTCATGGGCAGCGAGACAGCCTCCGAAGAAATGGGCGGAACCATCCAGCAGCCTCTCCATGAATCTTTGGAATTGGTGGAAGGAGTCGCTGGTAAATCGGTAATAGATTCTTACCTTGATTCGCTTCAATCATTTTCTGTGGATTTTTTCTTGGGTGGAGTAGTAAACGCTTTCTTAGCCTCAGGGCTAATTTATTTTATCTTTTGGGGCCTTTTGACTTATCGTCGGCACAGGCGAGAAAATCATAATAAACTGGCATCGGAAACGAACACAAAATAATTAAAAAAATTATTTTGTCTTTCATTGGCTTTTTGACTCCTGCCAAAAATAAAAAAATATAAAGGTCCTTTACCTAATAAATCAGGACCAACCTGGTCCTGATTTATTAAACTCAACCAAAGCTCCCTTGTCCGCAGCCGGGACCGGAGTTACAACCTCCATTGCTGCTAGTTTTTACCGCACCACTCCAGGTAAACAGCTGCTTTACTTCCTTCCTTTAAAATTAATTCCCTCATTACTATTTCGAGGTTAATTTTATTATATTGTTATTTTTTTTAGCTTGCAATAATATTTTAGCATAGCAAGGTTATTTTTACCATAAAAAATAGGGCCACTACGCCCCATTTTATTTACTATTTATGTTTATGATAAATTTAACTTTGCTGCTCCATCTCCGCTATGGCCTGCTCCAATATGTCCAATGCCTGCCCCAGTTCTTTCTCGGAAACATTTAAAGGTGGCAACAGCCTGATAACATTACCCGCAGCACAATTAACAAGCAAGCCTCTCCTTTGACAACCCACCACCACTTCCTGCCCAGGCTCAGCCAGCTCTATGCCAATCATTAATCCCTTACCCCGGACTTGCCTGATAACCGAGTATTTAGCTTTCAACTCTTCCAACCGGTTAAAGGCCTGCTGACTCAAAGCCACTGCATTTTCCAGGGCTTTCTCCTCAGTCATTGCTTGCACAGTGGCTAGGCCGGCACTACAAACCAGGGGGTTGCCACCAAAGGTGGAGGCATGATCTCCCGGCTGAAAAGCTGCCGCTACCCTGTCCTTAGCCAGGAGGGCCCCAATGGGTACACCGCTGCCTAAAGCCTTAGCCAGGGTCATGATATCCGGTTCCACCCCAAAGTGCTCATAGGCAAACCAAGTTCCGGTACGGCCGATGCCCACCTGTACCTCATCAAAGATCAAAAGCAGCCCCTTTTCGTCACACAATTGACGTACTCCCTTTAGAAAATCCTCAGTGGCCACATTGACGCCCCCCTCTCCCTGAATGGGTTCCACCATCACCGCACAGGTCTGGGGAGTAATTGCTTCCTTTAACGCTTCCAGTTCGTTAAAGGGACTATACTTAAAGCCTGCCGGCAGAGGGCTGTACCCCTGATGAAATTTTTCCTGTCCAGTGGCTGTTAAAGTAGCCAGGGTACGCCCATGAAAGGACTTGGTCATGGTAATTATTTCGTATTTTGGGCTTTCCCCAATGGAGTTACCAATGGAGTTAATAAAGGCATATTTCCGAGCCAGCTTAATGGCACCTTCATTGGCCTCTGCGCCGCTGTTGGCAAAAAAGACTTTGTCCATGCAGGAATGCTCCACCAGCCATTTAGCCAGCTTAATCTGGGGCTCAATCCAATAGAGGTTTGAACAGTGGATCAGGGTATTGGCCTGCTCCGCTATTGCTGCTGCTACCTTCGGGTGACAATGCCCTAAGGAGGTGACTGCCAATCCGCCCACAAAATCCAGGTACTCCTTGCCGTCAGCATCCCAAACATTGCTCCCCTGGCCCTTAACCAAGGCCATGGGCAAGCGGCCGTAAGTATTCATTACGTACTGCTGCCCTTCTTTGATCAGCTGTTCAGTATTGTTCATCCGGTTCACCCTTTCTACCCTTATTCATTAACCACCATAGTTCCGACACCCTGGTCGGTAAAAATCTCCAGCAAAATTGCATGGGGAATGCGCCCGTCGATAATATGGGTCTTATTAACCCCTTGGTCTAACGCTTCTACACAGCACTGAACCTTGGGAATCATTCCACCACTTATTATCCCCTGGTGGATATAATCCTCAACCCGGCTGCGCACCAGGGATGAAATCAGAGATGAACTGTCCTTCATATCCCGGAAAATGCCCTCCACATCCGTCAGAAGGACCAGCTTGTCGGCTTGCAATGCCCCAGCCAAACTGCTGGCTACAAAGTCTGCGTTGATATTGTAGGTTTCTCCGTCAGCACCTACCCCTATGGGAGCTATTACGGGAATATAGCCCTTCTCCATCACCGTATGGAGCAGCTCCGGATTAACCTGCTCCACCTCCCCTACAAAACCAATATCGTAAAGCACATCTTCACCATGCTCATCCTTGCCACCGGCTAACTTTTTAACAGCCCTAATCAGGCTGCCGTCTTTGCCGCTTAAGCCCACAGCCCGTCCCCCCAGCTGGTTAATCATGGAGACAATCTCTTTATTGAGTTTGCCCACCAGCACCATCTCCACAATTTCTGCTGTTTCCTTGTCAGTAACCCTCAGGCCATTGACAAACTCCGCCTTCATGTTTAGCCTTTTCATCATGCCGGTAATCTCAGGTCCGCCGCCATGAACTAATATCGGGTTCATACCCACATATTTCATTAACATAATATCCTGCATAACTGCCTTTTTTAACTCACAATCGATCATAGCATGACCGCCGTATTTAATAACAATTGTCTTTCCTTGAAATTTTTTAATATATGGCAATGCTTCCACCAGGATAGCCGCCTTTTCTATTGGTGTGGACACCTTTTACTCCCCCTTAAGTACGATAGCTTCCGTTAATTTTCACATAATCATAGGACAGGTCGCAGCCCCAGGCAGTTGCCTCAGCCTCCCCATCCTTTAGATCAATGTGAATAATCACTTGTTTTTGCCCCAGGATATGTTTGGCATTTTCCTCATTAAAAGCCAGTCCCGCCCCGTTGATTGCCATCATTTCATCACCCAGGGCGATATCCACCCTATTCGGGTCAAACTCAGCTCCTGAATAGCCAACGGCACAGAGAATTCTGCCCCAGTTGGCGTCTTCACCAAAAATGGCCGTCTTGACCAGGCTGGATTTAGCCACCGTCAGAGCAGCCTTGCGGGCATCAGCCACCGTTCTGGCATTTTTCACCTGAACCTCTACTAGCTTGGTGGCCCCTTCTCCGTCCTTGGCAACGAGCTTAGCCAACTCCACCGCGATATGGCTTAAGGCTGCCTGGAACCTGCCAAAATCAGGGTGATCCTGGGTTATCCTATTATTTCCAGCTTCCCCGTTGGCCATAATGCCCACCATATCGTTGGTGGAGGTATCCCCATCTACAGTAATCATGTTAAAGGATCGGTCATTAGCCTCCCTCAGGGCCGCCAGCAGGGCTTTTTCTTCTATAGCAGCATCAGTGGTGATAAAACCCAGCATAGTAGCCATGTTGGGGTGAATCATCCCCGAACCTTTGGCCATGGCGCCAATGGTGACTACCCTACCCCCCAGCTCAAGGGAAATAGCCAGTTCCTTCTTAAAAGTATCGGTGGTCATGATGGCTTCTGCGGCGCTGGCTCCTCCGGCAGTGCTCAAGCTTTTCACTGCTTCCTTAATGCCTTGTTCTACCAAATCAATTTTTATGGGCACGCCTATTACTCCGGTGGAGGCTACCATCACTTCAGTTTCACTGATACCCAGGGCTTGGGCTGTTGCCCTAGCCATTTGCCTGGCATCGGCCAAACCCTTTTCCCCGGTACAGGCATTGGCATTGCCTGAATTTACCACAACCGCCCTGGCTTGGCCTTGAGCTAAATGTTCCATGGTCACTAAAATCGGCGCAGCCTTTACCTTATTAACGGTAAACACCCCGGCCCCTGCGGCCGGCACAGCGGAATAAATCACTGCCAGATCCAGCTTTTCCTTTTTTAAGCCACAATGAATCCCGGCAGCCTGAAAGCCTTTGGGTGCCGTAACCCCTCCTGATACAACCTGATAGTTAAAATCCAATGCAACACGCCTCCTTGTTTCTGAAAATATTATCCGTTCACTTGATAATATTTTTCATCAATCTGATGGTGCTACGTCAGTAGCATGAGTGTCTATGATATTTTTCTATTAGAGGTAGCGGCTTATTAATTGCAAGCCTTCATCCTCTGCAATTCCCAGCATAATGTTCATATTTTGAATAGCTTGCCCTGCTGCTCCTTTGACTAAGTTGTCAATGGCTGACAAAATGATAATCCTGTTGGCCCTCCGGTCAAAAGTCACTGCCAGCTGGCAGTTGTTGGTGCCGGCTACCCAGTTGGTCTGGGGGAACTGACCATCCAGCACCTGAACAAATTTTTCTTCCCGGTAAAAGCTGGCATATAGTTCAGTAAGCCTGGCTTGGCTCAATTCTTCACCACTGGCGGGATTAGCATAAATAGTAGCCAAAATCCCCCTGGTCATGGGTACCAGGTGGGGAGTAAAGGACAGCCGGATATCCTGGCCAGCCAAGCCACTCAACTCCTGTTCAATTTCCGGCGTGTGCCGGTGATTGGCCACCTTATAGGCCTTAAAGCTTTCGTTTACCTCAGCATAATGGGAGCCTAAGGCCACGCTGCGACCTGCTCCCGATACCCCTGATTTAGCATCGATGATCATTGAGGATAAATCAATCAGCTTTTCCTTTACCAACGGCGCCAGCGCCAAGATGGAACTGGTGGGATAGCAGCCCGGGTTGGCTATTAAGTTGGCTTCCCTTATCTTCTCCCGGTGCAGCTCCGGCAATCCATACACCGCCTGGCTTAACAGCTCTGCTGCCGCCGGCTCTTCCTGATACCACTGACCATATATTTCCCTATCCTGCAGGCGAAAGTCCGCCCCTAAGTCCACTACCTTTTTACCAGCCGCCACTAATATTTCAGCCAATGCCACTGAATGACCATGGGGAAGGGCCACAAAAACAACATCGCACTCCCTGGCCAGTTCTGCCGGGTCTAACCCGGTGCAGACCAAATCCGTCACCCCAAGAAAGTTAGGGAAAATACTGCTCAGCTTTTGCCCCTGGTAGCTCCGGGAAGTGACCGCCACCAGCTCTGCCTGGGGATGGCCCAATAATAGCCGCACCAGCTCTGCCCCCGTATATCCTGTGGCACCCACAATTCCAACCTTAATCATTTTTTTACCCTCCAACTCTGTTCCTGCAGTATTATTTATAATTATACATCTGACTGTATAAAAATACAATAGAAAAATTCAACCTTCTGCTACTGGTTTAGCCAAAAAATCTGCCCGATGATAGACTGCTGCTCCCGATTTGATTATTTTTTCCCAAAAAAAATAGACTGGCAGAAAAACAACCAGCCCTATCTTCAACCCGGATTAACAGCTTAGCTATTAATCCAGGCAGAGAGGAGACTTATTCAATTACATCCCTCCGGATCGTTGGGGTAATATTGGCGTTTTCTTCCCCGGTGGCAGTCTCATTTTCTTTTATGGAAATTAAGGGATGCTTTGGCTGTAAACACTGTTTATCTCTAATGGTCCCGGTTCACCAGCAACATGATTTGCTCCATGGCAACTAAGGCTGCAAGAGCCTTCACCGGGCAAATCAGAAGAAAAGAGCGGCCCAATCGTCACTCCCTCCTTTTCCAATCCTGTTACAGATTGTGCCGGAAAGCCTACCCTAGCCCTTAGGAGCGGATTTTCTGACTCTACCGCCCCATGGGGCCGATGGCATTCCTTGCAAACTGCGTTGCCTTGATCGGTAGTGACAAGGGCGGTTAAGTGTTTTTCATGAAGATTAACTGCGCTGGGGGCGTCCTTGAAGTTAGTATTGGTTCCTAATAAATCGCTGGCTGAATGACAGCCGCTGCGAAAACAAGTATTATAATCAGCTTCATTAAATACCGCCGTCCTGGCAGGACTGTAAGCCACATCATAGCTGTAATTAAGATACTTGCTGTTCATCCCGGGTGGGACAGCGGAATCCATGGCTGTCCCGTGGGGGTCATGGCACACAAAACAGTTATCCTTTCCCCCCGAACCGTTATAAGCCGCTGCCCCGTTCCAAGCGTTATCCCGGGTATTACTTAAGGGAACTTGGTGGCAGGTAAGACAGGCCGAAGCGTTTACCCCTGTAACCTCCATTGCCCCGCTCTTTGGGAGGGTTCTTAGTAAATAAGGCAGATTAGCAGCATGGCTTTCATGGCAGGCAAGGCAGCTAATGTTCGCTTCACCCTGCATTGCCAAGGAGTCAAAGTTATGGCCCCTCCCTTTAATTGGGTAAAAATTGCTCTTTCCTTGATGACAGGAATAACAAAAACCCTCTCCCCCGCCTGTATGAACCCGCTGGCCGTTTACCCTTGCCTCCAGGAGTTTGGTTATCTTGATTTGATTCCCTCCACCGTCCTTGCCCCCATCATGGGTATTATGGCAGTCTGTGCATTTCATCATGGGCGCCCTGTCGGGCTGGAGCCAGTGCCCCGAAGCTATCCGGGAATATTCCCCTTGAATATTATAAGAACTGACACCATTGTTGCCATGGCAGAGATAACATATTGCCCTGACGCTAACATCGGCTAAAAGCCTGGGGGCCAAGCCCCCGTGGGCCTGATGGCATAGGGCGCAGGCTACTGTATTATCGGTATAATTGCCATGGGGATTTATGGGAAAGGCAATCCCCGAAGCTTGATTGGATAAATATTCCCGGCCGTCAATTAATACTGCTGCCACCAGGTAATAATAGGTTTGGCCGGCAAGTACAGCCGCATCATTGTATCCATTAAGCCCCTCCACCGAGATAAGATAATTGCCCTGGGTAGGGGTTACTTCCGGCGTGTTGCTGCGATAAATCCTGATTTCATTTACTCCGGAAATGTCTGTTCTCCAGGAAAGCTGAATTTTCCCGATGCCCGCATTGGCAGTTAGCTTGACTTCATTCGTCGGGCTACTGACAGCAGATGATATCAGTATTAACCCCAATACCACCACCAATATGCTGCCCGGCAGGATAAACAACAATTTTTCTGCTACGTATTTTTTTACGGATACCTTGCCCCTGATTAACAATTCACCACCACCTTTTCTGACGGTATTTGTCACCTTTTATGGCAGTCCTGGCAGACCCCGTAGTAATCCTTGCGCAATAGATAGTTTGTCTGCCTGGCCCCACCCTGTTCCTGTTCGGCAATATGGCTTAAGGAAGTGCTACCATGGGCCCGGTGACAGGTAATACAGCTGATATTGTCCCGGTTATCCCTGTTGAGACCCTCCAAGGGGAGGCTTGTTGTAAGGCCATTCCCAAAGTCAGCCGGTCTTACTCCCACCGGATGCCGGAATAAACCATCCGACTGGTGGGTGCCCGCCGCAGGTTCGCTGCCTGCCCCGCTTTGGGCGTGATAATCAGGGTGGCAGCCGCTACATAACGTGTTCATTCCTTTGATATAATTAATTTTTTCCCTTTCTTGATCACCGGTGCTGTCGGCAAATGCCCTCACTTCCACCACCGGGTTTGCCGGAGTATTCGAGGTAAGAATTCTAAAATTAGTGGAAAAGTGGGCTGTATGGCAACTGACACAGCTAAGCCGCTGCTCCCATTCCTCCACCCCCACCGGATTACCCCCTGGAGCTTGATTGAGAGGGGTTCCGATGGTATGGGCAGCCACCGGCCGGCTGGAAGATATCTTGCCCATCAGGCTCCCAAAAGGACCCGCCGAGGATGCCAAAGGATTCATCCAGGTGCCGTCCCGGCTTACTTGACCATCCAGCACATTGTACTTGCTCTGGGTGCCGTCGTGGCAGGTAAGGCAAGTCTCCTCCACGGTGGGAAATTTTAACAGACTCGCTCCTTGAGCCCGGTGAGTTCGGTGACAATTGGCGCACAAATTTGTATCCGCAAGATAATAGTTGTGGACATGCTGGTTAGGAGGATAGCCCACTCCGATTTCGGTGCTGTTGACGCTGTTTGCTTCCGTCAGCGGGTTACTGAGAATGGTCCCGGCAACAGCTACTAAAAAATAATAATTGCGGTAAGGCTGGATGCCCTCTGTTACAAAAAAGCTATTGGCCCCCTGTCCAGTGGTAAAAATCTTGCTCCAATTCACCCCGTCGGTGGTAGCCCAGATGTCATAGCTCTCCCCTTCCATGGCCGACCAATACAAATCAATAACTGTGCCCGACACCGGTATCACCCTTAAATAAGCGGGAGCTGACGCCACCTTAGATGTAGCCAGCAACATAATCGCAATAGTCAGCCAAAATATTGTTTTTCTAGTCACCCACACTTCCTCCTATTCCCAGCCGAACACACTCATCCGGTTGTTTCCCCGCTCTGCCACATAGACATTTCCCATGGCGTCAACAGCCACCCCATTGGGAAATTTTAACTCCCCCTCCTGCTGGCCAAGCCGGCCAAGGATATGCCTTAGTTCCAGATCTTCATTCAGTTCAACCACCTGGTGGCCAAATACATCAGCAACATAGATGCGGTTGCCCTGACCAACAGCGATACCCCTGGGTAAAGCCACCCCAAACTGGGCTGCCAATGCGCTTTTTAAATACTTTCCCTCATTATTGAATATTTGAATGCGGGCGTTGCCACTGTCACTTACGACAATTCGCCCGGCAGCGTCAATGGCAATCCCGTTGGGATAGGATAATTTTCCCCGCTGGACGCCAGGCTCACCAAAGCGCAGCAGCAGTTTTCCCTCCTTATCCAGGACAAACACCTCCCCAGTGCGGTTGGCCACATGGATTCTGTCCTCCCCATCCACCGCCAGGGCCAGGGGCGCCAGGGGCAACCCGGTGCTCCCCCCATCAATCACCCGCACCAAGTTGGCGCTGTAATCAAACACCTGGATTCTGCCTGTTTTAAGCTCACCCACATAGATTATCTCCTGGCTGTCAACAGCAATGGCATTGGGGTAAGTAAAAGCAATATCGTTCCCATCCATTGCTCCGTATATCTTGATCAGGTTGCCGTTAGGCTGGTACACCTTCACCTTGTTATTTCCTGAATCAGCAATATATATATAACCCCTCTTGTCAACCGCCACCGCCAGGGGCTCACTTAGCCCGCTGCCCAGGTGTCGCAAAAACACCGGCTTACCGGCAGTTTTCCCAGCAACATAGGGGATTATTTTCTCCTTCTTTGGCAAAAATATCGTTAATGAACTGTTGGCCAAGATTATCAAGCCCATCACCATCAGCGCCGTATAAATGGCTATTCTTAAGAAAACACTTCTCTTCATGAATAATTAAACCGCCTTGTAATGAAATTTATCCCTAGATATCAATACCCCCTTTCCCGGTATATTAAGGAGGATGCCAGGAGGTCCAGTCCTGGCATCGGGTTTTTGAGGCATTTGCAAAGTGCTTCCGTTAAATTATTTGGAAATGGTGTTATTATTGTGGAATAATAGTAGTTGGACTTCCTGTTACAGTCTGTGCCTTGTAGATTGCATCAATATCAGGGTTATTCCAGAATGTATCCGTGTTCGTTAACGCACCAGAATGGGATGAAACGTGACACTTGATACAAACAGCCATATTAGTGTAACGCTTCAAGGCTGATGATGGGTTGACATCTGCGAACCTAGCGATTGTATCATCAGCTTCCAACATGATGGTTTGCGTTGTGCCGTGGGCAAAGTGACAAGATAAGCAAGTCAAATTATAGGTAGTTCCCGTGATATTATCACCTACGCCCTGAGGAATATTAGATAACCCCTTATGAATTTTGTGGCGGTATGCAGTCTGATCATATCTACCCCCTTGATGTCCTGTGCCAGTTGTTACTACTCCTAGCTCTGTTGTTGTTCCTGCATCACCGTCAACATAGTAATCAGTATGGCAAGCGGCACAGAAGGATGTTATCCCGCCCCTGCCATTATTACCAGCGCTGACATTCCTGCCACTCCATCTGTCAATAGATGCATCTACCCCTCTGATATCGACAAGTCTCCTACCCATATCAGCAGCAGTTGTTCCACCGACTGTTACATTACCGGCTAACTCCGCTCTGTTGGCATAAACCACCAGCGCCGGCACACCATGGAATCTTAAAGCAGCAATATCCGTCGGCATTGTTTGGCCAGATTTCAGCTCAATAATACCCTTGGACCAGTTGTAATTAAATCTGCCATGGAATGCATCATTTCTTTGAGCTGTTTCAGTTGCTGAAGCTGTTGAATATAGGTGTGAATATACTCTACCAAATCCATGGCGGCTGTAGAATAACCATGGGCCGGTAACAACTGTTGTCCCATCCATTACTTGCAGCCTATTAGGATTGCCTGGGTCAATTTGTAAAGTGTACACCTTGGCTCTTTCAATTTGTCTGCCGGCTGGATTATAATGGAGCAACCGGTCGCTATAGGAACCGTGGGGTGCGTGGCAGCTTGCGCAATCAAAATCAGCGCCCCAATAGCTCTTAGCAGTCTCATATGGAATTTTTCGCCCGTCTTTGGCTAAGTCAGCAGTTCTATTACCACCGGGAGCTGCAGCAATCTGAAGCAATCCGTTTGGCAAGTGCATTGACGGGTTGCCAGTTCCATCGCCAAATTCGAAGCTACCGCCGCCAACCTCGTCATCAAGACCTCCGCCCGTCGGAACATCAAATACATTTAATCTTCCTAAAGTGCCGTCATGGCAGCCTACACAGGTGCTATAGGTGCCGTTTCTGAATAACAAGTTTTGCCCTGCGGCAGTGTGTGTCTGATGGCAGGAAGCGCAGGCATTTGTGTTTTTCTTGAAATCACCGTGTACCCACTGGGCGGTTTCTGCTTTGCGGATAGTGGGTAGATTATCCCCCGGCTGGACTATTCCTGTCATATTTGCATTATCCAGACCGCTGCCCTCCCGGTCAGCGCCAAAGAATGGCCCCTCCGCCATAGCTTGCGCTAATGCCTCAGATGGGGTGAGTCCGTCTACGTAATCAGCAGCGTCGTTATAGTCCCCGGGAGCCGCCATGGCAGTTGCCGCCATTCCCAGAGTAAAGATTACTGCCAAAATTAAAATAAATCTCTTCTTACTCATGCTTCTTTTTCTCCTCCTTATAATTTAGTAAGCAACCTGTAAATTGGTGCTCCGTTTTCCCCTCATTTCCACCCCCTTACGAAAAGACTAGCATATTTATGGCAACAGGCTTGATACCCGGAACCAACGTTAGCGTAGGATTAGCGATAAACCACCACCCTTTGGTTAATAGTATCAGTAATGTAAACGTGCCCGTTTTCATCAACGTGGAGACCATTGGGGAAGTTGAATTGGGTATTCATTGACCCTAGCCCGCCAAATCTAAAAACTTCTACCCCCTGCTGATCAAAGCCAAAAATTGTGTGGGTCAGATTACTCACGATCACAGCATTGTTGCCACGGATGCCCACACCCCGGGGGTTAGCTAAAACTGAGTCTCCTGTTCCATCAGGGGTGCCGTTTATTATTCTTAAAAATTTACCCTCCTGATCAAACACCTGCACCCGCTGGTTTCCTGTATCCACCACCCAAATATTTCCTTGCCGATCAACAGCCACGCCATTTGGTGCATAAAATTGGCCGGCACTTCTGCCAAACTCACCAAATTCCAGCAGCAGGTTGCCTTCTGCAATATCAAAAATCAGGATTTTAGATTGGTTAATATCTGTTAAATATAGCTTGTTGTCTTCAGTGATAAAAATATCCCCCGGCCCGTCAATTGCTTTTTGAGCTTCGGCATCACCAAAATAGTGCAGAAATTCACCCTCCGGGTTAAAGACTGATATTTTGCTTTGGTATAAATCGGCCACATAGATTCTTCCTTCACTATCCCCGGCAATACCGTAGGGAAAATGAAATTGCCCTTCCTGCCTGCCCACTTGACCGAAATGGAAAAGGAAATTTCCGTTCATATCAAAAACCTGAATGCGATGATTGCCTGTATCGCTGACATATATCCTGTTATTGGCTGTTGTTACAGCCATGGGTTTAACCAACTGCCCTTCACCAAATGCCCCGTGGATCACCAAAGAAAACTGGGGTTGACTGATGCCTTGGTCAATTCCCGGAGTTCCCGGAGCAAGTGTAAATAATTCTTGCCCTAAACTTGCCACATCTCTTCCCATTAAATAGGAAGTAAAAAAGGTTGCCTGACCTATAAATATAATTCCAATCATGAGCTTGTAGACAAGGGAGCGGGAAACGCCCGCCATTGCTAACTTAATTATAATGTTCATGCCCTCACCACCCCTTTTTATAAATCAACGCCTAATCTTCTTAATGCAGTTTTAGCTTCCTGATACATGGGGTCAAACCTTACTGCTTCTTGATAGGAGGTTACGGCGCCCTCTTCATCCCCCATTGCCTCAAAGAGACGGCCGGAATAGTAATGCACATCAGCAGCTGTTTTTCTGATCATAAATGCCCGATCAAAGGAGCTTACAGCCTGCTCAAACATGTTTAAATCTGTGAACACAATCCCTAAATTTAAATGGGCTTTATAATCCCCTGGATTTAACCTGGCAGCATGGTTAAAGGCTTCTAATGCTTCGTCGTATTCCTTTTTTTTGTAGTAGGCATAACCTAAATTTAAATAAGCAGGATAAAAACCAGGATCTATCTGCAGTGCTACCTCATAATTCAAGATGGCTTCATCAACCCTCCCCAATTGAAAATATGAAAATCCAAGATTTACCCTTTCCTGGGGGTCATCCGACTTCTCTTTCACCATCTGCTGGTAATAGGCTAGCTGTTGCTTCATTACAATCACATTGGCATCTTGCCAAAAAAAGGCTTTTCCAATAGTTGTTCCCAGGAAATAGACAGTGCCAATTGTTACCACTATCAGCAGCAGGGTTATTGGGTAAGAGAACCTCTTAACTGACGGCCTCTCCACTGGTGCATGCTCCATATTAGTGCTCATTTTCTCTCTCCTCTCCTTATCTAAAAGTTCTAAGGTTTCTAAAGGCTCTAAAGGTTCTAAAGGTTCTAAAGGCTCTAAAGGTTCTAGACATGGTTTTTATTGTCAAGAGGCTGTATTTTGCCTCGGGTTGTTTTACCGACGGTGACACGAAACGCAGGTAGATTGACGGTGACAGGTGTAGCACTCCTTCTCCCAATCTGAGTCTTTAGCAACAGGAATCGGATGCCGGTCTTCCCATCCTGCCCGATGGGATTGGGAATGACATTGGCCGCATTGGGTATAGGCAGTGGCTCCCTCTTTGCCTGGATTATTGTTATGGCAAATCAGACAACTGTCAATGCTCCCCATTCTTCCATGGTATATTATAAAACTGTCTCCAAGGTGACCTGGGGGCTTTTCCCGGTGACAATCAGCACAAAAAGGATTAGCTCTGGAATAATCAACGATATCAGCTCTATTAAAAAACAAGTGTCGGTCAGGTACGGAATATCGGTGGCAGGAATCACAATAGCCCACATCCTGTCTGGCAAGAAGACCATGGGTTGTCAAAAAGCTTCCTCCCAAATGATCCTTCGGTTTCTTGATGTCGGTATGGCAGACCCCGCACTCCACGGATACCTGACGTCTGCTATGGCAGTTCATACATACACCCATTGGGGTAGTGGAATCAAGATTAGGCCTCACCATTTTGTCTCCGTAATCAATTGCCGGAGTGGCGTCAATTCCTTTGAATACCTGCTGCCCGTGTACTATATTTCTATGGCAGGTGATACATTGGACCTTTTTGTCTGCATGGGGCTCATGGGGAATAATCAAATCTCCGGAAGGAGTAGCATCTCTGGCATAGCTGTGACACTGCAAACAGATTCTATCTTCTACCCTGACCTTACCCAGGAAAAAATCCGGCGGCTGCTGGTTGGTAAAGTGAACGTAAACCTCCCTGGCAACTTGACGCAGATTAGCTTCGCTCAGCTCATTCCACTGGATATGACAGCTGTTACAGCTAAACCTTGCATGACTGGAGGCATCTCTGGTTTCAAAGTAAGCGCTGCGATTGTGGCAACTTGCACAAAATTGATCGGTTTGAGTATATTGAACGCCCCGGTTGCCCAGGTGTATAGCAATACCCAGGACAATCAGAAGGATTGCCAACTTAATAATGGTCTTCTTAATAATGATCTTCTTAATTGGGATTTTGAACTTAGGTTTTCTTTCATTTATCGCCAGATTACTCATTACCGCCTCCTAAGTCCCTCTTCCTCCCCTGCAAATTTGCTGCTACCATTTAATAGCCCTTGGACTACTTCTTCGTTTCCTCCCCTTAATACATATGTACAAGACATCTGTATCAAGCCGCGGAAATATGCTCTGGTTTCCCCATGGGCATCCAACTGCAAATAATAACTTTCACATGCCCTTGGTCACCCTTGGCTTATTCCTGGATATTCCCCAGGTTGTTTTGCCTATCTTGCCTAATTAATATGTGCCTAATGCACATGATATTCATCCCACTTTACCTTTAAAGAAATTATACCCAACTTGGTTAACTCCTTCTGAAAAGTTGCTGAATTTTTCCACTAAATTCCGGCGGCAAGTTTAAATTTTTGACCTGGTGATACAATTGCTGTCACAAAATGTTGCACTGTATCGGAATTACTGTTGTTTTTGGAAAACAACTCTTCCTTGTCCCTTGAACACGCTGGTGCCATCCAGTTGGCCACCAGTAATAATTACCCGGTGCATTTTCCCTGTTCATATTAGATACCATGTTCACTGAAACATTTCGCCATTTTTTGAAATTCTCCTCCTTAATATCAACACAAATTATAAATTAAATTTTTTTTATAACTGTTCCTTCTTGAAACTGGCAATTTTTTTTATAAAAATTGCCAGTTTCAAGAAGGAATTTTAATCATTTGCTTGAATATAATTGCAATGAACACATTTGTTATAGTTAGCACATGGTTATAAAAAATATTATTATCCAGAAAGGAGGTTTAAAATGAAGTTTGGTTTTAGCTTTACAGAATTCTCCAATTTAAAAGTTAATCAGTTGAGTTTGTTGCTGTTGCTGCTTCTGGGAGTAGTTTTCATTGTCCTTGGTTGCAGTGATAAAGACACCGGTGCACAAGTCCCTGCCAAAGTCGACGATGCTGCGTTTGTCTCGAACGAAATGTTAACCCGGGAAGGGGTGGCGGAATGCATCTCCTGCCACGTGATTAATCCGGAAATAGCCATGTGGCAGCTTTCATCCCATAATAGGGTTACCTGTATTACCTGTCACGCTGATGTGGATTTGCAGGAGTTCAACCAAAAGATGAACACCAACTCCTACACTTTGCCCATCAAGCTCAATTCAGTTATTAAGGATGAAGTCTGCACCCAATGTCATTCCTTAAACCGGGTGGTAACACCCTCCGGCGACGTGATTATCCCGCACCAATATCATTCAGGTTTGGGTATTCGCTGCACCGTCTGTCACGACAGCGTAGTCCACAACAGGATCGATGAGCGCCTGCCAAAGCTGGAGGAAAAATTCCAGGATTATACAGCCTGGACGCCGGAACTGGCTGAAGAAGTCTATCATGTACGATTTACCCGGCCCAATATGTGGACCTGTCTTGACTGCCACAGGATGTTAAAAGCAACTACCCAGTGTGCCGCTTGTCACCTCAGGATTCCAGGCTTGCCTTCCCACGAAGATCCAACCTGGAAGACAATGCACGGCGTCGAAGGCCGGAATACTTTGGATGAGTGCATCCACTGTCATGTGTCGCCCATACCGGCACCGCCACCGGAACCGTCTACCCATGACCCCATCGCAGACTTTGCCCGTCAGACTGAATTCTGCTACAACTGTCACCTGCAGCTACCGGAAAGCCATTCAGGCAAATGGCTGCCGACTCACCCCAATGCGGGTATAACTAAAGGTATGCCTAATTGTATTGCCTGCCACGATATTAATGCACCTGGCACCAGGAGCAATGCTACCGCCACCTATTGCAATAGATGTCACTGGTTTGAAAGTGACGGAAGTAAAAAGAGCTATTAACTTTCATTAACTTTCAAAATGAGCAGTTAGCAAGTGAAAGCCCCTTTTCCTCCTTTGGAAAAAGGGGCTTTCATTATTGGCAGAAAAACATAGAAACTCTCTGTTTTTCTGGCATAACTCTTTATTTATGAATAATTAAACCGCCTATAATGAAAATTGCATATTTTGCATATATGTAGAAATTTTAAGAATATTATAACTATAGCTATCCCAAATCAGAAAAATACTATATACTGATTATTAATACACCCTTTTCCGGTATATTAAACCCGATGCCAGGAGGTCCAGTCCTGGCATCGGGTTTCGAGGCATTTGCAAAGTGCTTCCGTTTAATTATTGGGAAATGGTGTTATTAATCTGTCTGGCTCCGTCAGCACCTCAAATTATTATATCTAGAAACCAGCCTTTACGTACTCTTGGTTTTCCATATTTTACTATAATCAAATCGCTTTTATATATTGATTCAATTTTCGTAATCACCGGAGTAATGGAGGCGGTTTTCTCCCCCGGGTAGTTCTTGGCATTTTGCCTGATATCCCACCTGGCCAGCTTTTCCCCAACGGCATAAAGCATATTTAAGGATTTCTGTTTTGGTACGGGTTTAGTTTGAACTTGGCCCAAGCCCGTTCATTTTTTTTGGTAATCTGCTGCCGTAAAATCCGGTTCCACTGCTCATCCCTTGGCAGATCTAAGAAGAGCTCCAGACCTACCTGCAAGGTATCAGAGATTTGAAAACCTGCCTTAGCTATTTTGTTGGTAATGTCAGGATGCACCTTAGTGCTTACCGTCACCCGTTTCATTAAACCACTCCTTTGTTTTAACCATTTGCCAAGTAATTTTGTTATGTTTTGAAGTTTAGCAGATGGGAAACAATTATTCGTGAAAATTTTGCAGATTATTTTAAGAAAAATGCGACAATTATCACCTGTTTTCCCCAAAATAACAGTTGGACAAGGGCCATTATTGCCGGATTGGGAGCAACCCGCTGAACCTTATGTAAAATTATGTAATAAAAAGGAAAACCACCTTGGAAACTTTCTTCTCCAAGGTGGTTTTTTGACTTTCCTAGTCCCCCGCTTCCGGTTCTGACGTCACTATTGGCGCTGGTTCCGGCGGAGGAGCAGGCTGTTTATTCCTGCTACGATTAACCTTTTCTGCTTGTACTCTGATTTTATTAAAGCCAGTTCTTTAAAGTTCATCTTCTGCTTCACCGCCTTAGACCACTATTGGGTTACTTTTGATGACAATCCTGGCAGACACCGAAGTAATCCCGGCGCAACAGGCTATTGGTATAAATCGGCTCTTGATCCTTACCCTGTCTGCTATACCCCAGGGCTGTACTGCCATGGGCTTTGTGACAGGTAAGACAGGTTATCTTGTCCCGGTTATCACCGTAGCTTCCCTCCAGGGGCAAGGTGGTAGTTAACCCTCCGCCATAGTCCGCCGGGCTCACCCCAACTGGGTGCCGAAAATCACCATTGGTCTGATAGGTCCCGGTTGCTGCCTTGCTCCCCGCTCCCTTTTCTGCATGGAAGTCGCCATGACAGCCGGAACAAAGCCCAGTGGTTCCTTGAATATAATTTACCGTCTCCTTTTGCTGTTGGGAGCTGCTGTCAGCAAAGGCTGTCACCCGAATATTCTTGCTGTCTGGAGTATCCTGAGTAAGAATCCGGTAGTTAGAAGAAAAATGAGCCGCATGACAGCTGACACAGCTTAGTCTTTTTTCCCACTCTTCTCCGCCCTCAAGATTCCCCCCTGGTGCATTATTGAGGGGAGTACCCAAAGTGTGGCTGGTAATCGGTGCAGCTACAGCCGTCTTCCCGAACATGCCGCCAAAGGCCCCGGCAGGGGACTCCATGGGGTTAGTCCAGGTACCGTCCCGACTCACCTCCCCCTCTAGTACATTGTACTTGCTTTGAGTGCCGTCATGGCAGGTCAAGCAGGTATCTTCCACTGTTGACTGGCCTAATAAACTAGCCCCTTGAGCGGTGTGAGTTCGGTGACAGTTGGCACAGAGATTGGTATCTGCCAGATAATAATTATGCACGTGCTGGTTTGGGGGATAGGCTACCCCGATTTCGGTGCTATTCCCCCCATTGGCATCAGTGAGTGGGTTGCCCACAGTTCCGGTGACAGCAATTAAAAAGTAATAGTTCCGATAGGGCTGCACCCCTTCCCTTAGGGTAAAGCTGTTTTCCCCCGGCTCGGTAGTATAAATTTTCCTCCAGTTTGTCCCATTGGTGGTAACCCAGATGTCATACCGTTCCCCTTCTGCCGCCTTCCAGTCCAAATCAATAGCTGTCCCGGAAACGGGCACTACCCGCAGGAAGGTAGGGGCAGAAATAACCTGGGTAGTGCCTATCATCAGTAACACTGCCACCATTGCTAAGGTGAATAATTTTTTCATCATGGAACAGCCCTCCTTTCTCTAACGCCCAAACACGCTAATTTGGGTATTTCCCCGCTCTGCCACCAAAATTCGCCCGCTTTTATCAACGGTCACCCCGTTGGGAAATTTCAGTTCCCCGGCCTGATACCCTAAGCCCCCTAAACTAAACAGCAGCTTTAGGTTTTCATCCAATTCCACCACCTGATGGCCAAAGACATCAGCCACATAAATCCGGTCCCCAGGGCCAAGAGCTATACCCCTGGGCATAGCCACCCCAAACTGGGTCGAGTAAACAGCGGTCATAAAGTTTCCTTCCTGGTTAAAAACTTGCAGCCGGGCATTGCCGCTATCACTGACGATTATGTGCTGCTTTGAATTCACTGCAATGCCGTTGGGATAGGCAAACTGACCTGGTTCCCGCCCCGGCTCACCGAAGCGTTGGACCAACTCCCCTTCCCGATTTAACACAAAAATCTCCCCATTATGGTTGGCAAGATATATTTTCTTTTCTTTATCTACAGCTATGGCTAAAGGAGCCAAAGGAAGCCCCGTGGTTTCCCCGTCAATAGTCTTAATCAAATTACCCTTCCGATCAAGAATCTGAATCCTACCCTCCTTTAACTCACCCACATAGACATGTCCATCCTTGTCTACCGCCAGTGCATTGGGGTAAGTAAACTCGCCCCCGCCACCCAGCACCTTACTTAACTCACCGCTGGGATGTAATATCTGAATCAAATTATTCCCCGAGTCAGCGATGTATATAAATCCCATATTATCCGCCGCCACAGCCAGTGGGCCGTTCAAGCCACCGGTAAGGTGCTGCAAAAACCTTGGTTTGCCGGATGTTTCTGCTGTAACATGGGGAATTGTGGTCCCTTCCTGTGAGGTCAGCATGTAGTTGTCCATGATGCTTATTAGAAGAATCAGCGTAAGAAAAATAACAATCCGCGACTTTGTTTTTAATTTTATTATTTTAGCAACCATTTTGCATCGCCCCATCCCTTTATTTGTTAAGGGGGGATGCCAGGACTTCGATCTCCTGGCACCCTCAGTATTGATTTCTGTCAGCCAATTCACCTTCGGTGACAGGAGTTGCACGTATCCTGCCTGTGACAAGAGTAGCACTGCTTCGACCAATCATTTCCTTTATTAATTGAAATTGGATGTCTATTTTGCCAGCCTCGGGCATGGGATTGGTAGTGACAGTCATTACATTGGGTAACTGCTGCCGCCTTACCCGTTCCCTGATTATTGTTGTGACAGGTAAGACACTGGTTATAATCGCCCGCCTGACCGTGCTGGTAGAAAAAGTTGGGCTGGGTATGACTGGGGGGCATATTACCATGACACTCTCCACAAAAAGGGTTTAACCGGGCATATTCTGCCACATCATCGCTGATCTGAGCAAGCTCCAAGGTAGAAATTGTGTATCGGTGACATGAATTACAGGTATCTACTTGCTCCCGAGCCAGATCTCCGTGGTTATTTTTAAACTCCGGCTGCTGGTGCTCCTCCGGGAGCTTTAAATCCAGGTGACAAGCCTGACACTCCAGAGTTACCTGCCTCCTCCGGTGGCAGCTCATACACAATCCCATAGGCGGGGTGTTCTCAGGCATTTCTCGAATATATTCCTCTTTCATCAGCGACGGGGTTGCGTCAATCCCTCTAGGATTACTGTCCCCATGAACCAGACCCCGGTGACAGGTGATGCACTGAACCTTTTTTGCCTGATGATCCTCATGGGGAATAATTAAATCACCCCACGGTGTAACTTTCCTGGCAAAGCTGTGACAGCTAAGGCAAACATCATCCGTAACCCTGTTCCTGCCTTCTAAGAATGCCGGCAACGGCTGATGGGAGTATTGGGAATAGACCTCCCGGGCTACCTGGCGAAGACTCTTTGCATCTGTATCCTGCCACTGCTGGTGGCAACTGTTGCAGGAAAATCTGCTATGGCCTGAATTTTCTAAGGTTTCCAGATAAGCTTCCCTATCATGGCAGGTCAAACAAAATTTGTCCGTCTGGACGTAGTTGGCACCCTGATTTATAAAGCCAACCAGGACAATAAATAGACCCAGCATGACAGCCACTTTGATTACAGTCCCCAGGCACAGTCCGGGGAACATTTGTCGTAATTTAGTTAGTGTTACCGTTAATAATTGGTTTGTCCTTGATAACACCTTCGCTATCCCCTTAATTTATCTAGTCAAAATAGTCTGATTTTGAATTTAGCTATTATCTAAACCTAGGTAAATGCAAACTTTTCCATCTTGTAAACTATTTCACAATCTTCTTATTCGATATAATTCGACAATAATTTGATTAAATCCTCTTCAATTTTTCGTCAAAAAAGTAAGTATTATTTTCCTATTTTCATTTTTGTGATTTTCATCACTGCCCTATGAAATCTAGCTTTTTTCACTGGCAAATTTGTCCCAGGCATTATTTTTTTCCAGTGACCTTTTCATGAAGGATTTTGCCCACTGCATGATGAATACATCCCATGCAAAATTATAATAATTTTAATTTTTAATTTAAGGAGGAAAGTGATAGTGTGAACATTAATCATTTAAGCATTATCCACAAACCTAATTTTACCAGAACTGGCTTTTATTTAAAGATTATATTATTTTTGTTGGTTGCACTAGCCTTTATTATCACGGGCTGTACTGAGAAAACCTCTCCAAAACCCTCTGCTCCCGGCGCCAAATTTACCGGTGACGACCCATTAACCAGAGCGGGTGTGGTGGAATGTCTCACTTGCCATGAAATGAAACCTGAAAGTTCTATGTGGCAGCTTTCGTCCCACAACAAGATTTCCTGTACCACCTGTCATTCAGATATAAATTTACGGGAGAAACATGCTATCTCCAACAGTGGCAATTACTCCGTTCCCATTCAGTTAAAGACACCTGTCAAAAATGAAGTGTGTGAACAGTGTCATTCCTTAAAACGGACCATTACCCCTTCCGGCGACGTGATTATTCCTCACCAATTTCACGCCAAGCTGGGCATTCGCTGCACCGTTTGTCATGACAGTTTGGTGCATAATCGAATTGATGAGCGTCTGCCGATTCTGGATGAAAAGTATCTGGATTTTGAATCCTGGACTGCTGAAACGGCTGAAGAATTATATGATGACAGGTTTTCCCATCCCAGTATGTGGACCTGCTTAGATTGCCATAAGATGATGAAGGTTACTACCCAGTGCGCTTCATGCCATATTCGTATACCTGGCTTACCCTCCCATGAGTCTCCATCCTGGAAAACAAATCATGGAGTTGCCGGACGGGATAATCCAGAAGAATGCGTTTATTGTCATCAGATGACCCTGCCCAAGGCACCGCCTGATCCTAGCACAGGGGATGAGATTACTGACTTCGCAAGGGCAACAAGCTTTTGCACCAGCTGTCATATGCAGCTGCCGGAGAATCATCAAGGCAGGTGGATGCCGGCCCATTCCAAGGCCGCCAATAGCAAGGGAATCACCAACTGTATTGCCTGTCATGATCTAGACGAGCCCTCAGGCAGCAGTTACGCCACAAACACCTATTGCAACAGGTGCCATTGGTATGAGCGGGGTAAGGAGAATACTGATGAAAAGGAAAATAAATTTTCTGAACAACTATAGCCAAAAAACCTTTCCCCAAATTCAAAGGGAAAGGTTTTCTTGTCTGTTTTAATAATCTGCTATTCTTGAAAATAAGCCTGAATAAGAGCTTTTTGAAATAGGTAGCATCACAAAAAAATAGTTAAATATTCCATCAAAAATTTGTTAATACTATAGTTAGCTAATTCAGTCATGACGCACTTTGCCATGGTAAAAGCAGAAAGGAGGGAAAAATAGTGAAGGAACGGAAAGAGAAAAAGCAGAAGAAGGACAAGTTTGCTGCTAATACCAGCAGCTCCAGTGATGCCGGCCAGAATATTAATGATATCCAGCGCCAGCAGAAAAAGTAAGGTAACAGAAAAAGGCCCAAGGATACAATTAAAATTGTATCCTTGGGCCTTTTTTCTTAAATATCCTGCATCTTCAGCGTAAGAAGACAGAAAAATTCTACAACGAACGTTTTATGCTAGATAGTTACCACCCCTGATTCTTGCCGTTTAGCACTGCCACCCCATTAGGTGCAATCCCTACACTTTCCACAAACACCACCTCATCCAGCATTGTATCTATGCAGGAAACTGTATTCTCATAGGTGTTGGTGACATAGGCATACCTGCCGCCGTGACTATAGGCGATACCATGGGCGCCGGCACCGGTGGCAATTTCTCCCACCACCTTAAACTTGGCCAAGTCTATTTTAAATACCTTTCCTTCACTCATGGAGGGAACATATATAAACTTGCCATTTGGATGAACAGGGAGCTGGATGGGGCCAATTTCTCCCCGGCCGGGCAAGTCAACAACCCGGGTCACCCGCATGGCCTGCACATCAATTTCTGCTATCTGATCAGTGCCTGCCAGGGATACATAGGCTTTATCCCCCCTGGGGCTAATTCCCATGGCTACCGGCATTGTGAGATCTGCCATGGCGTTCATATCATGCTCCACCCCAGGGCTGCCATAGCTAACCCCAGATGACGCCAGGCTGCTATTCAAAACAGCATGGGTATGAGTGTGCATAATTTCAGGGAAATCCACCAGCAGAAGGCTGTCTGTACAGACGGCAACAACTCCAACAGTCTTTCTTGTGTTCATATCAATCACTGACACAGTATCGCTCATCATATTGGGTACAAGCATTACTGATCCATCCCCCGAAATCACTAATCCATGGGGCATAATCTCAGTAATTACCTCTTCTGCCACCTGAAAGGTTTCCGTATCCACCACCACTACCCGGTTATCCCCTTCCACCGATATATAGAGGTAACGACCGTCATAACTGGGAACAACGTGTCCGGCAGCCCCGGTCAAAGGTATCTCAATAACCTGCTTAAAGTCCCGGAGGCTGTAACCAAGAACTCGCCCAGTTTCCGAGTGATCAGTTACCCATAGGTATCTGCCCAGGGGATCAAAGTTTATATTATGGGGATTTCCGCCGGTTTTAATTACCCGAACCACTTTGCCGTTAGCTCCGTTTAAGATGGAAACTGTGCCATCCCCCTCATTTGCCACCGCCACTATGGGCCCTTCAGCCTGGCCCAGGGCAGGGCTAAAGGGAGCAGGCCACCAGTTGCCCAAAATCAGTCCGACAGCTAGCATGGCCACCACTGCCAATCTTTTTAACGGCAGGTTAACCTTAATCATGTTTTTAAATATGGCCCAGCCAATTAAAAACGAAGTCACTAACAGGAGGGTATCTCCCACATACTGGGCGGACAGGTAATATGTTTTCAGTGATTCCGTGGTTAATTGGTCGCCAACGTGAGCTTCTGCCTGGGAAATATTTTTCAGAGCAGTGGCGGTAAAGGCTAACAGCATTCCCCCGTTAAGGGTGTAAAAGATCCCTTTATTCAGCCTATTGCTTACACTGAATCCATCAATCAGTTTTGGCAGTAAATAAAACAGCGCTCCCACCAGCCCCATGGTGACAAATCCAAACAAGGCAAAGTGAGCATGGAGAGTAATCAACATTTTGGGAGCATGCTCACCTTTGTAAACTGCCAAGAATAGAAATCCCAATCCTTGAAAGGCTACCATGGCCAGGTAAATATTGCTTAAAATCAGTGCCCAGAAGGACAATTTATGTTCTTGGGGTCTTGCCCCTCTAATGGTCATGTAGATGTTGAAAAAGTGGAGGCAGATAAAAGCCACTGCCAGGGCGTTGTAGAAAAAAGCCCAAAATTGGGTTGGCCCCGACATAATCTCCAGCCTGACTATATGCCTGCTGCTGGTAAGCCCCATCATCATGAAGGCCATCCATAGCTTGATAATTGCCAGCATTTCACTGTAGATGGGTCTGCCCACTATTTTAGGCAGGATATATAAATTAAGCCCCATGATTGCTATCATCATCCCGTCAAAGAGCAGATGGGTGCTGATGCTTAAGGCAATGGCATGGTATATCCCTTCCAAGGGCAGGGCAATCATGCCAAAGTACAGAATAATAAAGAACCAGCTGACAATGAAATAATAAATGGAAATTTCCCGGGTTTTTCCTGTTTGCCGGAATAAATTAATAATTAAGATAAAACACATTGTTAGTGCGGCCATTAACAACAGGGCAAAGGGCCAGGTAGTTTCCCCGTAACGCTTTTCGTTGCCATAACCGTAGGCGATTAACACCACTGTAGTGATAATTCCCACCAGATAGAGCCAATAAATCCCCTTGAACCATTTGTACCCGTAAGTCATTTCCCTATCAGTTAAATAGCAGATGCCCAGGTACAACCCAATCAAGGCCATAATCACCCAGCCCAAGTGACCCAGGCTTAAGTGCATGGAAATAAACATGCTGCCGGGAATCGCCCCCAGCATGCCACCATTTAAAATGGCCAGCCCGCCAAAAGCTCCACTGATGCCTGCCAAGAGGAATAACCCCACAGCAGTGGCGATGTACGCAAGACTAAGCTCTTTAAAACTCAAAATATTCTACCTCCCCACAAGGCAAATACTGCAAAATAGTGTAATTCCTTGTTTTAAACAGGCCCCGCATTAAGCTTGTGCAAGATGTTAGCCTAATACGGGGTCCTCTATAATAATGCTTCTACTAGTTCCTACTGGTGCTTAGCACACTTCGCTGTCAAAAATCCAGTCTAACAGCCGTCGTACCATCACTATCCCGCCAATAAACATAACCGGGGCAGCCATCATCGCCACATAATTAGGATCTGTTGGAGACGGGATAGTTGCTGAAGCAAATTTAAAAAAGTTCCTAACGGCTTCACCGGAAGTGGTGCCGGTGTAAGACCAGATGCTCAAAGTCCAGGCCACCAGTAGATGCATGGCCATGATAAAAGCCAGTTTTTTTCCTCCATCAGCTTTTTTCCCCATCCAGCTTCCCTCCTTAAAACCAATCTCCATTTTAACTATTCAACTCTAGCGTACAAAGAAGTTTGCTAAGCTCTTGCAGCAGTGGTGGGCTCAACAAATACCTGCTCATTACTTAAGGACTTGTAAATATTATAGGCAAACACTACTGCCGACAGGGTATACACCACCCCAGCTACGGCTCTCATGACCATATAGGATTGGATGCTCTGCTGGGCTGCAAAGAAACTCAAGCCCTCAGAGAAAGCTGCTCCCTGAATTAAGCCTGCAATAGTCAAGGGGATAAACATACCCACAAAACCAATTACACCTAACCATAAGTTAGTATTAGCTAAGCTATCGCTGTAAATGTTCCGGCCGGTAATCCTGGGAACCAGGTAATATACTATCCCAAAGATCCCAAAGGAAATCCAACCTACCAGCGCCAAGTGAGCATGGCCCACAATCCACTGAGTTCCGTGAACAAAGGAATTGATCGCCCGGATGGACTGGACTGATCCTTGCACACAGTTAAGAGCATAGAAGATCATGGCAGCCATAAAGAACTGACCCACCACTCCTGTGACTAATTTGCTGTTTTTAAAGCTAGAGGCAACGATATACACCCAAATCGCCGTGGGCAAAAGCATGCCCACACTGGTCCACTCCCCCGCAATCTTCCAAAACAAGTTTATAGGTGCCTGGTCGTATAACAAGTGGTGCAATACTGAGGGCGGAATAAAAATCACCACTGACCAGAAGTGGATATAGGTAAGCTTTTTATGATATGGTTCTGCTCCCAGCGTTCCTGTCAGCCTGGGAATGATATGGTACATGACACCCATCAATCCCAACATAAACCATCCGTTCACCGCATTATGGGCAAATGTCCAGATTGCTAAGCCATCTCTAATGCCACTTAAGGGAACCATTCCAATTAAATAATTTACTCCTAGGTAAAGAACTGACAGCATCATGAAGTTTAAGGCAGGCTTTCTTAGTAAATTGCCTTCCTGGATGTCTCCTTTAAATGTAGTAATAAACATATTGGCGGTAAAAATTACCCAAACCAGTACTACCGCAATATCCAATAGCAAAATCGGCTCCAGGTACTCCCGTCCACTGGAATAACCCAGGATCAGATGAGCACCTACTCCCAGAATACCTACATGCATCAGAATAAAGTGCAGGTTCCCCATTAAGGGACTAAAAAGTTCCTTATTTACCTCTCGGGGAATAATATAATAGAATGCTCCCATCAAGACCATGCTCAACCAGCCGAAAATCATCAGCTGCAAGTGGAGTGGTCGCAGCAGGTCAAAGCGTAAATTATACAAGAAATCTGGATTCATTATTTTAATCCCCATCAAAACGCCTACTAGGGCAACTAAAATAAGGTAGAAGCCGGAAGCCACAAAAAATTTCAAGGCAACCTGATCTCCCGCTTTATATACAGCTTGATTACCATTTACCGTCACTTGTATTACCTCCCATCTCTCTAAAATTCATACATTTATTTACGCTTGAATGAAGCCAGGTACTGAGCAATTAAAGCTACATCCTCATCTGCAAAGCGACTGTGAATTGGTGGCATAATGGTATTAGGGTAAAAATCTCTAGGATTGCTAATAATTTTTTCCAGCATGTCTTGGTTATAGCGTTCACCAATCCAATCTAGTCGAGGACCTCCCACTTGTCCCTGCTGCCCGAAAAAGCTGTGGCAACTGGCACAACCAGCCTGGTTATAGGCCTTTAGGCCATCTTTAGCCAGCTGAGTATCAGCATAATGGGGTACAATTTGGTCAGCCGACAGACCGGCATCTATTGTTATTAATGACCCCACCACAGTTGCGAGCAAAATTACAGTTGCTAACAGCATATTTGTTAAAAAACTCTTCACAGTAAAACCTCCTCCCTTTAGTTAAGAAATCTGTTCCTCAAAAGCCTAATCCCTATTGCTCTGGCTATTCTGAGCTCATCTACTCCCAACCACCCCCAATCTATTTCTTTCTTTTCTTTCTTTTCTTTTCAGCTTTGCTCCCCTGGGAAGTGCCCTAAGGCTTACTATTTACATAGAAGGACATATTGTAAAAGGATGCTTTAATCTCCGCTGTAAACTCCTTTTGCTTCACTTCCCCGGCAACATTAATTTTGATGGGCTGCAGCGGTGCCGCCAATTCCTCGGCTTTAACTTTAACGGTTAGGTAGATTAATTCTTCCGCCTGTCCTGAGGAGACAAATCTTTCCGGAGTGATCACAGCTCCTCCACCAAGACCGGTTACCCCAAACTCCAGGGGATAAGTGCTCTCAGAAGTGGTCCTGAGCTTGAGCAGATAATGGTTTTCCACCCAGCCATCCACCACCGCCGCCTCGTCCCTTAATTCATTACCAAGAGATATGTCTACTCCGTGATGGGTGACAAATGCCCCCACCAAACCTATTGTCAGAAGCAAGAAAACTAATCCCGCCAGCCCGGCCTTTATGTCCAGCCCAGCCGTATTTTTTATTTTTTTCCCTTCCAGGCCGAAGGCGTATAATAGAGATGCTTTGGTTTTATTCTTATTTGCCTGGATGTTGCATGCCTTGATACATTCTCCACAGTTGATGCAGTCCGTCACACCCTTATTCTCATCCAGGTATCGGGGCTTAAGCTTCATGGTGCATACCTTGTCACAACGTCCACAGTCAATACAGGTAGCAGGGTCAAACACAATCCTCAAGGTATCTTTATTAGCTAATACCTTTTGGAGCATAGCATAGGGACAAATATTCCAGCAAAAGCTGTGTCCAACCACCAGCATGTTAGCGATCCCAAACACCGTCAGCTTAACCACTAAAATAGCGACAAATGCTCCAGGGTTACCCCCGGCAACTTGCTGCCATAGCTGCTTTGGATCAATAAAGAAGGCGACCATCACAAAAGCAAACATTAAGATCATGATGAAGGTAGATAGTACTGCCCCGGCAAAAGCAAGAACTTCCCGCCAAGATTTATTTCTTTTTCGGCCCTGATCAATAAAATAATCCCCCAGCTCAGCCCAGGTATTTTGGGGACAAAACCAGCCACACCAAATCCGTCCTACTACCCTGGAAAAGAAAACCAGGAGCAGGGTTAACAGCACAAAGGCAATTACCACCAGATACATTTGATGAACAAAGAAACGTTGACCCAACAATAAAAATTGCTTGTTGCCCAGGTCTAACCTGAATAAATCAAAAACAGGGATAGCTGCTAAAAATAATAGTCCGAACAGCTGAAAAAGCTTGCGGAAATAGATTATTTTTGGCTTGCTCATTTAGCTCATCCCCTTTTGCAATCACCTGATTCAGTTTTATCTCAATTCACTGCCCCTAATCTTACTCTCTTAACTTTAACTTATCAGAAAGCTTCTGCCGCTGATATACATCACAGAAAATTGTGATTTTTATCAATATTCTGTCACATGTATGACAATTACCATCATACCGTCCATCATATCCTAGTCAGTAATAAATATCTGAGACATTTATCACCATGTGCTAAAGATTTCAATTTCATGCAACACCCGAACATTTCTATGTGAAGTCTAACCGGGAAAGCGGCTTGGGGAGATATGACATCTCCTTGATTTCAAGAGATATAAAAACCCGCCCTAAGTTCTTGATGAATGGTTTATCAAGAAGAGATTAAGTGAGAAAAATGCCTAGTGCCCTCCCATACTCAGTCCCATCATATAAACTGAAATCATGGTAAAGATTACGGCCAAGCTGTACATGGGAATGAGTACACCCTTGACAGCTTTGGGCTGATCATAAAGGGTGATGGCCATCCGGTAACCCGCATAGAGGGTTAGCAAAAACCCACCAATAATTATCAGTACCTGCATTACAAAAAGCAAGTCAGGAGAAACAGAATAAGTAGTTATCATCTCGCCTAGTCCCTGAAAAACCGGCATGCTAGGTGAAAATGAAAATAAGGAGCTGACCGCTCCAACCAGCAAAGGACCATCCCGCAGGAAATGCTCTAATTCATGAGCAATTTGCAAAGTCAGAGCTATGGGTAAAAGCATATAACCCAAAACCTTATACATATCCCAAAAGCCCGCCTGACCATCTTGCTGAAGTTTCAGGATAAGCCACAGAGCCAAAAAAGTAAAGCCAAAAGGTAATGCAAATGTCATTCCTACAAAAAGCATATTAGTTGCTAAACTAATCGTAAAGTCAAGCTTTTTAGCCAGCCATTCCACAACCTGGTTAAAAGCATCCAACATGATAGCAGTTTTAGTAACTACCAGACCCACCATCACTATCCCAATTGTAGCTTCATCAAAAGTACGTCTTAGTGAATTCCACAGGTCATGTCCGAAAGGCCGCAGGTTCAGTGCCACATTATTCTTCTGGCAGGTTTTCACGCACTCCATGCATAACAGGCAATCACCTGCCCGTTTAATAATTGGCACAGTTAAACTTACAGGGCACCCTTGCCCATATTGATTTCCTTCAAAACACTCTTTGGTACGGCAGTCACGGCAAACCTGTTCACTTTTATTGGCGATTTTTATTGGAGCCACTTGAGAGTAAACGCTTAAAAAAGCTCCCAAAGGGCAGATATATTGACAAAAATTACGGCGCTGAAAGATGATACTGACAATAACCGCAGGTATTACCATCCCCCATAATACCACAGTGGCTGTTATGAAGGGACTTCCCACGATGTGCCAGATATAGATGAAATGGAGAATAAGAAAAAGACTGAGGGCAATCCACAGATCTCTCATCTCCAGAGGATATGCTTTTTTGAAATTTACTAACTTTTGGGCCAAATCACCTATAGCTGCAAATGGACAGATCATGCACCATATTCTACCTAACAAGAGAATGGAAATGAAAAAAAGGGGCCACCAGATATACCAAGAAAAGGTATAAGCAATATTTTCATTATGGTTCTGCACGCTGTAAAAGCCCAGATAGACAATAACAAGCAAGGCAGCTATATGAACTATCTGTAGGCTTAAGCGCAGATACTTAAGCCGGATCAGACGAGCTAATGGCTTAAATGAAAGTAAATCATAGGAAAAGCTCTTCCTGTCCAAAGGATATTTTTGCTTACCTAATCTCCATGCTACAAAAACAATTGCGGCAATGCCAATTAAAAAGATTCCCCCGACCAGGAATGTGGCTGCTTTCTCAGTATTAAGGATTCCTGCGGGATGAGTTATGCTGTCCATCTCTTTATCTGCAGGCCCATGATGCATACCGGGTTGAATAGCGTCAGCTGAGTTGAACCCAGCAAAAATCGGCAACGCATATAACAGTAACAACAAAATTGCTTTCCCCTTTTTCCCCAGTAGTCTCCCCATTTGCATTTTCCCACCTTTTTATTCTTCTCTGTTTTTAAACACCTGTTCTAGTGGTCAGCTCAGTTTCAGGCAGCTTGTTATAGTTTTGCTTCATTGCCACAAATTCAATCTCCAGATCGGGCTTGTATCTGCCCGTCTCCTGTTTCACTCGGTTTAAAATTTTAATGTTTGCTTGTTGCCCAGGTCTAACCTGAATATATCAAAAAAAGGTATCGCTGCTAAAAATAATAGTCCGAACAACTGAAACAGCTTTCGGAAGTAGATTATTTTTGGCTTGCTCATATAGCTCATCCCCTTTTGCAATCACCTATTTAGTTTCACATCAATTCACTTATACAAATCTTACTCTTATCTCAACTTTAACTTAACAGCATCTATCTGCCGCTGATAAAAGTCACAGAAGATTGTGATATTAATCAAAATTCTGTCACACCTGTGTCAATTACCGTCACATCGCCCATCATATCCTAGTCAGTAATAAATATCTGAGACATTTATCACCATGTGCTAAAGAGTTTAATCTCACTTCACGAAAGAAAGGCATAAAAAACACCCTCCTGAAAACCTTCAAGAGGGTGTTGAATTCATAATTTACTTGACCCCTAAGGGCAGAGAATCAACCCCCTGGACCAGAGACAATCTGCACATGTTGGGCTGTTTCCCCAACAATCCAACAGATTATCATCCACCATGGAGCAGCCCTCCAGGTATTTGCAGTCGGTACAGGAGGGAAATTGAAACTCCAGTACCTGCTGCCTAAACTTTAGATATTCATCATTAAGCCAAATATCCCTCAGGCTGTTGTTGCCAACATTGCCAAAATGGTAGGGATGCATTTCTTTTTTCCGCCCGTAGATATAGCATTGGTAATGGTGCATGCCGGCATAGCAGGGACTTACATTCCCTGCCCAGGTAATTGCCATGGCCTTTTCCTCGATAAAGCTGCACCGCCGCTGGGTTCTCAGTTTCATCTCCGGAATCCTCCCCCGGAATAACAGGGAACCCGCCCCACCGCCAACCATCAGCCGGTCAAAGGCAATCTCACCGCTATTGTCTCCCACAACCAGTACCCGACGGGCTTTGCCCAGTCTATTTTTCAGCTCAGCGTAATGGTCAAGGGCAAAGTCCACCTCCAGGGCTTCCTGGACACTCTTGTCAATATCGAAGTCCGCCAAAATTCCCATGTCAATAATATTGCCTGCCACGGCCAGCTTAATGGCGGTAAACAGCCTGTCCCCGCTTTCGTCAAGGAGCACCCTCAACTTTGGCCAGAGCTTCATTACTGCCCTGTTGGACTCTTGTTTAGCTTTTTGAAAGGGGTCTTCTTCCCCCAAGAGCTCATAAACTCGGTGTAAAACCAGGGTGGAATTTTCCGCCGGAGTCTTATCCTGATTTAATTGGGCCAAATAGGGTACTACTTTATAAAGCTAAAAAAAGAACTTGTGAACGCTAATGATACGGTTGAAATTTTATAAAAATCCGTAGCCATTTTCTTGAAACCATAGAACAAGCAACAGCCAGTGAGAAATTAACTTTAATGTTAAAGAACCCAATGCCGTATGGGTGTGAGATATAACTTATAGTTGGACCGAAGAAGGCTGGCTTTAATATCAGGCAAAGCATGAGCCGTAAGGGTAATCCCTTTACCCTTGACATTGCTCTAGAAATTTAAGTAAAATGTCCAAGGCAATATTCCAAACCAGAGCAATTAAGAGCAATTTCTTAGAAAATTATACGCTCACGAAACAGTGTCCAGAAAACGAAGAATGGCTCAATTATCGTCGGTTACAGTTTCGCCATCATCGGAGAAACTTCCTGCTTCAAAGCCAGATATTCCCTGCATATTTCGGGTGCATCCGGACACTGATTCCGGAATCATCCGGACAGCAAAACGGTGCATCCGGACACCTTGTCGAATAAAAAAATTAAATGGTATCCTTTAACACTACAGCGCAACTTAACTCAAACTACTATCATAAAGGTCAGAAAATTTCTGAAAACGAACTTTTGGCGGAGGCTTTTTATAAATTTCTTAGCGAAGGGACGGAAAGAAACTCCAATTGTTTGAGCGAAGCGAGTTTTGGAGTTTCCCGTAACGAGCTTAGAAATTTAAAAGCCGGAGACTCTAGAGAGTGAAAGAAATTTTTTGACCTAGCTGAAAATTTATATAAATATTGCGCTGTAGTGTTAATCAGAATGAATTAAAGGATACCAAACGATGAGGAGGCTGGATATGCTAAAAACACGAAGTTGGACTATCATTGAGGGAAACTGGTAAAGCCTGCAACTGTGGCAAGACAACAGTATCAGATGTCCTTGAGCGGGCTGAAAAGGCCGGTATAACATGGCCAATTGAACTAAACGACAAACAATTAATGTCACAACTATACCCGCCGTCAGAGACCAAAGAGTCGGTCTCTGAGCCTGATATGGAATATATCTTCTGTGAAATGAAGAGAAAGAACGTCACATTGATGCTTTTATGGGAGGAATATAAAAAAGATAATCCCAATGGAATTATGTATACGCAGTTCTGTGACCGATATAGAAGCTTCAAAAAGAGCAACCAGATATATATGCATAAGGAGCATAAAGCCGGCGAGGAGGTAGAAATCGACTGTCTTCCCAGAGATACTGTAAATTGAGACGCTTATTAGCCTGCAATCGCTCATGAATATTAGTCCAATTGGGATCTCCTTTTACACAACGGCGCTAACTGTCAGGATAGAGCAACATTTTGATTTCATCATTGGTCATAATCGATGCAGCTTCATAGTGGAGGTTACAATATCGGCATCGTTTCTGGATTTCTCCCACAGTGGATTTGCCACATTTTATACTTTGAGCCATTTCTCTTTGAGAATAACCCTGCTCTGTCAGTCTTGAAATTTCTAGAATTTCCACTGGTTCTTCGCACCTCATTTTTTTCCTCCCGTACACGTATTAACTACATTGTACAGGATTCATTATTGAGGTGCCGATTTATTGGCCGGATATTGCAGGAACAGTGGCCGAATGTGATAAGAACTCTGGCCGGGTATCACAGGATTACTGGCCGGATGCGGCAAAAATACTCAAAATAACGTAATTGTAATAAAAACAAGAGAGGCAAACCCTAAAAACAGCTATAAAACGGCATTTTAAAGAATGCCGTTTTATGTTTTGAACTGCTTTGATTTTGGCTACTTTGTTATAGGCAAGGTTGGGCAAGATTTGGAGGTTTAAGTTCTTTTTTGATATTACTAATTTTTGAAATCTAGCTTTAATAACAAGATCCCAACTAAAGTAAACAAAAAAAAGATAATAGCTGAAACTAGTATTAACCTAACCATAAAGGGTCCACTTCCCATTTGGCTGAAAGGATAAGGTTGATTTATTAACCAAACATAAAAGAAATTTCTTAAAAACCATATAATAGCTAAACAAATTACTATTGTTAAAGATATCAGCAGACAGATTTTGCCTAATAATTTCATAATATTACTTTTCCTCCCTTTACATACCGAGTCTAAGTTGTTGATTCCAGTCATTTTTGACGGTTAATTCCGACGAAAAATGTCGATAAAGGACTTTTCCTAAACTGCTTTATAAAGCGCTTAATTTTGTAGACACTTAAGAAAATGCATGGAATGGTCTGTCCTATATGCAAGTTATGATTTTTCATGAGTCGCATCGTGTCCGCAGCCAAGATGAATGTCGGATGAACGGCCAATGGCATTGACGTGGCAAGTGATTAACAGTCACCCGCATTGCCGTTGGCTGCTGTTGCATGGCCTTTTTATTTGCAGTATATTTTATCTACAGCTCATTTATCGCACGATGAACATGGGACTCGCCTACAATTTTAGTGCCTTGAATATACGCATCCAGCATAGCTTGGCTGCATAAAGTATTAATTTTCCGGGGAATGCCTTGAGTAAAGTTGTAGATAGCTTGCATTACTTCTTCTGAAAAAATTTCCTGAACTACCCCTGTGATTTTTACTTGATGTTGAATATACTGATAAGTTTCCTTTTCGCTTAAGCCACTTAGCTGGTAACGCAGCTAAATACGCTGGTCAATAGCTTCCTTTAGCTGGTTTCTAAGACTAGGCTGCCCAACTAAAATTAATGCCAATGGTGACATAGAGCCTTCACGAAAATTGAGAATAAACCGTACCTCTTGCAGCATTGTATCAGAAAAATGATGTGTTTCATCCAGTACAATAATGGGTACCTTTTTTTCATTTTCATACATATCAAGCAATAATGACTGGTACTGCCGCTTAGCTTCTGTTGGTCGGTGAGCAGGTTGTAGCCCAAACCGATTCAGAATTTCACGGTAAAATAACTTAGGGGTTAATGCTTAATCGCAAATATATTCATACCGATAAAATGTTGAATCAAGCTACCGTAGTAATTGCTTAGCGTATTATTTAGGAAAGGAAGAACACTACACATGGAATTGCGAGGTTTCAAAAAACTACTGGCATTAAAAGAAACTATATCAAAAGTCGGCTACTTAAAACAACGGCTAAAGTTGAATCCTATTGCATTCCTGGCATAGTTTCTTGTTTGTACGACACTATCAACAAAATGATCATTGACTGTAGCATCAACCGCTGGAAATTTAGTGAGCGGGAGTAGGCGCTGTTTCATATAGACAATATGCTTGGAGTGATTGGTGCCCATCCTTGTGTGATAATTTTTGATCGCGGCTACCCGTCTGGAGAATTCTTTATCGATCTGATGGAACGGCAACAAAAGTTCCTAATCAGGCTGTCAGCTGCCACATTCAAGCAAGAACAAAAACAAATGAAAAACGATGATTGCCTAGTTGAGGTTATTTTTGATACTCCCAGAATCAATCCGCATAAAGGCACCCCCACTGAAGATAAACTGGTTAAAGCAGGTAGCATAAACCTTAGGTTTGTACGTTTATTGCTGCAAAGTGGTGACTATGAGTATCTGGCAACCAATCTCACCCCTGAAGAGTTTTCGACAAAAGAAATGGGTGAGCTCTACAGCATGCGATGGGAGATTATCTGAGTAGTTGGATAATCTCCCTTATCTGAGTAAGTATTATTATCTGAGAACTTATAGAATTAGCTTTAGTATTCAACTTGTCTTGTTTATAAAACTACTTTTTACTCGAATAACATTATCTATATTTGTTAGACACTCAAGACATGAAAGCATCTTGATTTATACAAGGGCACAGCTACCACTATAGATGCTGCATTAGCGGAGTATTGGAATCACGTAGCTGAATCCAGCTTTCAGATAGCCAGTGTGAATGATACTAAAGATATAGATTTAGTATCAAAGGCGAAACAATTAAGGAAAGAATTATCCGAGTAAAACCGATAGAAAGTTGTGCAATAAAAAGGTGCAATATGAATTGCTCAGATAATAATTTCAACTCAGATAAGGGAGATCGAAACGGCCTATGATGACCTCAAAAACAAACTTCATATTGAGAATTTCACGGGTACAAAGCCCATCTTGTTGGAACAGGATATTTATGCTACCCTCTATCTCTGCAACATAATGAATGACATCGTGCTCGAAGCACAAATGGAACTGGAACTGGAGGAAGGTCATTGCGGCAAACATGTTATGGCCATAAATAAAAACATTGCTATGGGCATTATGAAAGAGGATCTCATCCATTTCATTCTTGAAAAAAGTGATCGGAGGCGAAAGGCACGAATGGATGCTATTGTCAACGAGATAAAACGCAACCTTCTTCCTGTCCGCAAAGGTCGGCACTATCCAAGAACGAAGGGGCTGCTTGCAGGAAAATACTCCAACTCAAGAAAGAAAAGTTATTAGCCATATAACATGATGAGGGTCTCTTAAAGTGATGCTAGGCTTACTATGTTTAAATACCTGCAAGAAATATTGTTAAACAGCGATTGCTCCCTTGATTAAAGATTGATACAGGGGCAATTATTTTTGCCTAAACCGTTAAGTTAATGACATTGGCAATTATAGCGGGTTAATAGCTTATTCTAAGTTTGCCTTATTTTTTATGGTGTATCTTTATTAATCTGGAGTGTCTTATTAATATGTCCAATTCACTGTACCTGGTATAGTTTTATGTTGAGAAAAAGGTATAACTACTACGCCCTGCTCACTAAAAACCGACCAAGTAGAGTACACCCAAGAAGGTGATCTATATCCTCTTTGCGCGCTAATTTTCACCCAGCTATTAGTGTTTTTATTTTTTTGCGCATAGCCCCACCAATAATAGAAAGTATTTGGTTCAAATAAATTAGCATCAGCACTACCAACTGTAAAAGACCTTTCGTTACTATCGTCAAAAGCCTGCGTATCCCAATATGCTCTTGGTTGATTGCTATCCCATAACGTTCCCGGCGGGGTGGAAGAACTGTAATTGAGCCAATTGTATATATAGGCATTGTTGTCATAATTGTAAACCACTAGATCCATTTCTAAGGTTTCATTGTTATCAGCTCTTAAACCTTGTAGCCTCTGTAGACTGCTCCAAGAAAAATCCATAAACAAAAACACTGAGTTAGGGTATGCAGAACTGTCCCACGCAGAAACCTGCCCAGATGTTGGAACCCATGTATAAGGGTCCCTATCTACGGCATACACTACCCCAATAGATGCTACCATTACAAAAATAATTAATAGAAATATTATAGTTTTTCTCATGTACATCTCCTCCCTTGTATCAAGTAATTATCTGTTTCTCCTTGAATCAGTTTGTTGAATATAGTTTACGGAAAAATTATCATTTCCAAATAATCTATCAATATTTTGTTTAGACCCGGAAACTTTTATACTGTCAATCAGAATAATATCGTTTGAAATAAAATCTTCCAGACGCTGTTTTTGATCAGCTAGAACCTGTTCAGCAGAAGCTTTTAGCAAATTATCTTCTATTTGACTTACTCTTATTTGGAGGGCTGCAATACCCTCGTTAAGCATTGCTTTATATTGTTCTTTATAATCACTTATAACTACATCATCTAAAGGGACATTTGGTCTTACAGCATATCCACCTGTATATTTCCTTCCATTAAAATTAGACACATGAGAAAAAATAATTTGGTCCAATTCGAGATTACTTACTATTTCCAAAGCCTGTTCTAATCGCATATTATGGTCCAATATAATAATCGCTTGCTCTTTTTGAGCTATGTTGGTTTTTCCATATACCATACCAGTACTAAGCAGAACAAACATTATTACAATTAAGAACATTATATTTTTTTTCAATATTACCCTCTCCTCATATAATATATTCTGTAACGCAAAACTTCGGACCTGACGTCAATACCAACAAATTACTTCAAGGGGATAACCTCCTTTCACGTTAGATAGTCTCTCGGAATTCTCCGAGTTCGATGGAACAAGGCTTTGCTTGATCTAACTAACTTACTTTCCTCCTACTTTTTATAGGAGGATTTATTGGTTCAATATATTCAGTTCAGAACCTTTACCCCTCCAAGAAAAACAAGTTATAGTTCACCTCATCGTCTACAATAATAATTTTGATTTTACTCACCTAAACTCTCCTCTCTGCTACTATGCTAGACTTAGCTCTTACTTCCTTTTCTTTAGGAAAATACAATTTTACGATAGTGCCTTCATTTTCTTTGCTGTTAACCTTCAATATCCCGCCATGCTGCCGGATAACGTTATAGCAGTATGATAATCCCAAGCCAAAGTTAAGATTATTGTTTTTAGTAGAAAAAAGCGGCTCAATTACCCGCGTCAAGTATTGTTGTGGTATTCCCTTGCCGTTGTCTGTGACAGCCAAAGTTATCCATTTTCTGGTCCTATTAATTTGAATATTAATTTCTCCTTTTGACTCAATCGCTTCTATGGCTTTCTGATGATATTGAGCAACACCTCCTGGACGTGGATTTCATCACATATTATTTTTCTAGAGTATGTAAAAAATAGGATGTAAGTTAGCCTCTCTTTCCATTCATGCCTTACAGCAAATAGTCCTGAATAATTGATGCTAAACATTATTAAAGATATTTTCCTATGATGCAATATCATAACATAAACTACCGCATATTCGTGTCGAAGCATGTCGGTAAAAATAGAAAATAACAACAATAATAGCAAAAAAATACAGCGCCGGTGGCGCTGTTACGGGCAAAGAATCAATCCTCTGGACCAGAGGCAATCAGCACAGGTGGGACTGTTTCCCCAGCAATCCAGCAGGTTGTCATCAGTCATGGAGCAGCCCTCCAGGTATTTGCAGTCGGTACATGAGGGAAACTGAAACTCCAGTACCTGCTGCCTAAACTTTAGGTATTCATCATTAAGCCAAATATCCTTCAAGCTGCTGCTTCCCACATTGCCAAAATGGTAGGGATGCATTTCTTTTTTCCGCCCGTAGATATAGCAGTGGTAATGATGCATGCCGGCATAGCAGGGACTGACATTCCCTGCCCAGGTAATTGCCATAGCCTTGTCCTCCACAAAGCTGCACCGGCGCTGGGTTCTTAGCTTCATCTCCGGAACCCGCCCCCGGAATAGCAGATATCCTGCCCCGCTGCCAACCATCAACTGATCATCCGGTGCATCGTACAACACCTGATCAACCATATCCTCACTATAGGGCAGCAAATTGGTGACAATGACAAAATATGCGCCAATGCTGTCTGCCAACTTTAATAGCTCCGGCAGCTTCAGATAGTTCCGCTTCATGGCCACAAATTCAATCCCCAGGTCGGGCTTGTATCTGCCCGCCTCCTGTTTCACCCGGTTTAAAATTTTAATGTTTTCTACCACCTGGTGAAACTCTCCCCCCAGGCGTATTTCATTAAAGGAGGCTTCGTCCGACCCGTCCAGGGAGATCACCAGCCGGTCAAGCTTTAGGTCAACCAGAGCGCGGCTAATCTCCTCACTTAACAAAAATCCGTTGGATATCATCTCTACCCGCAAACCCTGTTCCTTAAGCTTCCCAATAAACTGAATAATGTCAGGATGGCTCAAGGGTTCGCCAAAACCACCAAAATGCACAGTGGTTAGTTGGGGCAATTCCTTTATTTGACGAACCAGATTATCAAAAAGACTTACATCCATATAGCCCTGTTCACCCTGCCAGGAATTCCTGATGCAGGTGATGCAGTCCAGGTTGCATTTATTAGTTACCTCCAGGTAAAGCTTTTTAGCATCAAGCTGGCGGCTGATTAGCTTAGTGACAGCACCCTGCTTTACCCTTAAAAAGTCACCACCCTCTACTTCTCCGCTGGTTACTTCTGCACTACAGATCTCTCCTCTACTTTCACTCATTTTCTCCCCCCTTGCACTATCCTTCCTGGTATATTACCCCTATCTTAATTCCTGCAAATAATTGAACTATTACCCGCCACCCACCGGCGGGAAAAAGCCTATCCTGTCACCATCTTTAATTTCTGAATCTAAACTACCCTGTTCACCATTAATTATAATCAAATGCACCTGGGGAAATGGCAGGTTAAGCCTATTGACTAAATCCCTTACTATTTCCTTGCCCTCCGGTTCATAGTGATACACCCCGTCCACACTACCGGGGGGCAGGTACTCTCTTAAAGTAGTAAACAGCCTCACTTCAATTGCCATCTATACACCACCTCCATGAAAAAATGCAGGGAAAGGGAGCCGGTCACCAAACCAGCCCCCACTTGCTACCAAGTATTTTTTGCAACTACCCTGAAAATATCTCCGTCGTAAATTTAATTCACTCAATATTCAGCCGACATCCTCCACGGATGCCTTATCAGCAAAAGCAAACACTGCGTCCAAATCCGCCTCGGGCACATCAAATGTTGCATTATGGGGAGGTACAGCTTCATCCTGGAAGAACTCCGGCAGTCTGTCGTGGGCACTGGTAAAGCCCGCCCGCTTATTAAATTCCCGCTCTGCTGTAAGAGTAGTCTTCCCTAGAGCGATTACGTCTTCCCCAGTCAGGCTTAAGCCGTACTGAGCATTAAGCATCTCTATCACTGCCTCTAATGTTTCCGGAATATGAATGTACCTTAAAACCGTTAGAAAATAAGTATCACTCTCGACTGCTTCACTCTTAAACCTATTTTGAAAAAGGTGTCCTGTTCTTCCATTTTTTACATTATGGTACTGCGCATGCCCAACTGTAATTCTTTTCACAATATCCCCTATTTCGAGGGAAGCAGTTTGTTTTTTAAGTAGGAGATGTGTATGGTTCGTCAGCAAGCAGTACGCGTATACTGTAAATTCGATCTTCTCTTTTGCTCTTTGTATGTAATCAATAACCTTTTGATAGTCTGAATCGTTCAGAAAAAGGTCTCTCTTGTCTATCCCTCTGAGCATTACATGGTATATTCCTGTTCCACTTTTCTCTCAAGCTATTCTCGGCATAATCATCACCCGTATTTAAAATACCACATTTTAGAAACAATGGCAAGCAAAACGTCCCCTTGCCACTCCTTAAATTCATTCCCACTTAAACCAGGAGATAATTTCAACTTCTCCGTTACGGAATACTCGGTATTCCACTCCTATTTTCTGGACTTCTTCATCTTTAACCAATTCGAAATAACCCTCTCCTATTATAGGAAAAAAAGACTTGCGATATGCAGTATAATATAGAGCTTGAAAAGGTAAAGTAATAGACGAAGCAAGGCCTTTGCTAAAGAAGTAGCCGCCAGCGCTATAAGAACGTATTTCATACGAAGAATAGCTTTTGATTAAGTACCTATGAAATTCATCTGCGGCCCCATCAGAAAAGTTATCATCGATATACTCTATCGCAAGTATACTAAGAAACCAATGAAATAATAATAATGCAATTATACTAATAACTACTGATTTGAAACTAAACCTTACCTTTTTTAAGCGATTAAGTTCGATCATGAAATCTCCTCCACTAAATTTAATGCCAAAAACAACTTTGGTAGGTGACTGTACTGACATACTGTAGATTATCAAATTAATACTGGCAATTAAACTAGAGCGTTAGATATATTTTGCCACGGCTTTTAGTCTTACTGTATAATTTTAGAGTACTCTAACCTGATTAAAGCATTTTGGAGAGAGGAACCCCCCTCACAAAAGAATTATGATGAGGCCTGTTAACCAAAACTAATCACCTTGACAAGAATCGGGTTTGCAAAAAAAAAGATAAAGGACTTACTTAGAGTTGCAAAATGTACCTCCTATAAAGTGATGGTAACAAGCATTATTTTTCTAAACATTCACTTTATAGGAGGAGTCATGTCTTATACCTTAGCTATAGATTTTCTTTATTCCCACCGCTTACCTGGTTGAGGAGGTAAAAATTCAAAATAAGTGGGTAAACCTAGTGCATTCCCAAGAGATAATCGTGATTGAACTGCCGGGTCGATTAAATCTATATCTTTGTTTTTAGATAGCGCATAGAGTTCTTGAGTTGTTCCTTCCAGAGCCAATGCATAAATACCTAGCTCATGGGGTAAATATTTTGAGTAAAGATCGATAACTGTTCTAATGCTATTTAAAAATTTCTCCCAATTTTCTCTTTCTTCAAAATTTAATTCATCTTGCATTTGGGCATACCGAAGATTACTATTAGCATAGTAATCTTCGTGGTAACGAAGCCTTTCTGCAGCATTTCCCAAAACAATATCATAAAAATCTTCGATACTCACGGAATCCTCATTCTCATTGTGCCTAACTATAACGGTATAGTATTCGAACTCAGGAATTCCCCCCACCAATGATGGAGGAAAAGAACCCCAGATTTGCACAGTTTTTAGATTTGAATTATTTATACAAAGAGCCTCATGCCTGCATATAACATAAAAGACTGTCCAACTGTCCAACTGTCCAACCAATCCTGACTCCTGGCTACTGACTGCTGCATAGTTATTTTTTTTGTAACTATTCAGCAACTTTAGCGTATAGCGTAAGAAGACAGAAAAATTTTCTAACGAACGTTTTGGCGTAGGCTTTTTCGTAATTACTTAGCGAAGTTTCCATTCAGGACGCAAGAGACAAGAAATAAGACACAGGAAAATATTTTTAAAAGATATATTTTGCTATACTCTTGCCTCTGATTTCTAGTTTCCTGTCTCTTGAACGGAAACGAGGTTAGTAATTTAAAAGCCGGAGACTCTAGTGAGTGGAAAATTTTCTGGCTTCGCCTTTTGCTGAATAGTTACCTTTTTTTAAAATATTCAGCTGGCATCCTCCCCGGATGCCTTATCAGCAAAAGCAAACACTGCATCCAAATCCGCCTCAGGTACGTCAAATATTGCATTATGGGGAGGTACAACTTCGTACTGGAAAAACTCAGGTAGCCTGTCGTGGACACTGGTAAAGCCCGCCCTCTTATTAAATTCCCGCTCAACTGTAAGGGTGGCCTTCCCTAAGGCGATTACGTCTTCCCCAGTCATGCTTAAGCCGTACTGGGCATTAAGCATCTCTATCACTGCCTCTAATGTTTCTGGAATATCCAAAACAGCAAAAGCGATAAACAGGCATAAACCTGTAGAGTCAACAGCAGCTGTGGCAATCTGCAGATTCTGGGACAGGGCAGCCTGATTTTCCGGCTTTAAAGGATCTATGTCTCCGCCAACCTTTAGGATATTGGCTGTCACACTATAGCCGGCAGTATGGTCTGCACCCATGGTGCTGGTGGCATAGGTCACCCCAATTCCCTTGACTGATCTTGGGTCATAGGCAGGAATCCCCTGACGCTTGACTGTGGGCACCCGGCGCACACCATAAACTTGACCGGTTATTTCTGATCCACAGCCGATAATTCGTCCCAGGGGTGTTCCCTGGCCGATTTCTTCCACTAATTTTATGGCCGCCTCATAGTCGCCAAAGGGAATTACTCCCGCCTCCATGGCCACCGCCACAGTAACGCCCGTTTCAATGGTATCTAATCCAAAATCGTCACAAAGCCGGTCTAACTTGGCAATGGCATCAATATTGTCAATCTCACAGTTGGCGCCAAAGGCCCAGATTGTCTCGTATTCAAATCCAGCAGTCAGGTATTCACCCTTGTCATCGTGATATACGTTGGAACAGCCCATAATACATCCTGGATGACAGCTATGGGAGGTTTTTCCATTTCTTGCCTTAATCACGTCGGCAATGGTCTCGCCACTGATCTTATTGGCACCGGCAAAGCGACCAAGCTTAAAATTCTTGGTGGGCAACCCACCAGCTTCATTTAAAATATTTATCAATACCGCTGTGCCGAAATTCCGCAGCCCCTCACCTGAAACCGGGTGTTGCAAAACTGCCTTGGAAAACTTCTTGCTGGCCTCCTTAAAGGCTTCTGCATCAACTACCGGCACCTCACCGGCTCCTGCATCGTCAACTACAATGGCCTTGACCCGCTTTGAACCCATGACTGCCCCCAAGCCCCCTCGGCCTGCATGGCGCACCGGGCGGCCATCGGTATCAGTTACGGCGATGCTGGCAGCTAGCAACCGGTATTCTCCGGCAGGGCCAATGGACATGACGCAGACCTTATCTCCATACTTAGCCCTCAGCTTTTCCCCAACCTCATAGTTGCCTGCGGAAATCAAATCACCATCCGCCTCTTCCACAATAACATCGTCTTTCGTTACTTTTACCACATACCATTTGTCATTGTCTTCTCCCGGCAGCCCTTCCAGCACCAGTGCCTTAATGCCTAAGCGAGCCAGCTTCTGAGAAGCAGTCCCTCCCGCATTACTTTCCTTGATACCTTTAGTTAGCGGGCTTAGAGAACCAAATGACAATCTACCGGAACTAGCGGCTCTAGTTCCTGATAATAGTCCTGGTGATATAATCAGCTTGTTGTTTTTACCCAAGGGGTGGGCCGTGGCCGGTACTTCATCGTTGACAAAACTGGAAGTAAGGCTTCTTCCGCCCAGTGGCAAGTACTTAGCTGGCACATCCGCGACGTCTACGCTTTGATCAGTCATGTTTACCCTAACAAATCTCATACATTTCCCCCTCCAATTGTATAAAAATACCTCTATTGCCAATTATATTATATTGCCCCGTTTAAGACAATCTATAGAAGAGCGAAATAACAATATCTCCCTCTTTCCTGCATTTTTCGCAAGGTAAGCCGTAGAGCTGGATTATTAGGGACTAACAAGCTACCTCCGTTGCCTAAACTCCTCCTGGGCCTGTTGCAACAGACCAGGGCTAGCTAACAGGTCGATTACCGTATTGGCCAGCACTTGAGTTGCCAGTACAACCAGCTGATGCCCGGTCTTTGATCCGGCAGCCTGGGCAAAATCCCGGGTATGGGCAGAGCAGGCCCCGGGTAATTTCAATGCCAAATATGGATGAATGGCAGGAACCACCTGGCTTACGTTCCCCATATCCAAAGATCCTCCCCCGGGCCGGTTGGCTAAAATATCCACAATGCCCAAATCCCGTAAATTTTGCTCAAATACCTTTGCCAGGGTTTTATTGGTAACCATTTCGTCATAGGAAAGCTCGTAATTATGCCAGGTTACTTTACATCCGCTGGACAGAGCTGCACCTTTGGCACAGTCCAATACCTTCTCCACCGCTTTATCCAGCTTATACCTGCTGACAGCCCGGATATAAAACTTAGCTGTTGCCCGATGGGGAATAATATTGGGGGTCACCCCTCCCTCAGCGATAATTCCGTGAATTTTCACGTCTTCCTCCAGGTACTGCCTGGCACTGTTGACACCGTTAAAAAGTTGGATCACCCCGTCTAAGGCGTTAATCCCTAAATGGGGGGCGGCGGCGGCATGGGCTGCCTTGCCAAAGTAGGTGAACTCCATTGCTTCCATGGTGAGGGACGAAACATCGATTACATTGGCCTCTCCCGGATGAAACATTAAAGCAGCATCTATCCCGACGAAGCTCTTTTTCTTTACCAGGGTGACCTTGCCACCACTGGTTTCCTCGGCGGGAGTGCCAAATACCACCACTTGTCCAGACAGCTTCATTTGTTCCAGGAGAATTTTAACTAAAACTGCAGCTCCCGCACTGGCAGCTCCAATCAAGTTGTGGCCACAGCCATGACCCAGTTCCGGCAAGGCATCATATTCAGCCAGCAGAGCTATCCGGGGTTTTTTTTGGTTCCCATAGGTTGCTTTAAAAGCCGTCTCCAATCCCGCTATCCCTTTTGTCACTGTAAAACCCTTGCTTTCCAGGTAGCCGGCCAATAGTCCACTGGCAAAATACTCCTGGTGGCCAAGTTCCGGCCTCTCAAAGATTTGCTGGCTTAAGTCAACTATTTCCCCCTTTAATTGTTTCAAAGCCAATTCGGCTTCTTTTTTCATCTCTCTTACGGCATCAGTCATCCGGTTATCCCCTCTCTATTCGAGGTTCGAGATTCGAGGTTCGAACTTCGAGTGAAGCACACCCTCCTCTAGAATCACTTTTTCATCAATCACTACTGTAGGCTTGGTTACCATCCCGTCCAGGTGACTGGCAACCTGTACTGTCCCCCCAAAATTACTGTTATTCCCCAGGGCAATATGAATAGTACCCAGTACCTTTTCATCCTCCAGTACAACCCCCGTCAATTTAGCCTTTGGGTTGGTCCCTATCCCCAGTTCAGCAATATTGCGGGCTTTGGGGCCATATTTAGCAAAGATCTCCTCCAGCGCTTTGCTATTCTTTCCTGAAGTGCTAACCACCACACCATGCTCCACCTCCATCATCAGGGGCTCATCCAATACCCCTATCCCTGATATGGCGCCATCGATGACCAAGGTACCCCTGGCAGTCCCCTCCACAGGGGCAATGTATGCTTCCCCCGCAGGCAGGTTGCCAAAAGCACCCGGTTCGTGTAAGAGCCCCGTGTCCGCGTTCCCTCTCCTCCCGGCAAGCTCCAGCTCCAGGTCTGTTCCTGCCGGTGAAGTAATCCTCACTTTTTTTCCTGCCGTCAACAGTTCAGCAAGTTGTTGACTGAGCTTGGCCATAGCCTGATAATCCACCGCCAAAGCCCGCTCCATCATCTGGGTGGTAACCGCAGGCATACTGGCTACCCTGGCTCCCTTGGCACAGGCATCCTTCCTGGCCTGGGTATGACTTAAAGATTTGGAGGTAATGCAAAAAACCACATCTGCTGCCGCCATAGCTACCGCCACCGTTTTCGGGGGTTCGCTACCGTGGTTCTCCCTGGCCGACATTTTGATAACCATCATTTCAAACCCCAGGCGTCGCCCTTCTTCGTAAAATACTTCCCCCAGCTCCACCATTGGCTCATCAATAACGATTAATACCGTTTCTCCTTTTTTTGTTGCCAGGCAGTCCACCAGGGCTGTACTGGCAGCGGCTTGGAGTTGTTCCAGCTTGTGCTCCATAATTTCACCTCATCAATATGTTTGACCTCATAATACAAGTATTCAGAATTCAGCACTCAGTAATCAGAATAATATGAAACATAAACCTTTCCCTCATGCTGACTCCTGTCTTCTGACTTCTGACTCCTGTGTAGTTACATTTATCTAATAACAATCGGTATCTTGGCCCCGCACTTCATGGCAGCCACTGTTTTGCCTGCCTCAGTTCCCCGCTCCCCGCCAACCTCGGAAATTATTATGGGTTAATAGTTATCATTTTCTATATATAACCAAATTTCTCCTGCTGACTATTTATTTTATCCGTCTTTCTACAGCAATTTTTAAACACCATTCATACCAGTAAAGTCCCTCGCTCAAGCGCTCCCCTGCTTCCCAAGGGGTGATTTTTTGTATTTTAGCGGTGCGCCAGACCAATTGGCCTAGCCCTTCCTGAAGTAATTGGTAGTGATGGGCATATTCAATCACTTTTCTAACCTGCTCAGGGGAGAACCCCATCCCCAGCAGAACCTTTTCTTCCCTAGCCTTTATCCTCCTGGTAACCAGCGGATTGATGGCGTTAGTCCAGATGGCAGATATTCTCCTTTTCAAATCCCCGGTCATCTTTTTAAGCAAAAAAATAACCCCCTTAGTATTTAAGCTACTTATTAATGTAACCTAAAGGGGTAAAATTATCCTTCATTTACTTATTACTTATTATCTGCCAGGTATTTGGCGATTCCGTTATATATGGCCCAGGCCAATTTTTCCTGATAGGCTGTATCCTGTAATAGCTTTTCTTCCTGGGGATTGGAAATAAAGCCCACCTCCACAATTACACCCAGCATATCAGTTTTATTCAGCAAATATGCGTCAATGGGCTTTTCCTCCCTGTGGGTATTGCCCATAATATTACTCAGCGACTGTTGAATTGCCTTAGCCAGCTCCTTACCCTCGGGTGAGCTTCTTTCGTAAAAGGTTTTGGCACCGGACCATTTATCTGAAGGAAAGCTGTTTACATGAATACTGATTAACATATCTCCCCCGGCTTTGTTAATGATTTCTGCCCGAGCCTTCAAATCCTCCTGTTTCCTTTGGGCATGGCCCTGAGGAGAGGTGCTAAAGTCCCGGTCATTTTCCCTAGTTAACATCACTTCAGCTCCGGTTTGGCGTAAAATTTTGGCCAGCTCCAGGGCCACCTGCAGGTTAATATCCTTCTCCAATCCCCCCCCAGGCCCTATTGCCCCCGGATCCATTCCCCCATGCCCCGGGTCAATAATTATTCGCTGGCTTAAGATTGTCCAAGACATGACCTCATAAACCTGTTTCTCCCTTAATCCCGTATGATAAGATGCCCCAAGGTATAGGATTAATAGACCCACCAACAGTGCTGACAGGTAGCTTGGCCATTTAAAAGTATAAATCCTGACGGACACAAATATTCCCCCCATCATTTTTATCTATTTAACTTTATGACGGGGACAGCCAGGATATACATAGAAGTTGCCAAGCCAGACCCCAAAGCTAAACTTAGCAAAGTAGATGGCGGAAAATTTAATTAAACGAACGTTTTAGAAAATTGCTCTGGCTGGAATCCTTCTATTCTCAGCAGAATTTTCTTCTTGTCCACTCCTCCGGTAAAGCCCCCTAACCCACCCCCTGCATTAATTACCCGGTGACAGGGAATGACGATGGGGACAGGATTGCGCCCGATGGCCTGCCCCACTGCCCTGGCTCCCCTGGGGCTGCCGGCAGCCTCCGCCACCTGACGGTAGGACTTCAATAGACCACAGGGAATACCCTTCACCTGGTTTAGTACCGCTAGCTGAAAGGAGGTCAGTCCATGGGGGGAGAGATCAACTTTTACATGCTCAAAGGAGGTTGCTTCCCCTGCAAAATACCTTTGGAGGTCATCTATCAACCTTTTTTCCTGGCCACCGTCAGCTAGTCTCTGGAACTGAAAATTAGTGGTGTTTAACCTAGCCAATGTTGCCATTAGATCTCTTTCCGCTTCCTCAGCCTGGCTAAAGGGCAATGTCAGCACTGCCAGCCCATTGGGTGTAAAGGCCGCTCCCAAAAAAAATTTTTCTACAGAGATAATTAGTTTCTTCATTTATTGTTTAGAGTCACTTTATTTGAAACTGGAAAAGTCACTCTAAATGAGACTGACAGGGTAACTATCCTAAATTATGAATAAAGTCTGTCAGTCCGTC
>Ga0208490_100186_pt1 | contig 50612 bp, 43 predicted proteins | sample SubbioAug_CSWold_FD_184818 | JGI IMG/M metagenome (GOLD analysis project Ga0208490, IMG submission 184818) | Serpentinite rock and fluid subsurface biosphere microbial communities from McLaughlin Reserve, California, USA - CR11Aug_CSWold (SPAdes) | ecosystem: Environmental > Terrestrial > Deep...
TTAAATCTACTGATTTTTTCCTAGGCTACTAGGCTCTGAGGTCCTATTGCTGTAGTATTATCCGTTTTTTATTCTGAATTCTGACTACTGGCTACTGAATAGTTACTAATAATGTTTGCATAAATAGGAAATGCTAAGTGAGAAAAATTCATTAGGAGGCAGCTAGCTTTGGATAAAAAGGAAGAAAAAGACCTTAACCGACAAGACTGGCAGAAACTTTCAGCAGCAGAAGCTGAATTAACAGAAACCCGTAAAGATGAGTTTCTGGGGGAAATCGGCGCTCGGGAGCATGGCTTATCGGCGGAAAAAGAAAAGTTCATCAGGGGTCTGCATACCTGGAGTCCTAAATTGTTCTATCCTAACAAGAAAAAGGAGTAGTGAGATGCTGCAGTATAAAAACAGGGTAATCACCGGGGTTACTCATGATTCCAGGAAAGTTGTGCCGGGAAATGTATTTGTGGCTGTCAGGGGACTAACCACTGACGGCCACGATTACATCCAGCAGGCCGTGGCTAATGGAGCAGAACTGATAATCTGTGAACAGGACCCATTAATAGAGGGGATACCCTACATAAAAATAAAAGATAGCAGAGCAGCCTTGGCCATCCTGGCTAGGAATTTTTATAATCGGCCGGATCTGGACCTTATCACAATGGGTATAACCGGAACAAATGGCAAAACAACTATTACTACTTTGCTTAACCACATTTTTAATGAAAATGACATCAGCTGTGGCCTTATAGGGTCAAATGGCGTATCCTATACGGACCAGTACTGGGATGCTATTTTGACAACACCTGATGCGGTCAATTTGTATTATTACTTACACCAGATGGTTGAGGAACGGGTGAAGGTTGTGGCTATGGAAGTATCCTCCCACTCCCTTAAGCAGAAGCGGGTTGAGGGAATGCAATTCAACCTGGCTCTTTTTACTAATCTTTCTTTAGACCACTTAGACCTCCACGGAACCTACCAGGATTATTTGGACACAAAGCTCTTGCTGGGGAAAAAGTTAAAACCTGGTGGTTTAATTGTCTACAACAAAGACGATGTAATTGCTGGAGAGATCGAAAATAGCTTTAGACAACCTAAAATATCCTATGGCATAAAAGTGAAAAGTGCTGACATCAAGGGCTATCTGACCAAAACAACCCGGGAGGGTTCTGAGATGGAGGTCAGGGTAAATTCCAGCTATTTGCCCTATATAGGCACGTTTAATATCAGCAGCGGGCTTCTGGGAGAGCATAACGCCAGTAACCTATTAGCTGCAATTTGTTGTGCCCTGTCTTTTGGTTTAAGCCCCCAAGAGATAGCTGCCGCAATTGTTTCCTTCAGGGGAGTAAAGCGGAGACTGGAGATTATTTACAATGAGAAATTTACCATCGTAGACGATTTTTGCCACAATCCAGCCAATTATGAAGCGGTGCTGCGCACGGTAGCTGTTTTACCCAGCAATAAAATCTTTTTAGTTACCCCAGTACGGGGAAACAGGGGAGAATTAGTCAACAGTGAAAATGCCAAGGTGATTGCCCGGTGGGGCAAAAAATTAAATCTGCTTAAAATAATTGTGACTAACTCTGAGGATACTGTTCATCCGAAGGATAGGGTTAAGGGCGACGAAGAAATTGCTTTTTTAAAGCCCCTATGGCAGGCGGGCTTAAATGTTAGTCATACACCCACTCTAACCCAAGGGCTAGAGCTGGTCTTAGATGAAGTGGAGGCGGGGGATCTGGTTCTCCTCTTGGGCTCCCATCCTTTTAAGAGTGTGGGTGAGAAAATCTTGAAAATGACTGCACAGCATAATATTTTCATGGGAACTGGTCAAATCAGGCAGGAAAACCAATGGCAGAAGACGAAACAGTAACCATACCCTTGTTTGGAAAGGATGAATACTAGAAATGGCCCAAAAGTTAATTGATTTATCCCAAGAAATTTTTCAAGGAATGCCGATTTACCCCCTCCACCAGAAGACTTTTATTTTTCAGAACATTTCTCATGATGAATGCAAGAAAAAACTGAAGAGCAAACTGGGCTTTGCCACCAATAACTTATTAATTAATGAACATGCCGGCACCCATTGTGATGCAGTTTATGAGTATAACCCTTTAGGCCAAACTATTGACCAAATGTCCCTGGATTATTTTTGGGGACCGGCAATTTGTTTAGATGTATCCCATGTAAAGTACGATAAGTACATTACCAAGAACGACCTAAACCAGGCCCTTCAAAAAGCCGGACTGGAATTTCAGCAGGGAGACATTGTCCTTCTTTATACCGGCACTTGGAACAGGCTCTACGGCACGGATGAGTACCTGATTAAATATACCGGATTGACCAGAGAGGCGGCTGAATGGCTGGCTGATCAGGGCGTGGTAAATATTGGCGTTGACTCTCCCTCCATCGACCACCCCGATGATCCGGACTTTGTGGGTCATGGGGTGTGTGCCGAGAGAAACTTGTCTAACACTGAGCACCTCGCTAATTTGGACAAGGTGGCTGGTAAAAGATTCCTTTATTTTGGCCTACCTTTAAAAATCCGAGGGGGCAGTGGATCCCCCATTAGGGCTATCGCTATCTTAAATGACCAGTAGTTTAGTAGAAAGATTGTTCATAATAGCGTTTTCTCTTCATGTATCGATTCTTTTTCCGGCGACGGCGCAAGTGGACGCCAATGCGCAAGGGGAGATAAACAGCTATTAAAACTCCGGCATAAAACCACCAATAGGTGGTTATTTTTCTTTCCACGGTGTGGGTAGTCACCAAAGGTACGGTGCCGACTAATTCCCCGTTAACTGAGACTTCCAGGTAACCTGCCAACACTCCTGACTTGACCGGTGCTTCTAAATCCTTAAGAACAGGTGCGATATAAATATCTAGTGAGTTATCTTTGGGACCGGTGTGGTAAACATCCCCCAGATTCAGCACTTGAACCCTATCGCCATAGCGTACAGGGGCTAGAGTTATTGGTTGTTCACTGGCGACAATTAGTTTCTTTTCAAAATTATCATAGCCATAATTTAAAATGGCAGCAGCATCATCAAAAATCTGGCCGGAGCCTCCGGCGCTCAAGGTAACTGCAATGAGCTCAAAGCCGTCCCGGTTGGCGGATCCCACAAAAGTACCTTGCGCCTTTGAGGTATAACCGGTTTTAATACCATTTCCACCTTGGTAGCGGGTCAGAAGACGGTTGCCGTTTTCTAACCGGCGATCCCACTCCTCTGTGGGCCAAGGAATATTAGCACTTGGAGTCTGGACTATTTCCCTGAACTCAGGTATAGTTAATGCATGCCTGGATATAACCGCTAAGTCATAGGCGGTGGAGTAATGATCATCGTGGTGCAGGCCGTTGGGATTGACGAAATTGGTGTTTAAAGCTCCTAATGCTACAGCGCGTTTATTCATTAACTCAGCAAACTCCTCTACTGAACCTGAAATATACTCAGCTGCAACAACAGCAGCATCGTTGCCCGAACTAAGCATTAGCCCATAAAGCAAATCCCGTACAAGGATTTTCTCGCCTTCATCCAGATAAATTCTGCTGCCAATTTGATTGCGGGCGTTACGGCTGGTAACAACTATTTCATCTAAGTTGCCTAGCTCCAGCACCAATAATGTGGTCATAATTTTGGTAGTACTGGCGGGATACATTTGCTTATGGGCATTTTTTTCCCACAGTACCTGTCCGGTGGTGGCATCCATTAATATAGCAGTTTCTCCCTGGATTTTTGGTTCAGCACCGGCCACGCCTATTGTTGAAAAGAATATTATAAAGGTAAGTAATAACCCCCCCACACCTTGCCGCATTATTTTGTAGTCACTCCTTATTGGTCAAATAAACACGGCATCAATAATTATGATAGCCACTATAGTTTTTTCGCCTTTGATTTCAAATTTCCTGCTGGTAAATTAAAGTTTTACTGCTGTTACAGTAACTGTTAAAAAATGGTTAGCAAAAAAATCATCAGATATGATATAATTTTAGAGCTTGCAATAAGTAGAACGTTTAAATAGAAAGAGGTGATACCCATGGATCCGATAACACATGCATTAGTTGGGGCTGGAGTTGCTGGACTATCAGGTGGTGAAATGAGTATCACCAATCCGGTGGTGTTGGCTACCATAATAGGGTCCGTTGCTCCTGACTCAGACATAATTTATCAGATTAAAGGAGATATGGCCTATTTAAAAACTCATCGGGGCTTTTCCCATTCTCTGCCCGGCTTAGCTTTGTTTAGCGGGTTAATTGGACTGGGGCTGGGGCAATTTTTTCCGGAAGTTGCCGTTTCCCAGTTGATTTTTTGGGCCTTTGCCGGGGCATTATCCCATACTCTATTAGATATGTTGAATTCATATGGGGCTCAGATTTTTGCCCCCTTCAGCAAAAAAAGGTTTACCGGGAATCTGTTAATGATTACCGATCCGATGTTATTGATGTTTTTCCTGTCTATTTTTATTTTTCCGGGGAATGTGCAGATGAAGTCTAACTTAGCAATTGGTGGGTTTGGATGTTATCTTCTAGGCAGATTAATATTACGCAAGAGAGTAGAGAAACATCTGGCCAGAAAATTTGCTGTCAGTAAGCTAAAGCGGCTGGCGGTGATGCCATCCATGATGGGAATGTGGACCTGGGATTTTGTAGTAGAGACTGAACGCAAATGCCTGGTGGGACAAATTCATAGTTTTAACTTCATGATGAACATTCGCAAAAAAATGACCAAATTTAAAAAAAGTGAATTGGTGAAGGCGGCCTTAGAATCAAAGATGGGCAAACTGTTTACTGAGTTTACTCCCCACTTTCACTTAGTTTTTAATGAGGTAAACGATAAGTATGTGGTGGATTTTTTAGACCTAAGATACCTTTTAAAAAAGGATTTTCTTCATACGGGAACTGCAGTATTTGATCATCACCTGCAAGAAGTAGAGGCTATGTTTTATCCATACAGCAAGCGCCGGAAAGTAGATCTAAGTGCCTAAATCCCCACAGAAGAAAAAAGCGATCCTAAAGGGCATAAGCCTTAGGGTCGCTTTTTACATTTTGTTTTTATTTTATACTTGAATCATGTCTTTACCACAGCACTCTTGAGCAGACCGGGCACTTTTACCGCATCCGGGGCAAGCAAAGCTGCCTTTGGCGGCCATGGATTTACCACAGCAAAAATCAGGAAGTCTAGACTGTTTACCACACTGAGGACAAGCAAATTTGGACATATAATCCACCTCCGATAATTTAAACAACCTTCATCAAATATTCTTGCCATAGAGGGTTTATTCTAAACATGGAAATAGTTATCTTGGTTTTCATTATCTTGTTTTTCGTTAATTAAAATGACTTTTTTAGCCAAGCGCCTCAAGTAATCGGCTGTCTGCTCAATATCGTAGGCTACAATGGAAAACTCCATTAATGATAGTAGGTCATCTTCTGTTTGGTGAGTAAAGTGCCAGGAATTCATGCTTTGATGTAAATAGCCCTTTAAGCGGTTAATGGACTTTAACTGATTGGTAATAGTAGCTGCTTCCTTGGAATCATAGGTTATTAATAAGTTAATGATATCACCTTGGATGCAATTAACAATTTTACCCATTTGGACAATTACACGAAGTAATTTCCCATATTCTGCATTAATCTTTTTCTGGCCGGATTTTCTTTTAATTCGGGCATCTGTTGTCTGGACTATGTTTAAAATCCTATCCAAAATTAAGTCCAATGTTTTAATCGTTTTTTCAAAAATAACTACCTCTTTTACCACCAGTTTGGGGAGATTGGTCAAGTAACGCCGATATCCTAACTCGTCCTTGTAGTAGGACAAGTGTAGCTTTATCTTCTCCAGTTTTTCCCTCAAGTTTTCTATTTTCTGCTCTGTTTTCGGCAAGTCATGGTGGGAACAGGAGATAAAGCAAATGACAGTCTCGCGGTAAAGTATTCTAATTTCCTCGTTGATAGATTTGAATTCATCGATTAGGGTAGGGCGGTATTGGGGTGGAATGAAGATTAAGTTAACAGATGTGGCCACAATAATTCCCAGCAACGTGGAGGCCAGCCGGTAACCTCCCGAGGCCAGCACTGATTCAGTAATGCCAACCATAGTTGCTACTACTGCAATAGCACCGATAACTGCCCCGTCTTGAATCTTGAGATGGTTATTAATGACAATAGCCAGGATTACTCCTAGGCCGGCCAATACCGGTAATAATGGCCACCAGTTAGCCAGATGAAGGCCAAGGTATCCCAGGGTGATGCCAATAATGGCACCCAGCAGGGTAGCTTGAACTCTGTGCCATCCTCTTTTGATTGATTCGGCAACTGAGGGCTGGAGGCTGATGATGGTAGTTATAACCGCAATGACCGGATCCAGTCCTGCTATCAGGCCGGTTATCAGCAAGGTAATAGCAGTGGCTATACCGGTTTTCCAAATTCTTAAGCCGATGCGCATAAATATCTCCTCTATTCTTACATGGTTGGTTAGTTGGTTAGTTGGTTAGCAATTCTGATTACTGACTCCTGACTTCTGACTCCTATGTAGTTGCCTATTTGTTATAGATATTATAGTATGCGCTAACCTGTTATTCAATCACTTGTTAAAATATAGAAAAAAGGAAAATGACTTTCTTTGGAGAATAACTTTATATTCCCATAGCTATGTCTAAAATTAACCTGTTATAAAGGAGTGGGATCATGCGATTAGCACCCGGGGATGAAGTATATGGTCGAATAAAGAGGCTGCAGGAGTTAATCAAGCAAAAAAATATATCCGGTGTGATTGTAACCCAATTAGTAAACCTGTTTTACTTCAGTGGTACGATGCAGGGAACATATCTCTTTGTACCAGCAGAAGGAGAGCCGGTCTTGTTTGTTCGGAAAAATTATCGGCGGGCGTGTAATGAGAGTCCTTTGGAGAATATTGTCTCCATTTCAGGACTTTCTGATATCATGGAAAAGTTAAAGAAGGAAGACTACGATAAACAAACGGTAATCGGGATGGAACTAAAATCTTTACCGGTGACCTATTATGAGAAACTAGTCCCTTTATTTTCAGGGATTAAAATAGCGGATATCTCTCCCTTGCTATTAGAAGTACGAATGATTAAATCAGTCTATGAACAAAAATTTTTTAAGGAAGCAGGAAAACTGGCCCGGGAGGTCTATGAAAAGATTCCCCAGATATTAAAACAGGGGATGACAGAGCTTGCCCTGGCAGCTAGAGTGGAGTATGAGATGCGCTGCCTGGGTCATCAAGGATTTTTGCGAATAAGTGGTTATAACCAGGAGGCGTATTATGGCCATATCCTTTTTGGGGAAAATGCACTGATTGCTAGCTTTTTGGACAGTCCCACCGGTGGCAAGGGCTTGTCCGCAGCTTTTCCCCAAGGGTCAGGCAATACTACCCTGGAGCCAGGACGACCGGTACTGGTGGACTATACCTTTGTACTTGACGGCTATATTGTGGATATTACCAGGATTTTTGCCTTGGGGAAGCTCACAGAAGGACTACAAGACGCCCACCAGGTTTCAATAGCCATTCAAAATAAACTGGCTGAAATAGCGCTGCCGGGGGTAAAGACTGACTATTTGTATTACACTGCTAAAGAGATGGCCCAGGAAGCCGGCATAATGGACTATTTCATGGGAACGGCAGAGAGCAGGGTGCGGTTTATTGGCCATGGAGTGGGGCTGGAGCTTAACGAATTACCGGTTATTACGGATAAGATGAGCTTTACTCTAGCGGAAGGAATGGTCATTGCTCTGGAACCAAAATTTTTCTTTCCCAAGCAGGGAGCAGTGGGAATAGAAAACACTTTTATTGTCAGAAACGATGGTTTGGAAAAAGTGTGTACCCTATCAGACGAAATATGCCTTGGTTAAGGCATATTTTTTTTTTTGTGGGAAAACCTACATAAGGTAATATTTTGTAGGGAGCTGATGATGATGTTTTCTTTGCCGGCAGGTCAAGTATTATTGCTTATACTGGCAGCTTTAATTTACTTTGGAGTAATGGAAAGAGTTCTGGACAGAATGCGGATGACAGACTGGACAGCTATTTTACTGATATTCTTAATGCTTGTGGCAGGATACCTGCCCCCGCTGACACTGGGAGATTTGGGGTTAAACTGGGGTGGGGGCCTAATTCCCATCGGTATTTGTCTCTACTTAATAGTGACTGCAAATGAAAAAAAAGAAAAGTCCCGGGCCATTATTGCTTCCCTGGCAGCGGCGGCGGCAATAATATTTTTAGATAAAGTGTTACCCATTGAGCCGGGAGAAATAATTTACGATATAGACCCCTTGTTTATGCCAGCTATTTTAGGCGGCGGCATAGCCTATGCCTTAGGTCGCTCAAGGCGAGCCAGCTTTATTGCGGGAGTACTGGGAGTGGTAATCAGTGACCTGGCAGCGGTTGGGGAAAACTTACTTAGGGGAGCCACCGGAATAGGGGTGGAGGTAGGTGGTGCCGGTATGTTTGACGCAGTGATCATCGCCGGAGTACTGGCAGTAGTATTGGCAGAAGTGACGGGTGAAATCGCTGAGAAACTTAGTCGTAGAAAAAAAGAAGAACGGCCAAGGTTATTGCGGAGATTACTGGAAAGACTGGAGCTAACCAGTTCCCTTGCTGGAGTAGGAGGCAGAAAAGCCACGGTTTTTTGGGCTATCTTTTTCTTGATGCTAGCAGTGGCCCTAATATTTGGAGGCAGGAGCATCGTGGGAATGATGGGGCAGTTAGACGAGTTAAAGCCTGATCAGTACTATGTGCTGGTGGATGAACAGGGGGATACAATTACTAAAACCGGGCGCCGGGTAGTGGCAGGAGACAAATACATTACTTCCGGTAATCATCTTTACCTCATAGAAGAAATATCGGGAAATGTGGCTAAGTCAAAATTTGTAGAAGTGGTGGATTTACTGGCCCATAAAAAGGATAGCAAAGATCAGATCTCCACTAAAGCAAACCCTGTCCAGCATGCACAAACGCCATTGGTAGAACGAATATTTTTATTCGGCAGGAGGAATATTGACGATGATGACGGTCAACCAGGCAGGCAGAGGAGAGCAGGAGAGGATGAAGGCTTGCCTCCTGTGGGAAGGGTGGCAATTTATCACACTCATAATGCTGAATCATATGTGGTAAGCGATGGTAGCGACAGCATCTATGGCAAAGGTGGAATTCACCAAGTTGGTCTGGAATTTAAGAGAAGCCTGGAGGAACTGGGGGTACCTGTGCTTTACACCCAGAACCTGCACCTTCCCCATGACAGGGGTGCCTACCGACGCAGTCGGCGTACTTTTACCAGGCTGATGGAACAAGATCCGGCAATAATTTTTGATGTGCACCGGGATGCAGTTCCCTCCCATGTTTACGCCCAGCGGATAGGAGATATTTGGATAACTCAGATCCGGTTAGTAGTGGGCAGGCAAAATCAGAATAAAAAAGCTAACATGGAATTTGCCAAGGAACTGAAGGCTTTAGCAGATGAGGAAATGCCTGGTTTAATTGAAGGAATCATTATTGCCAGGGGAAACTACAACCAGGATTTGTTTACCAGGGCTGTTCTGCTGGAGGTAGGAGCCCACACAAATGCCCGAGAGTCGGCGGAAAGGGGCATTGTTAAGTTTGCCGCTGTAGTACATAAATACCTGGAACAAGAAGCTGAATAAGTTTTCTGTAAACATCCACTCTAATTTTTTCCAATTTTTCCTCACTTCTTTTTCTCCTGCTTGTGCATATAATGTAGTAGTCACCTAGAATGACAATACATTAGGAAAAGCACTGGGGGAGACGAAATATGGATTTTTTAAATCGACTGGAGATATTTCGACAGCAGGAAAAAAAACTTACCTGGCAGGGAACTTTCAAAGACTACCTGACATTATTACAGGAGAAACCATATGTGGCCCAATTATCCCACGCCCGTATTTATCATATGGTGGTTTCCCATGGCGTAGAAGAAGTGGAAGGAATCAAGAGATATAAATTTTTCCAGCAGGATATTTTTGGCCTTGATAAAACATTGCAAAAGCTGGTGGAGGAATATCTTCATTCAGCAGCCAAGCGGCTAGATGTGAGAAAAAGAATCTTACTCTTGATGGGGCCGGTGAGTGGTGGTAAATCCACCATTGTCACCATGCTGAAAAGGGGACTGGAAGCATACTCCAAAACTGAAGATGGGGGAGTATACTGCATAAAAGGATGCCCAATGCACGAGGAGCCGTTGCATTTAATACCGAAACCATTGCGAGGGGAGTTTGAACAGGAATACGGGATTCGCATCGAAGGGAACTTGTGTCCCAGCTGTCGCTTGATGGTGGAATCCCAATGCGAAGGAAAGATTGAAGACGTGATGGTGGAACGGGTAGTGTTTTCCGAAGAAGACCGGGTAGGTATTGGCACCTTTAGTCCCTCAGACCCCAAGTCCCAGGATATAGCTGACTTAACCGGCAGCATCGATTTTTCCACCATCTCCGAATTCGGGTCTGAATCTGACCCCCGGGCCTATCGGTTTGACGGGGAATTAAATAAGGCCAATCGGGGCTTAATGGAATTCCAAGAAATGTTAAAATGTGACGAGAAGTTTCTCTACAACCTGCTCAGCCTGTCCCAAGAAGGCAATTTTAAGGCAGGCCGCTTTGCCTTGATATCTGCTGATGAGCTGATTGTTGCCCATACCAACGAGGCAGAATACAAATCATTTATCAGCAACAAGAAAAATGAGGCGTTGCAGTCCCGGATAATCGTTTTGCCTATTCCCTATAATCTCCGGGTATCTGACGAGGTGAAAATTTACGAAAAACTAATCAGGGAAAGTGCCATTAAAGATATTCACATTGCTCCATATGCCCTAAAGGCTGCCTCCACCTTTTCCATCCTGTCCCGGCTAAAGGATTCTAAGAAACAGGGGATGGACCTGGTAAAGAAAATGAAGATATATGATGGCGAGGAACTGGAGGGCTTTAAGGAAAAGGATTTAGTTGAACTGCAGGTAGAAGGACAGACCATAGGTGAGGGGATGAGCGGGGTTGATCCTAGATATGTAATTAACCGGATTTCCAGCGCTCTCATCAACACTGATACCAAGTGTATCAATGCCATGGATGTACTGCGGGCATTGAAGGAAGGCTTGGATCAGCATCCCTCCATTACCAAGGAAGAACGGGAAAGGCTGTTAAACTTTATTGCCATCAGCCGGAAGGATTATGACGAAATGGCCAAAAAAGAAGTTCAGCGGGCTTTTGTCTACTCCTATGAGGAATCAGCTAAAACCCTGCTCAATAACTATCTGGATAACGTGGAAGCCTACTGTAACGGAGTGCGCCTGAAAGACCCAATTACCGGGGAAGAAATGGACCCGGATGAAAAGCTCCTTCGCTCTATTGAAGAGCAAATTGGTATTTCAGAAAACGCCAAGAAGAGCTTTCGAGAGGAAATTTTAATTAGATTATCCACTTTTGCCAGGAAAGGCAAGAGATTTGACTATAGCTCCCATGAGCGCTTAAGAGAAGCTATTGAGAAAAAGCTGTTTTTCGATTTAAAGGACATTGTTAAAATCACTACTTCCAGTAAAACTCCAGATGCGGAGCAATTAAAGCGAATTAACCTGGTAATGGCAAGGTTGATGGAGGAACACGGCTATTGCTCCATTTGCGCCAACGAGCTGTTAAAATACGTGGGGAGCTTGCTGAATCGATAGGAGTGATGGCAGTGAAGGAAACACAATTTCATATTAGCAAGGAAAATTGGAGCCTGCATCGGAAAGGTCAGTTAGACCAGCAACGGCACCAGGAGAAGGTCCGGGATGCCATCAAAAAAAACCTGGCGGACATAGTGAGTGAAGAGAGCATTATTATGTCTGATGGAAAGCAGATTATCAAGATTCCCATTAGGTCCCTGGATGAGTACCGGTTTCGCTATGACTTTAATAAGCAGCAGCATGCCGGTCAAGGGGACGGCAAGAGCAAGAAAGGTGATGTGCTAGGTTCGGAAAAAGCCGGTCAAGGACTAGGGAAAGGGAAGGGAGCCGGATCCGATCCGGGAGTTGATTATTACGAGGCAGAAGTGAGCTTGGATGAGTTGGCGGAAATCATTTTTGAAGATTTGGGGCTGCCCAACCTGGATAACAAGAAAACCCCGGACATGGAAAACGTTTCTATTGAATTTAGGGATATTCGAAAAAAAGGACTCATGGGCAATCTGGACAAAAAACGAACCCTATTGGAAAATATTAAGCGGAATGCTATTAAGGGAAAGAGAGAGGCAGGCAGTATAACTCCCGAGGATCTACGGTATAAGACCTGGGAAGAAAAGATAAGCTATGAGTCAAATGCGGTGGTCTTAGCTATGATGGACACATCCGGTTCCATGGGTGCCTTCGAAAAATATATAGCCAGGAGCTTTTTCTTCTGGACTACCCGCTTTTTGCGGACTAAGTATACCAATGTCCGGATAGTATTTGTAGCTCATCATACGGAAGCCAAGGAAGTAACCGAGGAAGAATTCTTTACTAAGGGGGAGAGCGGCGGCACCCGCTGTTCCTCTGCTTACCAGCTGGCTTTGGATATTGTGGATAAAAGGTACAGTCCCCAGGATTATAATGTTTACCTGTTTCACTTCTCCGACGGTGATAATCTACCCAGTGACAATGATCTGTGCTTGAAGCTGGTGGATCAGCTGCTGGCTAAATGCAATATGTTTGGCTATGGAGAAATAGGTAACCCCTACTATAGCAGTTCATTGCTGTCCATTTTCAAAAAGGTCAAAAACGAGAAATTTATTTCTGTAGCCATTAAGGATAAATCCCAGGTTTACCCTGCTCTGAAAACTTTCTTTAAGACAACTGACCCCTAATTTTATTCGAATTCAAGTTTTTTCCCATTCTAAATTTGAGATTCGAACTTCGAACTTCGAACTTCGAATCTCGAATCTATGAGGCAGGTGATGAGATATTAAGGAACAAGAATACCTGGAACTGGAAAAAGCCATTGAGGATATTAATAAGCTGGCATTAGAGTTTGAGCTTGACTTTTTCCCCATGCGTTTTGAGATTTGTCCGGCGGATATTATTTATACCTTTGGTGCATATGGGATGCCCACCCGGTTCTCCCATTGGAGCTTTGGCAAAGCATTTCACCGCATGAAGACCCAATATGATTACAATTTAAGTCGGATTTATGAGCTGGTGATTAATTCTGACCCATGCTATGCTTTTTTATTAGATGGTAATTCATTAATCCAAAACAAGCTGGTGGTGGCCCACGTCTTTGGACATTGTGATTTTTTTAAAAACAACCTGACTTTCAGGAACACGTCCAGGCAGATGATGGATTCCATGACGGCAGCAGCAGGGCGGATTATGGAGTACGAGTATATTTACGGCAAGGGGCAGGTGGAGATTTTTTTGGATGCGGCCCTAGCTCTTCAAGAGCATGTGGACCCAACAGGTGAACTGGGAAGGCCAAAGGAAGAGAAAAATTTATGGGAAGTGAAAAAAGCATCACCCTATGATGATCTGTGGAGCCTGGATGAAGTAGCAAAGATTGAAGAAAAATCGGTTAAGAAATACCCGCCGCGACCAGAGAAAGATATGCTGAAGTTTTTCATGGAGCATGCCCGGGAGTTAGAGGACTGGCAGCGGGACATATTATCGGTGGTCAGGGATGAAATGCTTTATTTCTGGCCCCAAATCGAGACTAAGATTATGAACGAAGGCTGGGCTACCTATCGCAAAGGTGCTTATATCAACAAAAAAAGAATCACCAACGTAGCTGGTGGTTCTTTTCAATCTCTTAGCATATTAACAACTTTTGATATTATTTTATCAAATTCGACTTCATCTATTTCACCTAACTTTTTATTAACTAATGTGCTTTTCAAAGTAAATAAGCGGGATGTTCTGGCAACTGTTGATTTAGGTAGACCTGCCCCCAATAAGTTGTCAATAGAAATATCTACAGACAAATCAGTGTTTTTAGTTGAAGTGAGCATCATGCAAATTAATTCATCACGGTGTTGAATGTCTGCAAGCACTATTGCTGGACGTTTTTTTATAGAAGTGAGTTCACTAAATGGGAAAGGGATAAGGACAACGTCTTTTTTTCTATAAGTTGTCATAAACGTCATCCTCCTCATTGTCCCAATCATCGAAGACTGGCTCGATAGCTTTCAACATTGCTATAAGTTCAGCGTCATCAATTGTTTTTTCTAATAACTGTAAAATCTCTTCCTTGCTTATTTTTTCAATAAGTTTCTTCAATAAGTTTTCTTTTTCTACTTTTGATAGATTGCCAATTTCTTTAGCCAGGGTTTCAATACTACTAGACATATAATCACCTCAAAATAATTATAGCAAAAAGATAGAAATACTTCTATGCTTATCTGGAAATAAATTGAATAAAAGCAACTATATTTTAAGCTTAATTTCTATATCCTTTTCTCCCACTAAAACCATATGCTCCAGCAGCGTAACAAGAAGGGCTTTTGCCTCAACCACAGGAAGGTTATTAATAGCATCCATAGAATTTTTTATCTTGCCAATGATGGACTTTTCTAGCAATTGAAGGTCATAAGCAGTGCTTTGTGCACTGTTTTTCTTGGTTTCAGCTATTTCTTGGTCCACCTTTCTCTTCTCTTCAGTTAAGTCTGCCAAGTCAATTAATCCGGCAGTATAAGCTTCAATCTTTCTTTTATATCTTGCCTTAGCGCTTCGCAGCTTTTGCTCCACATCTGTTTGTTGGAATGCAGTAACTTTTTGAACCATCTGGAGCTTTAACCAACCTGTAGACATGACGGCTAACTTATTTAAGCCTTCCTTAAACCAGGATTCGACCTCATCTGCCCGATATTGCTTACTGGTACAAGTACCTTTGTTTTTATTGGCTGAACAACGATAAACCCGGTAGCGCTTAGGCCAACCTGACCAACCGATACTCATACCTGCATCGCAGCTGCCACACTTAATCAGTCCTCCCAGTAGATGAGGGCTTGTTTTTGCTCTAGGGGCCATTTTGTTAGGCTCGTTAATTCTTTTTTGTGTTTGCTCCCAAATATCTTCATCGATAATTTCCGGAAGACAGTTGTGGACTACAATCCAGTCATCCACATCTTTAAGCTGACGGCTCTTTTTACTGGAATCAACTCTATTCCAGACTAGAGTTCCTTTATAGACAGGGTTAGATAGCAGCAGTTTTACAGACCGAATAGACCACTCCTTGTTTTGCCTGGAGGGGATACCTTCATGATTAAACTGCTTGGCAATAGAGTAATATCCAAGCCCTTTGTGTAAAAACATGGCAAAAATTCTTTTAACTATTTCAGCCTCTGTTTCAAAGACAACCAATTGCTTTTCTTCCAAGCGGTAACCGTATGGACTCTGAGTTAGCCATTTCCCACCTTTTGCTGCATGCATCATATTATCAATTACCCTTTCTCTAATTCTTTCCCGTTCAAACTCTGCCACAGCGCCTAATACCTGTAACGTCAATCTTCCTGAAGGTGTGTTTGTATCAAAGGATTCACTGATTGAAACGAAGGATACATCACTTTTCTGGAAGAGGTCTATCATTGTCAGTAGGTCCAGCAGTCGGCGGCTCATTCTATCTAACTTGGTAACCATTACCTTAGAAACTTGTTCAGCTCTGATGGCACTGAGTAACTTAGTCAAGGCTGGTCTTTCAATACTTTTAGCAGAATAGCCGTCATCAATAAACAATAGAGGAGGGGTAGTCCAATTCATCGCCCGACAGTATGCTTTTAGCCGCTCTTGTTGTTCATCAAGGGAAACCCCCTCCCTTGCTTGTTCGTCAGTGGATACGCGGCAATAGAGTGCGATAGACTTTAAGTTTTGTACATGCTGGTACTGACTGTCCTGGCTCAAGATAAAGATCTCCTCTGGTGTTTGTCATATAAATATATATATGCGAGGTAAATAATGTTCATGAAACCTAAAATTTATGGTTTGTCCTCAAAACACTGCTGAATATGATATAACAGCATAACATGGAGGGGATAATATATGTCAGATGTAAAAGTAACATTTACCATAGATAGCCCAAAGGGCAAAATTTCTTTTACAGAGTTAAACGAAATAAGTCAAAAGGATTTGAAAGAAAAAGTCTTGGAATTTTATTTAAACTGGGATAAAAATGCTCAGGAAACAGCTATTCTTCATTTACTCAAACAAGAACTTGGTCAGGACCAGGTTAAAAACTTTGCTGTGGAATTGAGCCATCTATGTGTGGAAAGGGTATAATAGATTGGCATAAATAGACACTAAAAAAAGGGATTGCCTTGTGTTGTTATAGAAATACAAAAAGACAAAAGAAGAAAAGGAGATACCAGTTATGCCGGTCTGCCGAAATTGGATGCCTATGGCAATCAGCCCCATATTGCCGGGTGGAATCTCGCGCGATTTGCTGAAACCCTATTGCCGCTGCTGCATGCCAATCAAGCCACTCGGCAAACGAGAGGCTTTTTTCGTAATAGATGTGAGCTAAATCAAATAAAAAGGGTAAATAATACACTGGAAAATAAATGATGTGAATGCTACAATAAGTTACGTGAAGAATTATAGAAAGGGGCTGAATAGAATGGGTTTACGTGGAAAATTAATCTTTCATATTACCTCGGTGGTGGCTATTTTATCAATTTTTCACCTTATTATTGGATTTGAAATGAGTAAAAGTACCGCCATATTGTTATTAATTCTTTTAGTGATAGATGTAGCAGGTGATTACTGGACAGTTATGTCAACCCGAAAGGAACTAAAACGACTGGCTTTGCGGCTTAAGGATATTGCTGAGGGTGAGGGGGATTTGACTAAAAAATTAGAAGCAGACGGAAAGGGAGAAATAGAGGAGGTTGTCCACTGGTATAATCGGTTTGTGGAAAAATTACATGCTATTTTATTGGATATTGACGGGTCTACCAGGAAATTAACTATTGCCAGCACCAACGTATCTACTAATATGGGTAATACAAGTGCAGGCTTGATCAGGATAAAAGAAGATCTTAACTTACTGGCTGACGGAGCTGAGCAAAATAGTGCGGCAGTTCAGCAAACTGCAGCGGGAACAGAAGAACTGGCGAAAACTGCCAATATGATTACCACTTTAAGCGGTGAAGCCAAAAATTTAGGGGAAGATACCAGGAAAAGAGCTGAGCAGGGACAACAGGCTGTTGATTACATAGTTAATAATATTATTGAATTTGCATCTATTGCACAAGAGACTGGAAAGATAATGGCTACATTAGAGAAGTCTTCCCAGGAGATTGGTAAAATTGTAGATATTATTACCAGGATTGCCTCCCAAACAAACTTATTGGCACTTAATGCAGCAATTGAAGCAGCCAGGGCAGGTGAGCATGGAAGGGGCTTTGCAGTGGTTGCAGAAGAAGTAAGAAAACTGGCAGAAGGTAGCGCTGAAGCAGCAAAGGATATTGCTAGTCTGATTAAAGGGATTCAAGAACAGTCAGGCTGGGCGTTAAACTCTATGCATGAGGCAAAAGAAAAGATTCAGAACGGCGTAAGCCGGGGGGAAGAAGTTAAACAGGGAATTGAAGCTATTGTGGAAGATGTTATTCAGGTAGCAGCCAAAATTCATATTATTGATCAAAAAGCTATTTCCCAACAGCAGATTAGCGAACATATTGCCGGAGCGATGGATGAAATAGCTCAAGTTTCCACTACAACTGCTAACAAGGTAAATACTGTTTACTTAGTGATGGAGCAACAAGGAAATATGGTGAATGCACTGAACTCCACAGCTGATGAGTTAGCTTTACTGGCTAAAGATTTAAAAACAGTAGTGGGTCAGTTCCATATCAGTTAAACAAAAGATTATTATTAAGAGAGGACGATGAAGAGTGGAAAAAAATCAACTAAAGTTAGATTTAGTAAATAGGCCTATAAGAGAGAAATTAGGGACTGATATTTCTTTAACAACCTTTCGTCTGTTACGGTTGATTGGCATGCAGGAAATATTAGGTGCCAGTGCGGGTCCTACCCTTTACATGGTAGGAAAATCAGTGGGCAAGGAACTAGGGGTAAATAGTATAGAAGAGTTATTATTATTTATTAAAGATAATAAAATAGGCATACCTGAGGTGGTAGAACAGACTGATGTCAAGATATATATCCACCTATTTGAGTGTATGACTTGTGCCGGTATGCCAAATATCAATATTTTGCTTTGTCATTTTGAATGTGGATTAATGGCTGGAGCAATAGAATGTGTAACTGGTAAAAGAACCAAAGGGACTCAGGCAAAAGGTTGGAGCAATGGAGATCAAGTGTGTGAGTTTCAGTTTATGCTTTTTTAAAACATATGCACTTAGGAAGGGGGTAAAAGAAATGGCAAATGTCCTGTCAAACAAACTGGAAACACTAGCACTTGAATTAGAGGAGTCCAAAGAATTGGCTAAAGCCAAAGAAAGATTACTGTTAATACATATTGATGAAATGGAAATATTATATGGAAAATTAAACGAACAAGTGGAAGAGTTAAATAGAAAAAACAAGCAGCTACGGGAGAGTTTTTTGAGAACTATTGAATCTTTGGCTATATCAGTAGAAGCCAAAGATTACTATACTAATGGCCATTCCAAAAGGGTTGCCTATTATTGTAAAATTATGGCTTCAGAAATGGGCTTATCCACACAAGAAAAAGAGGAGTTAGAGTTAGCTGGATTAGTGCATGATATCGGTAAAATTGGAATTAGTGAAAAAGTTTTGCAGAAACCTAGTAAACTTTCTGATGAAGAATATAACCATATCAAGGAACATCCCTTAGTGGGAGCTAAGATATTACAACCGTTGGAAGGAGTTAACAATATTATCTGTTGGATTAAACACCATCACGAGAGGTTTGACGGACGGGGTTATCCATCTGGCCTGACAGGCGATCAAATTCCCCTTGGTGCAAAAATTATTGCCTGTGCAGATACTTATGATGCCATGACAACGGACCGTCCATACCGGGAAGCGCTGGCACCGGAGCACGCCCTTGAGGAAATTAAGAAGTCTTGTGGTAGTCAATTAGATCCGGAAATAGGCTTGACTTTCTTCAAATTAGGCATATACGGTAAGTTAAATGTAGAAAAAAGGATCATGGACTGAAAAGAAAGCCTTTCCAAAAGCACCTTTACAAAACGAAGGCTGGGCTACCTTTTGGCATACCCGGATTTTACGGGAGCTGGACTTGACGGAAAAAGAAATAATTGAATATGCCAAGCTAAATGCCTCCATTATCCAGCGCTCCCCCATCCATTTAAATCCCTATCTGATAGGCTACCGGATCTGGGAGGATATCGAAAAAAGATGGGGCCGGGAAAGAATGTTTGAAATACGGGAATACGATCGGGACAGCTCTTTTATCAGGAACTATTTGACGGAAGACCTGGTGGAGGATCTTGACTTGTACCTGTTCCAAAAGCTAGACCGCCAGTGGGAAATCACTGAGAAGGAATGGGAAATAGTCAGGAACGAAATAGTGGCTAACTTGGTTAACGGCGGCTTTCCTGTGTTGATGGTGGAAGACAGTGACTATAATAAAAATGGGGAACTATATCTAAAGCATCGGTATGAGAAAGTAGAGTTGGACATCAAATACCTGGAAAAAACAATGCCCCATGTATTCACAATCTGGCAAAAGCCGGTTCACCTGGAGACGGTGATTAATAACAAGCAAGTCTTGTTTAGCTACGACGGACAGCGAAATATAAGAAAATTTCTTTAAGGCAAGGGGAGCGGCGAACTAAAGTTTCGTTACGCCCCTTTTCCATAAATTATCTTTTAACTTGTACATGCTTTTGTGGTATAGGGGACCGCTAAATCAATCAATGGCAGTAATTAAAAGTACAAGCATGAGCGGGAAGCCAGAGCTTTTAGCGAGTATGTCCTGGGTGACAGGGGAAAGACTATCTTAGCAAAGTATGGTTTTGTAATTCCCTGATTATGTAGTCATGAGGATAAAACTAATGCTTATTCCTAACAATATGCAGGAGCTATTATTTAGTTAGGAGTGGAGCAAATGCCTGTCAGGGATAGATTACTAAGGGAATTCTTGGCTGCTATAGAAAAAAAGGAGCAACAGCAGTTAATAGAATTAGTGGAGGATAATCAACCTTATGATATAGCCCAAATTCTACTGATTATTAATGCTGCCCAAAGAAAAGAACTTTTTCAACATTTGCCAAACTGGTTATTAGCTGATCTTATCCAAGAGCTGGACCATGAGGACCAGCAATTGATTATTTCAGAGATAAGTGCCAAAAAAACGGCTCAGATTCTGACTGAAATGTCTTCCGACGATGCGGCGGATCTGGTTGGTGAACTGGACGATGAGAAAAGACAGGAGTTATTGGCCCTATTAGATGATGAAGAGGCAATAGAGCTTAGAGAACTGCTGCAGTACCCGGAAAACAGTGCCGGGGGGTTAATGACTACAGAATTTGTAGTCATACCCAAGGCTTATACAGCATGTGAAGCCATCGATAAATTGAGAGAACTGGCTCCTGACGCTGAAACAGTATATTATTTGTATGTGGTGGATGAGGAAGAAAAATTAATCGGAGTGCTCTCCTTAAGGGATTTAATTGTCGCTGGGCCGGAAACTATCATCGCTGAGATAATGTATGAAAGGGTAGTCTCAGTGCCTACTGACATGGATCAGGAAGAAGTGGCCAGAGTGATGGAGAAATATGACTTTTTGGCAGTTCCGGTGGTGGATATGAGTATGAAATTAGTGGGGATTGTCACCATCGATGATGCCATGGACGTTATCAAAGATGAGGTATCTGAAGACATAGCCAAGTTTGGTGGTATCGGCGGTAAGGAAGCTGGAGTTCAGGACCTGAACATTGGAGCCTTTGACGCAGCTAAAAAGCGAATTCCCTGGTTAGCTTTACTGTTGTTAATCGGAATAATGTCAGGAAACATTATTGCTCAGTTTGAAGAGACCCTGGATCAGGTAATAATCTTAGCTGTCTTTATTCCCATGATTGCTGATATGGCAGGCAACACAGGCACCCAGTCTCTGGCTGTGGTGGTAAGGGGTTTGGCTACCGGGGAGTTTATTGGCAAAGATGCCCTAAGGCTTATCAAAAGAGAAGCTGGGGTAGGGGTTATCATTGGAACAGTTAACGGCCTTTTAATAAGTGTCTTGGTAGCATTATGGCAGCAGAATATCTGGCTTGGCTTTGTAATTGGCTTTTCACTCTGGGTCACCCTATTTTTTGCCACCTTGGCCGGAACGATTGTTCCGTTATTAATGGACAGGCTAAAAATAGACCCTGCTATCGCTTCGGGTCCATTTATAACAACAATTAATGATATTTTAGGTCTCACAATTTACTTTACAGTTGCAACCAGATTTATGGAGTATTTAATATAGGTTTAGAAGCAGGAGCAAAAAATCGCTCCTGCTTTTTAATTGTTCAGAAATTATGGGCTTATAAAAAAACATTATGAAATAGGGAATAGTCATAAGAAAAATTTATTTGAGTAATAAAGATATTTGTTGTAACATAAAAACTAGCATAGGGTAAGCAGGTGAATTAACTGTCCGAAAGCGAAAGGGGCATACCGGCATGATAGATTTGCAAGGGGCTAAGGGAGAGGCAGGCGCAAGAGAAAATTGTTAATATTAGGAGGAAAAACAATATGAAACTACAAGTAAAAGTTATTTCAGCAATCTTAGTCTTGCTATTTGCCGGATTAGCCGGCTGCGGCCTTAATCAAGTAAAAGAAAAAGAAGGATACAATTACATTTCCGCAGAGGAACTAAAAGGGAAGCTGGAAGCAAAAGAGGAGCTAATATTATTAGATATTTTAGTTGAAGAAGAGTATGTTAAAGGACATATTGCCGGCTCAATAGCTACCTATGCTTATCCAGTTCAAAGTGAGAAGGAAAAAGCCAAGCTGGCAGCAGTTGTTCCCCTATTAAAGGATAGCAAGTTGCCCGTTATTGTTATTTGTCCTGGAGGTGGGGGTGGAGCAACTAGAACTGTTGATTTCTTAGTTGGCCAAGGCATTGCCAATGAGAGATTAATAATTTTAAGCCGTGGCTTTAATGCCTGGCCTTATGCAGGTTTTGTCAGACAAGAAACTGCATTGCTGGACAAAGAAAAGGGAGAAGTTAGAATTAAAGCCAAAGTTAACGGTAAATATTTTGAGACTGCTACCCGCCATGGGATTGCGTTTGAAGGTGGGTCTAACGGCGCAAAGGCTGTTTTGGCCGGCTTAGGAAGCGAGAAAATGTTTCATGATTTACTAATAGAGCTAGGGTCGATGCCGGGTAACAACCTAGAGGCAAAACCTGAATTTAAAGGTCAATCTATTGAGGGAGATTCCCTTAATGTTACCATTAATTGGGAAGGGTTAGGCAAGGAAATTTCAATTTCTGAGGCAATTATTCAATCAGGGGAACAGCTGCCTATGCAGATAAAATTTGGTGGGAATATGGAAAGGGCTATTAGCTTTAATACTGGCTGCATACTTTGCTTAGACAGCTGCCCTGTTGGAATTACCAGCGACTCCAGCCATCCCTGGGGGAGCGTTGACGATAAAGGAAAGGAATTCCGCGGTGATAGAAATGTATTGCCCGCTGATGGCACGGTAGTAACCGTTACTTTTAAATTAGCCAATTAGCCGTCGGTGGAGTTACTGATTTAAACAGGGGATTGGGAAAGAATAATTTTTGGCGGAAATAAAATTTGAAGAAAATTCCTGCAGATGTATTTAAGAGCAGGAATTCTTTTTTTTAGAGAAATTTCTAATTAATCAGCTTATTTATAATTTGCTGGTGGAAACCAGTACTTTGATTAACTTTATCTTGGGAACGAGCATAGCCCTAACCTTGATTATTCTACATATTTATTTTTTATCACCAAAGCTGGAACTTTTTTTTACGAATCCCGTCTATCTAATTAGCTGCAGCAAAAAAAACTAAAAAATAGGTGGGATAGATAATGAAGAAAATGATTTTAACTTTAGGACTGGTTTCCGGAATGCTCCTATTTTCAATTGGCAGCGCCTTTGCTATGGTGGGTGCTGAACCTCCACCGGAGGGAATGATGGGCATCACAGCTATCATGGAACCGGCAGAACTGGAGGATTTACCGGCTGTACCTGAGCCTATTGCAGGAGAAAGGGTGGTAGAAAAAGGGGGAACAATTGACCCCGACCGACCGGTGTCAAGCGCTAATCCTGCTGATAAGGAATTGATGTATACTACCGCAATTACCGATAATATTGAACTTCGGGATTTGCCGGAGGATGAAGCTGCCATTACTGAAGCTGCTCCTATTAGTGCCCCAATTGATGATGAAAAAGATAATAACTATATTAATTACGGAATAATTGGCTTATTGGGGGCAGCTTTAGTTGGTGCAGCAGTAAAAAGAAGAAAAAAATAGGCAGGGAAAGAAAAAATTGAAGAACCATTCACAAGAGCTTATTGCCTTAATATAACAAGGTAATAGGCTTTTTGTTCTTGATATTAGCAGGAAAAATGAGAAAAGTTATAGAATGTAAAAAGGCGACTAATAATGTAGTATGGGAAGGAATGGTAAGTTGTGGATCAAAAGTTAATCAGAGAGGCAATTATGGCCATCAGGCCATATGTGCCGGGAAAACCGGTGGAAGAAGTAAAAAGGGAATTTGGGTTGACAGATATCATTAAGCTGGCGTCGAATGAAAATCCAGTTGGTCCCTCGAAAAGGGTAATCCAGGCTATGAAGGAGGCCTGTGAAAAGATTAATTATTATCCTGATGCCGGCGGCTATGATCTAAAGCAAGCTTTGGCTGCTTTTTGTGGTGTGGAGCCGGAAAACATTATCCTGGGGAATGGTTCAGACGAAAATATCAAGATGGTTGCCGAAGCCTTTCTCAACCCAGGGGAAGAGGTGATTTTGGGCAGTCCGTCTTTTCCCACCTATGACTATGCAGGTAAGCTCATGGCAGGGAAAATGGTTCCAGTGCCTTTAAAAAACTTTACCTATGACTTGGAAGCCATATTGGCAAAAATCACGGACAATACCAAAATAGTGATTATATGCAACCCCAATAACCCCACGGGAACCATGGTGACCAAAGAAGAACTGACTGGCTTTTTGGCACAGGTGCCGGAGCATGTAATCGTGATTTTAGATGAGGCTTACGCTGAGTATGTGGAGCGGGAGGACTATCCTGACGGTATTGAATATTTTAAACAAGGGAAAAAGGTTATTGTTCTGCGGACTTTCTCTAAGATTTACGGCTTAGCAGGCATCAGAGTTGGCTATGGAATTGCTGACAAAGAGCTCATAGGGTATATTGAGCGGGTGAAAGAACCCTTTAACGTAAATGTGGTGGCTCAGGCCGCTGCTATTGTGGCCCTTGAAGATCAGGAGCACGTTAATTATTGCCGGGAGGAAAATGCCAAAGGCTTAGCATACATTGAGGAAGAGCTGGCAAAAATGGGGCTAACCTGGGTTGAATCCCATACAAATTTTTTACTGGTGAATGTACAGGCTGACAGCAGAAAGCTATTTGATGAACTGCTAAAATTAGGAGTAATTATCAGACCTGGATTTATCTGGGGGTTGAACGAATATATCAGGGTAACTGTTGGAACTCCTGCTGAAAATCAAAAATTTATTGAGGCATTATCACAGGCATTGGAGATTTGCAGGTAGCCTTGCCAATCTTGTCTATATTTTTTTCGTGAACAAGTCATATTTTTAGTCCTCCCTCTCATAGACTTTACTAATGCTAGACATTGGTAAAGGAGGAAAAGGAAGTGAAGAGAGGAAGTCTGAAGGGCAGGAGTATACTGCTACTGGTTATGGCGTTGTCAATGTTGCTAATATTATCAGGTTGTGGGCTGGTGGATAAACTGGTTTCCATGAAACAGGGATTAAAGGAAGAACCCCAGATTTCCCTGGAAGAACCTATCCAGGAGTTTCCCCAGTGGGTGGTGGAGGAACCTAAGCCTACCGGGACAGGGGAATATAAGCTAACCTTGTTTTTCAGTGACCCCCTGGGCCAGTACCTGGTTAAGGAGGAGCGGGTCATTCCTAAGGTGGAGGGTATCGGCAGGTCAGCAGTCAACGAACTCATTAAAGGACCTAACCTTGCTAGTAATTTAATGCCTACCGTGCCGGATAACACAATTCTGTTGGACATCAACGTAAAACAGGAAGAAAAGCTGGCCATTGTGGACTTTAGCAGGGCATTAGTTGAGAATCATATGGGTGGTTCTTCTGCAGAAGCCCTTACTGTGTACTCCATTGTCAATACTTTAACCCAGTTTCCCACCGTGGAAAGAGTGCAAATACTGGTTAACGGCCAGTATGTAGAAACTATTGCCGGGCATTTAGATGTGTCTAAGCCATTAACCAGAAATGATTTGCTGAATAAATAACCCTTTCTGGGTTATTTTTTTTGTTATTTAACCTGGCATTAATTCTAATTAGCGGATTGAACCTGTTGATAAATAATTTATAAGAAGAAAATGCCCATGACGGTAGGAAAATGACAAAACTTGACGAATTTTATACTAAGAAGAAAAAAATGGCGATTTGAGGAACATTTGGGGTAATTTTGGAGTCAGAGGATTTAGTGAGAGGAAAAAGAAACAAAAAGGCGGTAGAGATATGGCAAAAAACAAACACAGGCTGTTGGTGGTTCTGGTAATGCTGTTACTGATTTTCTGGGGGAAGAGCTATGCTGCCGGCACTAGCCAGGAGGTTGCGGTTGTTACGGGAGAAAGTTTAAATATCCGCAGAGGTCCGGGTACTAACCACATCATTGTGTCCCAGGCAGTCAAGGGGGACAAGCTGCCTGTGCTGGAAAAAAGGAATGATTGGTACAGGGTGACTGTGCCAGGGGGCAAGCAAGGATGGGTTGCCGGTTGGCGGGTAAAGATAGAAAAATTAATTGAAAGTAAACAGGCAGCAGCCCCAACTGTCGGCAAGGTAGTTATTACCAGTACATATGTAAATGTTCGCAGCGGCCCTGGAACTAACCATGACCAGATAGGCCGGTTGCATCAGGGACAGGAACTCCCATTAATTGGACAAAAGGGTGATTGGAACCAGGTTCAACTGGCGGGAGGAAAAGCCGGCTGGATTGCCGGATGGCTGGCAGAGGTTGTCAGGGAGAGTGCTGCTAACATGGGTAGTGATCAGCCTGGGATAGCGGTTTTTGAAAAGATGGCTGTGATAACAGTAGACATAGTAAATGCTCGCAGGGGACCCGGAACAGGTTTTGAGGTTGTTTGCAAGGTTAAATTAGGTGAAAGATTCATAGTGATTAAACAGCAGGATGACTGGCTGCAGCTGGATTTTGGTAATGGTGAAGTGGGCTGGGTAGCAGGTTGGCTGACGGAAGTGAGAGAAATCAGAGCTGAAGAATTTCTGGCTGGTCGGGGAGAGTCAAAGCCTGTCTCGGATTTGGATGCCGTCGGTGATAAACCGGCAAAGCCCACAGTAGTTCTAACAGATGAGGGTTCCGACTCAAGCCAAGATAATACACAGCCAATGCCTAGTACTCCTGCTAATGTTAAGCTGCCGGAGCATCTAAGCATAATTACCCACATTTCCTTTGAAGCTCTGGAAAAAGACGGTCAGGTAACAGTAAGAAGTGATAAGCCTATTCAAGCTTATAACCTGTTTACCCTGAGCGAACCTAATCGGATTGTCCTTGATATAGAGCAGGCATTTCTAGCCATCCAAGAGAAAAAGGATTGGTCTGGGAGCAACACTGCTTTAATAGGGCTGCGGTTAGGGCAATTTAGTCCTGAGCAGGTGCGGGTAGTTTTCGATTTGACAGAACCAATTGGTTATTCCACCAAGCTGAGTGCCGACAGGAAAGAGTTGAGGGTGACCATCTCCCATACTTCCCCTGCCTCCCCAACTGCCTTAGACGGAAAGGTAATTGTCCTTGACCCAGGACATGGGGGGATTAATTCCATAGGTATTAACGATCCAGGAGCCATTGGACCTTCGGGGCTAATAGAAAGGGATATAGTCATTGACATTTCCCACCAATTGAAAAAAATGTTGGAGGAAAAGGGAGCCACGGTGGAGATGACCAGAACAGGAAATTCCACAAATTTATCCCTAGAGGGGAGAGCAAATTTGGCAAACAATCTGGGAGCAGACATTTTTGTCAGCATTCACGCCAACGCATCCCTCAGCCCCTTGCAAAACGGTACCTCTGTCTTTTATTATGCACCCCTTGATAATGAGTTTGGCAGCCAAAGAAGTGCCAGGAGGCTATTGGCCCAGTCCATTCAGACGGAACTGGTTAATGGACTAAAGCTTAGGAATATGGGGATAATTGAGAAAAACCTGGCGGTTTTGCGGTATACCACCATGCCATCAGCCCTGGTGGAGGTGGCTTATATCAGTAACCCTGCGGAAGAAAAGCTATTAGCCAACGCTGCCTTTCGCAAGCGGACAGCAGAAGGAATTATGCAAGGGATTGTGCAATATTTTTCGGGGAAAAATTAATTAGACAGTATAAAAACCGGGGCAGTCCCCGGTTTTTATACTGTCTAGGAATTTTTTTACGTTATTAGAAATCCATGGGATTGTTAATTTCTCATTTGACACCTGTTGCTGTGATTTGCTAAAATTAATGAAGCTTTTTCTGATAAATTAAGCATCTCTGGCTGCCTTTTAGCAAAAACTTTGCTTGGTAAAGGATATACTAATAATGTTTTTGCTCATTAATGGAAGTTGCAGGACGCCATGGGTAGGGGGAATGAGAAGATGATGAAAAAAATTGGGATAACTACAACGGTGCCGGTGGAAATCATTTATGCCGGCGGGAGAATCCCGGTGGATTTAAATAATGTTTTTATTAATGCTGAACAGGCTAACAAATATGTAGAAGTGGCTGAGTTGGTCGGCTATCCCAGGAACTTATGCGGGTGGATAAAAGGGCTTTACGGTGTGGCTAGAAAAATGGATGACTTGGAAGCAATTATTGCAGTTACCCAAGGAGATTGCAGCAATACCCATGCCCTGATGGAGACCTTGGAAATAGAGGGAATTAGGACAATCCCCTTTGCTTTCCCTTATGATGCCGACTTGGATATGCTGAAACTGCAAATAGAGAAGATGATGGGATACTTTCAGGTGGGCTGGGAAGAAGTGGAGGAAACGAAAAGAAAATTAGCTGCAGTCAGGGCACTTGTTTGGGAACTGGACCGGTTAACCTGGGAAGAAAACGTGGTCAGTGGCTTCCATAATCACCTGTTTCAGGTTAGCTGCAGTGACTTTAACGGTAATCCGGAGGAATTTGGCCGTCAGACAGCTCTATTCATTGAGGAGGCCAAGGAGCGGACACCTTTTCAGGAGGAAGTGCGGCTAGGTTATATTGGAGTGCCACCCATTCTAACTAATCTATATCAGTACTTGGAGCAAATTGGGGCCAGGGTAGTATTCAACGAGGTGCAGCGCCAATTTACCATGCCTTTTCCTGAAACTAGCCTGATAGAGCAATACGCAGCCTATACTTATCCTTATAATGTCTTTAAAAAAATAGTTGATATCAAGGAGCAAGTGGATTTGCGCAATATTGATGGATTGATACACTATACCCAGAGCTTTTGTTTTAGACAGATTGAGGACTTAATTTATCGCCAAAAGCTGGACATTCCCATTTTAAGCCTGGAGGGTGATAAGCCGGGCGAACTTGATGCCCGGTCCAAGATGCGCATTGATTCTTTTGTAGAAATGTTGAGGTGAGCCTAATGGAGGCAGGAATTGATCTGGGAAGCCGAAATGTAAAAATTGTCATCATGAATCAAGGGGAAATAGCTCATACTTTACAGATAGACACCATAGAATTTTATCGTAAATACGGTAAAAAGGAAGACCACCAGCTATTGGTGGATTTTGCCAGGCTTAACCTGCCGTCCTTTGAAAAAATTGTTTCCACTGGCTATGGCCGATTAACCATTAATTTAAAGGGTTCTAAGGTAATACCTGAATTAAAGGCCCATATGCTAGGGGCAATTTACCAGACAGGAATCCGGGATTTTACCCTCTTGGATTTGGGTGGTCAGGATACTAAGGTTATAAAAGTAAAAAATGGGAAAATGGTGGACTTTCAAACTAATGATCGTTGTGCTGCCAGCAGTGGACGTTACCTGGAGAACATGGCTGGGGTATTGGATATTAATATTGATGAACTGAGTCGATATAGTGCCAATCCAGTTGAACTTAGCTCCACTTGTGCTGTTTTCGGTGAATCGGAGTTAATCGGGAAAATTATTGAAGGGCACCCCATGGAACACCTGGCAGCTGGGATTAACTACACCATCTTCAAGCGATTTCAGCCAATGCTGGCTAAGCTGACTGAGCTGGGGGGAGAAGTAGTTGTATTTACCGGCGGGGTGGCTTATAATAAGGCGTTGCAGGAAATATTAGTCAGGGAAACAGGCCTAAGGGTAGTTGTTCCTCCCCTACCCGAATTTAACGGGGCAATTGGCTGTGCCATAGAGGCAGCAAGTATGGAATAAAAAGGTGGTGTTGGTCGTAGATGCGCGTAGCGAGGCTAGTCTGCTGGAGCAGGATAAGGCTTTTCCCCAAGCCATTTTGGCCCGGGAGCAGTTGGTATTAGAGTTATAGAGTTGGAATGTTGGAATGTTGGAAGGGATTAAGTGATTAGCAAGTAAGTTCCTAACCAACTTTCTGCTAACCAACTAACCAATCAAAAAAACATAGGGAGTTGGGATTATGGCGAGAATAGATGGCCGGCAAAAAGACCAAATCAGGGAAGTGGAGATTACCACTAGTTACCTAATGCACCCGGAGGGCTCGGTGCTGATTAAGGTAGGCAATACTAAGGTTATTTGCACAGCTACCATTGACGAAAAAGTACCCCATTTTATGAAGGGGGCAGGAAAGGGCTGGGTGACGGCTGAATATGCTATGCTTCCAAGAGCTACCCAAGTGCGAACAATCCGGGAAGCGGCCCGGGGCAAACAAGGGGGCAGAACCCTGGAAATCCAGCGACTAATCGGTAGGTCCTTAAGGGCAATTATTAATCTGCAGTTGATGGGTGAAAGAACGATTTTTATTGATTGTGATGTGATCCAAGCCGATGGTGGTACCAGAACCGCATCCATCACCGGTGCCTTTGTGGCCTGTGCCCAGGCCTTTGGCAAGCTATTAGCCCAGGGGAAAATCAATAAAATGCCCTTTGAAAATTATATGGCTGCCACCAGTGTGGGTCGGGTGGAAGGGGAGGTTGTCCTTGACCTTTGTTATGAAGAGGATGCTAAGGCGGAGGTGGATATGAACCTGGTAATGACAGCAGCCGGTGAATTTATTGAGGTTCAGGGTACCGGTGAAGAGGCTGCCTTTTCTAAGGCTGAGTTGGAGGAAATGCTGACCATGGGGGAAAAGGGCATCAGCCAGTTAATTGCTATCCAAAAAGAAGCACTAGGCCCTTTGGCAGATAAAATTGGAGTGGCAAACAGATGAAAGTTGTTTTAGCTACCAGGAATCAGGGTAAGGTAAAGGAATTCAGGGAGTTGCTGGCGGAATTGGACATTGAGATTATGGGTCTTGATCAGTTTCCTCAAATAGGAGATATTGAGGAGACGGGTCTAACCTTTAGTGAAAACGCCGCTCTCAAAGCAGAAATAGTAACTTTCAGCACCGGGCTGCCTACTGTGGCTGATGATTCAGGTTTAGAAGTGGATGCTCTGGGAGGGGCACCAGGAGTTAACTCCGCTAGGTTCGCCGGGGTTCATGGTGACGACCGGGCAAATAACGAAAAGTTATTGGAGTTAATGAGTGGGGTAACGGAACTTAGAACAGGCCGATTTCGTTGCGCCATTGCCATTTGTGTCCCTGCGGGGAAAGATACAGAAGCTGTCACAAAAATTATAAAAACCCATATAGTAGAGGGAAGCTGTGAAGGGAAAATCGGCTGGAAGGCAGTTGGGCAGCACGGGTTTGGCTATGATCCATTGTTTATTCCTGATGGTTATGAAATTACCATGGGCCAGATGGATGATGTGGAAAAAAATAAAATTAGCCATCGGGCTAAAGCAGTGGCAAAAGCTATTGATATTCTAAAAGAGCTTGAATCTGATCATTGATCTTGTTCTTGCTTCTTTTTTCCGGTATCTTGCTTCTTGTAATAGGAGGGCAGAGGAAATGATTAGAATCGGAATTGTCAGTGACACTCACCATGACTGGCAAACTGCTTTAAAAGCCATGCAGCAGCTAGGCAGACTGGACCTGATTTGTCATGCCGGCGATATTTATAATGATGGGGAAAAGCTAGGAAAATCTTTAGGGATAGAAGTAAAAATAGTAGTGGGAAACTGTGATTTCCGCAAATCCATGCCCCGCGAACAGGTTTTCCAAATTGGTGAGAAGAAAATTTTTTTGACCCATGGTCATCTTTATCAAGTAAAAAGAGGTTATGAAAATTTGATCTTTCGGGGAATGGAATTGGCAGCAGATATAGTAATTTTTGGGCATACCCATGTGCCGGTGTGTTTTGTGCAGGGAGAAATGCTGCTAATAAACCCAGGAAGTCTTAGGGAAGCAAGGGGAGGCAGCAAGCCAAGCTATGCCCTGCTGGAAATACTAGAACAAAAAGTGGAAACCAAATTTTTTTCATTTTGCACTTGACGTTAACCGAGATATTTGTTATATTATATCTTGTCGATTGTGACGGGGCGTAGCGCAGTTTGGTAGCGCACCTGGTTTGGGACCAGGGGGCCGGGGGTTCAAATCCCTCCGCCCCGACCATTTTTCCAAGTTTGATTTATTTTGAGATTGGAATGTCATAAGAATCACTTGTATTGCGGGTGTAGCTCAATGGTAGAGCCCTAGCCTTCCAAGCTAGTTGTGTGGGTTCGATCCCCATCACCCGCTCCATTTTGCGCCTGTAGCTCAGCTGGATAGAGCAACGGACTTCTAATCCGTAGGTCAGAGGTTCGAATCCTCTCAGGCGCGCCACTTAAAAAAAGCAAGTAGTCAGTAATCAGTAGCCAGGAGTCAGAATGAAAACCTACTGCTGAATAATTACAAAAGAAATATGGTGGGTGTGGCGAAGGGGTTAACGCACCGGATTGTGGCTCCGGCATTCGTGGGTTCAAGTCCCATCATCCACCCCAATAATTACCATTAAGTTGAGTGCAAATAATTATTGACATCAGCAATTAAATTTGTTATACTACCTTTTGTCGATAAGAACAGGCGCCCGTAGCTCAGCCGGATAGAGTAGCAGACTTCGAATCTGATGGTCGTAGGTTCGAATCCTACCGGGCGCGCCACATACAAGAAACAAGATGCCGGAAATAGGAGGCAAGAATCTTGCCTAAGTTTTTTGTCATCGATAAATAATTTAAATGTTGGGGCGTAGCCAAGTTGGTAAGGCACGGGACTTTGACTCCCGCATCCGTAGGTTCGAGTCCTTCCGCCCCAGCCATTAACATGGGCCATTAGCTCAGTTGGCAGAGCACCTGACTTTTAATCAGGGTGTCGATGGTTCGAGTCCATCATGGCTCACCATCCTGTTTCTTGTATCATATTTCTTGTTTCTTGAATATGCGGGAGTGGCGGAATTGGCAGACGCACCAGACTTAGGATCTGGCGGGTAACCGTGGGGGTTCAAGTCCCTTCTCCCGCACCACTACTTTTTAAAAAGTAATTAAAAATTAAGCGGAAGTGGCTCAGTGGTAGAGCATCGCCTTGCCAAGGCGAGGGTCGCGGGTTCAAATCCCGTCTTCCGCTCCACTTAAGCAAACAACTCCCATGTGGGGGTTTTCTTGTATTTGTACTGTGTTGCTTGCCTCGGAACAACTTTTGTTTCCGGGGTTTTGGTTTAATTTACTTTTAAAAAGAGGAATTGCCAAAGGTGCTGTAGAAATAGGAGAAAAGCATGTTTTGTTTTACTGAAATTTGGTTAGGCTATCACTGATAACCAGTGAAAATATTTTTGCCAAGTACGCTTTTCAGTAAACTTACATATAAATATTTAAAAAGAACAAAGAACAAGGAGGAGCAAGCATAAATGCAAACTAAGGTGGAGAGAATAGAGAAGAATCTCATGGCTCTGGAATTCGAGATTGAACCAGCTGATTTTCAGCAGGCGGTCAATCAGGCTTTTAAAAAAATTTCCCATAAAGTTAATATTCCAGGCTTTCGCAAAGGAAAGGTGCCGCGGCCGATAGTGGAGAATTTTGTAGGTAAAGGCGCCATCTATGATGAAGCGTTAGACCAGGTGTTGCCAAGAGCTTATTTAAAAGCTCTTAGTGAAAGTAAGCTTGAACCTATTGATAAGCCGGAAATTGAGGTTGAACAGTTGGAAGAAGGAAAACCGATAGTGATCAAAGCTAAAGTGCAGGTTAAACCGGAAGTAACCCTTGGGGAATATGCTGGGGTAACCATAGAAACACCAAAGGTAGAGGTTACTGATGAAGAAGTAAATAACTATATTGAAGGTTTGCGCCAGCGTCACGCTAAGGTTATGGTAATAGAAGATGGAACTGTGGAAAAAGGTGATACTGCCGCAATTGATTTTGAAGGATTTGTTGATAACGAAGCTTTTGAAGGTGGCAAGAGCGAAAATTATTCTCTGGAAATTGGCTCAAATACTTTCATTCTCGGTTTTGAAGAGCAGCTAATTGGGGCTCAAATTGGAGAAGAAAGGGTTGTGAATGTAACTTTTCCTGAAGAATACCATTCGGAAAACTTAAAAGGCAAGCCCGCTGTTTTTAAGGTAAAAGTTAATTCCATTAAGCGAAAAGAGTTATTACCCCTGGATGATGAATTTGCTAAAGATGTTAGCGAGGCTGAAACTTTAGAGGAATTGACAGCGGATACACGAAGCAGGCTCGAGAAAATAGCTGAGGAATCTGCCAAAAGGGAACTACGCAATAAGGTGATAGATGCAGTAATAGAAAAGGCTGATGTAGATATACCTGATGTAATGGTGGATCAGAAGCTGGATGTAATTATAAATAACATGGCTCGGCGCTTAAGTTATCAGGGTCTAACCATTGAGCAATACTTCCAATTTAGCGGAACCACTGACGCTGAACTTAAGGAAAAGCACCGGGGAGATGCCCAGCGTGGAGTTAAAGTAGACTTGGTGCTGGAGTCAATTGCTCAAAAGGAAGGGATTAAATGTACTGATGAGGACTTAGAAAAGGAAGTGGCTGAGATGGCCCAGCAGTACAATCAGGAGCCTGATAAGGTCAGGGGAATTTTGGCCATGGAGGGTAATCTTGATGGGCTAAAGTATAGCGTAGCCATGGAAAAAACAATTGATTTTCTTGTGGAAAAAGCAAATAAAGAGCCACAGCCTGCATAACTGCAATAACATGATGAATAAGAATAAGAATATAATAATTTAAGGAGTGGTTTCTTTGTCTCCATTAGTGCCAATGGTAGTGGAACAGTCTAACCGGGGAGAACGGGCTTATGATATTTATTCCAGGCTGTTAAAAGACAGGATTATTTTTCTTGGCAGCGCCATCGATGATCAAGTTGCCAACCTGGTAATAGCTCAACTGTTATTTTTAGAAGCAGAAGAGCCGGATAAAGACATTTTTATTTATATCAACAGCCCAGGTGGTTCCATTACAGCAGGGATGGCCATTTATGATACCATCCAATATATTAAATCCGATGTTTCAACTATCTGCGTAGGATTAGCTGCCAGCATGGGAGCTTTTCTACTAGCTGCCGGTGCTCCCGGAAAAAGGAGGGCTTTACCAAACAGTGAGATTATGATTCACCAGCCCATGGGAGGCACCCAGGGCCAAGCAATTGATATTGAGATTCATGCTAAAAGAATTATTAAGATAAAGGAACAATTGAACAAGATTTTAGCGGAGCGCACCGGTCAATCCCTGGAGCGAATTGAAAAAGATACTGACAGGGATTACTTTATGAGTGCAGAGGAAGCTAAAGTGTATGGTATCATCGATGAGGTGATTTTCAGAAAGGGAGCTTAACTCCAATGAATTTGAGGTGAAAATGATGTATAAATTTACTGATGACAAGGGACAACTGAAATGCTCTTTTTGCGGCAAGTTGCAGGATCAGGTGAAAAAGCTGGTTGCTGGCCCGGGAGTATATATTTGTGATGAGTGTATCGAGCTGTGCAATGAAATTATTGAAGAAGAACTTAGTGATGATTTGGATCTGGAAATGGGGGAAATACCCAAGCCTAAAGAAATAAGGGAAATTCTAGATCAGTATGTTATCGGTCAGGATAAAGCCAAAAAGTCATTGGCGGTGGCTGTTTATAATCACTATAAGCGAATCAATCTAGGAATGAAGATTGATGATGTGGAGCTGCAAAAAAGTAATATTGTGATGTTGGGCCCCACCGGCAGTGGCAAGACCCTGCTGGCACAAACCTTGGCAAAGATTCTAAACGTACCCTTTGCCATTGCTGATGCCACCTCACTAACAGAGGCCGGCTATGTGGGTGAAGATGTGGAAAATATCCTGCTCAAGCTGATTCAGGCAGCGGACTACGATGTGGAAAAAGCTGAAAAAGGTATTGTTTACATTGACGAAATTGACAAGATTGCCAGGAAATCGGAAAATCCATCTATAACCAGGGATGTTTCCGGTGAAGGGGTTCAGCAGGCGCTGCTGAAAATTCTGGAGGGAACAGTAGCCAGTGTACCGCCCCAGGGTGGACGCAAGCACCCTCACCAGGAGTTTATCCAGTTAGATACCACCAATATCCTGTTTATCTGTGGTGGAGCCTTTGACGGTATTGATAAATTAATCCAGGCCAGAGTAGGCAAGAAGACCATGGGCTTTGGGGCAGATATTAAGGGCAAAAAAGATATTAAAATAGGGGAAGTATTGAAGGAGATTTTACCATCTGACCTGCTAAAATTTGGGTTAATTCCTGAATTTGTGGGCAGGCTGCCGGTGATTGTGACCCTTGACGCTCTTGATGAGGATGCCTTGATGCGTATTCTTACTGAACCTAGAAATGCGTTAGCTAAACAGTATCAAAAGCTGTTTGAGTTGGATAACGTGAGCCTGGAGTTTAAAGAGGAAGCCCTTCGGGGAATTGCCAGGGAAGCTATCAAGAGAAATACAGGTGCCCGGGGTTTGAGGGCCATTCTAGAGGATATCATGCTGGATGTGATGTATGACATCCCTTCCAGGACTGATATAGAAAAGTGCATCGTAACGGAAGAGGTAATCAGCAAAAAGGAAAAGCCCATTATTGTCACTAACGGAAAAAAGAAGAAGGAAGAATCGGCTTAACACAAAACTAAAATATATTTCAACCCAGGAATATTTATTCCTGGGTTGACTTTTTTATCTAAGGATTTTAATTCATATTTGGTAATAATCATAATTATCCAACTAGTTTCATTATTTTAATTATTGTAATTACCTGTTTACAAACTACCAGCTTTGTCCTATGATGAGAATATAATCACAAAGAATATTTTGGAAAATGATTATTGAAATTGAAACCACGGGGTGAGATTAGAAATGAAAACACCTAACTTTATTGGTAAAGGGAAAATCCCAAAGTTATTTAAGGAATATAACTGGAATAACATGGAAAAGCTGGCCATTGTCTTTTTTCTTGTGATCTTTCCCTTTGTTTTTTTGGCGGGATATCTAACTGTAACCACTGCGACCCAAACAAAAGAAGAGCTTAACCGGAAAAATATCCAGCAGGTAAAGGAATCAGCTGACCAAATTAGCAGAAACCTGATGGAAGTCAGATTAGTACTGGAAACCATAGGTATATCCATAATGGTTAAAGACTTTAATCAAGGGGAAATTAACCGGATAATTAATCAGGTTTACCAACAGTATAATAGGCTGGATAATATTTTTTTAGCGGACTTGCAGGGCAATATTATGGGTGTAGCTCCGGGAACTCTGGAGCAATACGAAGGAATTGTCAATGTTGTTGACAGAGAATACTTTCAAAAAATAATATTTGAAAAAGAACAGGTTAGTTACCAGAGGGTATTTTCAAAGCTTACTAATCGACAGGTACTGGTTATGGCCATTCCTGTTTACTCCATGGGTCAGGAATTGTCTGGGGTATTGGGAGCGGCCATCATTTTAGATGATTTGCGAGACGAAGTGGCCAAAATAATGAAGGTTTCGAACCAATCGGGATACATATTATTAGACGGATATGGTCAGGTGGTGCTTGATGAAAAGGAATTTCATTTTGCGGGAGATGCCTATGGCAGGTATGCATTGGTGGAAAAAGTTGTCATGGGCCAAGTGGGCGTAGAGAAGCTATTTTATGATTTCCAAGAGATGTATGCCTATTATGCGCCGGTGGAACTGGGTTGGGCTCTGGCTATTTTACAGCCGGCTAACTTAGTGCTGGTAAACCTGTGGCAAGATGTTAAGCTTGTCTTGTTGGTCTTCCTAGTGATATTGATCCCTGTTTCCATATTTACCATGGTAGCTTTATCAAGCTTTAATTACCAGAATATCCGGCTTAAAGAATTTAATCAAGAACTGGAAATATTAGCTAATACAGATGGACTTACCCGGGTCTACAATCATCGCTATCTGTATCAGATGCTCAAGAAGGCCTTGCACTCCGCTAGTGAACAAAAGAGGGCCTTATCGGTGATTATGGTGGATGTGGATAACTTTAAGCTATACAACGACTCTTTTGGGCACTTAGAAGGAGATGAATTACTGCGGAGTATAGCCCAATTAATTTTGAGTGTACTGCCTGAATCAGTTGCCTTGGCAAGATTCGGTGGAGACGAATTTGCCATAGTCTGCCCTGACATGAACATAGAAGAAACCAGGGAATTAGCGGAATTAATTCGCCAAAGGGTATTGACAGCCATTTTTAACCGGGAGGAAGAATTGCCCCATGGACAGGTAACCATTTCTATAGGTGTGGCAGCATATCCAGATCATGCCGATACTGTGGACCAGCTGCTCAAGATGGCAGACATAGCCTTATATAAAGCCAAGGCCCAGTCTAAGGACAAGGTGGAAATATATCACTCGGTGCTGGATGAGCTAAAGTCAGAGTTGGGGGAGTCGGAGGCAAAGCTCTTAAACACCCTCACCACTCTAATTACCATTGTCAATGCCAAGGATAGTTATACCTATGGCCATTCGGAGCGGGTGATGGAGTACAGCGAAAAGATCGGTGGATTCCTGGGTCTTGGTGAGGAAAGACTGAAACTCCTGCGGTATGGCGCCTTTCTTCATGATATTGGTAAAATTGAAATTCCCCATCACGTGTTAAATAAGCGCACCCCCTTATCTGAAGAGGAGTTTCAGCTAATTCGCCAGCACAGTGAAATAGGCGCTAAAATAGTTTCTCCCATTAGTACGCTGCAGCCAATAGTACCATTAATCAAGCATCACCACGAGCATTATAGCGGCCAAGGTTACCCCGATGGATTAATTGGCAGCCAAATTCCCCTATTTGCTAGAATAGTTGCTGTTGCCGACAGCTTTGATGCCATGACCAGTAATCGACCATACAGTATGGCTATGACGGTGGAAGCTGCGTTAATGGAGCTGGAGAGATGTGCCGGAACCCAATTTGACCCAAGGTTAGTGAACACATTTAGACAGCTGATTGAACTAGAGTTGGTGGTGCAGTCAGCCCACCAGGCAAATTAAACCGAGCCCTTGGCCCGGTTTTTTTAAGTCTAGAAAACTATACGGGATAAAAAGTTAAAAACAGGAAATACTATTCCGAGGCAAATTTTTTAGCAGAAAAGGAGTGGTACACTTGTTTAATAGCGGTATGGGTGGATTACTAGGATTTCTACAGATATTTTTTATCATCGTCATAGGCCTCTACTTTTTCAACCTATTAAAAAGCCAACAGGGGAATAAAGTGGCGGTACATAGGGAATCCCGAAAAGAGATGGATAAATTGGCTAAGATGAGAAAGGTGTCCTTAAGTGAGCCCCTGTCGGAAAAGACAAGACCTAGTACATTTGAAGAGGTTATCGGTCAAAAAGAAGGATTGAAGGCTCTTCAAGCTGCCCTATGTGGTCCTAATCCCCAGCATGTGATAGTTTATGGCCCTCCCGGAGTGGGAAAAACAGCTGCTGCCCGGTTAGTGTTAGAGGAAGCAAAAAATAGTGAGAGTTCTCCCTTTGCAGAGGATGCGGTATTCATAGAAATTGACGGTGCAACTGCCCGGTTTGACGAGCGGGGAATTGCTGACCCTCTCATTGGCTCAGTTCACGACCCTATCTATCAGGGGGCAGGTGCCATGGGAATGGCTGGGATTCCTCAACCAAAGGCTGGAGCTGTGACTAAGGCCCATGGAGGAGTGCTGTTTATTGATGAAATTGGGGAACTGCACCCAATTCAGATTAATAAGCTGTTAAAAGTGCTGGAAGACCGGAAAGTTATTTTGGAGAGTTCATATTACAGCTCTGAGGATACGAATATTCCCAGCCATATTCACGATATGTTTCAGAATGGATTACCGGCAGACTTTCGTCTGACTGGAGCTACCACCAGAATGCCCCACGAAATTCCCCCGGCTATTAGATCCAGATGCCTGGAGGTTTTTTTTCGCAGCCTGCTTCCAGATGAAATAGGCATCATTGCTGCCAATGCTGCTAAAAGAATTGAATACATAATGGGTGATAAAGCTAAAGGGATTGTGCAAAAATATGCCACTAATGGTCGGGAAGCAGTAAACATAGTGCAAATTGCCGCAGGAATTGCCTTATCCCGTAGCAGCAAAGAAATATGTACTGAGGATATAGAATGGGTGGTAAACAGTGGACAGTATACCCCCCGGCCGGAGAAAAAAATCCCTTCCCACCCTCAAGTAGGACTGGTAAATGGATTGGCGGTTTATGGGCCAAACATGGGTACCCTGGTGGAAGTTGAAGTAAGTGTGATTGCCTCTAACAAAGGACAAGGTAAAATTGTTCTGACAGGTATTGTGGAGGAAGAAGAAATTGGCGGTTATGACGGCAAAAAAGTACGAAGGAAAAGTATGGTGAAGGGTTCAATAGAAAACGTCCTGACAGTTCTCAGACGCAATATGAATGTGGATCCTCGTAACTACGATATCCATGTTAATTTTCCAGGTGGAATTCCTATAGATGGCCCTTCTGCCGGGGTAACTGTGGCAACAGCCGTCTACTCAGCCATTGTGAATATCCCGGTGCATAATGCAGTGGCAATGACAGGAGAGGTATCAATTCGTGGCAACGTTCGGCCTATTGGCGGAGTAGTGGCCAAGGTGGAAGCAGCTAGGCAGGCTGGAGCCAAAAAAGTTATCATTCCAAAGGATAACTGGCAAGATATGTTTCGGGAAATGACGGATATTCAAGTCATTGCAGTTGAGCACTTAGACGAAGTAATCAAGCACAGTTTAACCAAAGAAAGGGCTGAGTCAACAGCTGAAGTGATGAACTCACAAATAGATGTGATAACTGCCTCACCATTATAAAACATTTTTCTACGGGAAAGAGGTGAGATTTGCTCGCCTCTTAATTATTTTATAGCTATTTTAGGTTTCACAAGGGCTTTTTGGGTCAGAGAAGGCAAGTTTTGCTTTGCAGAGTCTGTTTTTTCTAATTAATCACCTATTTCCTTGCTGATTAGCAGGAAATAGGATTAAAGAAGAGAATATAAATGAGAATGTTAGTTAAAAATATATTGACATTAATGTAAACTCCGTCGGAGGTGGTTATCTTGGCTCGTGAAAGAAGTAAGGTAAAACAAATTTATTCTGAAGTAGATTTAGGAATAGAAACAAAAGGGATCATGGAAACCTATGAAGAAGAATTGCCACTGCTCCCATTAAGGGGAGTGCTGGTATTTCCTTATATGGTGATCCATCTGGATGTGGGACGAGAAATGTCCATTGCCGCCATCGAAGAAGCGATGATTCAGGAACGACGAATTTTTCTGGTGATGCAAAAGGAAGCCCAAACTGATGAACCGGCTGTAGCGGATTTGTATACCATCGGAACAATAGCAGAAATCAAGCAACTGCTAAAATTACCCGGAGGAACCATCCGAGTGCTGGTGGAAGGGATCACCAGAGCAAGAATAATTAAGGTAATATCAGAAGATCCATATTTTAAAGTGCTGGTAGAGGATCAGGAGCATGAAGCGCCTCAGACCTCAGAAATAGAAGCACTGATGCGCAACCTGGTTCATCAGTTTGAGCAGTATGTAAAAATGAGCAAAAAAATACCTCCGGAAACGGTTATTTCGGTGATATCCATTGAGGAGCCTAGTCGATTGGCGGATATCATCGCTTCTCACCTAAATCTAAAGCTTTCTGACAAACAAGCCATGCTGGAAGCGGTGGATGTGGTCCAGCGGCTAGAAGAGCTAACGGGTATTTTGGCTAAAGAAATGGAAATCCTGGAGTTGGAGCGCAAAATTAACATCCGGGTTCGCAAGCAAATGGAAAAGACCCAGAAGGAGTATTACCTGCGGGAGCAGTTAAAGGCTATCCAAAAGGAACTGGGAGATAAGGACGACCGGGCTGCCGAGATAGAAGAGCTGCGGGAAGCGATAGACAAGGCAAAAATGCCAAAAGAGGTAAGGGAAAAGGCACTAAAGGAGCTGGACCGGCTGGACAAGATGCCACCCATGGTGGCGGAGGCAACTGTGGTGCGGAACTACTTGGACTGGCTGCTGGCGGTTCCCTGGAAAAAGCAGACAAAGGATAGCTTGGATATCACCCAGGCTGAAGAAATCCTGGATGAGGATCACTATGGTCTGGAAAAGGTAAAGGAGCGGATTATTGAATACCTGGCGGTACGCCAATTGACCCAGAAAATAAAAGGACCAATTCTATGCCTAGTAGGGCCTCCGGGAGTGGGAAAAACCTCCCTGGCAAAGTCTATTGCCAGGTCCATCGGACGGAATTTTGTGCGTATGTCTTTGGGCGGAGTTCGGGATGAAGCTGAGATCAGAGGGCATCGCCGCACCTATGTAGGAGCTATGCCTGGGAGAATTGTTCAAGCAATGAAACAGGCTAAGACTATGAACCCAGTTTTTCTGCTGGACGAAATTGATAAGATGAGTATGGACTTTCGGGGTGATCCATCAGCAGCACTCCTTGAGGTATTAGATCCGGAGCAGAATAATACTTTTGTTGATCATTACATGGAAGTGGCTGTGGATTTATCTAAGGTGATGTTTGTAACCACTGCCAATACGGAGCATACCATTCCCCGTCCACTTTTGGATCGAATGGAGGTTATCTATATTTCCGGCTATACTGAGCTGGAGAAGATGCAAATAGCATTGAGATACCTGGTGCCAAGGCAGTTAAAGGAGCATGGAATGACCCCTGAACAGTTAAATATTTCAGAAAACGCTGTGAGGAGAGCCATTAGGGAATACACTCGGGAAGCAGGGGTAAGGAATTTAGAACGGCAGATTGGCACTATTTGCCGAAAAGCTGCCGTAGAAGTGATAAAGGGTAAAGAAGAACAAGTGAAGGTATCCATGCAAAACCTGCCAGGGATTCTGGGAATACCCCGATTTAGGTATGGGATGGCAGAAACCTTCGATCAAGTGGGTGTAGCCACCGGTCTTGCTTGGACTATGTTTGGCGGTGATGTATTAAGTATTGAAGTAAATGTATTGAGGGGTAAAGGGGGACTAAACCTTACTGGAAAACTAGGTGATGTGATGAAGGAATCAGCCCAGGCGGCCTTATCATATATCAGAAACCGAAGTGAGCAGTTAGGGATAAACATGGACTTCTACCAAAATAGTGACCTGCATATTCACGTACCGGAAGGAGCTATTCCCAAAGACGGTCCATCAGCAGGTATCACCATGGCCGTTGCCCTGATTTCTGCTTTAACGGGTAAGCCGGTGCTTAGAAGTGTGGCTATGACCGGGGAAATAACCCTGCGGGGAAGGGTTTTACCCATTGGAGGTGTCAAGGAAAAAGCCCTGGCAGCTCATCGGGCAGGTATTAAGACAATTATTCTCCCCAAGGATAATGAAAAAGACCTGGAAGATATACCCGCCAGCGTGAAAAAGAAGCTAAAATTTGTGCTGGCGGAGCATATGGATCAGGTTTTGCCCGTGGCTCTTGGAGATCGGGAGGGAGCTTCGGAGGAAGCTAATGACAATGATGAAGATTAAAGAAGCAGTCTATGAATTAAGTGCAGTTAAATTTGACCAGTATCCTCAAAACGGCCTGCCTGAAATTGCCCTGGTGGGCCGTTCCAATGTGGGCAAATCATCTTTGATTAACAGGCTCATCAACAGAAAAAATCTTGCCAGGACTAGTTCTCACCCTGGGAAAACCAGAACTCTGAACTTTTACCGCATCAATGAGCTATTCTACTTTGTGGATCTGCCTGGATACGGTTATGCCAAGGTTTCTCAAGACTTGCGGCAACAGTGGGGCAAGATGATTGAAAAATATATATTAGAGCGTAAAGAGCTGGGAGGAGTAATCCAACTGATAGATATCCGTCATCCCCCTTCAGAGGATGACTGCTATATGCAGGATTGGCTCGCTTACCATGATTTTCACCGAATAGTGGTGGCCACTAAGGCGGACAAAATTCCCCGGGGCAAGTGGCAAAAACACTTGACTGTAATCAAAAAGGATTTATCGTTAAAGCCGGAGGTGCCACTGATTCTCTTTTCAGCAGAAAAAGGGGATGGTGCTGAGGAAGTTTACCGGTGGTTGGAAAAAACACTAACTATAACAGTATAACAGTATAAAAAAAGTATTTTTGGATAAACTGCCAGGAATACTTTTTTTATCTATGAGTACTTATATAAGTAAACAAGCACATAACTGTTCAGCAGTTTAATATTGTCAAGACCTCTCATCAGTTTTGTTATTCTGACTCCTGACTCCTGGCTCCTGGCTACTGAATAGTATTTAGGGAGGAAAAGAAGTGAAGCTAAAAGCAATAATAACCGGCGTAGGTGTGGCTCTTACAATTACTATCATGGGGATGTTGTTTATTGCCACCTGGATCTTGCTTGATGAAGGAACAGCCTATTATTTGCCGACCTTTGGAGTACTGCTGGGGATAATAAGCTGCTTGGCGGGAGGAATAAAAGGGGCGGCCAGGATTCCCCGGAACTGGTGGTGGCAAGCCGGGGCCCTGATTGCAGCGGGATACTTGGCCATTACCTACTTATTGGTTAATCTGATATTCCCCACTGCCATTAGCTGGGATCAGCTTAGTAACTGGATGGCAATAATTTTGGCGGCAATGCTAGGGAGTATGCTAGGGTACTTCTACCGGCGAACCATAGCTTTTCGCTATAAAGAACGAGCCAGGGGCAAGCTTTAATTCGTGATAAAAAATTTGACAAAAAAGGGCAAATAATTTAAAATGAAAACTACTCAGTAAACAGTAAACAGTACTCAGTACTCAGTAATCAGGAGTAAGGAGTCAGAATAAGAGTACGGAAATGCGAAAATAATGTAAAATAGGATGACAGGAAGTAGCATTCAGGTTCCTGCCAATCAGAGAGAGAAACCAAAGGGTGGAAGGCTTCTCTGGTACATACTTGGAGATACCGCGAAAACTCTCTTCGCCCTTTTATGGGCAAAGAGGGTTTTTGTTATAATAAGCTAGGAGGAATGACGCTTATGACTAAACCGGAAAATATTGCAACGGTATATGACCCTGGTCAGGTAGAAGCTAAATGGTACAAGCTTTGGGAGGAAAGGGGATATTTTCAAGCTCAGCCTGATGACAGCAAGACCCCTTATACCATCGTTATCCCGCCACCTAATGTTACCGGCTCTCTTCACTTGGGACATGCCCTGAATAATACCCTGCAGGATATCTTAATTCGCTGGAAAAGGCTGCAGGGCTACAATGCCCTTTGGATTCCCGGCACCGATCATGCAGGTATTGCTACCCAGGCCAGGGTGGAAGAGCAGTTGGCAGAACAGGGATTAAGTAAATATGACTTAGGACGGGAAGCTTTTTTGGAAAAGGTCTGGGACTGGAAGTACCAATATGGCAATAGGATTACCCAGCAGCTACGATTACTGGGGTCTTCCTGTGATTGGCAGCGAGAACGGTTTACCATGGATGAGGGCTGCTCTGAAGCAGTGCTGGAAGCCTTTGTCCGTCTATATAAAAGAGGTTTGATTTACCGGGGTGACAGGATCGTCAACTGGTGCCCTAAATGTCAAACCACCATATCCGATATTGAAGTTGAGCATACGGACAAGGAAGGCCATCTCTGGCATATCAAGTATCCGGTAAAAGAGGGTAAAGAATATATTGTGGTAGCTACAACCAGGCCGGAAACCATGCTGGGCGATACCGGTGTGGCTGTTCACCCAACAGATGAGCGCTACCGTCATCTGATTGGCAAGATGGTGGTACTTCCTATTCTTGGCAGGGAAATACCCATCGTGGCCGATGAATATGTTGATCCGGAGTTTGGCAGCGGGGCAGTCAAAGTTACTCCTGCCCACGATGTCAACGACTTTGAAATCGGCCAGCGACATAAGCTAGCCCATGTGGTAGTCATCGGCAAGGATGCCATCATGACCCATGAGGCAGGAATTTATCAAGGGCTTGACCGCTATGCCTGTCGAGAGCAACTGGTAGAGGATCTGCAGGCAGAAGGTTTCTTGGTGAAAGTTGATGCCCACCGGTTGGCATTAGGTCAGTGTTATCGCTGTGATACCACTGTAGAGCCACTGGTATCACAGCAGTGGTTTGTTAAAATGAAACCCCTGGCAGAACCGGCTATTCAAGCAGTTATCGATGGGAAAATCAGGTTTGTTCCAGAACGGTTCACTAAGATCTATTTGCGGTGGCTTGAAGAGATTAGGGACTGGTGTATTTCCAGACAGCTTTGGTGGGGTCATCGGATTCCCGTATGGTATTGTGAGGATTGTGGCCAAATCATCTGCCAGCAAGAAACTCCTTTGGACTGCAGTTCCTGTAACGGGAGCAAGCTGTTTCAGGATTCCGACGTGTTAGATACCTGGTTCAGCTCAGGTCTATGGCCTTTCTCCACCCTGGGCTGGCCGGAAAAAACTTCCGATTTGGGGTATTTTTACCCCACCTCCACCTTGGTTACCGGCCGGGATATTATCTTTTTCTGGGTAGCCCGGATGATATTTACTTCCCTGGAGTTCATGGAGGAGGAGCCTTTTAAGGATGTATTCATCCACGGTTTAATTCTTGACAGCCAAGGTCGGAAAATGAGCAAGTCCTTGGGCAATGGGGTTGATCCCATCGAGGTGATTGATGAATATGGAGCCGATAGTCTGCGGTTTATGCTGATTACCGGCAACACACCGGGCAATGACATCCGTTTCCACTTTGAACGACTGGATGCCTCCAGAAATTTTGCCAATAAAATCTGGAATGCCTCCCGGTTTGTATTGATGAACCTGGCTGATTACCAGCCGGGGCAGGGAGAAGTTTCGTACCAATTAGCAGATAAATGGATTATTAACAGCTACCAGGAGACAATAAGGGATGTAACCCGATTGCTGGAAAAATACGAACTGGGTGAAGCGGCCCGGACTTTGTATGACTTTATTTGGAACCAGTTCTGTGACTGGTATATTGAGCTAGCCAAGCCAAGACTCTACGGGCGGGAAACCCAGGAAAGCAAATATACTGCTCAGACAGTGCTCCATCAGATATTGAAGGGAACGTTGACCTTGCTCCATCCCTTTATGCCTTTTATCACTGAAGAAATCTGGCAGCATCTGCCCCATGAAGGAGAAAGCATTATGGTCAGCTGCTGGCCCCAGGTGGAGGAAGCCTTAGTTGATAGGGCGGCGGAATCTCAGATGGAGCTGATAATGGAATTAGTGAAGTCGGTGCGTAATATCAGGGCAGAAATGAGTGTACCCCCTAAAAAGAAGGCGGAAATCATCCTGGTAGCAAACAGTCAGGACAAGCTTGAGGTATTGCAAGCGGTAGTGGGCTATCTGGAAAACCTGGCTCATGGTGAGTCGGTGGTGGTATTGCCCTCACTTGAAGACAAACCTGGTCAGGCAGCCACCGCCATGGTCAAAGGAGTGGAGGTTTTTGTACCCCTTAAGGGCTTGATAGATATTGACGTGGAGGTAAAGCGGCTAGAAAAGGAAATAAATAATATTTCTGAAGAGATTGCCCGGGTAAGCAAGAAGTTATCCAATGAGGGCTTTTTGGCTAAAGCCCCTGGGGAAGTGGTTTCCAAGGAGCAGGCTAAGGAGGCGGAATGCCGGGAGAAACAAGATGCCCTAACTGCAAGGCTGGCAGTCCTAAAAGCGTAGGATAAAAAAAGGAGTCAGGAGTCAAGAGTCAGGAGTCAGCATAAAAAGACGGATTCTAGTCTCGTTTATTCTTGCCTCCGGCATCTTGAGTCATGTTTCCTGAATGGAGAAGTGATTAACAAGTGAACTATCAAAAAGCTCTTGAAACTATGCACAACCTGACAAAATTTGGCTTTAATATGGGCTTGGAGCGGATTCGGCGCCTATTGGAGCTGTCGGATAATCCAGAAAAAAACCTAAAGGTTATACATATTGGCGGGACAAACGGTAAGGGAAGCACCAGTGCCATGGTGGCGGAAGTATTGCAGCAAGCCGGTTTTAAGGTGGGGGTATTTACCTCTCCCCATCTGCATAGCTATACCGAACGCATCAAAATAAACGGTGAGGAAATTAGCCAAGGGGATTTTGCCGCTCTCTTAGCAGAGCTGGTGCCAAAATTTTCTCGCATGGTTGGGGAAGGCTATGAGCATCCCACCGAATTTGAGGTAAATACTGCCATGGCCCTGATTTACTTTAGTCGGCAGGAAACAGATCTGGTGGTGTTGGAGGTAGGTTTAGGTGGAGCAATTGATTCCACTAATATAGTGGAACCATTAATTTCAGTTATCACCAATGTTACTCTTGAGCACATGGAATACCTAGGAGATACTGTTGCTGAAATTGCCAGGGTGAAGGCAGGTATCATCAAGAAAAAGAAACCGGTGGTGACGGCAGTGGAGCAGCCGGACGCCCTGCGGGAAATTGTGGAAAAATGTTCTTTAGAGGATGCCCCTTTGTACCAGGTACAATCTCTAACGTCAATCAGCTTTAGGGAAACAGACCTAACAGGTCAGGTATTTGACGCTGGGATTGACGGAATTGACTATCAAGGGATTAAGTTATCCCTGTTAGGTGAGCACCAGTTAGTTAATGGCGCTACGGCACTGCTGACAATAAAAAAATTGGCAGACTACTATGGCTATCATATTACGGCGGAGCAGATTAAGGCCGGTTTTAGCAGGGTTGTTTGGCCGGCTCGGATGGAACTGTTTGGAGATAATCCCAGCATATTAATTGATGGAGCCCATAATACTGACGGTATAAAGGCACTGGTAGCAGGGCTGAAAAATCAGTTTCAATACGAGGGATTGATACTGGTGATAGGAATGCTGGCAGATAAAGAGCGAGAAAAGGCGGTGGATTTAATTGCGCCGCTGGCTTCCCAAGTGATAGTAACTAAGCCCAACAGCCCCCGAGCGGGAGCTTGGCAAGAACTGGCGGTCTATGTGGAGAATCATTGCCCTAAGGTGGAGGTAATTGAGGATATTCAAAAAGCTGCCGAAACTGCCATTGCCAGAGCCAAACCAGGGGACTTGGTTTGTATTACCGGATCTTTGTACATGGTTGCGGAAGCAAGAGAATATTTAGTAAGAAAATTAAAAAAATAACTGTTTTTGCCGAGAAAATTTTGCAAACTTCGATTGTTTTAATATTAAAGATATGGTATATTAAACCTACATATGTGTAACTTGGAACAAATAGGAGGTAGAATATATCTTGAAGACTTTTAAAATACCTGAAGCATCAATAATTCGACTGTCAGTATACTCACGCTACCTGTATCAGTTGGATCAAAAGGGAGTTATTACCATTTCTTCCGGGGAAATAGCTGAAGGAGTAGGGGTCAGCCCAGCCCAGGTAAGGAAAGACTTGGCCTATTTTGGGGAATTTGGCACCAGGGGAGTAGGCTACAATGTTAGGGATTTACACGGTCACATCATGAAAATTTTAGGATTAAACCATAAATGGCCCATCGTTATTGTGGGCGCAGGCAATTTGGGAAGTGCTCTTACCATGTATAAAGGATTTTTGCAGCGTGGATTTGAAATAAAAGGAATTTTCGACAGCGACCCTGAGAAAATAGGTACAGAAGTTGGTGGATATCCTGTTCAGCCGCTGGAGAATATAACCAAGGTAGTGCGGGATCACATGGTTGAGATTGGAGTTATCACTGTTCCGGCGCCTTATGCTCAGGAAACCGCCACTATGCTTGTGGAGGCAGGGGTTAATGCTATTTTGAACTTTGCACCCAGGGTGATTAATGTCCCTCCCCACATTGAAGTGCGCAATGTGGATTTAGCTGTAAGTTTGGAGATATTAACTTTTAATCTAGTAATGAAAAGGGACTAAAGGCCGCCATTTGGCGGTTTTTTTAACGTACCAGGAAAAAATAATCTTTATAGTTGTGGATAAGTTTTCCTGTACGTGGGGGTTGATAAGGGGATGCTCCCTTATCTGCCAAGGAGGGTCACAAGTGAAACGTCCCAGGGAACGCATTGGTTCCTTAGGAAGGAACAAAAGCACTACCTTATTAAGCCGAAAGGCACGAAGTGCTTTTGTTACTGAAAGGAGAAGATCTAAACTGAGATGAAGGAATTATATATCAATAGTGTAGAGGAATTAAAAGAAAAATATTTCCAGGAAAACTATCTGTTGGATGAGCAAACTGCCACTACCTTGTTTCTGGCTATTAATCTGGGTAGGCCGGTATTGGTGGAAGGTCCGCCAGGAGTGGGAAAGACTGAATTAGCCAAAGTTTTTGCCAAAACTTATCACACTGACTTTTTCCGACTCCAGTGCTATGAAGGTCTTGATGAAGCCAAGTCTTTGTACGAATGGGATTATCAGAAGCAGTTGCTATATATTCAAACCGTACAACAGCAAGAAAAGAAAGCTTGGCAAAGCCTGAAGGGAGAGCTGTACAGTAGGGACTTTCTATTACCACGGCCCCTGCTGCAAGCAATTACCAACCAGGAAAAAAGCACCCTGTTGATAGATGAACTGGATAAAAGTGATGAAGAGTTTGAAGCGATGCTGTTAGAAATTTTATCTGAATTTAGTGTGACTGTTCCTGAGCTTGGCACCATCGAAGCAACCAGTTATCCCACTGTTTTTATTACCAGCAATGGGACTAGGGAGCTGTCAGACCCACTAAAAAGGCGTTGTGTTCACGTATATTTAGAGTATCCTGCCCCGGAGCGGGAGTTGGAAATATTAAAAATTAAATGTTCTAGGTTGGAGGAAGGATTAGCCCGGCAAATAAGTGTCCTGGTGAACAGCCTCCGCCATCAAAACTTAAGAAAGGCCCCAAGTGTTGCTGAAGTAATTGATTGGTCTAATGCTCTGGTATTGATGGGAGTAACCGGGTTAACCAGGCAAGTAGTCCAGGACACCATGTCTTTTATAGTTAAAAACCATGGGGATTATTTGAAAATTGCAGGTAAGCTTGACCTTTTAATAAAGTAGGCAAGTAAATTATAAGGAGTCAGAAGTCAGATTGCGCCAGGATAAGTCTGGTAAAGGGGGATGCCGGTAGGCTGAAACCTTTTAGTAGGAACCTTGCAGGGAGGAAGAACCCT